>Ga0208645_1000281_pt1 | contig 62341 bp, 75 predicted proteins | sample VirMetDEL_Sep_01_FD_184519 | JGI IMG/M metagenome (GOLD analysis project Ga0208645, IMG submission 184519) | Aqueous microbial communities from the Delaware River and Bay under freshwater to marine salinity gradient to study organic matter... | ecosystem: Environmental > Aquatic > Marine >... | reverse complement strand
ACGTATAATATTAGTGATAGTGTTTTTAGTATCATGATTCACATTTATATTCGTATAAAGACCCCTCTCTAAGAGGAAGTGCTGATATAGGTGATACTCCTTCAAATGGTATTTTATGTGGTTCTCTTATGTAACTAGACTTTTTAATAAGAAGGGTTATCTGCTCACAAATATGTACCCAGTTATTAAAGTGTGATTTAGCCTTTATACCAACCTTATCCCTCCAATAATCTCTGTTCTTCTCTGCGGACATCAATCTCTTTGTAGGATCTCCGTGTGTATAGATAATGTTTCCTTTTAAATCCGTTACACATTGGTCAATGTTATTTACTGATAGTGGTTCATATAGTTTCATATGCTTATTAATTTAACTTTGTGAATTATCTCCGATTGTTTAATGTACTCATCTCGTTTCATTCTGTTGAGTTGTAACTTTCTCATGTAAGGTGAAGGGTAATAAATTTCAAATGCATCACTGTTAAAATTAGAACAAAACTTATTACCTTCTAAAGTACATACGCCTTCATTGTGTTTAGTGTGTCCCCAATCCCACATATTTTGTCTAGTATCTGCCCAAGTAATCCAACCTTTTCTCATAAAGGAACGCTTACTATTTTCCCACCCTAAGGCCATTATGTCATTACTAACTGCTATTAACTGTATTCTTCCTTCTTGTTTTTCCATATCTCTACTATTTTTACAAACATACAAATAATTTTCCAATTAACCTAATATAATCGTAAAATCTTTTCCTCTGTGTGTTTCTTTTTTCTTTTTAGCCTTTGAAATAGCTTGTTCTTCGTTGTATGCTTCCACACAAACGTACCTGTTGTCGTACCCATCCTCGGTAAGTACCCAAAACTCTACTGTATACAGGGTTTTCATAACGTACCAATTATCTCTTCGTTCTCCCCCTCTTGATAATAGGCTGCCCCACCATCGTTTCCTTCGTCATCTTTTTGGAAGACTAACATACTCCTATCGGAAAAGAATAATACCAATGGCCTCTTTTCCCACCCGAAAGATTCCGCTTCTTCTAGTGTCATGTACCTAGCTTCGGCAATCTTTTTGCCTTCTAGGAGATCGTTGAAATGTTTGCTGTGTTTTGTGTCTGTCATAACTATATACTTATAAGTTTAACTTTATGTGTAATTTCTGATAGTGTTATTACCTTTTCTCTTTTCATTCTATTTTCTCTCAGCTTTTTTTGGTAAGGTGTCATAGGGTTTGCATAAGTTAATTCTTCTATCGAAACAAATAATCCACCTGCATCGTTGTGAACATAAGGTAAATCTACGTTATAGCAAGTGGGGGAATTTATAAACCTCACTTCTACCGGTACTCCAGTAAAATACATTAATCCATAGTTATCTAATGTACGGTCACTTACAATAACTAAATCTCCCTGTCGTATGTTGTTGTCATCTTCCATATCTATATTCTAATTTAAAAGTTTCATTGGAGCTTGTTGTACAAACTTCCCTATTTCACTCTCTTTCTGAATAATAGACCGGTACTTCTTGTTGTACCACTCTAACTTATTGAAGTCTATCTTAGCGTTACTGGCTTTCATACTACCACCATCTACAAATAACTCAATGGCCTTATCTCTGTCAATGATATTATTGGCTTTAGTGTCCTCTTTTGGAGACCACCCTAGTCTAAGGATATAATTAAGAAGTGCCCTTTTGTTAATTCCGTTTAAGTTAATCTCATCACTGTCCCTCTTAGAGAGCTTCTTACCAGAGGTGTGGCACACTAACCCTACGTGGGTAAACAGTGGCATCTCTTTATATTGTAATGGACACGTCATATTAATAATCCTGTGTATAAGAGCTTGTTTATAAGAATTTGCTATGTGGTCTACTCCCCGTACTATCCACGTTATCTCCTCTATGTAATCATCAACTATACTACAGAAGTTATATGCTGGGGATCCATCACTTTTCATAATAACCTGTGACTTAGCAAAGGTATCTATTTGCTCGTTACTCTCCTTAATTCCTGATAGTGTATCCACCCAATCACACGATACATTGTGTAAGGCACTTTCTTTTAATCTTATACACCCGTCATCTTCAAAGGCATACCCCTTCTTTACAAATTCATTTGCATAATACTTGTACAAACCAAACCTAGATGATTGTTTAAATGATTTAAAATAATCAATTCCTAACGTATCTAATCCTGCGTATATAGGTTGTATAAGTTCTTCTTTACTTCTTTGAAGATCTGTGTCGTCTATTCTAACAATTAGTTTACTCTCTGGGTGTTGTTTGGACAGTATCCAGTTAAAGTAAGCTGTTCTAATTGTTCCGATGTGTAATTTACCTGTTGGTGAAGGTGCTATTCTTAATTTGTGTGCTTGTGGTTTCATATGCTGATAAGTTTAATTTTATGTGTTATCTCAGATTGTTCTATGTACTGTTCTCTTTTAAGTCTATTCTCTTGTAACTTTCTTTTGTAAGGCGTATCATGATATATCTCAAAAGCATGAAGACAGAAATTAATCTGATATTTATTACCTTCTAATATTATAGACCTATTTAGAGTGTATGGCTTACTTTTTTCTTCTAGAAAGTGTTTAAGGGTATAACTATCTGTCCAAGTTACCCACCCTTTTTTCATAAAGGGTTTAGTGTCTCCGCACCACCCTACTGTTTGTCTGTTTTGAAAAATATCTGGGTTATCTTTTACTGCTATTAATTTGATTCTATATTCTTCTTTCATGATTATATACTTGTAACAGTTACTTTATGTTTTATCTCAGAGAGCCTTATCACTTCATCTCTCTTCTGTTGTTTTAACTGGAGCTTCTTTTGGTAGGGTGTTAACTCTTTTTGTGGTCTACCATTCCAAAATTTAATAGCTGGTGATACTTTGTCAAAATCTACGACATAGTCTGAATAGTCTATGTAGCTTTGTGATGTACCACTAGAGGACGTTAGTATTTGTTGCATTATCCCAGCCCCATCACCAATATCAACTGGGGATATAACTTCTCCCCAACCTGTCCCAACTCTATATATTAGTCCATCACCATTACCACATCTAAGCCTAATATCATCTGGTTGTCCAAAGTCATTGTAGTGTTCTGCATCTATAGTTGCTACATGTTCTTGTCCAGTAAGATTTGTGTATCTACAACCTTGTACAAATCCTCGTCTTATTGCCTCTTCTATAAGATCTTGTATATGTTCTTCCATAAGAGCTTGTATATGTTCTTCCATGTCTGATAGTGTTTCTTAAAATGGTAACTCATCATCTCCCGGCTCAATAGCCATGTCATCTATTAACTTTTGTAGTACATCTGTAAATTCTCCACAACTACAGCACCACAATCTCTCGTCAAAGTCATCTTCTAAAATCTCTGTTCCATTACAGTTAGGGCAACAGTAATCATCATCTTTATCTTCTGGCTCTATTCCAAAAGACCTGTTCCACTCGTCAAATTCATCGTAGTAATCATCACTTCCCCATTTTTTACTTCCCCAAGATCCATATCTACTGTTACCATATCCATAGTAATGATTGTTTCCGTAGTCATCTCTGTCTGCAGAATCTACTTCCCATACTTTACCTGATAACGTTCCAAATAATTTAAGTACAAAGGATAACGTACTAAACACATGGTTGATTATCACGTACTCATTATTAGAGTGAGGGTCATAATATCCACAGCTCATGTTAGCACAACTTACTCCTAACCCATTCTCTACTAGTTGGTACACATCGGTCAGTCCCCCATCTGTCTCTTTTCTTTTGTATTTCTCTAACACTGGTTTAATAGCCTCTGAGAAATCATCTGAGCATAGTTTGGTTGCAAATATATTAGTTACAAAGTCACTTCTCTTTTGTCTGTCACATTGAAGTACAAACTCTGTGTCATCAAAGAAACTCATGTCAGCCTCTCTACTACCTACACACCCTACTTCTTCATCTCTAAAGAAAGCTACTTTACATACATCTACTTTCCGTAAGACTTCAAGGGCAATAAACACCCCTACCTTATCATCTCCACCAATACCCACTCTGTTCATGTTTGATCCGTCAATTGATATTAGTTTACCTTGCAGCTCAAAGATATTGAAGTTCTTGTATATATCGTGTACTGTGTCTGTATGAGCTACAATGCAAGGGTAAGTCTTTGCCTCACCCCTTGTTATGTAAATATTCCCGTTGTCCTCATATGTCTCACAACCCTCAATACTTTTTAGTTGCTCATATATGAAGAGCTCCATGTTTTTAGTCTTGTACGTTGCTGTTTGGACTGATAGTGTTTCAATAAGTCCTTTTTTATTCTCGTGTTTCATGTGTGTCTATATTTTAATTATTATTAATCCACTCTTGTTGTTCCTCGTCAAAGGTATATCCTGCGTCCTCATAGGCCGCTTTCTCATTATCTGTGTGTACAATCATGCCTTCAATTTCTACGTAGTCATTACCATCATTAGGATAATACTCTTCTGAGTATTCACAGAAGAAGGTGTCGTCCATATCATAGTACCTAGTGCCACATTGTACAATGTTATCTCCTATACTATCCACGTGTGTATACCCATTATCTTCTACATGCACTGCATTATCAGATAATATCCAGCATTCTGTAATGTAATCTTCACAGGCGTTATCTACGTGAGTATATTCTCCTCTGTCCTCTAAGTATACAGCATTATCTGAATCAATGTAACAATCATCGTAGAAATCCCACTCTCTGTCATCACCACTACCATCTCCTCTATCTCCTCCAGTGCTTTCATAACAGTAGTCGTGGCTACCACAATCATTAGACAAATACCCATCTCCTCCATAGGTAAACGTATCAATGTACGGGAAGTAATCAAAGTCTGTGTTAAGGTCTATGCTAAAGTATCTACTGAAACTAGTGCCATCTGGCTTAATCCAATTTGCCTTATTGTTGTAAGACTGTTCAGCTTTATAGTTCCATCCTCTTTCAACAGCATATTTTTTAAATAGTGTTATGATGTGGTCATGTCCGTAAATTCTATCGAGCCATTTGTCATTCCAAAGTAATGCTCTACCATTTAGCTTACCATCTTTAACGAGGATTAGCATTTTAACTACGTCAGGATTCTCAGTGTATATCTTAAACATTTCAGAGGATTTATCTGACATACAAGAGCCGTTAAGTGAAGAGCGATCTTCTGGGTTGTATCTGTTTCCGTTGTACCAGTGAGCTATGTCACTTCCACTAACAAGAGAGAAATCTCCTTCGTTAAGTTCAGACTTAATGTGGTTTACAAGCTCTTCAATGTCTTTTTCTTTGTACCCTAGATTAGGTGACTGCTCATTGATAAGTTTTTTAAGTACCTTGCCGTACCGGCCTGTCTGACGATTTGTTACAGTCCATTTGTTAGGATTTTCATCACTTAATACCGTGTCTCTACCATTAGGACAGTAAGACATCTGTTTGTCTTTTCTAAGGTGTACATTTCTAGTGCTATCTTTTAGATAACCTAGTCTGTTTAGTTTTAGTAAGGTCTTAGCAACTTTACTTTTGTTACGTACTTTAAACAGTACTTTGTGCATTGATGTTGATAACAACTGAGTTTCAGCCGTCCCGTTTAATAGTTTGTAGTCCATAGTTTACTGTGTTTAATTTAGATACTGATTTAGATACTTATTAATTTAATTTTATGTGTTATTTCTGATAGTGTTATTACCTCCTCCCTCTTTCTTTTATTTTCTCGTAACTTTCTTTTGTAAGGTGAGATGTCACACTCTTCAAATGCACTTCTTAAAAAGGTAATTCTATATTTGTTGTCTTCTATATATAGCTGGTCTTTTTCATCAGTGTTGTTAAAGGCAAATTTGCCTTTGTAGGTAATACGGTCATCGTGGTCTACAATTGTTGCCCAAGTTTTCCAGCCTTTTTTCATGAATGGTTTACTCCTGTGACTCCACGGTACAGTACCACCGTAAAAATATCGTCGGTAATTGCTATTATTTGTATTCTTCTGTTCAGTTCTGTCATATTGATATGGTGTTTATTTTATGTGTAATTTCTGACTGTTTGATTACTTCGTCTCGTAATCTTTCTTTTGCCCTGCGTTTTTTAAACAATGTTATATTTTTTTTACCTGTTTTAAACTCTCGTTCTGTACAGTGTTGGATAGGATAACCTTCTCTATATGACCATCCATATGTACCATCTGCAAAATGAATGTAATCGCTTGCCTCACGGTAAAATATTACCTTTAAAAAATATGGGTATATCACTTTATCTAATCCATTGTCTTCACCGTATACAGTTGTAGCTCTAGAACTTGAATATGTCCTTGGTCTTTCTAGTATTACTAGGTAATCTCCTGTGTTTATTTTCATGATTAGTTTAATTTTATGTGTAATCTCTGAGTGGTAAGTAATTCCACTGCCCTCCAAGTTTGGTAGAGTATTATGAGGGTTGTTATTAGGAGTAGGTAGTATATGGCTGCTGCTGTGTATATTAGTGCTAGTTTCATGGCTCATTATATGCTGATAGTGGTTACTTTGTTTTATACCCACCCAAATATTCCGTTGAGTATTAACAATATTAAAATCACAAGCATTATAAATGCTCCTGATTTACCCTTGTCCTCTTCTTTGTCGTAGTTGTTGTTGCTCATGGTTCTAAAATGATTTATTTCTTCGTTTGTTGTTCCAAGAGGATCTTCTTGACACTCCAAATCTTTTAAGGTTGTCAATGTTTTTATTGAAGTTCTCCTTCAATGGTTTTAAGTTTGTGTTCATAATATTATTTATGATTAGTTAATATATCCTTTACGAAAAATATAGGTCTGTTCTCTAACAAACCATCTTCTAAATAGTGCCAGAATACAACCTCTGAGAAGATCTCTTTGAAGTCATCTTCTATGTACTGATTTTCCTTCATCCATTTGTATGCGTCCATAGCCCATACATTGTACGTTTTGTTTAGGTAGACTAAATATGGAAGTTTACTTTGCAAACTCTTATGTGGGTTTTTCATGGTGTTATATTTTTAGTTCTGATAGTGTTTGTTGTGCCACTTTATAAGTTTTCTTTAATCCAACTATAAATTGCATCCATAATTACTTCCCTATCTTCTTGGCTAAACTTAGACGAATGTAATAAGAAGTGGTCTAAACCCCCATCTTGATTTCCTAATAAGTCCACTCCACTATACATCTTCTCTTCAGCTACAGAAGTGATTGTAACAGTATTGTCTTGGTTTAGTTTAGGTATTTCTATAAAATAAGATATATCCATTTCATCTTTTACTTCTTCATACTCAACTTCCCATTTACCATCAGGATTAGCAACAAACTCTTTAAGAAACTGTTGTTGTAGTTCAGCAATACCTGTACTTCTCATCTTAGGAAAAGGTACAGTGTCATCGTGCTCTTTTAAAAGCTTAGGGTCAGTAGTTGCTATGATTTTTCTACAAAACTTAAACCTATAATCTTTTTTATGATTAATTAAATGTCTAGTTTCAGTATGTGTTTGAACGCTTCTTTGAGATTCAGTAACAAACATATCAATATACCAATCACCTTCTTTAATAGGTTCTACATCTTGTGATACTGTGATGTATAGGTGTTGAGGTATATAATCTCTAGTTTTACCAAACATTCTTGGTGTACCACAAACTAATTTATTCCAAGCTAATGCTATATAACTATTATCTTCTGTTGGTAGCATTACTACCTCTATTTTATTTTTCATGGGTCAATATTTATTATTATGGTTCCGTTCTTATACGTGTGTGTGATCTTCAATCCCATTGTGTTGGTAAAGGATTTAGTTTTCCTATGGCGTTTTAATAGTTGGCTGATAGTGATTGACTTGGTCATTTTACAACAAGGTGTTTAATACCCACTCTAATTCTTTTATAATCTCTTTGTTTATTTCTATGTCTTTATATGTGTACTCGCAGCATATCATATCTTCATCGTCTTGTAATGACATATTATCTAAGAATATCATGTGTTCAAGGGTTTCTATTCTGTCTTGTATTTCTTTAGGTGTTCTCATAGTATAATTCTTTAGTACTTTGCATAGGACTCGAACCTATATTTCCACGTGTAGACGTGGTATCCTACCTTTTTCAAGGATTCCATTTAGATGAGCAAAGCGTGTGTTTTTTAGTGTCTGATAGTGTTCGCTTATACTGTAACGTTATGCACCATTAGATATGTGCTTCTTAATGTCCTTTATTGTATTTATCCCTTGATTAGAGTTGTCTATTGCTATAACTTCTAATTCATCATCTAATAGTTCAGCTAATGGTTCAGTAAACCAAACTTCAACTTTACCTTGTCCTATACCAACTCTTCTTGCTATTGGCTTAATCTCACCCGTAGATGGTATTCTAATTCCAAATGTTGTACTCATAATGTTTTTAGTTAAAAATTAACGGTGCATAACACCGTATTATTATTACTCTGGCTTTAAAAATGTGTGTATTACATCGTCTATTACATCATCAGAGCAATATGTCCATACATCAAATATTTCATTAGGTACAAACCATCCTCCTCCTTCTCCATCTTCTTCTATGTAGTCGAAGTGTGTTAGCAGTAGCTCTTTTACTTTCTCAGGTGTAAAGTCTGGATCATCGGCTATTGCGTGCCGGTGTAGAAAACCTTTTATTAACTTTTGTTTTGGTGTGTTCATATTAGTAGTGGTTTAGTTTTTGTTCTTCTGCCCATTTGTGTAGGATTTCACGAGGTATCATTTCTCTTAGTAAACTGTCGGCATATATTATATTTGCTTTTGATTCAAGTATTTTTTCGGGTATACTAAGCCGTAGGTACACACGTTTATTATCTCTTACGTACACACTGTTTGTTACGTTGTAATAACAATCATTTTCTTGAAATTCTAAACTCCTAAATTCTACGGTGTTCTCCCGTTCATGAGAATTAATATTAAATACCACATCTCCTATTTCTTCTGCATCTACTATCTCTGAGCTTATCCACTTCATATTTTTATTACAAAGATTCTTGAAGTAATATTCTTCGTAGTCCAGCAGTGTTTCAAATGTTTTAAAGATCTCTTCTTTTACACCTGTTTCATATGTTATTTCTATTTCTACTTTAAATGCTCTCATATCTTTCTAAACTTAGATTGTAATTTCTCCAGCTTACTAGCGTACAGTTTTTTCTCTGCTATTGTTTCTTGTGTTTTCACCGCTGATTGATTAGCGTAGATTTTACAGGTTGATGGGCATAGGTAGCCAATTGTTTTGATGTTTGTCTTAGGTGCGTATTTCATGAGTTTGTTTATTTAAGAACATTAAATATGTCTGGGTTCATAATAAGGTTTACGATCAGTGCAAGTACACAAATACCTATGAAGGTTGTTGTGGTTGCAATAACTATTCTGAGTGCTAATAATGTAAGTGTGTGTTTCATTGTTTTTTAGTTTTATATTTAGTTATCTCGGAACCATTCGTATGATTCTATTGCATTTTTCAAGTTTGAAGCATCAACAGGATCATATCCTCCTGAACCTTTTGGATATTGAAGTACTTTGTTTGCGTAATATATTACTGTTTCAGCGTATGAGTTTAGTGTAGCTGAAAAACTGTTATTTTTATCCATAGTTTATAGTTTACTGATTAAATATCTCTATTGCTTCGAGTTCGGACACAAGTCTTTTTTCCTTGTGTAATCTCCAAGCCTGCTTTCTTGATACTCCGTGAAGGGCTATGATGTTATTGATTATCATTTCCTCTATTGTTAGACGCTGTATTCTTTTTCGTGTGTTCATTACTATTTTGTGTTTAGTACTATGTGATAGATTCGAACTACCATTTCTAGGTTTTTCAACGTAGTGTCCTGTTCCAATTAGACGAACATAGCAGATAGCCCGTACCTATTTGATCTTAGATACGGGCCTATATATATAAATTATCTATTTTACTAGATAAGTAATTGTCGTTTTTTCAGTTGTATTATTCAAGGGCATTATCCTCTACTTCTCCGCAACTTTCGGTATTTTCGCTTTCCTTATTTTTTTAATATTGTGTGAAGTTCTAACTATTAGAACGGTCTATTTTTAACACAACTATTTTCTTATTGTCGGTGATCCACTACCGCACAATCGCCAATGTAGATATCTATAATTGAGACTGAATATACACGTATATTCGTAAATACAATAATTCGGAACCCTCGTTCCTGTTCTATGACGTCATAGTTTTTCGTTATGGATACTATGATAAGTTACTATGCTGATTTTTAAGCGAACGCATTTTAAACACGTTGAAACTCTCGTTCCTATTCTAATAAACTGCCTTTTCGTTTGTTCGTACTGAGTGAACTGCCATTAGCGTAATTGTACGTGTGCAATATAATACACCACAAAAATTGAAACCTATTAGAGGTATCTCAAAATGTCCTTTGTCCGTTTCACCGTTCGCCATTAGCGTAACATTGGTAATACTCGCAAATTAATAGCAACTACGTCATATTCGGGTGCTATTCCCACAACTACACGTCCTTAACGTGTTATCACTTTTATGCTTGGCAAGTGATAGCCCTTATTAGAGACGTGCATACAACTGAATGATATCAGTACACTAAATGTACCTATGCACGCCGTAAACCGTCCTTATTTAGCGGCTTTAAGTTCTTTAGCCTCACGACATAATCTACCGATAGTTAGGATTAATAGCCAAAATGAAAATAAAGACTTTTGACCACCTGTAAAAGTTGTAACGCCTTTATCATTTTTTACGCCAAAGTTTAATTCACGTTCGCTTGCAAGTCTAATGACATTTTTTACAGTCATTTGAGATGTAGATACTTTTGTACCGTTCACTTTGTTGTAATGTGTAAAAAGGGCTTTTGTACTCTTCATTCCTTTTTCGTTCTTAGTTGCGTATTTCACTAATTGAGATAAAGAACGCGTTTCAAGTTTCCATTCGTTATTTGCGTCACACCTTAGTTTAAGACTGTTTACGTTTGATTTTTTCGCTTTTGCTACTGTTACAACCTCTGTTGCTTTTACTGTTACTTTTTTCATCTTAATTTATTTGTGCTACAATTTTGCAGCTGATTAATATTAACAACAAAACTACAAAACAACATTTGAAAAAAAATACATTTTAACATAAATTTAACGTTTTTAACATAAAATGTAAAGGAAACTTTACATATTGTAAAGAGATCTTTACCTCTACAAATGTAGAGCAACTGAATTATTGTGACTAATAAAATATAATTGATACATATTATTATGATATCATTTTAATATCACTTATGTATATCTAAACTCCTAATTAAAAATAAAGTTAGTTCAATAGTTAATTAACAGGCTTTAATTTTGTGACTAATTAAGGGTATTTTAGTTGTGCAATATATACCTAATTAAATATAAGTAGTTGTAAACCAATGGAATATGATATAAGTAAAAGGTAAAAGTTATTAGGCAAAAATCTAAAAAACGACAGGGCACCCGCATAAAAAAATTGACTTTCTTTTTCGGGATCGCACCCCCGCTTTTATACTATGACTTAAATTGGAATTTGACTCGTTATAATTTGGTAGTCTTGATTATTTTTCGTATATTCGCAGGGTTGGTTACAATAACTGGTAAGTTACTAACCTCCGAAACTAATTTTTAGACAAGACTAAACTTATAAAAACCCACCATGAAAAAACAAATAGATAACCTCATCAGAGAGATCGAAGAAAACGAATTAGACAAAAAATCAAAGAAGAATTGCCCTCACACAAGAATGCAACGCATCTCTCACATACTTTTCAACTTCCGCTGCAAGAATTGTAACAAACGGTTCTTTTCTCTACCAAAGGGAGATTGGGCAATAACTAAATACAAGTAATGGATAAAATCAAACCCGCACACTACAAAACAACCACACAGTTTGACGTAATAGACTTCTGTAAGGCCTACGACCTAAATTTCAACCTTGGAAACATAGTTAAATATGTTGCAAGAGCTGGTAAGAAAGATAGTCGTTTACAGGATTTACAAAAGATTCTTGAGTACGTACAAAGGGAAATACAACATGAAGAAAACTTAAAACGACTACTTTTTGATGCAAGGGACTATTTCACACCTTTAGGTGAACACTTAGAGGCTCAAAAGAAAATGGAAAACTTACAGAAAGAAGTGTACCTAGATCTAGATAAAATAATGCTATTTATTAAAGACTATAGAACAGGAGAGGGAGGAATTACAGATAGCTTCCTTAGAAACGAATTAGAAATGTTTGTAACAGAAGTAAAAAAATCACAGTTATAATGAAAACCAAAGAACAAATAACCGCAATAATCTCTACTAACAATAGAATCCTCAAAGAGTTAAAGAAGCAACGATCCGCCACAACAGAAAAAATAAGGATTGTAGAGGCCAGAATAGAGTATTGGGAGAGTATGTTACCGGGGAAGATTAGTTTAGATTTTGAAGATAGTTATAAGAAGCCAGAGACTCCGGAGGAATTTAAAAAGCATCAAGATAACATTAAAAAATTATATTAGGTATGAAACGACCAATACAATCAGAATATACAACGTGTAATCAGTTTACACATTCGGAGGAATTAAACAGGTACCATAGTGATCTGGAGAAATACGTAGATTACTTAGAAAATGAGTTAAGGATGTTCTCTAAGTTTCACACAGAATTATAAAACTCCTAAATCTGCCGAAATGTAAAGTTTGCTTTACATCGGTTTTTACAGTTTTAGCTCATTATCAAAGCTTTAACCCTAAATAATGTTAAATATATTTTTCGTATATTTGCACACATAATAAAACACAGGAGTATTTTTTCTATTTTTAAACTCCAAACAAGGCTGTACCTCACCAATGTTACAGATTGAATACCTTTATAAATAGAAGACATAAACAACATTAATCACAATTCACGGGGGTTCGAGATGCCCCATAAATAAAATAGTGTGAAGATACTGATTAAATACAGTCAAACGCATCGAGTCTAAAGAGAGCAATGTCCACAACTGACAACTCTTACCCTCAAGGCATCTTTTCCAGAGAAATCTGGTTTTCGGATAGGGCTCGCAGAGAGTAATGCTTCTGTAAGGTGTAGTAGCTAAAATATTATGTAGTTATAGCTATATAGTATAAAGAGTACTCTCTTTTAATCTGGTTTAGTTCTTTATTTAGAGCGACTATTAAAAGATGCTTAGAGGGTAATGTTGTATCTATACCCTAAGTAATAGAAAAAAGAAGAAAAAAAAGATAAATTTGACACTATAACATTTGGTAGTGTCATTTTTTTTTCGTATGTTTGTACTATGATAAAAAATAAACAATTATGAGAGAAGAATGTTATAAAAAAGCAGATGCAATAAACTCTAAAATAAAATCCTTAGAAGATTCTATCCAAGACATGAACTTATTTATAAACTGTTTAAATAATAAGACCCATGGAGGTAACGTATCAAGATTACACCATTATTATAACAGAGAAATTGGTATACCTATACCAGATCACAAGATAAAAAAGTTGTTAGAAGAACTAAAAGAAGAATCTCTTAAAAAACTAACATTCCTAGATGAAGAATTTAATGACTTATAAAGATATGCACTACATAAAAAAATGGCAAAAGATACTCAACCTACAAGATCAGGTTATCAAAACACAAGAAATACACCCTGACCAAGTGGTGTACGCTGCAGATGTCCCTAAAAAGGACAGATATTACATAGGTGTAAACACTTCAAATGAAGGATATCACACAATATACTATGACAGACCTATGACAGAAGAAGATGTGGTACACGAGATGTTACACGTTAAATTCCCAGTGTTATCTCAGGATGAGGTAAATGAATTAACAACTATACTACTAAAATAATGAGTCCAAAATTTAGACCACAAGAAGCGGAGAAGTACGTAGTGTACTATAGAGCCTCCACAGAATCCCAAAGAGATGGATTAGGCCTTGACGCTCAAAAAACTGCAGTAGATAGGTTTATAACCAACTTTGGAGGCACAGTAGTCAAGGAATTTACTGAAATTATCTCAGGAGGGTCACTAAACAGAATATTATTCAACGAAGCAGTGGATTTGGCAAAGGGGACAAACTCAACTCTCCTTGTACACAAGGTAGATAGACTCTCTAGATCCGGATTTATGACCATCGCTTTACTCGAGGAACAAGGGGTACCATTCATTGAAGCCGATGCACCTCACGACTCTGCATTCTCTAAGAACATCAAGTTTTTAGTTGCAAAAGAGGAAAGAGACAAGACAAAAAAGAGAGTTAAGGACGCCCTAGCAGAAATAAAGTCAAACATAGAGAAAAATGGATACCATGTATCAAAAGCTGGTAACACAATCACTGCACTAGGCTCACCACTTAATAATCTAAGCCAAAAAGGAAGAGATAAGTCAATGAACACCCGATTAGAGAAGGCTCTTAACAACCCTAACAACAAAAGGGCTATTTCAGTGCTTAGATTAATGAAAGAAGACTCTTCTATTAGTAAAATGGCTGAGTTTTTAAATGACAACGGGTTTTTGACCTCAACAGGGAAGACTTTTGGATCTACGCAGGTAAAGAACCTACTGGAATTATATAAACGAGAGATAAAAAAATTATGAACTATAACAGAGAAAGAATCTTAAATGATTTAATAAGGGAGAGAGAAAGAGAAGAAAATCACAGAGAGTTTGAAGGATATTTACTACAAAACAAACTGGGGTATATCTCAGATAAGGATTTAATGAAGTATATGCTTGGTGAAAAAGAACTTGGGTGTGTTATTAAAGATCCTAGAAATGAAATAATACTTAATTAAATGACAGAAGAAAACAACAACACAAACTACCCACAACCATTTAGAACACAACTTGGTTACGATATTTTCAAACAAAAGTATGCTCACGAGGGAGCACAGACTTGGGAGGAACTCTCCCACACTCTTGTAGAGGACGTATGTAAAGGTAAACTCTCTCCTGAGAGAAGAAAGAAGCTAGAAGGATTTATTGCAACCATGAAGTTTATACCCGGTGGTAGATATCTATATTACGCAGGTAGACCAAACAAGTTCTTTAACAACTGTTACCTACTTAGATCTCTTGAAGACACTAGAGAAGACTGGGCTAACCTATCTTGGAAGGCTGAGACTTGTCTTATGACAGGTGGAGGTATAGGTAATGACTACAGTATATATAGACCTGCAGGATCTATCATTAAAAAGACTGGTGGAGAAGCCTCTGGAGTAATACCTAAGATGAAGATGATAAATGAAATAGGTAGGAACGTTATGCAAGGTGGTTCTAGACGTAGTGCTATTTATGGCTCACTAAACTGGAGACACGGAGATATAAACGAGTTTCTACACGCAAAGGATTGGTATAACATGCCTGTATCTGGAGCCTACGATGATAACGGTAAAAACCTAACCATTGGTTTACTCAAAGAAAAGGACTTTAATTACCCTGCTCCGTTAGACATGACAAACATATCACTTAACTATGACAATCATTTTTTAGAGACAGTATATGACATGCCAATAGTAGAGATAAAAAAGGCTGCAGACAAAGGTGAGAGCCTACCATTTAAGTACATACCAAGTGTGTTTATAGAAAACGTAAGACAAGCCCTTAAAACAGGGGAGCCGGGATTCTCTTTTAACTTCTTTGACAAGGAGAATGAGACCCTTAGAAATGCTTGTACAGAGGTCACATCAGAAGATGATAGTGATGTTTGTAACTTAGGCTCTGTAAATATGTCACGTATAGAATCCCTAGAGGAGTTTAAAGAAGTAGTAGAGTTAGCCAGTGAGTTCTTACTGTGCGGAACTTTAAAAGCAAAGTTACCGTACAAGAAAGTAGAAGAGGTACGAGAGAAGAATCGTAGATTAGGATTAGGTCTTATGGGAGTACACGAGTGGCTTTTAAAAAGAGGTTATAATTACAATGTTAACGATGAGCTAAAGCAGTGGTTACAAGTTTATAAAGACCATTCTGAGACATCAGCAAACGCCCTTGCAAAGACCCTTAAAATAAACCAACCGGTAGCTTACAGAGCTATAGCTCCTACTGGTACAATAGGTATTTTGGCAGCGACTTCTACGGGAATCGAGCCACTATTTGCAGTAGCTTACAAAAGAAGATATCTTAAAGGACAACATAACTGGCATTTTCAATATGTAGTAGATGGTATGGCCCAGACACTTATAGACACAGGTATAGATCCAGAGGCTATAGAGTCTGCAGTAGACTTAGCTGGTAACCCAGAGAGAAGAATTAAGTTTCAAGCAGATATACAAGATTACGTAGATATGTCTATTTCTTCTACTATTAACATAACTCCTTGGGGGACAGAGTTAAACAATGAAACAAGGGTGTATAAGTTTGCTAAGACTCTTCTTAGTTATGCACATAGGATAAGAGGATTTACCTGTTATCCAGATGGAGCCAGAGGAGGACAGCCAATTACGTCTATACCTTATAATGAGGCTATAGCACACGAAGGAAAAGAATTTAAAGAGGAGTTTCATGATATCTGTGATATATCAGGTGGAGGAACTTGTGGAGTATAACAAACTATAAAACAAACAAATGACAAAAACCACACTTAAAGTAATTTTAGAAAGCCCATATTCCGGTAACATTAAAAAGAACGTAAAGTATGCCAGACTATGTGTAAAGGACAGTATACTACGTGGAGAGTCACCACTGGCCTCACACCTATTGTATACCCAAGAAGGTATACTAAACGATGAAAAGAAATCTGAAAGAGAGATAGGAGTAGCTATGGGACTAGAATGGTTACCATCAGCAGACCTTCAAGTGTTTTACACAGACTACGGTATGAGTAAAGGTATGAAGGAAGCTGAGGCAATTGGAGAGAAGAATGGAATAACAAGGGTTTACAGGAAGCTATTTATAAGATAAGATATGACAATAACACAAGATTTCGATGATGCTCTTTGGGAACATAAGTTACAAAACTGCACTTTCACCCTTAAAAATGTAAGGGAACAAAGTATTATAGACAACCCCGTTAAATACAGCAGAGTCATTGACGCAACTGATAAATGGAGAACTCACAAATTAGAGAACTCTTTTACTGTAAAACTCAGTGATGGAGCCCACATGAGATTTGAACATGGGTGGCTTTGGGATAGGGCAAGTGTACCTAAGTTCTTACAGAATCTACTTAGCCCAGATGGTACAGATGATATAGCTTATTGTATACACGATATGCTGTACGTTGAAAAAAAGACAACCAGAAAGTTTGCAGATAAAGAGATGCTAAAGTGGGCCAAGGCTATGAAGCAGACAAGTAGATGGAGCTTACGAAACATTGATATCCACGTAAGATACTACGGAGTCAGACTCTTCGGAAGGTTTGTATGGAAATAATAACAATAAACAAAAATATAAAAAAAAACATGAGTGTACAAAAAACAGGTAAAGTCCACGAACACAACACATTACATAAAATAATAAAAAGAGGTGGAGAGTGGGACACAGAGTTAGACAGTCTAATGACAAAAAACCAAAAGAAGTTTGAGTCAGATTTTAAAGAGAGTTTAAAGAGGATGTATTCTGTAGAGGATTTCAGAAGATATCTATCTCATTTAACATCTTTAGAGAGGTTTTTTCTAGGGGTCTAAACACCTTAAAAAAATAAGTGTTATCTTTGCAGGAGTATTAATTTTTAATAACAAACAACAACATGGGAAAAGGAGTATCAGCTCTCTCGTACTTACCACAAGTCTACATTGAATTTGTAGGTAGTGCAGGAGACCAATCAATTAATGCAATTCGAGCAGGATTTAACAAAATAGCTCGTATGCAAGAAGAAGAAATAGCAGACGGGACATATTCTGGGGAAGTATGTAGAACAGATGACCCTTACACATCAGCTACTTGGGATATAGTAACAGGTGAAACAACTGCAGTAGCAGCATCAGGTACAGTAACCTGTGCTACGGCTATTGCTGATGACACAGTGACAGTAAATGGATTACTTTACACAGGTGTAGCAGGAGCAAAATCAGATAATACAGAGTTCTCTATTGACACAAGTGACACTGCAGCAGCTTTAGACTTAGCAGCATCTATTACAGCAGACACTAGAACAGGCACATTAAATGATGTAACAGCGGTTAGTGCATTAGGAGTAGTTACAATAACTCAATCTGTAGTAGGAACATTAGGTAATGCAACTACTTTAGTATCATCTGATGGAGCTACATTAGCTGTATCCGGAGCAGTATTTACTGGAGGAGTAGACGCAGTAGACTATCAACTTACATTTGACAGTGAGGTAAATAACGTAATTACTACTATTGGGAGACCAGCTATTGCAACACGTAGGATTATAGATTTAATCTTAGCATCTAGCCCTTATCCATTTTCAGTTAGAAGTGGACTAGCTATGTTAAACTTCATTGAGAAGTTAGAAGATAGAGTAGCTGAATCAGGTACAGGATCTACAGGAGATGCAACATATACTGGAGTATCTTTAAGAGGTTCAACACCTTTTGAGAGCTTTGATTGGACAATTACTAAATTAGGTAATGATTATACAGTAACACCAACTATTACGTCATAGGTCTTAACCACTAATTTTGATGGATTGTGATTTTCAAGCCTCGATAGTTAATTCTACCGGGGCTTGTGAGTTCCAATTATTTTACGTATCTTTGTACCAGACATGGAAGAACACGAGAAGATAAAAAAAAGAAGAGAGTCCGAAGACTTCCTGTACGAGAGGATAGAGAAGAACATAATCCTAAAAAGATTACCGTTGAAAAAACAAAAGAAACACAAAGAGTACGTAAGGGTATCTAAGATAGAATACACCTTCCTGCAATATGGGTTCTTAATTAGAAAGTGGGCACTTAGAAATCACAAACTAACTGAAACTCAGCTAGATATGCTCTTGTACATTTGTCCTCTTGCATTCTTTTCCAGACAACAGTTTCTAGACGCCCAAAAGGAAGCTGGTAAAACATCCGGTACAATGTTCTCTAGTCTGTTAAAAGCAGGGTGGCTCTTAAAATGGAGCGAGTCTAAAAGAAAAGTGTATTACACCCTTTCACACAAAGGGAATCTACTTGTCTCTAGGATGCACAGTATGTACATGTTAGAAGAGAAAATACCTGTGTCAGTGAAGAATGCTGTAGCTAGGAGTAAAGACAGAAAAGATAAAAAACTAATGGATTTATTTAAGACCTTTAATGATAAGGTTAATAAATCTCAGGGGAACCCTTAAAAGTCCCCCTTTATTTTTTTCGTATATTTGCAAGGAATTATAATAATCAAGTATGGCTCCAAAGAAAAAGAAAAGGTCTAGTTTAAGTAAGTCTGCTAAGTTCTACCGAGATAATCCGGGAGCCCGTAAGCGAAAAGCAGCTACAGATAAAAAGATAAACAGTAGATCTGAACAAAAGAAAAAACGAAGAGAGAGTGGTAGGGCTAGAACTAAAGCTAAAGCCTCTGGTAAGAATATTACTGGGAAGGACTACGATCACGCAACAAAAAGATTTACATCTTCTAAAGCTAACCGAGGACGAAAAGGTGGTACAGCGGGTGATAAAAACGCAAGGGGTGAGAAATAAAACAACAACGATAAACTATGCCAGCAATAAAAGCAAGCACAAATAATTCAACTAGTTACTTTAACCTAGATGGATTAGATTATGAAAAAGGGATGTACTCCTTATACTATGATAGCGTAGAGAAGAATACATCTGGAGTAATAGATGAAACAAAAATACGAGTAGGATTAAAGTCTAAAGTAGAGATAGATAGAAATTTAGTCCTTCCTAAATTAATTACTGACTGGACAGATGGAACTACAGCTTACTCTGATTTTGATACACTTATAGCAGATGTCTCTACCCTTATAGCAGCAGCTAGTGGTGGTACGGAGTATCAGGTTTATGAGCAAGATTTTCTTGTAGATGTTGCGACTGCAGATGTTTGGTGGTATGGTAGTTCCTCCACTCTTGCGATGAGTGAATACAATACGTGGATGAGTGTAGCTAACACCGCATCTATGGCTACTGTTTCCTCTATTAAATTAATAACTGCAAAACCAATAGGCGTTGCGGTTGGTAATCAGACAATAAATTCAATGAGGTTTCAATTTGGAGTGAATGTAGATAAGATCACTGGCATATCAATAGCAAAGGTCAGGCTTTCAAGTAATCATACAGTAATAGATTCTATAAATATTTTATACGAAAATAATTCAGTAACGATTGGTACAGATGGATATTTTGATTTAGTTGATACAGACTTTACAATAACAAGTATTACAGATAAAGATTTAATTTATGTATTTTTTATTGCATCAAGCATTAATAATGTAACGCCTTCTAGTATGAGGCTAAAATGCTCAATAGATTAAGATATGGTAGTATATACAATTTTAAACAACGGAATAATAGGAATAAGAAATGAGGGTATAAACTACATTCTAAACCCTAACGAAAGAGGTTCTACAATATGGTATCAGATACCCTTTTATAATATCGCAACCGATGAAGTAGAAGAATCTATTACCCAACAGCAAATAGATGATAGACTAGAAGCACAAGAAAAGCAAACAGTCGCACAACTATTAGCACAGTTTGAAAATGACGGAAAAGCGTTCTTTCACGAAATTAGAGTGTTAGTAATGTACCACTATAATAAAGGTACTATTTCAGAAGTACAATTTAACGCTATAAAAGACATTCTAAGACCTGCTATTGCACCGTTATTAATTGGTGAGTGGGATCAGGCACAAATAAATATAGATGCTTTAAATCGACCTAGTGGAGTGCTAGGTAATTTATATGACTTTGTGAAAGGTGGGATAGATGACTACCTCAACTAAAAATAAACTGTATGCCAACAATAAAAGCGAGTATAAATAACGCAGATAGATTTTTCTACCTAGACGGCCTAGATTATGAAAAGGGTGTGTATACTCTTTACTATGATTCCGTAGAAATAAATACTGCTAAAGAAATAAACGAGAGTGTAATAAGGGTTGGTATAAGATCTAAATCCGAATTTAACAGGGTTCTAGTTAGACCAAAACTAGTTACAAACTGGACAGATGGAACTACACCTTACTCAGATTTTGATACCTTAATAGCTGATATATCTACTCTTATAGTAGGGCCGGTAACAGCTCAAGGATTATCAATAACTCAAAACGTCCTTAACTACGCAGCCTTAGACGACGGAGATACAGCAGGAGATTTAGCTTACGTAAGGGAATCACAAGGTACAGCTTGGTTATCTGCAATTAGTTTAGGTAATTATTACCCTGCAGGATGGTATGTATGGAGTGGTTCAGATTGGGTATCAGATAGAAATGCAATAGCAGACCAATTAGAAGCCTTAGTTAATGAAACCGTAGCTATAGGGGTAGCTTGTAGTGATGAAACTACGGCTTTAACTACTGGAACAGCTAAGGTTACCTTTAGGATGCCTTATGCACTAACTTTAACTGAGGTTAGAGCAAACCTAACAGGGGCAGGATCTACATCAGGAACAACTACGGTAGATATAAATGAGTCTGGAACATCTGTACTAAGTACTAAACTAACCATAGATAACACAGAGAAGACTTCAACTACAGCGGCCGTACCAGCAGTAATATCTGATTCATCTTTAGCTGATGATGCAGAGATAACAATTGACTTTGATGCAGTTACAGGTGGAGCAGATGAGACGGGGTTAGTTGTTTGGCTAATAGGAACAAGAGTTTAGATAGAAGAAATATGTTTATATTAAATCCATATAGATTTGGTGGTGCTGCTGGCACAGACTTTACTACTAACTTAGTAGCTAGTTGGCAGTTTGAAAATGATTTTTTAGATTACACAGCTAATAATCACGATGCTACTAAAACAGGGACGGTAAACTTTGCAACTGGAAAGGTAGGTAATGCAGCAGACTTTATAGGTGTTTTTGATTTATTAACGGTGGCAGATAGCGATGATTTTAGTTTTACAGATGGTATTACAGACCTACCTTTTAGCATTAGTTTTTGGGTTAATATTGATGTTTTAGGTGCTTTTATTGTATTATTAAATAAAAGAGATGGAAGTATAAGTAATAGAGAGTGGGATATATTTGTATCAACAACAGGCACTATTGGTATGCAGTTATTTAGCCCTACAAATTCACCAGATAATAGGTTAAACATAACACAGGCTGGATTAGTTATAAATACTTGGTATCATTTAGTTTTTACTTATGACGGAACAGAAGCGAAAGAGGGTTTAAAATTGTATTTAGATGGAGTAAGCACAGGCACACAGGCAGAAGTTGGTACTTATGCAGGAATGACAAATACAATTAGTTCATTAACATTAGGGTCAGCATTTCACGATAATACACTAGAATTAGATGGTAAAATGGATGAAGTGAAAATATGGAAAGGTAGGGAACTATCACAGGCAGAAGTAACTGAATTGTACGATTTAGAAAAGGCTGGTACGAGTGTATTGCCAGCACCAGCGAGTGGTATCTATGATAATGCTAGTGTAGTTTATTCATTACGTAGACCCGATATGGCTACTAAATGGACTAATGCTGTTTTGCAGTTAAGAAGAAGCGGGGATAATGCGTTTAAAACGGTATTTTTTGATGGTGATGCGGTTGGTGACACGATTACTTTAAATAGTAAAATAGGTGACACACTAACAACACCAAGTGCTACCACTTTAGGAGATTGGATAGGTAGTAACGATGCTTACGTAGTTCAATGGGTGGGTATTACTCCAAATAACATTATTGACATTGACAAACGAGCTATACAGGCAACAACAACATTACAACCTCAATTTATTTCTAGCGGTACTATATTAACTAAAAATGGGAAGCCTGTAATTGATTTTTTAAATACAAATACATTTCTTTTAGCGAGCGCAAACACGGATTTAAACAGTGGAAATAGTTACACGTCGCTAACTGTAAGTGGTAATAACTCATCAGTAAGTGTTGGAACTATATATTCAACTTCTGCTTCTCCTACGAATAGAATAACAATATTTAATGATAGAACTGCGAATAAATTTGCGTCTTTTATTGTTGCAAGTACTGGTAATTTTGAAGCTAAAACATTATTACAACAAAACAACTCAAATCAAAAATTACTAACGTCTATAATAGAACCAACTAATTTAAAAACATACCTAAATAACACTATACAAACTTCAACTGCTAGAACAGGTACATATCTAAATAATGACTTTATATTAGGAAGACAATCGGCGGAAGGAAATTATCTTAATGGAACAATCCAAGAGATAACAATATTCCCAAGTGATAAAACAGCAGACCTAACAGAATTACACGCAGATATAAACACTTATTATGGAATTTACTAATGAACAGAGAACAATTTTTATTACAGCTACCAAAAGGATGGAAGTATAAAACAATGATGGGAATGCCTCCATCAGTGTGTTATTATACAGGTAATTGGGGTGATGATACTTTTCAACATATAGGAAATTATAATGAAGAAGATGGGTATACTTTAAAAAGCAAAAAATGAACTACATATCTAATGCATTATTTGTACCTCCATCTTACGATATAAAAGATGAGCAGTGGATGATTGATAATGGGTGGATTGAGTCTAATTAAATATTTACTATCTTTGTACAAAAGCAACAATAAAAAATAAGAATATGCCAGCAATAAAAGCAAGTACTAACAATGCTACAGCCTACTTTAATTTAGATGGATTAGATTATGAGAAGGGACTATACTCTTTTTACTACGATTCTGTTGAAAAAAACTCTTCCGGAGTAATCAACGAAGATAAAATAAGAATAGGATTAAAGTCTAGAAATGAACTAGGTAGAACTTTAAAATCACCAGCCTTAGTTACAGATTGGACAGATGGAACAACACCTTACTCAGATTTTGATACTTTTATAGCAGCAGCATCTATATTAATATCACCAGTATAAAAACATAAGAATTATGAGAGAGCCACTAGATGAAACAGGACTAATGCCACCTATAGCAAAATGGGCAACAATTGTCACATTCGGAGTGTGTGGCGTAATAATGGTTTTAAATGATGGCATGACTGTCAATATAACCCTTTCTTTACGTATATTTCTAGGTATAGTTACGGGAGCAGTATCCAGCTATGGAACAATAAGACTGATAGGTGATATAAGAAAAAGTAGTAGCTTCAAGGATTTTTTAAATAATATTAAAGAAACCACGAAGCGGCTATATGATTAAACTAATAACAGACGGTGTTAATAATATCTATGGCGTTGTAAGCGTGATTGGTGGCGGTATAATTGGTCTTGCTGGAGTAATATTAAACAACAAAAGTAAATGTTCTGAAACAACCCAAAAACTACATCACGAACTAGAGGAAATACAAAGCGAACTTAAAGGACTTAAAAAGGCTTTTTCAATAGTATTTGATGCTTATGAAAGAGAGTTTAATGATGATCCTGAGAGAATGGGTATGCTTAAAGACTTAAAAAAAGAATATAATCTCTAATGAAACAGTTTAAAGATAGAAATGGAAAGCTGTCTACTAAAAGAGTTAATGGCACTATTATTATCATAAACGGTCTTCTTATGGCTTGGTTTTCGATAATTATTAGGGCCATAGTATTTTTTAAACTAATAGAAGCTGCAGAAGACATGGAGTTTGTTATTGACACTACTTTAATACTTGGAGTAGTCACTGCCGGAGTAGGATTACTAGTAGGGACTGTGGGAGAAAAACAAAACAGAATTTATAAAGAAGAAGAAGAGTTTTTTAATAAGAATGATAGAGAAGTATGACAATGAGATTAAAGGTTTTTTTACAACGACATTGGGAAGATTATAATCAATCTACAGGTTCTCTTTATGTACTTGATACAAAAGGGCAACCAATATATGTACAACCATGTATTGAACGTGGTGATCGAAACAACGCACAGGGGGAGAGTAATTGTCCTCCGGGTACTTATCCATTGGTTTGGGAAAGATCTCCTAAATACGGCATGGTGTGGGAGTTAAAAAATGTACCTGATGGGAGATCTGAGTTAAAAATTCACCCAGCTAACTATTGGAACCAATTAAAGGGGTGTATTGCACCGGGAGAGTTTATGGCACGTATTAATGGAGATGGGTATTATGATGTGGGAGCAAGTAGAAAAGCTCTCACTAGATTCCACAACATTATGAAACCTATGCAGAATGTTGGAACAACAATAACTATTATAGACCCTCCAAGATGACAACTGAAAAGAAAAGAACAATTACCCCATGGTTAATAGGCACTATGGTTTTGATTATCCTTCTTTTATTGGCAGGTGGTGGTTATGGTTTTAAAGAACACAGGCAAATGAAGAAAGACTATAAAGATAGTCTAGTTACCCGTCAACTACGAGTTGACTCATTAAACGGAGTTATCTTAACAGCAAATAATTTTGAACAAACAGAAACAGTGGTTCACAATAGTTATTATAACAGCTATAAAAAAGAACAAAAATTAAGAAAAGATGCTGAGAAACAGTTATTTATTTATCGTATTAACTCTCGTTTTCACAATGACAGCCTTCTCTCAAACTATAAGTTTAGAAGAGATTAGGAAGAGAACATTAAAAGATTCAGCTACCTATTCTTGGGAACAAGTTAATGAGATAGCCAACGGATTAGAGAATGAGGCAAAACTAGATACGGCTTTTAACATCTTGAAAAGAGAAAATAAAAGTCTTTCAGATTCCTATCTTTCACTAGAGAAAAGGTTTGTTAATTATCAAGATACAATCGTCCCCGCATACAAAGAAATTATAAAAACCAAAGACGCTAACTTCAATCAAGTTACAGTTTTATTTAATAACTCTGAGAAACTTCTTAAAAAACAACGGTTGAAAAAATGGTTGTGGTTAATTGTAGCTGGATTAACAGGGTATTTTGTAGGGTCAACGTTATAACTACACTTCAAAAAATAAGAAAGTCTAATACCTACAAATAAACCACATCTTTATTTTTAGTAAATTTGCACAGAAGTATAAACTAAGTACTACCAATATACTATGGCAAGAATTAAGAATGAAACAGTATACCCCAGAGATACAAGTATAACTGGACAAGAGATAGTTATAGGCTCTGATACAGGGGGCGGAGCTACTAAAAATTACACTGTAGATGATTTAGCAACCTATATACAAACTGACCAAACTAATATTGTTAGGTTATTTTACACTAAAAAAGCTACTACAAGTGGTATAGATGCTGCAGTTATAGCTGTAAATGCCTCAAATGAATTTACAGTTGCTAATCAAGATATAGCTTGTGTAGTAGTACAAAGAAATGAAACTACTATAACAAATACAAAAACTGATGAAAAAATTTGGTATGATTATTATTGGGTAAAAGATGTAGGACAAGGAACATATGGAGTAGGGGGAACAATAGTAATTACGGCTGATAATTTAGAGTTTAGGAAGTCTACTGAAATTTATACTATACAAACTAATGATAATCTTCCACCAGTTGTTTATGAATTAACAACCGAAGATATTTCAACACCACCAGAAGAAGTTGTAAACATAACTACTGTTGTTGGTGGATATTTAATAGATAGTAATGCTGATTACTTTTTTGAAATAAGAGAGGTTGAATATAATACTAAAGGGGTTCCCATTTTTACAGGTAATATAAAATACTACAGATTTGTAGGAGCCGATGGGACTTATGGAAACGGTTTTACGGCAACTGTAAACGGAGATTTTATATTGTTATCTTCTAATGATTTAGGTATAACAGAAGGAACATACTTATCACTTACTGACACTATAGATACAACCTATGAAGGTAAAGATGATTGGGTACCAACAGTATATCGAGATCCAATGGGGTCAATCACACCAGTATTAAAACTAAAACCTGTAGTTACTCTTCCAGATTTATTCAGACCTAACGCTGCAGTAGAGTATGGAGTAACACATATATCTGGATTAACATATTATGTCTACGTAAACAAGTTTATTATAGATGGTATAGACTACAATATATTTGCATCAGATACTATAACTCTTAGTAATGGAGATGTTGCTAACAATAGAATTGATGTAATTGTAGCTAGAATAAATCCATTAGGATCAATAAATCCAACTATAGAGGTCTTAGAAGGAACACCAGCCGGATCACCTGTAGAAGAATCAATAAACTTACTTACAGAAGTTAAGCTTTCTGTTAAGCTAGTACTAGCTAATGAAACAACTGACCCAAATGTTACATCAGACATGGTGTACAACGAAAATACTGAGTGGACTAATTCTTCACTCGCAGCAGGAGCAGACTTAGATGACACAACGTCTCCTCCATATATAGGGTCAAAAAGTTTAAATGTACCAGCTATAGGAGGTACAGGAGATTCAGTCATTTGGGATAAAGGTTCATCAGCTACATTTGATGTAGATGACAGACTTATTTTTGCACTTAAAGAGACAGGTACAACAGAGAAAAATACAAGTATAACCATTAAGTTAATAGATATATCTTCTGGAGGTTATTGGTTAAGAACTTATTACATAAACAAATTAAAAAGTCGAGGTTTTGATGAGCCAAGAGGTAGCACATGGAATTTAGTTAACATGCCTTTTACTGATTTTGTACCAACAACGATTTCAATGACTACATATGATAGAATAGAGTTTTCTATCAAGAATTCAAGTGAGTTAGATTTTGATTGGATACATGTTCAAGGAGGTATTGACCATGAAGACCCTACGACAGATATTAGTTTTATAGGACTAATTGATACACCGACTAATTATGAAGGAGGAGCTAGTAAAGTAGTAACTGTAAAAAGTGATGAGAGTGGTGTAGAGTTTACACCAATAATCCAACTTGTGGCCGATTGTAGTACTGTTATAACTTTAAACAACACTTTTGGTAGACTTTGTAATATGGGGTCTGCAAATGCAACAACTACATATACAACAACAGGAACAACTGGTGGAGCTTGGCAAAAAACTCTTATAAACGCTGGATCTGAGCCTACAGTAACAGGAGCAACTAAAATATTTGGAAGTGATTTTATAATTAGCACAGATATGTATTTAGTTTGTACTCATAACGGAAGTAAAGTTGAATTTTGGTTTGAACAAATAGCACTATGATAAGCCCATTTTTAGATAGAAAAAGAATATCACAGGTAAAGACTTTTGAAATGCTTATTACGAGTCCTTCATTACCTGCAATAAATAGTGCTACAGGAGGAACAGTAAATGTTACAGATAATCTTGATGGCACTTACAGCTTAACATCTAATGACACCATTACTTTTGTTAATATAGGTGGCACATTAGCAGACTACACTCAATTAGAAGTTATAAAAGGAGATACACTAACAAGTACGGCTTCATTGTGTAATAGTATGACTGGTTTAACAAATTTCATTTGGAATGGAGATTGCAATTCAGAAAATACATCTTCAATGTTTAGTCTTTGTATAAATATTACTTCCATTCCGTTATTTGATACTTCAAAAGTAACTAATATGAATAATATGTTTTCTAATTGTCGGAAAATAACTACAATTCCGCTTTTGGACACAAACAACGTTGAAAATATAAGTTCTATGTTTAATGACTGCTGGCTTCTTGAAAGTATTCCTTTATTAGATACAGCAAAAGTAACAGTTTTTAATAGTATGTTTAAAAACTGTTATGTTTTTACAACTATGCCTTTGATAGATACTAGTTCAGCTCTAACTATGAACGCTATGTTTTATAATTGTAGTGATTTAGTAACTGTGCCTGACTTCAATACTCCTTTAGTTACGAGTTTCAGAGAAATGTTCTACTATGCTGTATCTTTAACAGCTATTCCAAATTTTGATTTCACCCAAGCAAATGATTTAGCATATTCTTTTCAAAATTGTACTTCTTTAACAACAGCAGTAACCATAAATGCACCTCTTGTAAGTAGTTGTTTCAGAACCTTTATTAATTGCACAAATCTTTTAGGTGTAACAATGAACAATACTACAGTATTGTCTAATGGGAGTGAAATGTTTAAAAATTGCTATAAAATAACAGACATAACATTTACCTCTACAGCTAGTTTATCATTAGCAGAAGAAATGTTCTATAGCAATACATTTTTAGTTAATTTAGATTTAGGAACTGTACCCCCTCTTACGGTTGCAATGCAAATGTTTGACGGTTGTAGAGATTTACCTAGTATTCCTATTATAGATACGTCAGGATGCTCAGACCTATATTATCTTTGTCGTGGGTGTGCAACTATAACTTCTGTTCAGCTTTTTGATACAACAGGGTGTACAAGTGCTTTTGGTATGTTTGATAGTTGTAGTTCATTAGTTTCTGTGCCTTTATTTGATTTTTCTATTGTAACAAGAATGGGTTCTATGTTTAAAGATTGTTCTTCTTTATTAACTATTCCTTCTTTTAATACACCATTGGCAACAGAGTTTAGTAGTATGTTTTCTGGTTGTACGGTAATTGATAATATTCCAGTACTTATTCACGCAGGTATTAGTAGTTTTCAAAATATGTTTAATGGTTGTGCGGCTCTTACCACAGCACCTCTTATAGACACATCTTCAATCGGTTTTGCAGGTCAGAATTATATGTTTGCAGGTTGCTTGTCATTAACAACATTACCATTATATGATTTTTCATCTTTACCATATATGGCAAGATTCTTTCCAAATTCAGGAATTACAACTATACCTGAATTTGATGTGTCAAATGTAACAGTTTTTAGTGATCCATTTTTTGACGCAGGAGCATTAACGGTAGGTAAAATGTTAGGTATAGCTTTTTCAATAGATTATTCAACCACAAGTCTTAATGCAACAGAAATGGACAATGTAGTTCTTGGACTTGTAGCAGCAGCATCACCGCAAGTATTAACAGGGCCAAGTGGAGTACCAATAACAAACCCACTACCTTTAAACTGGACTTATTCAAACCCTTAAAGAATGGTAGTATTAAAAAATAAAAAATGGCAAGAATAAAAGATAAGACACAATATCCATTAGATCAACTAATAAGTGTAGACGACTACCTATTAGGGACTGATTCAGATTCCCTATTTGCAACTAAGAGTTATAGTATAGGGGACTTAACAGATTTTGTAGTCTCATATATAACACAGTTGCCAGAGGTAAGTTACGAAAGTATTTCTGAATCTGGGCTAAAAGCCGCTGGAAATATCACAACTATAATAGGAGACTATGATGACAGTGGGTTTGAAACAAAAGTAACCATTAGTGATTCAGCTAAGACAATAGTATTAAACGCAGACACATACATTAGAACCTCCTCAGACATACAAATTGGGGGGGCTACAGATTTTTTCACGGTGTTAACCTCTGCAGGACTAACAGCAACAAGAACATTACAGTCCCCAGATGCAGGTGGATACATAGGATTAAGTGTAAATGGAGTTAAGGCCGACAGTGCCGGAGATATGGCTGTATCAGCAGCAAGTCTTATAGCAAGTGGAATAGTAGAACTAGCCACAATAGCCGAAACAGACACAGGGACAGATGCAACCAGAGCTATGACACCCGCAGGATTAAAGGGGTCAGCCTTACAAACTAAGGTAGATGGAATAGAGGCTCTAGCAGATGTAACAGATGCAACCAATGTAAACGCAGCGGGAGCAACAATGAACGCAGATACAACTTTGGCTGGATACGGGTATTTCTTAGACGAAGATGATATGACATCTGATGATGATACTAAAACAGTATCTCAGCAATCAGTTAAAAAGTTCGTAGAGGACAGTACACAACTAGGACAGTTATATGCAACCGTAGTAAAGACAGCAAATTATACTGTTACTGCTAATGATTACTCAGTAATATGTACTACAAATAGTTTTACAGTGTCTCTACCAGCAGCGGCAACAGCCGGTCTAGGTAAGAGATATGAAGTAGTAAACACAGGAACAAACACAGAGATTATAGTTGACCCAGATGGAGCTGAAACTCTAGATGGACTAACTACTCAAACCCTAAGTAGCCAATACCAATCTATGATTATAGAGTGTGATGGTACAGAATGGTTTACAGTATCAGATTCAAGAAAAGGATTATTTCTACCAACAGTAGGTAAGAGTGGTACATATACAGCCACAGTCTATGATTATTTAATTATAGCAACAGCTAACAGTTTCACGATAACCTTACCAGTAGCAGCAGTAGCAGGTAATGGTAAAAGATATGAATTTAAGAATGTAGGTACAGGAACCATCACAATTGATGGAGATGGCACTGAAACAATAGATGGACAATTAACACAATTATTAACAGCTCAATATGAATCTATCACAGTAGCCTGTGACGGATCTAATTGGCACATAGTAGGATAACATGGCATATATATCACAAACAGACTTCTATACAGAGGTATCAAAAGGAAACGTAGCAGGGCATTCTCTAGTACACAAGTTTGGACACAACTCAGCAACACCAACAACACTAACTCCTATTTGCTCAATAGGGGATTACATTACCTTACAGCCTGCAAGTGCTACTACACTTAGAATAAAAGCGGCAGGTAGTGGTGCAAGAGAAGTAACTCTACAAGGATTAGATGAAACAGGTGCTTTAGTTTCAGAGGCTATCGCAACAGCAGGAGCTTCAGCGAGTGCGGTAACTACCACGACTTTTATTAGATTGTTTAGAATTAAGGTTACTGCATCGGGAACTTATGCGACTTCATCAACAGCTTCACATACAGCAGCTATAACCATCGAAAACGGGGCAGGAGGCACTGATTGGGGAACTATTGATTTAAACGGCTTTGCATTATCACAATCAACAATAGGGGCTTATACCGTACCTCTAGGAAAAACTGCGCACTTAATTTCTTATGATATTAACGCAGAAACCACTAAGATAGTAGATGCTGTATTTTTTCAAAGACAAAGTATTTTAGATGCCGCAGCACCTTACGAGGCTATGAGTATTGTATTTGAAATCGTAGGGCTTACAGATACCCGAAGTAAAGTATTAAATACACCGATAGCTTTTCCAGAATTAACAGATATAGGGTTTATGGCGAAGGTTTCAGTAGGAACGGCAAATGCTTCGGTTAATTTTGATATACTGCTTGTAGACAACGCATAAAAAATATAAATCTAAATTAAAACTAAACAAAATGAAACTAAACATCAGAAAGATTGTATCTGGGGCTGACTACTCTAATTGTATAAGATATGTAAAAGGATCTGAATACAGAGTAGGGCCAAAAAAATGCGTGATTGAAGACTTCATGCAAAATGAGGTTTATCCAACAGCCATAGACATCTACGTAAACGACGGAGATTCCACATTCTTGTGGAAAACATTACACAAAGAACCATTAGAAGTAGAGTACGACGCTAACTTTTCATAACCATGAAAGCGTCTATATATTTTATAGTGGAAGTCTTAGATGACTACAACAACTATACAGAACTCCAAAACGGTTTAAAGATCGCTGTTAACAATTCTATTGAAAGTGTAGAGCACATAAATAGAATAGGTAAAATAGTATCTGTACCAAAGGGAGTTATCGCAGAAGAAGGAGACTTACTCTTATTTCACCACAACATATGTAGAAGTGTATGGGGTTTAAAAGGAAAGAAGAGACCTAGTAACTTCCATATCAAGGAGAACTACTATTACATACCAGCCACAGAGATATTCATGATTAAGAAGAAGACTGATAGTGACTGGAAAGCCCTAGATCCATACGTCTTTGTAGAACCAATCCCAGTAGAGAAAGTAAAGTTAGACAACGGTCTTGAGGTAGAAGAAGAATCTCACGAGGGTACAAAGGATTTAGTAGGGATTATGAGTTATCCTAACAAAGCTCTTGATAACCAAGGAGTTAAAAGGGGAGACAAAGTATATTTTCAACAGGATTCACAGCACAAATATATAATAGAAGGGAAACTTTTTTATAAAATGACAACCCAAGACATCTTGGGGATTTATGAAGGGTCTTAGTAGCGACATACAAACAGCTTTAGATGTAGTTATAGAAGGTCTTAATTTTAGGTTCAAGGTTAGTGAAATAGAGCCAGACAAGATTAAGTCTACTATGGACGCAAAACTAACGTCATTTAACATAGCTAAAGAGTTATTGTCTAAATGGGTTAACAGTCCTAATGCACCACAGAAAGTCAAGTTTGATAGTTATGTAGAGTCAATTATAGAGTCCGGAGAGGGTTCTTTGAACATTTTAAGACGTGCCCTTAAAGCTGGAATCAACTACGAAAAGTTAGATGAAAACAAACATAGGTTAGCTATAGAGAGTAAGCTATCTGTACTTAACTCTATCAACAACTTGGAGGCCTCAGTAATAGAGTTAAAGCACCAGTATGAAAGTGGTAATGTAATTCTAAAGATAAGAGAGTTTAAGAGAGGGTACGCTGAAAAATACGCAAACCAAGAGTTCTTCCCTAGAAAAGACTATCATAAAAACGTACACAACAAAGAAGAGAACGCAATAGTCATAGATCCAAAGGGTAGCAAAGGAGATATAATTGTTTTAGATGGACTTAGGATACAACTACCATGTCCTCCAAGAGATAAATCAAAAATACTCTTTAGTGGTTTAAAGAAGAAAGATCAGTATTGGGTAAGAGAAGAAAAGCCAAAAGGACTAACTCCCGACAACTCTGAGGTTTACATAGACTACATCATGGAGCAGTTCAGACGAAGGAGAGAAGGGGTCTGGTTTATGAACAATGGAGAACCTACTTTTTTAACCGGCAGACATTGGTTCCAATTACAGTGGAGTAGAATGAAAGATGGAAACATCTACCCAGATTATAGAGATGCTCAAAAATTAATAGCTTATCATAAAGAGGCGTGTTATCTGGATAAAATGTGTCTTGGACAACTGTTCTTAAAGTCTAGACAGACAGGATATACTTATGGTATGGTTTCAGATACAATAGAAATAGCAACCTCTACACAAAATATTGCAAATGGTTTTACCTCTATGACAGAGGACGATGCTGAAAAAGGTTTTGGAAAAATGTCTTATACGTTTCAAGAGCTACCATTTTTCTTTCAACCAATCGTGAAGGGTAGAGTTGATTCACCAACTAAACTAGAATTTGGTAAGCCATCAGATGCAACAAAAGAAAGTAAAAAAAGAAAGGACACATCTACAGAGGGGTATTTAAACACCTTGTTAGACTATCAAGCTACAAAAGTAAAAGCCTATGATGGACAAACATTACACCTTTATATAGGAGATGAGTGTGCAAAGTGGGATCGTGTAAGTTATATAGAACACCTTATGACCCTCATGCCTACCATGTTTAGAGGAGGCCGTGTAACTGGTAAATGTTTCCTTGGGTCAACAATGGGTAAACTTGACTCTGGAGGAGAGGATTTTAAAGTATTGTATCAAAACTCAAAAGCAGATGAAGTACAAGAGTCTGGATATACCTCCACAAAATTGTACTCTTATTTCTTACCGGCACATAAAAACTATGAGGTGTGTATAGACAAGTACGGTAAGTGTTGGGAAGAAACACCTCCTCCAAACACATATAATGTTTATGGAGACCTAATAAAAAAGGGATCTATAGAGGCTATAAACCAACTGTATGAAGATGCTAAAAAGCAAGATGACAAAGCTTTAAATGCAGTTTACAGAATGTACCCTATGACAGAGGCTCACGCTATGAGAGATGAAGCAGAGTCATGTGTATTTAACCTTACAAAACTAACTGACCAGTTTGATTACAACGATCAGCAAGATCCAGAGATGCTTTATGTTAGAGGCAACTTTGAGTGGAAAGATGACGTAAGATTCTCAGAAGTAGTGTGGTATCCAAACGACAGAGGTAGGTTCAAAGTACATTGGATGCCATCTGCCGTAGATGATACAAGTCATTTAAGGAACAATGTAAAGAAAGAGAGAAACATGTATTATCCGTTAAACAACTATGGTGGCATAGGGGTGGATTGTTATGGTTCTTATTCAATAGGTAAAAACAAAGCGTCTAAAGGGGCATCACACGCAACTAGTAAAACAAATGGATATGGTGTACCGGCTAACAGGGTGTTATATGAGTACATTGACAAACCACCTACACAAGATATTTTCAACGAAGACATCTTAAAGGCAGCGTGGTTTTACGGATTACCTATACTTGCAGAGAATAACAGAAGAGACTTTGTAAGATATATCTACCTTAACCAGTGTAGACCCTTCTCTATGAACAGAGTAGACAAACACACAAGAGAACTACATGGAGATGACCAGATGCTAGGTGGACAACCAATGCAGGCAAAAGATATATTAGATAGTCACGAGAATGCTATACGAACATTTATACAAAGATACTGTGGATATGGCACAGAACCAGAGTATAGAACAGAAGGGGAAATGGGTGTAATGCCTTTCAACGACACTATAGCTGACCTAATGAAATTTAACCCTTCATCACGTACAGCTCATGATGCTACCATATCACTAGGGTTATCAATAATGTCCTGTCAAAAAGAGAAGTACTTACAGAAGCCAAAAAAATCAGACCCTAAAAAATCCGTATCTTTGCTCCGTAAATATAGTAATTCTGGTGATATAGGATCTTATATCAAGTAAATATGGCAAGAAAGAAAAAAGTATTAAAGGTTTCTAGCACAAGGTCTCACCCAGACCCATTAGCTACAGCGGCAGAAAAGAGCACAGATGATTATGGACGTAAGTTTGGGAAGCTTATTGAATATGAATGGTTCCACATAAACAGTGGAGACGTATTTAACAGCTATTATGGTAACAGACAAAAGTTCGATAAGCTCAGAAAGTATGCTAGAGGTGAGCACTCTACCGATCTACATAAGAAATTACTTACTGATGGTACAGACGGAGACTCGTATACAAACTATGACTGGAGAGCAATACAGGTCTTACCCAAGTTCATAAAAATTATTGTTGACCAAATGTTAGAACGTCTATATGAAGTAGACGCTCAGGCAATAGATGGTGTATCACAAGGATTAAGGGACAACTACAAAGAATACTTAGAGAAGTTTATGGTCTCTAGACCAATGTTAGAAGATGCAAAAAACCTTCTGAACATAGACTTAATGCCACAAAACGCAAAAGAATTACCAGAGACTCCAGAAGAGATAGCTCTGTACATGGATTTACAATATAAGCCACACATAGAGATAGCAATTGAAGAGGCTTTAAAATATACTCTTGAATTAAATGATTATTCAGAGACACAACGAAGATTACTTAAAGATTTAACGGAGATAGGAATTGCAGCGGTACACCATAAGACTGACCCTGTAAAAGGTATAGTAGTAGATTATAGAGACCCTGCAGATATGGTATGGTCTTATCCTACAAGTTCTAACTTTAAAAATGTGTATTACTTTGGGCACGTTGAGAGAATGACTATATCTGATTTACAGAGAATTTCACATGAAACATTTGATGTAGACCAGTTAGAGAAGTTTAAAAACGTATCTAATGAGTGGCAGACATACAACAATATTTCAAATGAGTTTTGGTACAGAGGAGAAGACTTATCTAGCTTTATGGTAGATGTGTTACACTTTACTTTTAAAACAACTAACGTTACAAAACACAAAAAGAAATACAAGAAAAACGGTGGGTTCTCTATTACAGAGAAAGGTGGAGATTTCACTAAGTCCGATGAACAAGTAGCTAAAGAAGAAGCTCAAGGGTACAAAGACTTTGACGTACTAGAAGAATATAATGAAGTGTGGTATGAAGGCTCTATGGTTATGGGAACAGAGATGATTTTCAACTACGGCATTTGTGAGGACATGATTAGACCAGATGGACTGATTAAAACAAATGTTAGGTCTAACTACATTGTATATGCCCCAGAGGTGTATCAAGGTAGAGTTCAAGGATTAGTAGACAGAGTTTTCCCTACGATAGATCAATTACAGCAAATACAAATTAAGATACAGCAATTTATAGCTAAGGCTAGACCTAACGGAATATATATTGACGTAGAAGGTTTAGAGGAATTAGACTTAGGTGGAGGAAACACTTTTGATGTATTAGAAAGTGTAAGATACTACGATGAAACAGGAAACTTCTTAGGTACAGGTAAACTAGCCGACGGGTTGTATAACAATGCAGCCATGCCTATTAGGGAACTTAACAACGGAAACATCTCTGGATTAGAACAACTTATGAACGCTTATAACTTCCATTTAGGATTGTTCAGAGATTTCATAGGTATAAGCCAAGGAGCTGATGCATCTCTTCCGGATCCAAGAACATCTGTAGGAGCCTTGCAACAAACAACACAAACCTCAAATGTAGCCACTAGGTATATTTTAGAGGGACAACTAAAGATAACACAGTATCTTTGTGATGGGTTAGCACTAAGACTAAACAGTATTCTTAAAAACCCTAAGTTTAAAAAGGCTTACATAAATTCTATTGGTAAGATAAATATGGATATCTTAAAATCCATAGATAAATTACACCTTCATGATTTTGGTATTACAATTAGTTTAAAACCAAATGCTCAAGATAGACAGATGTTAGAGGCCAATATACAGGCCGAGATATCCACTGGAGGACTATCTACTACAGATGGTATAGATATAAGGAAGATAAGCAACGTGTCTCTTGCTAATGAAATGCTTAAAGTTAAGAAGAGCCGAAGAGAAAAAGAAGAGCAGAAAAGAAAACTTGAAACAATAAAAGCTCAGTCAGATGGAAACACTCAGACAGCACAAGCAACAGCTCAGGCTAAACAAGAGGAGTTAATGGCTGTCAATCAAGGTAAAGAACGACTGTTACTATTACAAAGAGAAAGCGACCTAATGGTGTTAGACAGAGAGGTAGAGGCCAAGATGAAGTTAATGGACAGAGAGTATTATTATCAGACAGGTATTGAGGCGTCTAAAGAGGATAACGATAAGAACAAAAGAAAAGAAGCTGAGGACAGAAAGGACAAAAGAACCGCTATCCAAGCTACACAACAGTCTAAATTAGTAGACCAAAGAAACAAGAAAAAGGATCCAATTGACTTTAATTCTTCTCATACCAGTGTGACAGGGGAGTTAGGATTAGATGATTTTAGGATATAAAAATAACTGGTTAATATAATCAGTACCTTTGCACTAATAAAAAACAAACTAATGGACAATAAAGGTAAAAAAAAGAAAACTGGTGACAGAAAACCTAGACCTCTAGGTGGAAACCTAGATGCAAGAGCTAAAAGAAGAGCGTCTATGGGAGCTATGTATCAATCAGATAGTTCTATTGGTAATAGGTTAACTCGTGATAGAAAATCCAGAGAGAGTAAGAAAAAATAATTACAGTAAAAAAATCTAATCTAATCTAAACTTATCATATAATGGCATTATTTAACAAAACTGGCAACAAGGCCAACAGAGCTTCTAGTATACTTTCAAAGTTAAACGTAGAAGAAGAACAGAAGGAAGAGAAACAAGAAGAACAAGAGCAAAAAGAAGAAAAACAAGAGGAGCAGAAAGAAGAGAAACAGGAGGAGAAACAAGAAGAATCTCAAGAGCATAAGCAAGAGAAGCAGAATCAAGAGGAGCAGGAGGAGCATAAGCAAGAGATTAAACAAGAAGAAAAGAAAGAGGAAGATAAACCGGTTAACACCGACAAACCAGAGTTGACAGACGAGGTCGTATTTTCTTATTTAAGCGAGCTGCTTAAAAGGGAAGTAAAAAGTGCTGATGATCTGACACAGAAGGAGAGAGAAATGGATCCAGAAGTGAAACAACTCTTAGATTGGAAGGAAGAGACCGGATTAAGCTTGTCAAAGTGGTCTGATTACACTAAAGATTATTCCGCATTAGGAGACTTAGAGGTAGCTAAAGAGATTTTAGTTCAAAAAAATCCAAGTTTTACTAAGGAAGAAATCGAGTTCAAATTGAAGTCTTATATTTATGATGAAGACTACGATGATGAAAATGACCAGATTAAAAAAAGCATAGCTCTTAAAGAGTTTGCTTCACAAGGACGAGAAGAGTTAAACAAGAACAAACTAAACTTGAAAGAGTCAACAGTTAATCCAGCTTTAACTCAAGAGCAAGCAGAGCTTATTGATTTTGCAAAGAATGTTAGAAAGGACGTTGAGGCATCAACAACCAACCAAACAAACTACGTAAACAAAATGAATGAATCTGCAACAGACTTTGAAGGTCTGAATTTGAAATTGTCAGATGACATTGAGATTAAGTATGATATCCCAGAAGGAGATAAAAAAGGCTTAGTTAAAGAAATCTTAGAGATGCCACAGTGGTATAACGAAGATGGGACAATGAAACACGACGTAGTTCTTTCAGACGGTTTAAAAGTCACACATTTTGACTCTATCATGAAAATGGTATTTCAGCAAGGAATAGATGCTGAAAAGGAGGGAAAAATAACCGGAACAAAACCCGGAGATGGAGTACCACCAATACCACAAAAAGGTGGAGGGCCAAAGAAAAGTAACATAGATGATATAGTCTCCAATATTACAGGAGGTAAAACTAAGCTACGCTTTGGAAGAAAAAAGTAATAACTTATAAAACACACAAAAAATGGCATTAGCGTCAGCACCAACGTATCAAATACAGCCTAGCTCGATTAAGACACCGTCTCAAACGAACTATATTGATATATTTGATTACACAAATCAGTTCGCTCCAGATGCATATGAAGAGTTAATCTCTATATATGGAGATCAGTCCTTAACAGGAATGATTTTTAATCTAGGAAGTGAAGAGCCTATTTCTTCTGACCAGTATATCTGGACTGAGAAAGGGCGTTTACATACATCTTACACAGGCGTAACACGTTCTGGTAATGTATTCACAAAAACAGCACACGTATATAGAGTAGGTGAAGTTGTAGCTACATCTGGTAATACAACCTCTCAGTTAGGTCGTATCACAGCAGTAACAGCTAATACTTTTACAGCTCTACCTTACAAGGCGGCTGGATGGTCTATAGGAACTACAGCAATCAAAACGTTCATTAATCACTCTGAATTCTTAAAAGGTTCAGCAGGTATGGATGGAAGTTTAGAGACTGACTTTACAGTACTTAGAAACAAAACTATCATCGAGAAGGACAACTACTTAGCTAGTGGTTCTGAGATTACTCAAGATTCTTGGGTTAAGACAGATGATGGAGGTTTCGTATGGTACTTACAATCAGAACTAGACGGAAGACGTAGATTTGAAGATCGAATTGAAATGGGTATGTTACAAGGAGAAGAGGCAGAAGCCGGTTCCGAAGCTGCAGCAGCAGGTTACGATGGTACCGAAGGTCTTTTTGACTCTGTACGGACTCGTGGAAACGTTTTTGAAGGCCCAGCAGAAACTCTTGCTGAGTGGGATACAGTCTTGAAGCGTTTTGACGCACAAGGTAAAATCAACGAGTATATGTTCTACGTAGACAGAGATCAGTCTCTAGCTATTGATGACTTACTTGGAACACTTAACGCAGGATACTCAACTGGTATCTCCTACGGAATGTTTGACAATTCGGAAGAAATGGCAGTTAACTTAGGATTTACAGGATTCCGTAGAGGATCTTATATGTTCTATAAGTCTGACTGGAAAGTACTTAATGACCCTACATTACTAGGTTCTGTGGCAGCAGCCGACGGAAAAGTAAGAGGCTTGTTAGTACCTTACGGAGACACCGAAGTATATGATGGAACTAGTCCAATGGCCGACAGAATTACACGTCCATACTTATCAATTAAGTATCGTGTGAAAGGTCAAGAGAACAGACGACACAAAACATGGGTAACTGGATCAGTTGGAACAAGTGTTCCTACAGATACTAATGACCACATGCGAGTGAATCACCTAGCAGATAGAGGTATCTGTACAATGGGTGCAAACAACTTTATGATCTTTGAAGGAGCATAATAGTCAAGTAGTAAGATGGGGGAGTTAATTCTCCCCCTCTTTTTTATAAATTAAACTAAATATAATCAAAATGCCTGTAAAGAAAAAACAAACAGAAGATAGGTCGTACCGTTTACTTAAATACGAACCATTAACCTACACACTAAAGGTAGGGAGAAACAATAAGTTATTAGCCTTTGACCCAGTTAAGAAAGAGGAAAGAGCTATTAAACACTGCCCAAATCAAAAATCTGTTTTTATAGAAGACCAGACTAACGCAGCCGTTGTAGAGCCAATAACTTTTATAAAAGGTTTCTTAAATGTTCCAAAGAAGAAACAAATCACCCAACACTTTTTAGAAATACACCCGGGACTAGGTTCAACCTTTGAACTCATTGATGGAGCGAAGGATGCCAAAGAACTAATTGATGTAGAAGATTTAGCACTTGATGTTAAACAAGCTATTAGAGATAAGGTGAAAACTAGTGAAGGAGTAGAGGAGCTAAGAGCTATTGTATCTGTACTTATTAGTGACATAGCAGAGTCATCTAAAATGACAGCCGACGAACTGAGAAATGCAGCGTATGATGCAGTTGATTCAAACCTTAATAGATTTGTAAACCACGAAGGAGATGTAACCATCTTTGACGACACAGATATTAAGAGAAAAGCAATTGCACAACACGCATTTAACTCTGGAACCATATATGTAACATCTGACTCTGGTAAGATAAAATGGACTGATAATGATGCTCTAATTACTCTTGTACCAGTTGGTAGAGATTACTTAGACTTCTTTTCAACATTCTTGAAAACAGAAGAAGGTATGCAAGTGGCTAGAGAAATCTCTAAAAGAGAGTAACATAACTATATTTTAATAACATTAACTAAGAAAGCCTCATTTATTGGGGCTTTTCTTTTTTCTGTATCTTTGCCTCATAAATACTTAGAATATGATAGACAGTATATATCAATTATTAAAGACTATAATTAACAAAGAACTGAGAGGTAATGTATCTCCAGCGGAATTTAATTTGATAGCCAAACAAGTTCAAGAGAAGATATTTAGAGGATACTTTGAAGACGAGAACAGAGATAAAAATAAGCAGAACAGGGGATTTACTAACAAGGGGTATTCAAACCTAGCATTTGTACAAAGACAAAGGATAGATGATTTATCTAAGATAGCTAATGTGGTGCCCATTAGTGTACCAGCAGCATCTACAGCATATATAGAATATACATTACCGGCAGACTTATACTTAATAAAAGATAGAGGAGTATCTGATGGAAACACTGTGGTTGATGAAGTCGAAAGTTCTGATTTATCATTTATACTTAGTTCTACTACTACGGCTCCAAGTGCTACCTTTCCAATTTATGAGAGGTATGATAACACTCTTAGGGTTTACCCTTTTATAAAGAGCACCGCAGGTGATGAGGCATATCCACTTACATTACGATATCTTAGATTACCAAACGATCCGAAATGGACATATCGGGTGGTTAGTGGTTCGGAATTGTTCGATAATACTGCTGCCGATTTTCAAGATTTTGAATTACATGAGTCTGAGTACTCAAACATAGTTATAGAAATGCTTGGATACTTCGGAGTTAATTTAAGAGAAGTAGATTTAGCCCAATACTCAGAGATACAAAAAAACAAACAAGACTCTAAGGAAGAAGATATTTCTGGAGGCGGTAATACTAAATTAAGATAAGATGGCAACACGACAATATACTAACCTTGACAACTACTACGAGAATGAAGATAATTGGGGAAACCATCAGTACGTAACAATAAAAGATGTAGTAAATAATTTTATATTTGCACAGGATGATGACTCCTATGCCTTTAACTCTTTAAGGAGTAGGGTAGCATATTTTGCCAAGAGGGGTGTACAGGAACTTTATTATGATATAGTTAACGAGGTGATTTCTATAGAGTTAGAGCTTAACCCAACATTAATTATAGCACTTCCACACGATTTTGTTCAATATGTACGTATAAGTTGGGTAGACCAAAATGGTAAACTACACCCACTTGCTATAGATAACTCCTCTAACTTATCACAAGCATACCTACAAGACCACGAATATGATTACTTGTATGACTCTGGTGGAGACATACTTCAAGGGAGCCATATTCAAGATTTAGACCCAACCGGTTCAACGATAGATTATTCAGTGGACGGAGCAGAGAGTTATGTATCTCCTTACTATACAAGGAACGGCCCATTTAATACTAACAGATCCAAAATATTTAAAAACGGAAGTTATAGGATAGATAAAGATAGAGGCATAATCCAATTCTCAAGTACAGTAATGGGTAAAATAATCGTCCTAGAATATATCAGTGATGGACTATTCCAAAGAGAAGACGGAGATATTCGCATACACAAGTTTGCTGAATCAGCTATGCACTCATACATATATCACCAGTTAGTAGATAAAAAAAGAAATGTACCAGAGCGAGAGAAGATGAGAGCAGAGAGACAGTGGTTCAACAACCGTAGAATTGCAAAACGAAGAATCAAGCCTATACGATACGAAGAATTACGACAAGTTCTAAAAGGAGGTACACGCTGGATAAAAGACTAATTCATGGAGGAAAATAAAAACTTATTTTATAAAAGTAAGATGAATAAAGATACAGACTCTCGGCTTATTGCAGAAGGGGACTATGTCGATGCCACTAATTTTGAATCTGGTGATTCTGGTGTTTTAGAAAACTGTTTGTCAAATAAAAAACTTACAAACCTTTCTCTTGGAAACAATGTGAATACTATTGGTATGTACTTCGATGAGTTTGATGATAAGATATATTGGTTTTGTAAATCTGATAGTGGTGACTACATCATAGAACATTCACAAAGATCTCTTTTAACTTCTATTGTATTAGAAGACACAAGTGCTAACGTTTTAAATTTTGGGACTGATAATCTAATTACAGGAGTAAACCTAATTGTTGACACTAATAATAACAGAAGGTTATTGTGCTGGACTGATAATAGAAATGCACCTAGGGCTATAAATATAGAGAGGGCTAAAACATACGGGGCAAACAACTTTACAGAAGATGATATTTCTCTTTATAAAAAACCTCCTTTATATGAACCAACAATTACTTATAACACAACTGTAAACTTTGAGAATTTTTTAGAAGACAGATTTATAGGGTTCGCCTACAGATATAAGTATTTAGACGGAGGCTATAGCCCATTATCACCATTCACAGGGTATTCATTTGTCCCAAATCCTTTTGACTTGGATTATGATGTCATGACAAATGAGGGAATGACAAACCTATATAATGAAGTTATAATAAGCTTTGATACTGGGTCTGAAAGAGTTACGGATATTGAAGTAGTATTTAAAGAATCAGATTCAGTAAATATAAATATAATTGAAACTTTAAATAAAACTGAACAAGACTGGGGGGATAACCTAACAAAAACACTAACCTTTAATAACAGTAAAATATACAAGGTATTACCAGAAGATGAATTATATAGAGCTTATGATAATATACCAAGATTAGCTAAGTCACAGGAAGTTATTGGAAACAGATTAGTTTTTGGAAATTATCTTGAGGGATATAATATAGAAGATTCTGCCGGAGACAGTATTCAAATGGATTATACCTTATCACTTATAACAAATAATCTTGCTTACACACAACTAAGTTATGTTGAATCGGCACCAGATGCAGATGGGTCTACCATTATAATTATTGATTTAACTGGTGTAGATTTAGTAGAGGGACTAAGAATAAATCTTGACCTTGCTATGGCATCTGCTCCCATAGCTGGAGAATTTAGTCACAACTTTTCTTATGTTCTTACTCAGGATTATGTAGATACTGATGAATTATTTGCAGATGCAGATTATATTTATTTTGTAGAAAACATAATGACCTCAACATTCCAAACAGAGGTTACAGCTACATCTCCTCCATTTACTGTAGACACTACATATATTCCTTTTGAGGCGATATCCACAACCACAGGATTTTTAAGTATAAAGGCCCCAAAACTTCTGTATGATATTGACCCTACACCGGGATCACCGGGCAGCGGAGATGAAACTACTGAAACATATGGTTTTGATTATGAAAGTGTAACAGATATCTCATATAGATTAATAACCTCTGATGCCAGTTTAAAAACTAACAGGAGTTATGAGATAGGAATAATTTATTTAGATGAGTATGGACGAGCTTCCACAGTTCTAACCTCTCCTACAAACACAATTTATATAGGTCAAGAGAATTCTGTAACTCAAAATAAAATATCAGTTGAATTAAACCATGTTCCACCAAGCTGGGCAAAATACTACAGGTTTGTTCTTAAAGAAAACAAAGGGGACTACAGCCTTATTTACGTAAATTTTTACATATCGGATAGTTTATTTAGGTATGTTAAACTAGAGGGCTCAAATAGAGATAAAGTACAGGCAGGAGATGTTGTTTACGTAAAGTCTGATAAAAATGGCCCTGTGTCAGAGCTTATAGAAACAAGGGTTTTAGAAATAGAATCTAAAGATGCAAACTTCATACTTAATAATTATGAAGATTCCGCAGAGACCATAGAAAAAATAGAACCAGAGGGTGTCTACATGAAGATTAAACCTGCTGGATATACTATGGAGGTTTTATACAACAATAAATTTTATAGTTCTGGTGGGCCAATTATATCCGGAAATGCAGTTGATGGTGGAACTATAAATTTAGGGCATACGTTTACTCAAGGGGATCCTTCACAGGAGCCAACATCGTTAGGAGGCTTTTGGGATTTTGACACACTAGAATATGATGATAACCCGATTCCAGAGGGTACGAGAATTGTCTTGTTCTTTGAAGTAAAAGAAAGACCAAGAGGAGGAGGAGGAGCACGTTATACTTATAATAAAACTTTCACTTCACAAAACAATTATGATAATTTCCAGATATGGTGGGAAGCAGAGGTTGGAGCTGACCTAGGTGTTTTTGAGCCTCGTGTTGACTACTCTTTTTATAGAGATCGACCCGGTGGAACAGACACGAATTATCTTAGATTAGACATGACTGCTTTAGGTGACTTTGCACCATCTATGGAAGGTAGAATAGAGATCTTATACAGCTCAGGAGATATTATATATGAAACAAGCCCTAAAGAAAATGCAAACGAAATTTTCTATGAGACTGGTCAAACTTTTGCTATTACAGGTGGAAATCATATAGGTAACACACAATCACAAGATGTAACCTTAGACCCACGTACTCCAGCTATACATGAGTTAAACGCCTTCAACTGTTTCTCAATGGGTAATGGGGCAGAGAGTTATCAAATAAAAGACCAGTTAAACGGTAAAAAATTAAAAATAGATTTAAGACCAACTACAACTACTTACGAAAAGTACAGAGAAAAAAGAAGACTTGCTGATTTAACTTATAGTGAACCTTATGAACAAACATCTAATGTAAATGGTTTAAATGAGTTTAACCTGTCTAAAGCAAACTGGAAGACTTTAGATGACAAGTACGGGTCTATACAAAAGTTATTCTCTACAGATACAAACTTGTTAGTGTTTCAAGAAGATAAGATACACAAAGTAATGTTTCAAAAAGATGTGTTGTTTGATGCAGATTCCTCTGGGAATATACGAGAAAGTAATAAAGTATTAGGACAAGAAGTTCCTTACACGGGAGAATATGGTATATCTACTCAGCCAGAGAGTTTTGCTCAGTTTGGAAATAGTAAGTACTTTACAGATACAAAAAGAGGAGTTGTCCTCAGATTAGATGAAAGTGGAATAACAGAGATATCTGAAAATGGGATGTCTGATTTCTTTAGAGAGGAATTTAAAACCAATGGATTAGGTAAGAAGATAGGTGCATATGATGTTTACAACGAAAAATATGTACTTTATAACGAATTAACATCTACTACAGAGACTCCTAGCACACCTGCTGGGTCTAAAGTTAGTGCGTATGAAGTAGAAGATCCTATTGTTTTTGAATTAAGCCCTACAGAATCTCCTGCAGATATTGATGTAAATTATGATGTTACAGGAACAGTAAACATAAGTATAAATGAAAATGGAACAGATACAGATTTAGGGAATGTAACAGGAACAGGGACTATTGTTTATAGTAGAGTATTTAGCCCTACAATTTATACGTTAACTTTCACTACAACACCAATATCTGCTACACCATCATTTGACATAGACATACCTGTACCAGTTGCTATAGTACCTCCAGTTGAGGCGGTAGACGATAATATCACAATATTTAATACTGGATCAGATAGCTTTAATGTTCTAGCCAACGACACATTTACAACTGTTGCTGGAACTACGGTTACAATCATAACACCTCCATATAAAGGAGTGGCAGTAGTAAACGCAGATAAAACTATTGGATACACTCACGGAGGATTTGATTTACTACCAGATAACATTATCTATCAAATTGATGATGGAGCAACAACTGACACCGGAACTGTAAACATTACAGTTGTGGCAGACACCTCTGGTGGAGCCACTGGAACAGCCTTTAATATGTCAACTTACGGAGTACCATCAGCAACATCTGAGGGTAGCGGCGTATGCAGTGCAACTATAGATACTGTTAAATATCACGATGGATCTAGTTATTACCCTGTCTTAGGAGATTTCATATACGACGATGTTAATAAAGTAACTAAGTTTAAAGGTCTCGATAAGTTCTATAGAATAGATGGAGATAAGAGTATAAGAGTATCCAACGTAGGAGAGGTTACGTCAGTATGGATTTGTGGAATTAGTGTTTAATAATTAGAAATATGTCAGAGTTTACAGTAAAATATCAAGAGGGACAAGTTAAGGGATTTACATCCTTCTTCTCCTTTTTACCCGATTGGATGGGCGGCATGAACAACAAGTTTTATAGTGTTAAGGACGGGCAACTGTACTTACATGATGATGCTAACAACCCAATTAGAAACAATTTCTACGGTGTTCAGTATACATCTGATATAAAACTAGTGGTAAATAAGAAACCTTCTAACATCAAAGTCGCTAAGACAATTAGTATAGAGGGTAATAAAGCCCTTGATGTTACAATTAGAGGGTATCTAAATGATGAGACAAGCTCTATTACAGAGTCTACGGTGACCGCTGCTGAGTTTTTAAACAAAGAGGGTATACAGTATGCTTATATTAGGAGAAACGAGCTTACAGGCGATCTAACGGCTAAATCAACATATGGGTTAGGAACACTAACTACAACTACGGCCTCAACATCTTTAGTTATGAACACAGATATACCCACATCTTTAATTAGTGTAGGAGATTCTGTGTACAATGAGTCTAATACCTTACTAGGGGTTATAGTTAGTTATGACACTGATACTAAGACAATTGTAATTGATGCTCCTGCAACAGAATCCGCAGGAACATTTATCTACGGAGTAAAAGAAGGCAGGATTGAAGGTAGTGAGATAAGAGGTTATAATTTTGAGATTGATCTAGTTGATAACACAACTTCTAGGACAGAATTATTTGCAGTCAATACAGGTACATTTGATTCCTCACCCACTCTTGGGAAATAATTAGGTTATTTAAACTATTTTTAGTATCTTTGTACAGTATGAAAGATTTTAAAGTTGAACTTATCCCGATAGAGTATTTTTACCCTACATATGTTTTGTGGTGTAAAGAGCATAAGTTTCCATTTACAAAAATAGGTAATATAGAAGATTCCTTTGTCTGCTTTGCAGGTGAGGAGCCTATATACAGTACATTTTTCTGGAGTACTAAATCCAAGATGTGTGTCATGGGGTTTCCGGTAAGTAATCCAAAAGTATCATATAAAGATAGGGATGGTGGTTTAGAGTATCTTATAGAAGAGATATCTAATTACGCTAAAGAAAAAGGTTTTTCATTTATGTGGACTACTTCGGCTACAAAAAGGGTGATAGATAGTTTGGATAAATCTGGGTTTATACTAGGGGACACAAATATAAATCAATACGTAAAAATACTAGACTAGTGTCAGCTTTTCAAAGCGTCGCTTTTTTACGTATTTTTGCCATATATTAAATAATAGTAATCAATATGGGAAAAGCAACAGCAGCGGCATCATCAGCAACACCTATGGGAGCTATAGGAGCAGGTGTAGGAGCAGTAGGTGGAATAATACAAATGATAAATGGTGCATCACAGGCGAGAAAGGCTAGAAAAGCTCTTGATGCCTATGTTAGACAAGATTTAACTAATAAGTTTGCAGATTTACAGGTTAGTAGGTTAGGTGCCGACTTACAAAAAGAACAACTTGCTCAATCAACAGCTACAGGAGTAGATGTTTTAAGATCTAGTGGAGACAGGGCATTAGCAGCGGGACTAAGTAGAGTGGTTGGTCAAGGAAATATGGAGGCAAAAAAAATTGGAGCTGATTTAGATAAACAGCAAAAAGAAAATGATAGGTTACGAGCACAAGATGAGGTTAGGATAGAGGGTATGACTGAGCGTAGAGAGGAACAAGATTTAGCTGGTTTAGGTCAACAATTAAATGTTGGACAACAAGGTGTACAGAGAGGACTTGGAACAATAGCACAGGCTGGTATGACTTTAACTAGTGCTATGGGTAACGATAATACTTAAAAACTATGCCAAAAAAAGGTACATATACAGCTTTACAAAAATTACAACCGGACACTACGGATTATGCAAAGATGATAGCCGACAACGAGAAGCTACAATTTGCTTATCGTAAAGAGGCTGCGGATAAGAAAGCATTAAAGGACGCTGATAAGGAGAAAAGAGCTAAAGAATTAGCTACAGATTTAAACGGGCTAAAACCTGTGTTAACTGAAATTGAAGACCTCGATACATCAATAATGCAAACCGTGAGTGGTGCTGCAGATATGAGGCTTGAATTATTCAAGGAGGCACAAAAAAATCCTACTATCGTAGGGACTGCAGATTACCAGATGAAATTATCCAATGTAAACAATACATCTAGAGATATTGCAACCTTAACTGCAGCACATTTAGAATACTCCACAGCGATAACGGAAATGGATAAGAATGATGAAATATCTGAATGGGACGAAGATAAAAGACAAGAAGTAAGTGCAATATACAAAGGAAGAAGAATGCATTTGCGAAATAATAAAAACACTGGTAAGTTAGAGGCATATACGATGATACCAGATTTAGATAATCCCGGAGAAGAAAAGGTAGTAGAGATTAAAGTACAAGATTACTTAGATAAATCTGCGTTATCTAAAATAAACAAGAAAATAAAGTGGGATGAAGAAATGCTTAAAACTGGTTCAGCTTTAGGTAAAAGAGAATTACAGAGAAAAGATGGGGCCCCTTACGAAACAATAACAGAGTCTAAATTTGAAACGATAAAACCACAGGTAGAAAACGATGCAGAGATAAGGTTTGGTACAGAGGAGGAGCAATCGTATGAAGCACATTTTTACTGGGCAGATAAGATGCACAGAGCTAAACCTAAAAGTGGAAAGCTTACAGAGGCTCAGATAAAAGAGGTAAAAGCTGACTATGTAAATGAGATTTCAAAGTATTATGATGAAACTATTAGTAGTAAGATTGATAGACCACCTGCTAGTAATACCAGTAATAATAAAACCGGAGGCGGTGGTTCTTTAGTCTTAGACAAAAATGACAATGTCACAGTTTATAACTTCTCTCAAGGTAGTGGTAAACCACGTCAAGGTTTTGGAGTAGGGTTACCTAGTACAGTTGGTATTAGAAAAGATAAGAATACAATAACAACAGCTAAAAATATATACATTGAAGATGACGGATCTATAAGAGCTGATATAAACAAGTCAAAAATACCAGTAGCTACACAAAATCAAAACCTAAGTCTTCAAGAGCTTATCATCCAGATGAATAGTTCTGGAAACAAGTGGGAAACAAACACTGAAAGAGTTTTATTAAGCGACGAAGATGCTACAAACTTAATTCTTAATAAGGTTGTTAAAAAAGCAGATGGTTCTAGCTTCGCAGACCTAGCAGACTTTAGAAGTTATTATAGAGAGATAGCTAAGAGTAAGGGGTATTCTCCAAACTCTACAGGAAATACAACTACAACAACAAAATTTAACTAAGAATGGTAGAAGTACAAGATCCCATAAAGAGAAAAGCACTTCATACATATCTAGCTGACAATAAGATGACAGACTTAGGTTATGATGAATTTTCTAAAGAGTACGCAAATAATCCAGAAAAGTTCTCGAAGCTTTATGGATACTTGAAGGAGTCTAATATGACTGATTTAAGTTCTGAGGAATTTGACTTAGAATACTTTGGAGACGTAAAAAAAAAAGATGGTTCAGAACCCACTGGGCCAAATCAAGATCCGGTATCTCCTACTCAAGAGGTGGCTCAGAAAGATGGTTCTTCGGATTCCAACTCGCAGGGAGTATCTAAAAATAAAGAGTTTTCAGATACATGGTTGAGTCGACAAAGTCCATTAGACCAAAAGTACTATAAAGAAAGAAAAGAGATAGGAGATAAGGAGAGAAATGGTGAAATTTCTTTTGAAGAATGGAGTACTCAACATTATTTACTAAACAGAGAATGGAAAAGACAAAAGAGTGCGTTAGAGTTTGTAGAGAAAACAGATAAAAGTACACCACAATCTTCAAAAACATCTGAGGAAAAGACAATTGATTCCGAAGTTGATGAAATCTTTGAGGGGGATTACGAGCCACTACCACCAATGACTAAAGTTCCAAACGAACCCTCCATTGAAATTTGGGAAGATGTTATTAAAGAAGGAAGTCTTACAGAGGTAATAAATGACGTAGGTTTTTTAAGAGAATTAAAAAAAGGAACGGCAGATTTTAAAAAAGAATTTATAGAAAGTAGAGATTACGTAATACCTCAAAAAGATGAAGCACTTTATACAATAAAAGGTGATGATGAAAATTTAAAAGGCACTTTCTTAGAAGGTGAAGAGGAGAGGGAACAGCATAAGTTTATGCTACAGCGTCAGAAATCTGAGAAAGAATATACACAGACAATTCTAGAGGAAATAAATGATAATTATGGAGACATAGAGTTTTTATCAAAAACACAGTTAGAAGCTTTAATGTTAAATCCAGCTTTTGTACCTACAAACGCTATAAAGGTAAATGGTAAAGCTACATCACTATTTGATTTTAATAGTTCATTATTAGACGGGGACTTTGTTCGTGATCTAAAAGATAAAAAAATAACGGTTGAAATTGATAAGACAAATAAATTTGTAAAAAATGAATTTATCCCGTTAGGAAATATTAATGATGCTGAAAATCTTTTTAATAGACAAAAGGACTCTGGAAATAGATTTGTAGATTTAGGAGAACATCTTATTAAATCTATAATGCAGTTACCTTCTGGGGTAGCTAAAGGCCCTACTGGAACAATAGAAGAACTTATCCCTAACATAGAAACTAACCCGTTTGCAAAAACAGTGTTAGGTTTCTTAGGATTTAGATATGATGAACTTAAAAAAGGAATCCATATCTCAGATAAAGCATCAGCAGCGTTAGAAGAAAGAACACAACTTTATGGAGATGGTATTTCTAAATCAATAACCAAAGGCAATTATGCAGATGCAGGTTTTCAAGTTGCAAACGCTGGGTTTGAAATGGCTCCACTAATTGTAGTTTCTATGATTCAGCCAGAACTTGCTCCGGCACTATTTGGAGCTCAGGCTTACGGAGAAAAACTATCTGGTTTACAAGAGGAACAAAAAATAGCTAAAGAAAACCAAGAGAAAGGACATGTTCTAAGTAAAGAGGAGTTGAATGCACTTCAATACTCTTCGTTACAGAAATTAGGTAATGCTGGGGCTACAGGATTTATGAATTACGTGTTGTTTGGAGGGTATATAAAAGGTCTAAACACTGTTAAGAAAGTAGAATCTCTAACAGGTAAAAGTCTTGCAGAATTAAACAAGGCTACTAAGATAGGTATTGGTCAAGGATTTATTAATTTTGGAAAAGAGGTAGTTCATCAGCAAAAGTTTTTTGGAAAGATGAATATTGGTGGTTCAGTTATTGACGACATTACTAATACTACAACTCATATAACAGGAGAAACTATAGTTGATGATATGATAAAGGGTGTAGCTTTTGCTGTCCCATTTTACGCTACAAAAACATACAAGAATAATAAAGCTCTTAAAAAAGCAAAAGGGGTTATTATTGATAACCTATTATCTACATCTAAGTACACTGAAAAAGATTTTAAGACTCTAGAGGACATAAATACTTTATTAGAGGATTTAAAAAGAACAGATCTTTCCGACACTGCTAGAAATCAAATGAAGGCAGACCTCACCCTTTTAACTAATGAGGTTAAAGAGAATCATAAAAATAATTTAAAAGAAATAGATAAACTAACTGACGCAGAAAAAGAAATGTTTGCGATAGACTATGAAAGGTTGGTAGAAAGACAATTAACAATTGATGAATTAGGAGACATTCCTGCAGCAAAAATAATGCAGGAGGCTTTAATGGCAGATAAAGAAATTTATAATTCTGTCGTTAAAGATGCAATTGATAGTAAGTCTAAAAATCCCGTTAAGGAAACTGCAGAAGTAGTAGTCGATAAAAAGAGTGTTGTTGGAAAATTAAAAGAAAAAGTTGTAAAAGCAAAAGAGAAGTTTATAAATTTCCGTAGTAAAAAATATCATGAAGAGATGTTAGATTCAGCGGAATTTGAGATAAATAGATCCAAACAAAATTTAGAACATTGGGAAAAGGCTAAAAAAGATGGAAAACTGACTTGGCCTCAGAAACATGTATTGACAGAAGAGTACGGTTGGAAAAAGGGAGATGAATTAACAGACACTCAAATAAAAGGTCTTGATAAACATTATAAAGAGATTCATGAGGAGGATTTAAAAAGATTAGAAATTAGAAAAAAGGCTGAACAAGAGTGGAAAGAAACCGGAGTTTTTAAGACAGAGTGGGATGTAGAAAAAACTGAGAAGATAAATGAAACAAAAGATAAAGATAAGAAAGAAGTTACCGAATCTAAAGAGAAGTCTGAGGTATTACAAGAGGAAGTTAAAGAAGGAGAAACTAAAATAGAATTAAAATATGATAGTGAACAAACTATATATAAAGGAGATGTAGTAAAAGAAGGATTAGATACAAAAGGAGACGGAGTTAGTTTCTTTACGAGAGATAAAGAGTCCGCAGAGAACTATACTACATCAAGACAGGAACAAGGACAGAGTCCTAAAACAAACACAACATTTGAGGGTAAGTTAGATGCAAAAAATCCACTAATAGTTGATGCCACTAGACCAAGCCCTATAGAACTAAAAGACAGTAAGGGAAACTCTTTGGGAATATTTGGACAAGGGGATTATATCCAAAAAGTGAAAGATGCAGGATATGATGCTATAATAGTAAACAGAAAATTTGGAGATAAACCATTAGACGGTTGGGAAATTGTTTCTTTTAAACGGTCTCAAATAAAACCAGATAATAAAAAAACAAATGAAACACAACCAAAACAAGTTATCCCAAAAGGAGAAACTAAAACTCCAGAAGCAAAACGAGAAAGCAAAGCAAAAGAAGTTGCAGATACAAAGCTACCTGCAGATGTTAAGTCAGAGCAAGGAGATGTAGTAAAACCCTTATCTGAATTTAATGATAAAGATATTGTTGTACATAAAGCTACTAATAAAGAATTTGAAGTTATTAATAAAAGTAAAACTTCTAAAAAAGTTAAACTTAGACCTGTTAATACACAAACACAGGTAATATATGATTCAACTGACCTTTTTACTTTAAAGTCACAGGCCAAAAAAACGCAGCAAGGAGATGTAGTAGAACCTATATCAGACATTCAAAGGAATAGGGCTGGATCTTACTATGATAAAACTGGAGGAAGATATATAGAAAAGGAAGGAGATAAGTGGGTCGTTAAACAAGAAACAACAGGAGAGGTTCAAGGAGAGGCTAGAACATTAAAAGAGGCAAAAAAAGTTGCTCATGACCTAAATTTAGAATCTGGCCTATTTAATCCCAAAACAGGTATAGAAATTAAATATGAAGAGGCTGGAACCACACTACCGCCCAAAAAAATAAACCTAACCAAAGACCTTAAACTAGACACCGCAGAAGAAATGTTGTCTGCATTGGAGACTAAGTTAAATGACTTTGGAAAGGAGAACTTAGGTATGAATATTCCTGTAGTAATTGCTCAAGGAGCCGTAAAAGCTATGAGAGTTGCTATTAAGACAGCTAAAACCACTGCGGATATTGTCTCTGCCGGTATAAACTATTTAAAGGGCACAGATTGGTACAAAGGTTTAAATAAAAAAGATAAAGGCGAAGCTGAAAAATCCCTAATGAAGGGTTTATCTGATATTATAAACGGGGATGTTAAGAAAAATAAAAGAGAAGTAGTTGATACTAAGGTAGATGAGCTCTTATCACAAGGTAAAACTGAGGAACAGATTGTAGAGAGTTTCAAAGGGAATAAGCAGGAGCAGATGTTCGCTAGAGATAGGGTAAAGAGAAGCCAGACTGTAACTGATAGTGAAGGTTCTAAGATAGCTAATGAAAGCTATGAGATATCTAAGAAAGAGTTAGAAGAAAAGCTTAAACCAACTGTTCCATTTTTTACTAGGATGTGGAGAAAAATGGCTCGGGAGATATGGGACAGTCAATATGATGTAAAAAAACTTATTAGGGATGCAAAGGGGACTAATCCTAGAAACTGGATGGTAACTAAAAAAGGTGCGTCTGGTTATGCAAAACATAATTATGAAATAGCTTACAGTAAGATATACAGAGGATTAAAAACATCTAGTTTAGAAACACTTGACAAAGTTATATTTGCTAAGAGAATTATAGCTATTGATAATAATCGTGCATCTAAAGGTCTTAATGATGTAGTGCACCCAAACTTCCAGAATAAACAAACCTCAGAGGCTTACCTTAGAGATTTAAAAGGAGAATTAGGGGAAAAGAAATACAACAACCTAATTAAGAGAGCTGAGAATTATTTTGACGTGTACAAAACTCTTCTAGATGATATGTATGATGCAGGAATAATTAATAAGGGATATAGAGACTCTTTCTTCGACGTAGATTATCAGCCTAGAGAATACTTAGAGTTTTTAAACAAACTTGAGGGAGAATCCGGAGGTTTAAAAGGAGATGGTGAAACTACTTCACTTTCATCTAAACAAGTTAAGAAATTAGAATATGGATTAGCTAGTGGTACAATAATAGACTCTCAATATTTACTTGGTAAATCATTAAGTATTAGGGCTAAAGCAATAGCCGCTAACCACGCTACAACTAAACTTAAACAATTTATGGGAGAGAGGGCTAAGGAAATAGATGCCCTAAGAGAAAAACCAAATAGATCTAAAGAAGAGAATAGTGAGATAAGAAATTTTGATAAGTTGTCTGCTGTGATTAAGGTTAACCCTGTAAAAAAGGTTAAAGAAAGCGGAGAGATAGTATATAAAGCTCCTCCTAAAGGTTGGAAAAGACAATCTTATTATGAAGATGGAGTAAGAAAAGAACTTCTTATAAAGGATAAATTACATGATTTATATAATGGTATTGTAAAGAGTGTTTACAAGACAAATGAAATAAGAGAAAAAGTTGTATTATTCTCTTTAAGTGGAGTTGTAAAAACACTGGCAACAGGTAATAACCCAACGTTCTTCATTACAAATACACCTCGGGATTTCTTGTTTATAAGTACTTTTGCTAAGGCCTATAGGTCTCCATTTGTACCTACCAATATGGCATTTGTTATGAAAGACTTTATGACTAGTGTAAGAAGTATGGTAGCTAGTGATTTAAACACATTACCAAAGGGTAAAATGAAGAACCTTATAATGGGGTCTAAAACTAGAAAAAGAATGGAGCTTTATAACAAAGCTATGAAATATGGTATACAATTAGATTTCTTACATACTCAGGGCTCTACTACTAAAGATAAAGATTTGATAAGAGCCGGAGATAAAATTGTAAAAGCTTTTGCGGGGGATAATGCACCTATTGTAAAAGATGTAGCTAAATACGTGTTTGGAACAATTATGGCTAAGAAACTACAGAGATACACAGAGATGGGTCTGAGGTTAGCCGTATTTAATAGGTCAAATATTAATCAGTTTAAAGACGCTGGAGTAAAAACAGAAGTAGAATTCTTAGATAAACAATCTCTTAAATTTCAAAATGAGGGAGATACAAAAGAGGTAGCAGATAGAAAAGCACAAGGTGAGTTAGATGATATATATACACAATCAGCTACAGAGGCTAGAGAAACTTCTGATTTTAATCAAGGAGGGGCTGCATCTAAGGATATAGATGCCATAGGTCCATATTTTAATGCTAGTATTCAAGGTACTAGAGCTATGGTGGAGGCTTTTAATGACAATCCTAAAAATACATTTTCAAAGGCTGTACAAACATCCTCAATGTTAGCCTTTGGTGCGGCTAAAGCTGGTATGTGGCTCCTTGCTGCAAGTAGAGGGAATGATGAACCAGAAGAGGATAGAGGTTTATCTACTCAAGAACTATTTTTAAAAGCTAGGGCCGGAGTAAGTAAATACGATTTAACAAACTACAACATTATATTCACTGGTAAAAGAGATGAAGAAGGAGAGTTTGAATACATTAGAATAGCTAAACCGCACGCCTTAACATCTATTATTTCTGCAGTGGAGGGTATGCAAGATCATTATTTAAAAGGTCAGGTAGGAGATACATCTGAGAGTACTGCACATGAAAATGTTTCATTTGCACTAAATAATAATATTTCTCCTATTGAGTTTAAGCTTGATCCTATAGAATTTGGAAAGAATTTATTTACTAAAACTCCCATTGTGAAGGCTGTTTTAAGTAGTGCCCTTAAATATGACTTCTTTAGAAACCAACCTTTGTCACATAAACAAGGATCAGTAGAAGATGAAGCATTGGGATATGAAAATAAGAAAGTCGAAGACTTCTACAAGAAACTAGGAATAAAATTTAATATATCCCCTATTGGAACAAAAGCAGCATTTGAAAGTATTTTTACTACGCCTAATGTTTCCCCTTGGGTAGGGTTGGGATATGGATTTGCGGATATGATACCTATGGAAACAGGAGACAAAGGGATTAAGATGTTTGATTCTTATTGGGAGAAAACTCCATTTTCTGAAACTGTTAGTAAATCTTTCACCGGTAGATTATTTAAAACAACCAGTGAGTACAATAGACTAGTAGATACAGACGAGATAATAAAAGAAAATAGTGTAGAAGAAGATATAAATAAGCTTATAGAAGATGTTGTTATCAAAAAAGCTGTGAAGAAATATAAGGATGCTGAGGGTGCCGAGAAAGTTAAGGCTGAGAAAGAGCTGTGGAAACTTATGGAAGATGTTGTTGGAGAGAATAAATTTAAGTTGAAGAAGACTGTGAATAAAGTGGTTGGGAGAATAAAAAGCCCAGAGACAAGTCAATATTATTGGGATTTAAAATTTGGTACTCCTAAAGAACGTGCCCTCATATTAGAAAAATTCTTTGGAGATGCTTTTAATAAAAAGATACCTATTAAAGACGTTAAGAAAAGTGTTGAGAAGCAGTACCTAGAATTATTTAATGAACTTATAGACGGTGTTTCAAATGGAACTGATGGAATATTTAATGAAGAAACTCTTACTGAGTACGTGAAGTTAGTAGAAGCGAAGAAAAAGAAAGGGTCTACTAAGAAATAGACCCACTCACACTACACCACATTCAACTTATTAAAAACCTTGTAATAAGAACTAATCTCTTTAGCCCCTTTTATTATTTTAAGTTTTACCTTCTCTATATTCTCCTCAGAGATATCTTGAGGTATCTTAACAATCTTATTACCTACTGTCAAAGGCTCTTGTTTCCAAGGGTTTCCAAGCCGTTCTATAAGCTCTACGTAAGCCTCTGTAGGGAGTTTTCCTGTCTCTTGTTGTATTGCTCCAGCATATATAGCCAGTTGGTCATAACTGTCGGCAGAATACACTGATTCTTTGTCTAACGCACCTGTCTTGTAGTCGATAAGTGTTGTTAACTCTGTATCGTTGCTATCTATGTAACCTCTAATGTAGAAGTTGAACTCAGGGAAATCTAGTTTAATAGACCTCTCAAATTCATCTAGGCGTGTGACCTTGTTTAAGGTTTTAGTTTGCTTGGAGTCAAAGTCTGAGAAGTCATTGTGCTCCAAGGCTTCTCCTACTGCGGATCCAAAATCTGTGTACGCATTTCCGTCGAAACTCTCTCCGAAGAAATAAGACCTTATGTACTCTTTTTTATTTTTAAACCATTTGGAGTGTTGGGAGTAAGAATACATCCCGATTCCGTTTTCATCTATTTTTGGTAATTTCAGTTTTGCCATTATTTATTATTTGTTATAAAGTCAGATAATTCCTGTATATCCTTCTTAGTTATGTCCGTCTCTTTGTTTTTAGCTTTCGTAGGTAGCGTATTTAAAATCTCAAAGGCCTTCTTAGTCTCTGTCTTATTAAGAGGCTTTAAAACCTGTAGTAATTCTGCTCGCACCTCTTCTGTGTACTTTCCACCTTCAAAGAGATAGGTTAGTACTCCAACCTTCTCAGGCTCAACCTCTTCCTTCTCAAACCTTAGTTTCTTAACTATTGAAATAACGGTCTTCACATCTTTCTCACAGTAAGTTACAATTCTGTCCAGACCTCCTTCATAATAAACTCTGCCTACATCCTTCCCTGAGATATCATCCTTCGGAGAAGGTATACCAAGAGAAGTAGCTAATGCTATAAGAGAAGTTGGTCTCCAGCTTGTAGACTTCCACAGGGTTTGAGTATCCATATACTGAACCTCCCACGGTTTCAAATGTGCTACGTCAAACAACATGTTTGGTTCTAAGTCGTTTACAAGGCATCTCCTCATGATCCAAGGGGCATCAAACTGTGTTACTGCATGCCCACATAGCCAAGTTCTACTTGTTACAAATGTATCTAGTAACTCATTAAACTCAGTGAGTAAAACCTTCTCATCATCTCCGTAGAAACTCTTAATTCTTATCTCACCACTGATAGCCATACCTATTGTGATACAAACTATCTTACCGTACTCAGAGTACAGTGGTGCTTCTTTATAATAAAGTTCTATGAGTTCCTCATTTGTGATGTTCTCATTGTCTCCCTTTACCTTGTCATATCTCCAAGCATCATACATAGGGGACTCCTCCGAAAAGGAATTGTCCCCATGAACTGTCTCTATGTCAATGAATAAGAAGTCTTCTAACTTATACTTTTTTAGTATCTTCATATCTTATTGTTGAACTCTTGCTACAATAGCCTCTGTAGTTAAGAATGTACTTGCTACAGATGCCGCATTTTCAAGTGCACACCTCGTAACCTTAGTTGGGTCAATAATACCTCTTAACATCATTGGAACCATTTTACCAGTTTTAACATCTATACCAAAACCATCTTCCATTTTTTCTACAGTTTCCATTCCGGCATTTTTCAATATCTGATTAAATGGTGAGGTGCAAGATTTAAGTAGTAATTCATAACCTTTTGAAAAAGATGATACACTACCAGCTTTAAAGTCCTCTAACAGCATGTCGGCAATATTACGTAGTGCTACACCACCACCAGATACAATACCTTCTTCAAGGGCAGACTTAGTAGCGTTAATAGAGTCTTCTACTCTGTCACTTTTCTCTGCTAACTCACTATCAGATTTTGCTCCAATACGTATTGTTGCTACTCCTCCTGTGATTCTAGCTAACCTCTCTTGTAACTCCTCTTTGTCAAACCTGTTTTTAGTTATCTCAATCTTCTCTTCGATCTCCTTAGTAAGGTCTGTTAGATTGTTAGCGTCACCTACAATAACTGTGTCAGTTTCACTAACCACACAGCTTTTAATTTTACCTAGGTTCCTCGCCTCAATCTTAGTACCCTTTTCAGAAGATACAATTGTAGCACCTGTAAGTGTAGCTAAATCATTAAGTAAATCTACTTGAATTCTTAATATTTGTGGTAAGGTAACTACACAAATCTTGTTTTTAATTGCTCCACTGTCTATGTTTTGGGCTATTACAGAATGAACAAAAGGGTCAATATCATCTGTGATAATTAGGATCCTTCCATCTGGCTTAGTAAATACTGCATCAAATATTTTAACAATGTTATCCCCCTTTTCAATTTTACCTCTGTGAAGAAGTACAAAAGGGTTGTCTAGCTTACAAATATCTCTTTGAGTATCTGTTCTAAATATTCTAGATGTATATCCCTTATCTAGTACTACACCTTCTCTAAGTTCTATATCAGTTTCAGCAGTATCGGAAATTGCTGTAAGAACAGAGCCATGTTTTCCAATCTTATTAAAAGCTTTGGATATCATTTCTCCTAATTCCTCGTCTCCATTAGCTGATACTGTAGCTACGTGTTTAAGGTTTTTCTTTGTAACCTTTCTTGATATATCTTTTAAATGTTTAACTACATCTTCTGCAGCGGTATCAATACCTTTTTTAAGTTCTACAGAAGATTCTCCTGCATCAATTAATTTTAACCCTTCGTCAAATATAGCCTGAGCTATAACTGTAGCTGTAGTGGTTCCATCGCCTGCCTCAGAGTTAGTCCTTGTAGCCGACTCCTTAATAAGAGACGCTCCAATAGCTTCAAATTGGTCTTCCGGATAAATAGATCGTGCTATTGACACACCATCTTTTGTAATCATGTATCCACCGTTGTTGGCAGGTATAATTACGTTTCTTCCCTCTGCCCCTAACGAGGCTTTAACTGGGTTAGCAACTAAGTCAACTCCTCTTTTAAGAGCCTCTCTAGCATCTTCACTAAATTTAATTCCTGTACTCATAGTTTATCGTTTTCTTTTTTTCAACATTTGTTTTCTTTGTCGTCTGTTTGGCCCACGGGTCTTTCTCTCCTTTGTAATTGGATTTATAAGCTCCCCGTCAACGTATTGTTTTTCGTATGGTATGTTTGTCATTGTTATGATTTTTAAAATGGTAGTTCTTCATCATCAACCTCATAATGTTCTGTTATTGCCGCTATCGCTGATATAGGAACTATAAAATGCTCCTCTCCATCGTGGCTTACTTTTCCTCTCTCTCTAGGTGCAACATAGTAAACTATATCTCCCTCTTCTACAGTGGTTATATTCTCAGCAACTTTAATTATAACTGCCTTTGGTAGAGAGTCAGAATCAGCAGGCATGTAAAAATCAGACCCTCCCATCTTGGTACCATCTTCTATAACCCTTATCAAGACCCTGCTTTCAAGGACTGTTCTTATCATTTTTTTCTCCATTATTTTTTCTTGTCTTTTTCCGGTGGATCAACTACCTCCACAGGAGATTCAAATATTTTATATAATCCTATCATAGCATTACTAAGTGCTCCAACCTCTTTCATTGTAAAGACTCCACTTTTAGTAGCTTTTTCTAATCCTTGATGTACTGTTTGTAAATCTTTCATGTTTTTATTTTTTTTTTTTAATCTATT
>Ga0208645_1000279_pt1 | contig 62563 bp, 64 predicted proteins | sample VirMetDEL_Sep_01_FD_184519 | JGI IMG/M metagenome (GOLD analysis project Ga0208645, IMG submission 184519) | Aqueous microbial communities from the Delaware River and Bay under freshwater to marine salinity gradient to study organic matter... | ecosystem: Environmental > Aquatic > Marine >... | reverse complement strand
TCAGATGAAGCCTTCAAAGAACTCCAAGAGCATGAAGATGTGCGTGTCCAAACATTGGTCAACGCTCGACTCGGTAACAAAAGCACGTTGGAAGAAACACGTACGCAGCGGTTCATCGATATATCTAAGCGTGGATTGTTACCCGTTCCTGTCAAGTATTACGCAGCGCACACTGGACGTTGGGGTGGATCTGACAAGATAAACCTCCAAAACTTACCTAGCCGTGGTCCTAACGGTAAGAAGTTAAAGAGAAGTATGATAGCCCCAGAAGGTTACATGATAGTTGACTGTGATTCATCGCAGATCGAGGCTCGCGTGCTTTCTTGGTTAGCAGGTCAGCATGATCTAACCGAAGCATTCAGGAACGGAGAAGATGTTTATAAGAAGATGGCTATGTCTATCTATGCCGTCAAAGAGGAATCTGAGGTAACAAAAGACCAGCGGTTTGTTGGTAAGACCACAATTCTTGGGGCTGGTTACGGCATGGGAGCCGTACGGTTCAAGGATCAGTTGCAGTCATTTGGGTTCGACATAGAACTAGACGAAGCCCGCCGTGTAATAAACATTTACAGAGAAACAAATTTTCACATAGCTAGGTTCTGGAACGACGCCAGCCATACGTTACGTTGTATGGAACAGGGGGTAGGCTCAGAGCTTGGTATAAAAGGTGTTATAGGGATAGACCCTGCTGTACCTGCGATCATCTTACCTTCTGGTTTACAGATGCGGTATGAGGACTTGCGGGGGGAGCAGGGTGAGAAGGGGGTGGAGTATACCTACAAGGTACGACGAGGCCGAAACCGGATATACGGTGGGAAAGTTGTCGAGAACGTATGTCAGGCGGTAGCGCGTTGCATAATCGGTGAGCAGATGTTAAAAATTGCTGAGCGATACCGCGTTGTACTTACGGTGCATGACTCTGTTGTGTGCTGCGTACCAGAAGCGGAGGTTCACGAGGCACAACGGTACATTGAAGAGTGTATGCGTTGGTTGCCTGAATGGGCCGATGGTCTGCCCATCGATTGTGAGTCTGGTATTGGCAAAGCGTATGGAGATTGTTAATGGGTCGGGTAGTTGATCTAGGAAAGTACAGAGACGAAAAGCGATTTAGAGAGGAGCTTGAGGAAGAGATGAGTACCCTGATGTATTCGGAAGAGATAGAAGAAGGGTCACATTTAGATAATGTTCTGAAAGAGATGGAGGAAGAAGTCATCTCCATATCCGTACTTAAAAAAGATGACGTGTATATAGTACGTATCCACCACCTAGATTACACACAGGAACCTCCTGTCTTACAGCACATGACTATAAAGCGAAAAGACATCCGTGAAGTTGCTAGTTCGTTGTCAGAAATTGATAATTATTTACCAGAGGAAGAGATTACTTGAGTATTTACCCTTGGTCTTTCAGTAAGATCAAATCTTTCGAGCAATGTCCTAAGAAGTTTTACCACTTAAAGGTTATTAAGGACTATTCGGAACCAGAAACGGAGGCCATGTATTACGGTACCGCGTTTCATGAGGCAGCAGAAGAATACGTACGGGATAACGTACGCTTGCCTCCACAGTTTGACTATGCCAAGCCCGCATTGGACGCACTTATCGCTAAACGTGGTAAGAAGTTATGCGAATATAAGATGGGTTTGACAGCTAATTTAGAACCATGCGACTTCTTTGCAGATGACGTTTGGTTCCGTGGGATTGCAGACTTAGTGATCCTTGATGAAGAGACCGAAACTGCTTGGGTGGTGGATTACAAGACAGGTAAGAACGCACGTTACGCAGATAAAGGTCAGTTGGAGTTGATGGCGTTAGCTACCTTCAAGCACTTTCCTGATGTTAAGACAGTGCGCGGCGGGTTGATGTTCGTAGTGTCAAACGAGTTAGTCAAAGACACTTATGAGTTCAACATGCAGGGTGAGTTGTGGCGCAAATGGTTGGCTGATTTTACAAATATGGAATCGGCTTATGATAAAGATGTGTGGAACGCTAACCCTAGTGGGTTGTGTAGGGCGCACTGTGTGGTACTAGAATGCCCGCACAACGGGAGAAGGTAAATGCCTTACAAAAACAAGAAAGACAGAAAGAAGCAAAAGAACAAACCAGTCGGTAGTCCAGAGTTCAAGCGGCGTATGGAGCGGCAACAGGCTCGCCGTGATATGGATAGGACTGGAAGAGATGCAAACAACAATGGCAAGGCGGATAAACGAGAAGGTAAAGACGTTAGCCATAACAAAGCATTAGCAAGAGGCGGTAGCAATAAAGACGGTGTACGGGTAGAGAGCCGAAGCGCAAACCGTAGCCGTAACTTGAAGAAGAAATCTCCCAGACGCTTAGCCTGATGCGTCTATAAACAACGTGGGTTTTTCGATCCTTACGATTAGGTTAAGTGACGTTTTGAGCCTACAAAAATCAGGTTAGTCCGTGCACCATAGTAGCATTTTCGCAGACCTAGCCCCATCTGTGGACGAAGCGGGGCTTTTAGGAGGAAAGATGGAAATCATTAACAACAAGGCGCTTCTTTTGCGCCTTCGTAACCCTCAAAAAGTAACGACTGTTATACCCAACAGTAAAGAGCTTGCAGATAATAAAGTAGTTGTGAAGTGGGGTATCGACGAAGCACAAGTTCTAAAGAACCTTAACATAAAGGTACCGTCGCCCATCGAAGGTAAGTACAAGTGGACAGGTAAATACGCTCCCTTCGAGCATCAGAAGACTACCGCTTCTTTCCTTACGCTTAACAAACGTGCCTTCTGTTTCAATGAACAAGGTACCGGTAAGACTGCTAGTGCAATCTGGGCAGCAGACTATTTAATGCAAGAAGGTTATGTTCGACGTGCATTGGTTATCTGCCCCCTGTCTATCATGGACTCCGCGTGGAAGGCTGATCTGTTTACGTTCGCTATGCACAGGTCGGTAGACGTAGCGTATGGGTCAGCAGAAAGACGTAAGCAGATAATTAATGCGGGCAGTGATTTCGTAGTAATAAATTATGATGGTGTTGAGATCGTATCGGACGCCATCACCAACAACGATTTCGATCTGATCATTGTGGATGAAGCGACTCACTACAAGAACGCGCAGACCAAACGTTGGAAAACACTTAATGCGCTCGTCACTCCTGACAAGTGGTTGTGGATGATGACTGGTACACCCGCAGCTCAAAGTCCTTTGGACGCATACGGCATAGCTAAACTTGTTAACCCATCAGCAGTGCCTAGATTCTTCGGTACGTTCCGTGATCGTGTGATGCACAAGATAACTAACTTCAGGTGGATACCGAAAGAGGACGCTACCGACACAGTGTTTAGAGTGTTGCAACCCGCAATCCGTTTTACCAAGGAGGAATGCTTAGACCTTCCAGATATGGTGTACACCAAACGTGAGGTAGAGCTTACTCGACAGCAGATCAAGTATTACAAAATCCTGAAAGACCGCATGGTAATGGATGCCGCTGGCGAACAAGTTACAGCAGCAAATGCGGCGGTTAACATGAACAAGTTACTGCAAATATCTTGTGGCGCAGTGTACACCGACAAGGGTGAGTCACTAGAGTTCGACATCAAGCATCGCTATAAAGTCCTACGTGAAGTCATCGATGAGTCCAGTAAGAAGGTGTTGGTGTTCGTACCTTTTAAGCACGTCATCGACATGCTGGTGGAGAAGTTAAAAAGTGATGGGATTACTACCGAAATTATTAGAGGGGACGTATCGGCTCCTAATCGAACTGACATATTCAAACGATTTCAGATCAGTGATGACCCCCGCGTTCTAGTAATCCAACCCCAAGCTGCGGCACACGGTGTAACGCTGACAGCAGCAAATACGGTGGTCTGGTGGGGGCCAACAAGCTCACTAGAAACCTATGCCCAAGCCAACGCTAGGGTGCACAGATCGGGTCAAGACCATAAGTGTACTGTGGTACAGCTACAAGGGTCTGCAATAGAAAAACACGTTTATAGAATGCTTGATAACAAAATAAACATACATACAAAAATTATAGACTTATACAACGAAATACTTGCATAATTAATTTAAGTACACTATATTCTACAGTTCGACTAGAGAAGGAGATCGAAATGGAAGAGGATAGTCATTTGTCTGTGGATAAGCTAACCAAGGTTTATCTAAAGATAACTGCTAAACGTTCTGAATTAAAGAAGGCTTTTGATGAGGAATATCAACGCCTTTCAGATGCGCGTGACAAAATCAAGTTAGCTTTGTTAGAGCATTGCAAAGAGCATAACGTCAATAGCGTGAGGACTGAGGAGGGGCTGTTTTACCGAACGGTTAAGCAGAGCTTCTGGACGAACGACTGGGAATCGATGTACGAGTTCATACTCGATAACAAGGTACCTGAGTTCTTCGACAAACGCCTCAATCAGAAGAACGTGCGTGAGTTCCTAGAGGCAAACCCCGATAAGTTACCGAAAGGGCTTAATTCGGATTCAACCTACACTATCTCTGTAAGGAGACCCAAAAAATGAGTAGCCCCTTTGTCCCTATCGCAGATGTTGCAAAACATTTCAAGGTAAACCAAGCCACCATACGTGGTTGGTTGAAAGCAGGGATCATCCCCAAAAGTACCTATATCCATATAGGTTCAACCTATCGGTTCAATCTGGCCGCTATCACCGAGGCTTTGACTGCCGCTGAAGATGAGGAAGTTAAACCAAATAGTTGGAATGACATCAGCGGTGATGAAGAACCCGTCCCTCAACTAGAAACAGATGAAGACTATTAATGGGCGAGACACTCAAAAGAATCAGTATACGCAACCGCCGTTTTGAAGGTCTGCCTGAAATAGCGGAAGAATCTGTAAATGTAGTAGTGGTTGGTGTAGCCTACATGTCCCGTATTTATTACGCGGATGCTTATGACCCTGATAAGGTCGCGCTACCGACTTGCTGGTCTTCAGATACAGACACTCCCGCCGTAGATGTTCCAGCAGAACAGAGGCAAGCGGGGCGTTGTTTAGATTGTGTCCACAACATAAAGGGGTCCGGTGCGGGCCAAAGTCGAGCATGTAAATTTGTGCAACGATTGGCCGTAGTGATAGAGGATGATCTGGAAACAGTTTATCAGCTACAGCTATCCTCACCCTCTATTTTTGGGGACGCGATTGGGGTGAACATGCCTTTGAAAGCCTACGCTAGGTATTTAGAGGCGCAGAACACCCCAATAGTCGCTGTGGTGACGAAGATATTTTTCGACCCTAAAAGCGACTTACCAAAACTCTTCTTCAGACCTATACGTCCACTAGAAGAGCAGGAGTACGAAACCATACAGACCATGATGAAGCATCCTGATACTACGAAAGCAATTACTTTAAATGTAGTTCCACTGGAGGACGCGGGTGCATCACCATTTTCTGAAGTAGATGGCTTCGTTTTTAATGACTAATGTTTGGAGAAAACATAAATGACTTATCAAATTAAAGGTGTAGAGGCGCTTTACCCTCGGATTAATCGGACATATAAGTTCGACAGCAGTGAAAACCGAAGCGTTCCGTGTGACCCAACTGATGATGGCGCGTCATACGAAATGTCCTTCAAGATGAACGAGACGCAAGCGAAAGCATTAATGACCGCGATGGCTACGGCTTATAAGGAAAAACGTGAGGCTAAGTGGCCCGAAAAGTTCCCAGTGCCTTTCACCAAAGATGATGACGGTATGTATATCGGTAAGGCAAAACTTAAGGGTGCGTACGGAAAGGATGTTACTGCAAAGCCGAAGCAGTATGACGCTAAGAACAAGATCCTGCCAGATGATTTCCAACTGACAACTGGAAGTACGGTAAATATCGCTGTTGTGTTAATTCCTTACCACATGCGCGACTCTGGGGTTTCACTTCGTTTGCGTGCCGTACAGGTTATCAAATACGTACCTATGCAAGTGTCTTCACCGTTTGAAGAAGTTGATGGGTTTGACAGTCAGGGATCTACTGAAGATGAAAGCCCGTTCTTTGATCTAGATACCGAATCTAGTTCGGAGGTAGAGGCAGCAGTAGATGATGTGGAGGACATCATCGAAGAACCGAAGAAGAAAGCGATGAAAGTTAAAACCGCTGCTCCCAAAGAGAAAGCGGATCTGAGTGACCTTGTTGATGCTTGGGACGATTAGTCCTAATTAATTTGGGCTTTAACAAGAAGAAGCCCATTCATTCAACAGTATCCACGGCTAGACTAGTCGAAAAGGGCGTGACTCTGCCCCTGCCGTGGTGTCTTTCGGATCTATCTCATGGAAACAGCTATATTTTTAAAGGAGGCGCTACCGAAAAACGGGTCGTATTGTGTATTTGCATCCAAATCATCTGCCGATAAAAGATCACAGCAGTTCTTTGATTCCGTAGATGACCTGATTGATGCGGCACAGGACTTGGATACAAAGGGTTATGATGTTTATTTCGCACTAGCTAGTTTCAAGGAAGCTAACTCACGTAAAGTAGATAACGTACAATCTTTGAAGTCGTTTTTTCTAGATCTTGATTGTGGCCCATCGAAAGATTTTGTATCGCAGAAGGAAGCGATATCTCAACTAAAGACATTTTGTACTAAATTTAATTTGCCACGCCCTTTAATGATTAACTCTGGGCGTGGTGTCCACGTTTATTGGGTGTTATCCGAAGCCGTACCTTTAGATGACTGGCTACCTGTAGCCACTAAATTGAAGCAGTTGTGTGCGGATAATAACTTTTTAGCAGATCCCGCTGTCACGGCGGACGCTGCACGAGTGTTGCGGGTACCCCAAACCCATAATTACAAACCAGACATCCCAGCAGAGGTAGACTTTGTTGGGGCACACCTACCCAATCTTGTTGACTTTGATTTGTTTTCGAGATCGCTCGGAAATGATGTGATACCAGTTCCCACAAAGAGACTGGATGGAGCCAACGCGGTGATGAACGCAGCGTTGTCAAACCGCGAGTATCGTTTCAAAGATATCCTACGCAAGACCAATCAAGGAGATGGCTGCACCCAAATACACAATGCGTTAACTAACCCTAACGAGGTATCAGAACCTATTTGGCGGGGCGTATTGTCGGTACTGAAAGCGTGTAGCGATGGGTCCAGAGAAAAAGCTCACAAGATCTCTAAGGGATATGACGGGTATGACCCAGAAGAGACCGACGCTAAATGGGATAAGTTAACTTCTGACAAACGATACACTTGCGCTAGGTTTGAAGAGATTCAGCCAGAAACGTGTTTACACTGCCCAAATAGGGGTAAATATAGATCGCCTTTGCATATCGGAAAGCGTGTAAAGGAAGCTACAGAGGAAGAATACGTAGTTGAGGCACCTGCTTTAGATCTACCTAACACCCCTATTAACACATTCGTTATACCTAAATATCCTTACCCCTACCTACGCGGCTCTAACGGCGGCGTTTATATACGCTCACAGGATTCGGAGGGGAACGAGAACGAAGAACGCATTTACCATAACGACCTCTATGTAGTTAAACGCATAGTCGATATAGAACTAGGGGAGTCTATAGTGTTGCGTTTGCACTTACCAAGAGATGGTGTGCGGGAATTTACGGTACCGCTTACGTCTGTAACTTCTAGAGAAGAACTTAGAAAGAGCATGTCCATGCACGGGGTGGCTATAGCGAAGGTAGATAAACTTATGGAATACGTAACAACGTGGGTAAATGAACTACAGGAGAAAGAGATGGCAGATAAAGCTTACAGGCAGTTTGGCTGGATCGATGACGAAGCCACAGGGTTTGTACTCGGTAACCAGATAATTTTGAAAGATGAGGTGCGGTTTAACCCACCGTCGAAGACTACTATGAGTCTGTTCCCGTACTTTCAACCTGAAGGTACCTTAGACGAGTGGCGACAAGTTATTGATTTCTACAACCGGCCCGGATTTCAATTACACCAATTTGCTACCTGTGCGGGGTTCGGTTCGGCACTTGTGCATTTTGTAGATGACATAGCGTGTGCAGCACTACATATTTACAGTAAAGACTCTGGGCTAGGTAAGACCACCGCCATGAGAGCAGCAGCGTCTATATGGGGTGACCCCGGCGAGCTAGTGATTAATCAAGGCGATACGGGCAACAGCCAGATGAACCGATCCGAGGTGCTGCATAGTTTGCCCTTACTAATTGACGAACTTACAAACGCCAAAAGCGAGGCATTGAGTGCCTTGGCTCTGCAATTTACCACTGGTAAACAGAGGAACAGGTTAGTTAGCGGAGGGAACGTAGAGCGGGCACGAGGGGAATCATGGAGCTTACTTGCGATAACAACAGGTAATACTAGCTTTATAGAACGTATCCGCTTGAAGAAAGATAACCCTAATGCGGAGGCACAGCGCATATTAGAAGTACGTGCAGAAAAGCTCTTTAAGGGTTCTTCTGACAAATCAGAAACTGACGAATTCAGTCGCGCATTAGGTAAATGTTACGGGCATGCTGGACCTATATTCGTTCAGTATGTGATCAACAATGTTGAAGAGGTGAAACGTCTGATCAAAGAGATACAGATCAGGGTAGATAGACGAGCAGAGCTTTCCTCAGAAAACCGATTCTGGTCAGTGTATGCAACTATGACTTTGGCGGGGGCAGTCATTGCTAGTCAATTAGACCTAATTCGGTTTGACATTCCTGCGCTTACAAATTGGGCCATAGATATGCTTAACGATAACAAGTCGAGGGCACAGGATATGGCGGTATCTATTGAACAAACGTTGAATGAGTATGTTAATGAACACTACGACAACATACTGCGGATCAAAAGCACCAGCGACCTTCGTAAGCAGGACGGTACGCCTATGGAGTCAATTATTCTCCCAGAAGCTATACCCCGAAACCGGTTGGTGGCTAGGTATGAGACTGATATAAATAAATTATACCTAGTACCTAAACCGTTGCGGATATGGTGTGGGGAACAGCAGATAAACTATGCGGCATTTGTACATGACCTTACTGAAAAACTGGGGGCCAAGCGTATAAAGATGCGGCTAAGCAAGGGTACGCCATTAAATATGCCCCCGACAGATGTGTTAGTAGTTCAGTTCTCTGGAGCTGGTGATGAAGAAGGGAGTATTGAGAACGTATGATCTGTCCCCTGATGGGGTTCGGATTGTAATAGACTGGGGGAAGATGAGTGTCGGTACATCTATATTTGTCCCGTGCATCAATACCCCTGAAACAGTACGTCAGGTTAAGTTAATAACAGAACAGAAAGGCTGGCGTATAGAGACTAGAGTTAGGATAGAGGATGCAAAACTAGGGGTTCGTATATGGAGAATGTTGTGATATATTTTGCTCGACAGTTCGTCCTCCTTCTCAATTTCGTTCTGTCATCCTCCTGCTCCTACGAGCGCCCCCTCTTCGGAGGGGGTTTCTTAACTCCTCATCCAAGGAGCACTCATGACTATGAAACTGACAAGAAGTGACTTGTTACAGGCGTGGATGACGTTAGTTAAACTGCGCGAAACGAAAAAACTAGATGCGTCTGACGATCAGTTTGTCTTAACTGTTCTAAATATACTAGATAAAGAGCAGCACAAACGAATGGAGACAGAGAGCTAGTCAGACAACACTATTGGTTCGTTATCTTCTAAATGTTCTTGTAATGCCGTTCGGAACATAGGACTTAGTGCTATACCGTTGTGTGCGGTGGCAGATGTTTTCATGTGAGATCGCATCGAACGCGCTACCGAATCGGCAGTTATGACTGCTTTCGGGAATCTAGCACCAATACGTTTGTTGAAGGCCAACATCTCGTTTCTGATTTCTCTCGCTTCTTCGTAATCTTGCATACGCATGGCGATGTAGTACTTCCTGAGTAGCGACGAACGGTTGTTGCGAATAGTATTTTCGATACGCTTAAGCCCTTGGTTCTCCTCTTGTCGTCTAGCATAGTCAGCAGGTGCAAATCCTACTACTTGAGAGAACAACTGGCCTGTGGTGATGTCATCAAGGATAGGATCTTTACGTCTGGTGAGTGCGCCCTCTTCTGTATAACGGATTGCTTTAAGGCCATTACGTACCGCCCCCGGCACCATAGACTCAATACCTCGCTGCATATCTCCGTTGATAAGTTCACCCGTACCTCGGATAAATGATTTACCTACACTCCATGCAGGGCCACCTAAGTAGTACCCTATAGTTTCTTCTGGAGAAGCATCTCGATTGTATCGGTTTGCTTGAAACAACAAGTTAGTAAGAGCTACACGTTGAGATACATCAACATCGAGCAATGCAGTTAATGCGCCCTTATACCACCCTTCACTGATGTACTTACGTACGATGGTCTCCGCATCGTCTTCATCATCGTCTAAGAACAAGTTTGCGATCATGGTGAAGGCACCGAACAACGGTAGCCCTTGTACCCCTGCAAAGAACAAAGCCGTTCCATGTACAGCCACTAATTGCCTGAACGCTGCCTTCCTTATTTCAGGATCGTTCTCACGGTTTAGCATGGTCTTAGCCGCTCGAAGCATGGTGTAGTACATCTGAATACCATACGTCTTGTACATCAGGGCGACTCGACCTATACCCTTCTGCGCCCATCTGGGAGCAGTCTCTAATACTGAACCGCCGTTTAACTGTTGTGCTTCATATAAAGCGTTTTGAGCAGCAAGTTCTTTTTTCTTAGCTGACGATAGTTTCTGTTCTTCTGCGGTAGCTCGTTTGGGATCATTTAGTCTGGCTAGTTCTAATTTATATGCAGCCAACATAGCTACTTGACGGTTGTACTGCTCCACCTGATGGAACATAAAGGCTGACCAAGAACTTACTCTATCGATAATGTTCTTATCTCGTCCAGAAGAATCTAGACCCAAACTATCCGCAAACAAGGATCGGTTAAGTTGTCCACGCCCTGCGGCAAGCTGAACTAATGGGAGGATCTCTTCGAGTTCTTTGCGTCTTTCCGCGTACCCTTCAATGTCTTTACGGACAGTGTAGTTACCCGCTTCATCCATCTCAAACAAATTGTCGATGGAAGGCATAGCAAAGGCGTCTACCGTATCTTGTTTACCGAAAGGGACAATCCCTCTAATACGTCTACGCCTTGTAGATTTCGACATCAACGTACCAGAGACTAACCCCGCTGCGTCAGTAATCGCTTTACCCGCAGCACGGAAGCCATGTTTACCGCCTAGCATAGGTAACACAAAGAGAGGTACTTGCGAGAGGTTAACCAACGCAGACGAAGTGTTAAACCCGATAGTCCATATAAAGGCAGCGCGGTTAGCTGCTTGAGCGATACCATCTTTAGGAGGACGCATTGCAAAATCAGCACGGGCTACAAGTTCATCTTGTAGGTCTTTGAGAGTACCTTCTTTTTCCCTCATCCGTTGCATGGCAGACTTTTCACTATCTGGCATGTCAGGATCAGTGCCGAGTATTTGCTCTCGTAGTTTTGTTATCTTATTAGTGTATTCCAACCGTGTAATTTGTCGCCCAATGTCGTAGATCTTAGACCGCATAACCTGCGTGTGGTTTTGGTTAAACCCAGCGATACCTTCACGTTTCTGGAAGTTCTTGGCAAATGATGTTTCAGGTAGAGTTTCTATGAACGAGTTAAGGATATCGTTTCTGACCGCTGCATCTACTTTAGCGGTTTCCATAATCTCCAATACTTCGTTAACGAAGCCGACAGAAGTAGTCTTTTTGTAAGTCGGGCTATCATTACCGTCGTATTCGTTGTACACCAACTCACCGGCACTATCTCGCTCTATTCTGTTGTCGTTCTCTAAAACATTTTCTATGTACTTACGCCGTTCTCTAGGCGTTTCAAACATTAAGAACACAGGTTCAGTGCTATCTGTTGCTTCGTTATAGGCTTGGAAACTAAGTTTGTAGTCGCCGGATCGCATAAGTGGGAAATACGGATCTACCCTCCCTCTTTCAGTTATCTTGTCGAATACAGACTTACGTAACTTCTCTTTGCTTTCTTTGTCTATGCTGAGGTCATCAATCCGTTTATTAACTACAGCAAGTAATTCTTTATACAACTTGGCGTAGGAATCGCGCATCCCTTTGTAGACATCTTGCCCACCACTTGCTTCGAGCTTGTTCCACCTAGATTGCAGCCCTTTCCATATAGCCAGCTTCTCTTTGTTCTTCTCGTAAGTGCTTCTTGGCTTGGACGGATCGACACCCTCTAAAGTACTTTCGGTTATAACTTCATCTAACAGAGGCACAACGTCTTGGTTGTTCTTAACCCAATTATCAACCATCTTCATGGTGCCATCAGCGGCATTATCTTTTGTGTTCAGTGCGCCACGCTGTTTTTCCATCAACCGATGCAGCTCTAGACCTAAATCACCTAGTTTCTTGTTGTAACTACCTGCTATGTCTGCCAAAGCCTGTGAAGGCGAAAAGCCTAAGAAGGCACGGCGTGTCTTACCAGATACTCCACTCTTCAGGAACTTGTCCGCTTGGTTAACAAAGTCTTCCCGAAACTTCTTAGTGGGTTCTTTGAAGTCTTTCTGAACGTTACCTATTTTCCGCATCAGGTCACGTACTTCTATGTCGGTAGAGTTCTGCAGCAGGTCACCCGAACCATATGTGTCAGCAGCAGGGGCTATGATTCTTTGCAGTAGGGCATCTACTTCGGTGAAAACGTCTGTGTTAGATAGTTCAACAGGAGCGCGACCAATGAGCTTTTTGAGGAAGTTGCTTATTGTGTTGTAAAAGGCTTGGAGGGCGCTTATGAATTTACCACCCTGTTTTACGTACTCATTACCTTTTACCTGCACCTGAATCCGAGCTAGTTGTTGCCTAAACTCTTGGCTACCGTAAGCCTCTGCAGCGAACTCTGCTACATTTTCAGTACCGTTCACGCTTGATAGATCTGGTTCGACAAGGTTAAACAGTTTAGTTAACTGTTTAGTAACTGGATGCGAGGGGTTCAATAAGATGTTAGCCGTAACAGCATGCGCCATTTCGTGCATCAACGTGGATACTGCAAGCCCTTCGCTAACCTCTTCGTTTAGCAGGATTAGATCGTTGAAATGCTTACGATCTTTAGCGTCTGATTTCGTTATATAAATGCCCGGAACTATCGTGTTATGCCTTCGGCCTTTAGCATCTAGGTATTGACGGTATGCTATGGCAGTTTTCTTATCTTTCAGGGCATAGTAATTATCTTTACCCGTTAGAGCTTCTGGCTCTGCAGGTACCACGGCTACTTTAGTAGTGCCCACCATTGTAGAGAACTGTTTAGCCAGTCGTTTTATAGTAGGGTTAGCGTCCGTTTTACTGAGAAGCTCCAAGGCTTCCTTCAAGTTACCTTGCCTTAGTTCTTTCAATACCGGAGCAGGTAGGGGGGTATCAACGCCCTCTTGGAACCTTGGTAACCCTAAGTCCTTCTTAACTTGCGATATTATCTCGTTAACAGATCCCGGCTCGCCTTGGTCTATGCGTTTGTTAGCTTCCTTCACTACATCTTCAGGCAGCGACTCTAACTTAGTACTCTTGGGCTTAGGTCGTTTTTGAGCAACGTCTGTCGGTGGTGGCGTTTTAGTCTTTGTATCTTTAGCTGCTTCAGTTCGTTTTTTATTAGCTTCTCTTTGCTTTCTAGCCGCTTCCGCTACTCTATTTGCTTCAGACTGATCTCTTAACTCTAATTCTTTTTCAGTAGCAATATCTGCTTGCCTTCTTAGCTCTGGATCTACATCAGCTAGCGAAGGTTCTACCCCCCTTTGCATTTGCCGTATCATTCTAATTCTTTGCGCTGGAGTAATGTTCCTCCCTTTACGTTTAATTTCTGCGGCTGCAGCGGCATCTCTTGCGGCACTTCGACGAGCATCGCTTTCTTGCACCAAAGTTGTTTCAGAGACAGTTGCGCCTTGAGTTACGTCACCATCAGTAACTGTTGCAGGGGTAAATTCCGCAGGGGCACCGCGTCGTTCAAGGATACTTAGTTGCTCATCGATTGACTTACCTTTGAGACTTTGTAGCAGTTCGTCACTATCCTTGACCGAAAGTTTTGGTGCTTGTGGAGCTTCTGTCGGAGCTTCTGTCGGTGCTGCCGCTGGTCCAGCTTTTGCCTTCGCGGGTGCTACTTCAGGTCTGGCTGGAGGTACTTCTGTTTTCTCAAACGCAAGGTCTATCTGACGTGTTTCGGGTTGACCCAGAAACTCTTTTATTTTGTTCTTAGTTACAGTATCAGTGACATCAGGGTTATCTACGTATGCTTTTAGTTCCGCATTTAATTCGGAAAGAGGGACTTCTTTCTTCGCCATCAAACGTTGATAAATAGGCTTCGTCTTTCGACTACGAGTATCTGTCGGAGCTATACCGATATCTTTAAGGAATTTCTGACTAATTTTTTGAGTTGGTTCTGCAGGAGGGGTAGGCGTAGGTTTTTTAGCTGCTTGAGCTTCTGCCGCAACAAGTTGTATTGGGAATAAGTCTGTTTGAGGTCTACCCTCTAATTCTTGTTGCGCTGCGGCTAGGGCTTGTGTTTGGTCAGCAATTTGTCTTTGCCCAATAACTGCAGCGCTGGGCCGATCACTAGAAACTATTTGTGCTTCTGCTTTTTGTCTACGATTCTCCTCCGCTTGTGCAGCACGTTGAGCTTCTACCTCTGCTTCTATTTGCGCTTTTATAGCATCTACTTCATCTAGTATGTAATTATCCTGAACTTGCTTTACGGGTACGGTGTTACCTTCAGCATCTGTAACAAAGTCTCGGGTCTCAAACCCTATTAAGTTTTGAGCTTGAGCTGCTTGAGCAGCGCGTGCTTGTTCTAAATTTATGAGTTGAGCTGAAGTACGATCTGCTCCCTGTCTTTGTTCGATAACTTCATCCGAGGGCATATCCCCAAAGGTTTCTTCAGCATCTATAGCAGCGGTTCTAAGCTGCTCGGGGGTAAAGACTTCTCCCTGAGAAGACACCATATAAGGTTCTGGTTTGTACTCAAGCAGTAGGGTTTCGGTCTGTTCGATTGATTCCGGTGTTACTTCATCAGGATCAACTGCCCCCTTACCCCTGCTTTTAGGTAATGCTAAATCAAGTAACCCTTGTACTAAACCGCCAACACCTGCCCCATAGCCAAACGCTTCACCAGTGTCGGTGAACACTCCTTGTTGAGGGTCATAGACACCCCGTTGAATTAGGTTTTGTGCTACTCCTGCCGCAGCTTCCTGTGCACCTTCTGCACCAGCCGCTATAGCCGCACGTTTTACGCGAGTAATTGCATCTCTGATACCGCCTTTCCCAATAGCGTCATAGAGATTACCAAGAACTTTAATGGGGATTAGTTCAGACAGCCCTACTACAGCACCTAACGCGGTAGCAGTCCCTCTTTCACTTTCAGTGGCACCGGCAGCGCGGGCACGCTCACTAGCTTCTCCTGCACCTGCACCTACAGCTAAAGCCCCTGCAGCAGGTATCCCAACTCCGGGTATTAATGAAGTGGCTCCAAGACCAACAAAAGAACCTACTGCTTCACCGAATTTACCGCCTACGGTGTCTTCTGAACCTACATCAGGGGCAAAGTAACTTTGGGCTGAACGCCCTAGTCCCTGAATGGCTTCCCTAGCTTTAAGTTCAGATTCTTCGTCAAGGATTGAAGCACCGCCGAGAGCGGCAGATTCAAGAAGACCTAAAGCCCCACGGGGGATACCTTTACCGAACTCTTCAATTTGATCTAAGAAGTCAGGTTCTGGGCCTGCAGGGGCAATACTGACAGGTACTCCTCGTAATTTCTTATACGCATTAGCTACGATTTCAAACTCTTCAGTACCTTTTTTGTCTTCGTTGGCAATTAGCCACTCTGCGTATTTATTTACGCGTGACATGGTTAGATACCTACTATAGCGTCTGCGCGAGGATCACCTTGTTCTTCCGGTTCAGGGGTACTTAAGTCCACCCCTAAGTTACCACCAAACTCGTCGATCATGGCATTTAGCGGCCCTAACGATGCGGCCATCTTACTTAAGGCAGCGTCTATTACCTCTTTTCGGTACTCTTCTGGAGTGCCTTCATAGTCTTCTGGAGGTGGGGTGTACCCTATTTGAACAGTAAGATCAGCTATGGCGCTCTGTATCGCAAGCTCTGCAGACTGCTTAGCTTTAACTAACGTACCTAACAGTTGCCGTTGAGATTTAACGTCATCAGCTACAAGTGATTCTTCTCTAAACTTATTAAGTGCATCATTAGCTTGCTGCGTTACTTTAGCGTCTAAGTTTCCTACGGCTGTTCGTACCTCATTGTTAGCGTTGTTAATAACTAATTGCGCTTCTTGATTCCTAGCGGCTCTAGCATCGGCACTCTCAGATTGATACACGCCTAGACTTGTATTAAGCGCAGTACGAATATTTTGACGCGCTTCTTTCTCTGCATCTTTTCCGTATTCAAGCGCACCGGAAGCAATCTCATTGCTTTGAGCTACAAGTTTATCTACAGAGTTTTGGTAGGCTTCAAAATTCTTTTCTTTTCTAGCCCTTTCTGTGTCTTGGATATTAGACAATGCTTCAGACATTCCTGCCCCTATGCTGCCTAAGCTACCCTTGTTAGCACCAGCGGCAAACATCTCTCGGAGTCCTCGGAGTCTATTTGTAGTCTCAGGTTCTTCGTATCTACGTTTTATCTCGGCTGCAATCCCTTTCTGTTGTGCTGCTAACTCTGGGTCTAAAGCCATCTGTTTTTTATAAAACTCTGCCGCAGTGTCTCTTGCCGTAGTAGGATCTGATCCACGTAACGCGGCTATGCCTTTTTGTAGTTCTGAAAGGTCAGGTTTCTGCCCCGCTTGTTTTAAGCTATCGGGGATTTCCATAGGTTTGAAAGCGACTTCTTCAAAGACCCTTTCTTTTTCTACTTTTTCTTTGGCTGGTGCACCACCAACTGGAGCAGGTGCACTTGTGGGTGCTACGGCTACTTTCTCTTCAACTTTCTCTTCAACTTCTACTTCTTCATCTGCTTTAGGTAATTGTGACAAAATACCTGCGGGAGTGGCTTTTCGCGCTCCTGCTGCTATACCTCTGTTTGCAGCTTCCGTAAGGCCAAAATAAGGGACTCGTTCAGCTTCTTCAAACGGTGTCGCTAACCCTAACGCTTTCCCTATGTCGCTAGTCCGTGCTTCTTCGGCAACGTTTCTAAGCGCAGTTATAGGCGTTTTTGCTAAATCTAAAATACCTGTCCCCGCACGAGCAAGTTTAGAAAGATCTCCTTTTTGAGTGCGGATAGAATTTATTTGCCGTACGATTTCTTGTTGTTTCTCAGCGGGTAGTTCTGCGAACTGTTCGTAGGTAAGTCCATACCTCTTTAATTCGTCAGCATCAACACCCCCTTCTACTTTATCGCCTTTTTGAAACCCTACGATCCCGCCACCTTCAAAGTACCGTGCTTGTATATTCGGTGCAGGTCGAGTCATTAACCCGCCCATAGCTGCTTGTACTGGAGGGCGTTGTTGAGGTTGGGCAGCACGACGCATATTCTGCTGTTCCATCCGTTGTTTTTGTGCCAACACCCCACCCACTTGCGCTGCTCTATCTCGCATACCCGGCATGATCATAGGTTGCTGAGGTTGCCGCATTTGCATGACTTCTTGTTCTACTTGTTGCAACACAGTCATAGGGTTGGGTTGCGCTTGCAAATTAGCGTTGTTAGCTCTTTGCTTTTCTTGTTCAGCAATTTGCTGCAGCGCGATCATTTTGATGGTATCTGGACCCATCGTATTCATTTCTTGCTGCAGTCGAGGAGCGCCCTTTGCCATTTCAGCGGCAACGTTTCTACCTAACCCTACGGGTTCGATTGGTCTGTATGCCATTAGGTTGATCCTCCACTACTACCACTACTACCACTACCGCCGCCAAGCAATTCAAATAGACCCATAATTCCACCAGCACCACCTAAGATGTTAGACAAAGTGCTAGGCTGAGAATAAGTTGTGGACTGTGCTGCTATGGGCAACCCTTGTAAGAGTGATTGCTGATACTGCACTTGCTTGTATGGGAAGTCTCGTTCTTCTTCAAACTGAGCGATATCGGCAGCAATACCTTCAGCTTCAATAGCACGTTGTTGTGCGCCAAGGTTTGCTTGGTTCTGTAGGGCTTGCAGCCCGTATTGGTTGGTAAGATTCTGGGCCTGTTGTTGCGCTGCTTGTTCAGTATTGAACTGGTTTACCGCTTTGTCGTACGCCGTTTGGTATCCAGTACCTGTGATGTTTGCTAGGTTTTGCATCAAGTTACGGTTGAGTTCAGACTCCATAATGGCTTGACGTGAGCCGCCATATGCGCCAGCTTGAGTCAATCTTGCCGCATCTTGTAATCTTTGGATTTGAGCTTGGCGACGAGCTTCTTCAATCTGAGGGTCTAGGGCTGCTTGTAGATAAGGATTCATATAATCCTGTGCAGCTTGAGCAGTGAATTGCTGTGGTTGGAATGCCCCCATTTGCTGGGTAGGTACAGCTAGACTACCAACTCCTTGAAACGCAGCTTGCTGCGCCGTAGAAGCACCGGCACTTAGTGGCCCTGTATATGCTTGGTACCCTTGATTAGCAAGCGCCTGCCCTTTGCCAAGCATTTCCGTAACATATGGTCCAGCCCAGTTAGACAGTGATGATTCTGTACCTGTTGGCTGTCCTACGGTTGGATCTGTAGTACCACCTGTTTGAAATTTTCTAACGTAATTCATGGTCGTATTTACCGGTCTGGCATAAATTTTCTAGGGTTAATTTCTTTACCCTGTTGTTTACTACCTGTACGTGCTTGACGGACTCTATCCATCATACTGTAAAGCGTCTCAGCCCCTGCATTTGAGTTACCGTTACCCAAATGACTTACTACATCTGCAGGGACTACAAACTCACCGTCGCTTAAACGAGCTTCTTGCATTCCATCGATACGAGCGGGTACCTTATCCCCCATTCCATCGGTGGTTCCTCCAAGATAATACCCATTATAGCGTCGATTATACGCGGATGCTGGACCTCCTCCAGCAAGAGCGGCTATCCCCCCCTGCCTATAGGTAGGCGCATACCCAGCTAGCCCGGCAAATTCGGTAGGTGCTGGCATTGTGGTGCCTACTTGCGAGGGTGGGGCACCCATCACTGGGGGTGGCATTTGCGGTTGCGGTTGTGGTGGTGCGCCGTATTGCCGTGTCTGCCTAGCCATATTAGCCATATTCTGGGCTTTTAGATTCAAAGCCTGTTGTATAGCTCGTTGCTGCGCTGATGCTTCTTGTCCCGGCGCTGCGTATTCCATGTCAGAGAAGTATCGCTGTCCTCCACTACCGGGGCGTCTACTAGGGTCATACGTATCTTGTACCCGCTCTCTAACTCCGGTGTACTCTGGGATACCTCCTTGATAGCCCACAGAAGGGATATTTGCGTCCGTAATCCCAAAGGAATTTAACGCAGCGCCGCCCAGAAGACTGGCAAGTCCAGCAAAACCCGCATTCTCTTCATCATTAAAGAAATCTACCACGCCAGCTACATAATCTAGAAAACCACCAGCCATTGTTAGTCCCCAAAACTCATTATTTGTGAGATTTCGTCTAAGAAATCATAAGATACTTTGCCACCTTTCGCCATACCCGGAGGTCTTCCTCCTAGATTCAATGGCCCTTGCATAATGCTCCCTAACCCTTGCGGGCGTTGCCTTTTTGCCGCCGCCATAGGTACCCCATAAGGACTTGCAGAACCATAGAATCCTGCCTGTTGCTGGGTAGCAAAGGGGCTTTGAAAGTCATATATGTATCTAATGTCGGCCAAAGGCGCTTGGTTAACGGTAACTGTCTGTCCAGCTATATCTTCAGCGCCTAAAACTAGGTCTAGGAAACCTCTAGCTGCACTTCGTCTATTTGCTTCCGCTATCTGCTGCTGTGTCTGTTCAGTGGTAGTGTCTATCTTCTCACTGATTTTAGTTTCGGTTTCAGTTGCAGTTTTGGATATAAGTTCTTGAGTAGCGTCCCACTGATTAGTGAGGTTTGTCTCTACTTCGTTAATTCTGGTAGTTAAATTATCCTCAGTAGTCCCAAGTTGCTCTAATAGAGCTTCTTGGTTAATACCCATTTGCTCCGCAAGGTCAGCTATTGCTGCTTGTGTAGCTTGATCTCTTGTTAGACCCGCAGCTTCATATTCGGCCAGTTTTAGGTAAAGATCTGTCTCAAGCTGAGATACTTGCTCTTTAGTAGCGAGTTTAGAAAGATCAGCTTCTAACTTAGTCTGGAAGTCAGATATTTGTTTAGTCAGGGCTTCTTTTGTTGTATTTAGATCATCCGCTAACTGGTCAATGTCCGCATTGGCATCTTCAATGGCTTTCTGTGTAGCTACATCCCGACTGTAACCTTGAGTCTCATAGGCTTCTATTCGAGCAAGTAAGTTAGCCTCTAAGTCCGCAACTTGTTTTTTGGTGGCAAGCTCAGCTATATCTGCGTTTATATCAAGCTGGAACTTAGCTAATGCTTGTGTAACTTCGTCTTGAGTAGCTCCTAGTTCGGTAGCTAGTTCACCAAGTGCGATATCAATTGCATCAAAACGAGTTTCACCCGCAGCTTCAAGTTCTCCAATACGTATCTTTAATCTTTCTTCGGCATCAGTAACATCTTGTTGAGTTGCTAACCCTTCAACCTCTCTAGCAACGATATCTTCTACTTCAGTTCTGGTAGCTAAGTCCGCAAGTTCAGTATCTAGTAATGTTTTTATTTCCTCTTTGGTTGCTAGCCCTTCTATGTCAGCTTTGGTGACCAGATTGGCCATTTGCGTTTTAATAGCAGCAACATCTGCAGCAGTTGTGCCCAGAGTACTAGCAACACCATCTACTACTGATTTCAAAACATTTAATTGGTCAGCGGTAGCAAACTTACTTAACTCTGCATATATACCGGACGGCCCACCTTCTTGTCCTGCAGGTACGCCAATAGCCGCAGCAAGAGCATCATCTCTATCTATACCGTTAGCTTCTAACTGATTAATTAACGCTATGAGGTTGTCTTGAAGAGTACCTACTTCACGATTAAAGTCGCCTACACGCACATAATCGTCTTGTTCACCTTCAATCGTAGTGTCTTCTATGTCAACTTGGTCTGATAGGTCAGTGCCAGTACCAGTGCTTTGGTCAGTGCCAGTACCAGTGCTTTGGTCAGTGCCAGTACCAGTGCTTTGGTCAGTGCCAGTACCAGTGCTTTGGTCAGTGCCAGTACCAGTGCCTTGGTCAGTGCCAGTACCAGTGCCCGCATCACCAGTATCTCTTGCGTCAACTACCCCCGTAACAGCATCTTCAATGCTAGTTGAGACCCCAGACTCTATGTCGCTAACAACTTTGTTTATCTCTTCTTGCGTAAACTGTAACCCTGCTCCAACCAAGAAAGCTGTTACTTGGTCTAGTGTGCTTTCGCCTCCGGTTTCACTTCCAGTCTGACCTCCAGTTTGGTCTACACTTTCACCTTCACTTCCAGTCTGACCTCCAGTTTGGTCTACACCTTCACCTTCACCTTCACCTTCACCTTCACCTTCACCTTGAGCAGCGGCAATAGCTTCATTTCTATCTTGTATAACCTGATCAACTGTCTTACCGCCCGTTATCTGAGCCATTAACTCAGCGATTTCTTCAGGGGTAGCGTCGGGGAATGCGGTTGTTAGAGCATTTTGATTAGCAGTGTTTTGAGCTTCAAGTTGAGCAGCGGCAATAGCTTCATTTCTATCTTGTATAACCTGATCAACTGTTTTACCGCCCGCTATTTCTTCCATTAATGTAGCAATTTCTTCAGGGGTAGCGTCGGGGAATGCGGTTGTTAGAGTATTTTGATTCCTAGTGTTGGTCATGCTTGTGTTGATATTAGAAATAACACCAGTAGTGGAACCGGCTGCAACAGCTTGATCTATGAAGTTTAGTATTTCTTCTTCGGTGAAGTTGCCTTGATTGTCAGTGATATGTGTACGGATCGTATCCGAATATGCTTGCCTAGTAGCAGCCGTTGCAGCATCATCCACGCTGGTCTGGAAGGTAGTTCTTTGTTGATTCAGGATATCGCTAGCAGACTCACCTTCCGCTACGGCTCCTATAAGCTCTCTATCCGCATCTGTCAGGGTGTATCCTGTTGCCGCAGCAACGGCTTCTAATTCTTCGGCTGTAATTACTAGATCATCAAACTCTGTTTGTTTTCTATCCAACAACGCACTAGCACTACCCTCAGTAACATTGCCTACAAGTTCTTTATCCGTATCTGTTAGCGTGTAACCTTCAGCGGCAGCAATGGCTTCTAACTCTTCTAAAGTGACAGCTTTGTTGTCAAATACTTGTCTCTGTGTAGCCAAAGCACTTTCTTCAGTAGTGCCCGGAGGCAACATACTTGCTAATGCCTCTGCTTCTCCTTCAGCGAGCGTGTACCCTTCGGCGGCTGCAATTTCGGTAATTTCTTCTGCATTAATTGCTCTAGCATCAAACTTATCTTGTTCAACTTTAAGGGCTTCAGCTTCAGTAGTATCTGCGGCTATGTTCCCCGCTAGAGCCGTTGCTTCTGTGGTTGATAAAGTTACGCCTTCTGCGGCGGCAGCGTCTTTAATTTCCTGAACGCTTAACGCAAGAGAGTCAAATAAGGACGTTGCTTCTGTAGTCTGCGTTTGCTCAAAGTCTGCACCGCCTTGTCCTACACGGTCATAGTCGCTGTCAGACAGTTCGTAGTTTTGGTCAGCAGCAATAGCTTCTAACTCTGCGCTTGTTAACTGGCGAGGATCTACGTATCCCGGTATTTCGTTTTTCTTTGCGGAGTATTCAAATACTTCAGCGTTAGACGGCTCATACCCTAATGCTCTAAACCTAGCGCGAGTATCATCAAGGCTTGTTTGCCGTTCTTCTACCGCATTACTTGCTGCAAGTGCGTAAGATACAAGTTCTTCTTGGCTTATACCTGTTACGCCATCGGTATCTAGTTCTGCGATGGAGGGAGCAGTAAGTTCTTCAAAATCAGGGTTGCTTTCACGCCAAGCCTCCATAGCCTGATCGCGTTCAACAAGTTCTTGTCCTGTTAATACACCATCGTTATTTATATCAAACTCAGCATCAGACGGTGCGCCGTAGATATTCTCCGTAAGATCCTCAATAAGATCCTGCATGTGCGCCAATTCGTCGGTGTCACCAGCAAGTTCTTCTATTTGTCCCGGTAACAGTTCTACACCGAGTTGTGTAGCGGTATTGAATACTTCCTGTTCTGTGAGGTAACCCGCATCGTCAACACCGTTCGCTATGTCATTTCTTACACTAGCGTTATCGATCTCCAGATCCATCAAGTCAGTCTGTAGCTGAGCGGCTGCGTCGGCGGCGGTAGCTCCTCCTAACACTGCGGCTTCAGCGACAGCAACAGCTTCTGCTACTTGAGCATTACTATGTTTAACCCAATTAGCTACTGTGTCTGCACCACCAATACCACCACCTACACCAGCGCCAGTCAGACCGCCAATAATCAAGCCACTAGCGGCACTCCCACCGTAGTCTCTATCGAAGTCTCCAGCAGCATCCATCTGCCAGTCTAGTGTCAAACTTGTTACTGTTTCGTCTATAGCTTCCTGTAAGCCTTCACCTACAGCGGCAGTACCAGTACCCAACACCCTAGCGCCGAGTTCCCCAAGGTATTTGTGTATAGCTTTTTTAACTGCTTCAGGTGCTTGCGTAAATATGGCATTACCGAGTCGCTCAATACCATCTTCTGCGCTGATAGCTTTTTCGTATAAGTTACCGCCAATACCCATACTGACAGCGGTAATAATGCCGCCTATCATGCCTTGGTTAATTGCTATGCTTTGTGCTTTGGCTTCTGCTTCTTCTTGGGTGTAAGCCTCACCGGTATCTGGATTTATGACGCCTTCTTTCAACAGGTTCTGCATAGCGTCTTCGTATGCTTGACCAGCATTACCTGTAATAGCTTCTGCTAAATCTAACGCAACCCCCGTCCCGAACCCTGCGGATTGCGCCCATTTCTCTGCTACTTCTTTAGCTACTTGTAGAGCTTTTGCCCCACCTTTAACTATTGTAGCTGCGCCTCCAGAAGCCAATATCAAAGGTATTTCTTGGAGCAGTTCTGACCCTACTTTGTCAACTAGGAATTCAACAGGGTGATCAGCTAGTGCACCGAAAATAGCTTCGCCGGTATCCCAAAACCCTTCAGCCGCGCCTATCTTAGCGTCAATGTCTTTTAGTGCAGTTTTGAACTCGTCTGTGTATGTGTCGTTACCCAGAGCCGCTAACTCTTTACCTAACTGGTTTAAGCTAGAGTCTTCTGGGTTTTCACCTATCATGGCTAGAGCACCAGTAGCAGTTTGCAGTAAGTCACCCGCCGCTTTTAAAGCTACTGCTTGAGTGGTTTGAATAGCATCTTGTTCAAAAAATGCCTCTGCCCCCTGCAGCATGGCGTTTAGCCCTTTCTTAGCTGCTTGTGTTTTTACATCATTCTCAGGGACATCTTTAAATAGCTCGTCTACATCAGCTTGTAATTCGTCTAAGAAACGTCCTATGGGGGTTTCAGGTTCGGCTATAGACTCTTGATACTCGTCACGTACTTCTACATAACGATCTATTAACCCTTGATCAGTGGCTTCTATACCCGTACCTGATTCGGCCATGATCGGTGAAGACCAGACATTTGTAGCAAGGCTTATCCCTACATCATAAAACTCATCACTGGTTAATATGGTTTCTCTAGAAACACTATCTTGACCACCAAATATACGGTCTAAATAGGCATCCATTGCTGCGCCACCGGTTAAAGCATACGCAGGATCATTAGGATCTAATTGAGGCCTTGTTATAGTTTCATTACCAGACTCTAGCTGACTTAATATTCCTTGTTGAAGCAAATTCAGTCTTACTAACGCAGCATCTTGCATAGACTGTGTAACTATTTGGGCTGCACCGGTTAAAAAACTATCAGCGGATTCTCTCGTGTAGTCTGCTAACCACGCTGCAGCGGGGCTTGAATCAAAACCATAGTCACTTAAAAACGCGGTCATTGCTGGGCTGGGATCTTCGTCGTTTTCTCTAGCAGCCTCCCATGCTTGCAATTCTTCGGGGGTTATTTGTCCATCCCCATCAACATCTGCTGTTGCTGCTACCGCCTGACCCGCTTCGGTACCATCTTGAAAATACATGATACCGTTTTTTATTTCCCACTCTTTTACATATTCCGCCATCTCTTCGGTGTTTAGTGCCCCATCACCGTCAAGATCAAAAGGTTGGTACTCTACACTGAGTTCGACTTCGCGGTTAGGTAATTGGAAGTACTGCCACCAGTTTCCACCGTGAACCGCTGCATAATTTTTTGCGGCATCTATAGATTCTTCTGTAGCATTAAAATGATCTTCAAATGCAAGTCGTTCGGCTTCACGAACATCTGCAGGATTATTTGGATCACCTCCTATTACATCGAGATATTGATTAGTTAAATCAGTAAGGTCTGCATTACCAAACTCAGCAGGTCCAGAAGAAGTACCTAACGTTGACAAAGTTTCAGGAGGTAAAACATCACCAAACAATGACGTATACATCGCGTTAAGTGCTGCGGTTTGAGCAATGTCACCAACAATACTGTCTGCGCTATTAAGTATTTCTTGGATTACATCTATATCGCCGTTTTCTGCAGCTTCTAAAATAGCGGCAGTAGTTGCGTCTTCTCTTGCTTGGAGATCCGCAAGGACTGTTTCTTCTTCAATACTATCAAGTTCTTCTTGAGTTATTCTTGGAACGGCTAAATCTATCCCACCCGCATTAATAAACGATTGGTATTCTGTAGGGCTTAAGAACCCATCACCATCTGCATCAAAGTCTTGCCAATATACTGGTTCTCTTTCTGCTTCAAATGTACGTGCCATAACCGTTACCTACAACACATCTGTCGTGTGTGGGATAAGAATAGACGCTTTTTTGACCCCTTCGTTTATAGTTGTCAGTTTACCGTCAAGTGTAGCGTCTGAGGCTACAGTCGTAGCAATTCCTGCTGTAGTCATTTCTGGCTCTGCAAAGTTATCAGCAATAGCCACTCCAAGCTGTGCATAATCGATACTCGCTGCGCCCGATAGAGATATACCAGATACTGTAGCGGGAAATACTGGCGAACCATCAGTAAAATAGTACGGTGTACTGTAATCGTCCGAGTACAAAATCCCGCTGATTGCCACTACTCGTGGATCATAGACCACCTTCCAGCCGTTAATGGTAAAGAAGGTGCCACCAGTCTGTCCACCGGGGATAGGATCTAACCCAGTAAATCTCATAGCTGGCAAGTACTGTGTATTTTCAATGCGTTCAAACCAACGAATCCACGCTGAATAAAGCTCTGTCTGGACATCTAACGACGTAACGCCAGCATTGACCTGGATGCTCTTGGTGATACCGTTGAAACTCACCTTGTCATCGTCTAGCCACTGCTCACCATGACTGATCCAGAGGTTAAGCGCCATTGCTTACTGTATCCGTTCTTTCCAGCTTAATGCAGCATTGATCTTCGTGTCTGTGCCCGGAGCAACGAAGTGGCCAATCATGAACGTCCACGCCGAACGTGAAGGTGGGGTACCTTCGATATCACCATCTGCTGCGGCACCTGCCCAACCAGAACCGTCAACTGCGCCTAACGTTGTCTCGTAGTCTCGTGGGAATGTAGCAGTCTGAAGAGCCACACTGGTTACGTTACCCGCACCGCCGCTAGTAGTCGTGAATGCAGAGCTTCCTAGACCAACATCTAGTGCCGCATCAGTTCTGCCCTCTACGCTTGCTACTGAACCGTTTAATGCAGTGATAACTGCTGTTCCTGCGCCAGTCACCGTAATCGTGTCACCAACAACCACGTTAGTCGTGCTACTCAAAGTAAGTTCACGAACGACTCTATCATCATCAAGGTCTGCTAGATTTGCGTACAAAATCGCTGAGTTACCACCAGTGAATGCTAGGTAAACAGTCGTATCGTTTAAACTGTTTGGCCCCGTCTGCGAAATACCCCTAATTGTCACCTGATTACGATCATCAAACAGGTGCCTGTTCTGCCCAGTGATAGGGTTAGCGCCTAACGTCAGAGTTGCTGGATTAGCAGTAGATATAGATGAAATAGGCTGCTTGCGAACACTAGTCGTTGTCTCAGCGTTTACCTTTAGCGTACCTTCTTGAATCGTGTGGAACAACTTGGACAGGTCAATCTCACCGTCCCCTTTGATAGTCGCTTCAAGAATCTGCTGTCCGTGTGCAAGGTGTTCGGCTTGTGTATCAAACTCAACCGTCGTGTAGGTTTCTTGGCTGTAGCTTTCGCCTCGCAAAATACATCGGCCATAAGCTCTGACTTCAACTCTTCGGTCAGTTTCGGCAGCGGTTGAATCAAATGCGCTAACCTGCAATCGCTTTGGTAGATACAAGCTGTGGTTCTCTAAACCGTTGATCTGCTCAACAGGTCTGGCAGAAAATACATACTTTGCGCCAGTCAAAGTGCCATCAAGCGTGTGGCTGCGGTCGTACACCTTCAGCGCGCCTTCTTCCATAATGTCAGCGGTAGATTCTGTGTAAACGGAAGCACCATAGGCATACATAAACTGATTACCCGTATAGCCCGCGCCATTGATACACTTTAGTGCCCAACAAATTGGCCTGTTAGGGTTGGAGATTGCGTTATGACTAGCCTTGTTTTCCATATACATTTCGTGGCAAACCACCCGCTCACCAAGGTAGTAAACGCCCCATCTTATACGGCCACCGCCTAAGTATTGGTAGTCAATCCAGTACAGGTTAGACTTTGTAACGTCCAGCGTCATCCCCGATGATCCTGTACCGTCAAGCTTGTCTTTGTTCCAGTCATCTTGAGCAATAGCACTGTCTGTAGTCGAACCTTCAAATGTTTTTCTATGTACTACATTTAATGTGCTGCCGTTCTGCTGAAAGAAGAATCCGTCCGTTGCATCAAACGCACCCCAGTTCTGTACCAGTCCGGACGTGATTTTACTGTTTAACCTAGTAGCAATCGTGAAAATCGTGCTACTGCCAGCTAATGCTGGATGGTACAGATTGCTAGTGTGCGTAGCTTGGTCGTTTAAGGTGTCACCAATTTCTAGCTTGACGGCCTGAAACGTAGGCTCATGGGTTACCGTAGCTGAACCAATTAAAGCGTTGCTAAATGCCGCAGGGTTTATGTCTTTCAGAAACAGGTATTCAGCGATCAGTTTTTGTTGCGATGTACGAAGTTGGTTGAAGGATGAAAGTTCCGCTGGGCCTTCGCCAAATCTAACCTGACCAGAACCGAATCTATCAATGTTCCAACCGTAGGATGGATTGTCCCATCCCATGATGTTATTGGCTTGGATATATAGGTCATAAACATCAACGACCGTTCCAGCAAGCGTAACCCCATCTGGATCAATGATATCCTGGCCAGCGACAGGCGAAACCTCGTTATATTTATCAGCCTTTGAGTAATGAACTGACAAATGCCCTGAAGTACCGCTGCCTTCCACGCCATGGACGTGAACCATCATTGTAGGCCCACCGCCGCCACTAATCGTGTAATGTTCACCGATTTGCCATGCGTCGTACCCGCCTGAGAACTGAATCTCAGCAGTATGAATCATGTTTACGCGATCACCAGTGGATTCTGGCGGTACGCGAGTGAATCTCCTATCATTTACTGCCATGATTTAATCCTTATGGGGTGTATGCCCTGTCTTGTTCTGCCGTCAACGTTACAACGTTTGACTTGCTGCGCTCAATCGTACCAGTCGCAACAACGGGCTTGGCTACGCCCTTGTTTCCAGCCACTACCGTAATTCCGATTTGACCTGTAGCTGCTGTCTTGTCAGTCCTGCCACCCTGACTGTTGTTGTCATAGTCAATGTTCGCGGAGATCGATGAAGCGCTGATCGTCCCAGCAATGTCTGTTGGGGTTGACTGGTTGTCATCCAAGATGATCGCTGAAGCCGTCCCGTAATCATCTGCACCTGTAATTGAGTCAGTAATGTAAACAACATAGTAACCAGTACCGCCAGACGTCAAGAAGCTGTTGAAATTCAGCGTCAAGGTAGCCGCGAAGTCGTATTGACGGGCTGTTCCACCCTGGTCGGTAAATTCAACGTTGTTAACGTCAGTAGATGCGAGGTTTGTAATAAACACGCTTTGTGAACATACCAACTTGTCACCTACAAAGCGCAACAACGAATCCGCAGTTTGCCCCGTAACTGTACCTTGCGAGTTAGATACTGCTGAGTTGATGTCAGAGTTTTGACGCAACAGATACTGAACCTTAGTGTAAATCTGCTGAAGCGTCTTGCCGTCACCATCAATAATGATTCGGAAGTCAAAGTCATCGTTAGTGTTATTGATGTCGATTACTTGCGAGACCGTGTAATAACTTACGTCAATATTTGCATACGTCGCAGCTTCAGAACCCGTGATTTCGGCATCAGTATTGACGATATTCAAGTCATCTGCGTTAGACAGAAGAACATTAACAGTATAAGCGCCTGCACTCGTTTGACCCGTATCGGCAAGAATTGAATCGCTGTAAGTCTTACCAGCTTCGCGGCAGAATGCTTTAAAAAACGTCTGCGTGTTGAACGTCGTGGTGTCTGTGTCAACGGTCGCATCACCAAAAATTTGAACGCCTTGGTTTGCTTCGTCAGCATAAACAAAATTGACCTGTCCGCCATCGGCGTCTACTGTTTGGTAGTAAAGCTGTGCGTTTGCGCTAACCTCACCCAGAGACACGATGCCTACATAACGTCGGGCTAGATCACCACTTGAATCTGTGCCAGCCGTGTCGGGTGTAGTTGGTCGGTATTCGTTCCAGCCACCATCGCGGAGCATATATCGCGTAGCGTCTGAGTCGGTGTTGTCGGGATGCCATGCGTTGTACCTTGATCCGTCAAAGCCGAATTCAAACTGGCCTGATTTGGCGTCAATTGCATACATCGGGAATGGGAACGCGTTGTAATAACTTGTTTCCCAGAGTTTGACAAATTTTGAATAGAGCGCCTGTAACGTTACCCCATCCTTCGCGACTAGAGCACCAACTCCAGCATTGAAGGTAAAATCCCTAACCGTTGTGTCAATAGTCAAGTTACCTGCACTTGTCATTGCGGTACTCGTTACGGTTTGCGATTGATCCACCGTGTAAGTTCCGGTTCCGCCTGTGCCTGTACCTTGGGCCGTGATAATTGTTCCAGCGGTAACACCCGACCCGGAAATCACAGCGTTCACATCGATAAAGCCCGAAGTGACAGCGGTTACAGTAAGGGTAGTACCACTAATTTCGCCAGTGAAACTTGCCCCACCGACTGAGAGATCATCACCATCTATAATTTTTGCCATTTATGTGTCTCCTTAAGGGACGTAGTTTCTATCGATTGATTGGCTGACTTGTATAGTCCCGCCGTTTGGCCCTAATTCAAATCCGTTCACGTAGTAAGGGATATACCCTTCACGGTAAACAGCAACGTCAACAAACGTCCCAGCGCTGTAAGTATAGCTGTAGCTGGATGACGTCCCCGCGATGTCTTGATCGTCTTGTAACTTAGTGACAGTCCCTGACGATTTTATTACAACATCAGACCCGCTTACCACGTTTGATATTGTAAGTGTCTTCTGCCCGATGTTTTTTATGACCGTAGCACCTGCCGTCCGGTAGCTAAAGTCTGTGTCAGACGTGATCGTGACGTTACCGCTGCTTATGTTGACGTAGATGGCTTCGTTTCCAGTTGAGCCATTACTGGACGCGTAATTTGTAAAGCTAATATTGGTCAATGTATGGCTAGTGCCGCCCGTAATCTCTAGGCCGTGGCCAGTGCCAGAGCTAATAAATTGCAGGTTTGATATTGTTGTTACAGATGACCCTGCCAGCAAAGCTGTGGTAGCGGTGCTTGCGTTGAAAATGCAACCAGTCATTGTGGCACCGCCTAGCGTCACCTGATTACAACGAGCAAAGGTTGTGTCTACGACTGAACTATTTGATTGGAATATAAACGTGTCCATATCCCGAAATGCACAAGAATCTAAATTAATATCAGCGTTATCAACCGCCTCAAAATAACCTTTACTAACAGTTCCCAGCGCATTGATAGAGATGCCTGTGAAATCTACACGACTGGCGGCATTCTGAACTTCAATACCGTTAAACGTACTGCCTACGAAATCTGTCTCAGCGACGAAGCAAGCCTTGTTGCTGTCCCGAAAGTCAACGCTGTTTCCACCTGTTGAGCCTAACTGAAGCAAGCCTTGGAATGTATATACACCGCTTCCGTAACGTAGCAGACCCCACTGGCGAGTCGTAGAGTTATCAAACGTTGCTGCCCCTGAGAATGTCGCATATCCGTTAGCCAAATCGCCATCAGTAATAATCAGAGATCGACCGTGGCGTATTGCGTCCAACTTGAATGGCTGACCTTTTGATGGGCCTGTTGACGGAACGTTCCACATACACCCCACGATATCGGTAGCCGTATGAGATCCGGTGCTTGCCGTGACTGTTGGGTCAATCGGGTAGCATTTCCATCCGCCGATCTGGTAAGTGTCATTGCCGTCTACGTACCAGCGAGATTTAGTGGTGGCATTATTTCCTATGATGATTTGAATGCCGCCCGATGATTTAGCTGCAATGGCCTGAGCTACGTCAGCCTTTGTCCAAACAAAGACCGCATCCCCTGAAGCAACCGTTGCACCACCGTTGTAGTAAATCCCACGCACAGAGCTAGAAAACGGGTTACGTGAGGCGCAGCTAGTCCCCTCAATGAAGTCATCTGCATCTGCCACGGTAATAGCATTCTGACCACCGCCGCCGTCAGTGATAAGGGTAAAGTTGGCGGTGCTGCCAGTATTCTCATCAATGATTGCAGATAAGTCTGTTGTATAGCTTGCAGCCGCCATTAGAGACTCATCCCACGCCCGACGATCTTGTCGGATAAAACGCCACCTGAAAAAGTATTATAAAAAGCATCTTCTGCTGCACCGCTAGGAACAAGTCTATATGCAGTGCCGTCAGCATAAGTGTATTCGTAGACATCCCCTTCAGCTATAGTCGTTAGGAGTGTAGGGGCACTACTGTAGTTGCTCGCGTACTCTGTCCAAGTCCGACTGGCCTTATCGTTAACTGTTTTAAGGCTTTGATCTAATTGGTTGAAGTATAGACGCAGTACGTTATTAATAGCCTCGAAAGCACTAGCTATGTACGTATTGGGCGCGTACGGCAATGCCGGAGCACGAAAATTAATTTTAAAATCCTTCAGAAGCGCCATTAGCGTCTCCCATCAGGTCTCATATCAAATCGGGGACTGCCTAACTGCCATGCCACTCCTAGGTCCGTAGACTCGATTTTAACCGACATTTGCCTACCCCGTACCCTAGTATTAAGCTGTCCAGTAAACTGCTCTATGGGCAACGTAGCCGTTCTGACGATACTTCCATTGTTTGATCCACCCTCTGAAGTCGGTGAATTGTATCCAGAACCAGAATTAGCCAAAGGTAATAACGACATCACCGCGCTAGGACTGCTTGCAGTAGACCCTGTAAACCTAATATCAGGAAGCACGCGCCAAATAAACATGAACTGGTGCCCGTCATCTAGATCAAACTCTGCTGTTGCTATGGACGCTGGTATTGCTGTCGCTGTACCGGTCTCGTTGTCGTCTACACCTTGCTCGTGGTTTACTAGATTATACGAATATGTAGCAGCTAATGGATAGTCCCGCAGTCCAGAATCTAACCATGCCGTTCTAGACATATTCCCGTAGTACCATATATCTTGCAGGTAATTATAGATAACGTACTTATCGATAACGGTAGAGTCTTCAGAACAGTAAAACCACCAAATTTCATGGTATGACTCGTTGGTACCCGCAAAAACCTGTTGATACTGCTGGTGATTAAAGTCGTTAAATATGTACTTCCGCAGATCACATCGGAGGGGCTGAGTTCGCCCGTCGTACATATAAAATTTATCGTTACCCATCCAGTAAGCTACCCCATTAGCGTATGCGACGCAGTTTTGTGAGGCAACAGATATGTTTTCCCCTACGATCTGCGCGGTCCATACTGCGGGAGCGCCTACATACTGCAGGGAATACAATGACGAGTTAGTCCACACCAGTACTTCTTGGCGGGCTTGTGATGCTGTGACAATCTCTGTACCGCGTGATAACCGTAGGCTACCTGCTTGATTCGTTGCTGCTGGGGTCCAGTTAGTGGCGTCTTCTTGGTCTGACCAACGGATTAGCATCGGGTCGAAAGTAGCAGTGCCAATGTCATTACAACCAAAACAAAACACAAAGCGGTTAATATCTGACACCACAATAAAGTTTTGGTCGGTCGGAACATCTGACGCACCACCCAAGCTGGATAAGAGGACCGCCCGAGTAGATACCCCGCTAGTAGCATCCCAATAGTAGATAGCCCCACCACGAGGTCCAAAAATAAGATCTTCTCCAAAATTAGACTGGCTCCATAAACGGATTGCGTTCGTCGATACTGTCCCTGTACCCCACGTACCAGACCCCCAAGTTCCTGCACCCCATCCAGTTAATGGAATAGCGTAAGGAAATCCGACGTTAATCTGATATTCACCGACTACAGAAGCACCACCGTTGCCAGTGTCCGAAACATCTGCTGTTACCGTATTACCTAACGTATCTTTAGCAGTAATCAAGTATGTACTAGCGTCTACTGCGTTGTCGATCTGGTACTCTTGGTTAAGTACATCAGCGGTTATATTACCGCCTAAAGAGACCGCCCCGCTAAACGTCACAAAGTCCCCAGTAATCGCACCGTGACCAGCATCAGTAACCGTTATAGTAGAACTACCTGAAGTAGCAGAAAAAGTAACATCTCCCGCAGCGGTCGTAGCTCGGATCGGCGTAATATCATTATACCCACCGCCTTCTTCCAGATAGAACTTAAGATTAGTGCCTACTCCAATAAGATTGATACTGCCTAACGTAATCCAGTTCCATAACGAACGACATACGCCAAGAAACGACGTAGTGGATATACGCTGCCAGCCGCCAATCTTTTCGGGGTAGCCCTGACGGAACCTGACTTTATCGCAGTCGTACCAACCGCCTTCGCTTGTGTACCGAGTGTTCTCTCGATTAACTCCGGGCTTTATCTGTAGTTTTTGTAGTGGCATACATCACCCATCATAAAGTTTCACCGAAGACCGGAGGTAGCGTAGTAACTTTGATAGCGACATTCTGCTTTAGGTTTAAGGTAGCCCCACAATCGGAGCAGGTGTCGGCTTCTAGTTCCGACTCGTCTAGGTCAAACCCACAGGCAGCACATACGATTTCTATATCGTGAGCAGGGTCTACGTTCCCCCCTTCTAGCTCTTTTGGCTCGTGACTTACTCGCATATCTACCTCTTCTGGTATTCGCCGGACTTGATCATCTGGCAGACTTCTAAGGCCCTGTCGCCTACTTGCGTGGCCCACTTGCTGTCGTAAAACTCGTCCCCAGCCTCTACGTATCTACCTTCGGCCATGTGCCCTAAAGCCTTGACGAAGCCCCTAAGTCTGGTTTGGCCGATATTAAACGACAAGTTAATCAATGCTTCTTGGCGTACAGAATCTAAGTCGTCGAACCATTCATATTCCGTATCTAGCTCTTTTCGGCACCGATCTATATCGTTTTGTAATAAGTAGTCGATCTCGTCGTCAGATAGACCAAGCCCAATACCTTCTTCTAAGCAACGTCCTACACCCACTGTGACGTAGCCTAGATGATCTTTGTAGGCATGGGTTTTTACCCCTTCATGCCGCTTAAGTAATTCTCGTATTCTGTAACTCATTGGTCGTGCTTATGCGATGCGCCGTAATAAAAGCTTATGATAGATGAGACAATACCCCCGAGATAGCCCAGCACAAGATTAACAATGCCGTCATCATTAGCAGCGGGATCTTGTATTGTGACCATTGCGATGTATCCTCCGAAGAAAAGAACGCATGTAATCGCAATAAAACGTGGCGTCCAATCGCCTTGGAAAGCTTGTCTAGCGTTTTGAATATCTGCTGTTTCAAGTGCAAAAACATCAACATCTAACTCCTTCATCCGTGCCTCGAAGTCCAGTTCCGCCTTCTTGATCTCCGCAAGTTGTTCGGGCGTCGCAGTCTGTACGGCTTTCTCAATGCTCTTCTCATCAGGACCACATCCAAGTACGTTAGCAATAGCTTGCGCTGCGGTACCACCAAGAGGCCCACCAAGAGCCTGCCCAAGTGTCGGGGCGACCGCCCCAATCAAACCTTTAATCGCACCGAATTTCATACTACATCCTCATCCATTCAGCAAATACGATAGCCCCTAGAATAAACGGATATATAGCAAGCACCATGCGTTCTAGTCGTTGGAACTTAAGGCCTCCTTCGTCAAGCCGTTTCTCTATGTTCTGGTACCGGATCTTGCACTCAGCTTCATGGATTTCAATCTTTTTTAGGGCTTCCTCTGCAATGTTCATGAACTATTCCTAATGTATACAATCTCAAACGCAGCAGAAATGTCGAAAGTGACGGAAGCAGATGACGATACTGCCCGTACTTCGATGTCCGACTTCTCTGTAAATTTTTGTGGGATCGTAAAGGATTCTTCAATATGCATACCTGTTGTCAAAGACTTAACGTCCTTTGACTGAAATACTTCTCCGAATGGCCTGACCGCCAAAATTAATTTGCATACCGCAGGGGTGTTGGAGGTAGTTCCATTCGATACATCATATTGAAGCATATACCCAGTGTGACCCGCAGGCACTGTCCAAAGAGCCATTAGGCTTTGATTTGAACCAGTAACTCCATTAATGCTTGCGTATACATTTGCTGGAACCCCAGTCGTTACCGTTCCTGTGCCCGCGTAAATAACTCCAGCATTTGCGCCCCCCGAACCCGCAGAACGAACAATCATTCTATTAATCCTCAAAAACGATTGGGTTGTGTTGACTGCGGTTTGCCCGTTCAGGGTTACAATTTCAGTTATTTCGTTGTAGTCACCATCAAGGCCATATAACTGAACCGTCCTTGCTCCAGTTCCAGCAGAAGTATCATCTGTCGAAGAACTAGAAACTTTAAGGACGGTTGCAGAAGTTAAATAACTATATAAGCCACCTTCAGCCCATATGGTTGCTATACTATCAGTAACAGAAGAGTTATTACCGAACTTAAAAAGTGGGTAATGCCAAGCAATTTGCCCTCTAGCTACTTGAAGCTCGAAAGGCTCGCTGGTGCCAACCCTCGTTATTGACGATATTTCAGCCATGTTAGCCTGCCGCTTCTTCTACTTCTTCAACAATCACAATGGATTCTTTAAGTGCATTCTGTCTATAGTTAAGTGCAACCTGAAGGTTGACCATTTGTCGTTGTGCTGACGCTACTTGATTCTGTATTTCTGCAATCTGGTTACGTAAGTTGACGACTTCTACGTAATGCTGCTTAGCGTCATCTGTTTGCTCGTTCATGTCATATTCTTGGTCGTCGATTACAACGATGACGGGCTGTGCTTTTTGTTGTTCTTGCGCTTCTTGCACTTCTTGTTGCTCCACTTCACTCATATTAGTCTCCTAGTTTTTAGCGACTTTACTATTCCACAGTTCAAAAAGCGTTTCTATCTTTTGTTCCTGTGTTTCGGTGTGGCTGCGTAAGCGGCCAAGTTCAATTTCCATCGCACGCATGTCTTTTTCGATGTCGTTCATTTCTTTGATCTTTTCTTCTAACGCCATAATCTTAGCGTTTTGGATCAGATCATCAGGCAACGCACCTCGCAAACCAAGCGGCCACTCCCGAACAAAATCGGCGTTGTCTTGGATCTGCATCTGGTGCATCTCGTGTCCGTGCTCAACCCCGGTAATCCGGGTATCAAGCGTGACATACGCAGTAGTCGCCATGACAATGCCAGCGGATAAAGCAACCAAGTTCCGCAAAGGGATCTCGACTGTTGTATTTTCTGATAGCTCTGTCATGGCTATTTATCACGGTTATTCCACAAATCGAAGAGGGTTCGCACCTTCTCCTTAATCTGCTCGATGTCAGCGTGCATCTTTGCCAGTATAATCACAAGGGTTACAAACCCGACCGCGACGGGCCATAACACATTAATTGCATCTAGCGCGGTCATAAAGCATTAGGCGTCCTTGTTCTTGGCATGCCCGATATTGACTGCGAGCAGATCAAGAAACTTCTTAGCCTTTGCCACAATCGCATCGTCCTTCGGCGTAGGCGTCATAGCACTCACCACCGAGGCCAACGTAACCGCAGCAGTTAGCCAGTTGAAGATATCCCAGAGTAATTCCATTACCAAGGCACTCCATTAGCCTGAGTTGGATTCTTGTCGCTTTCAATCTTGGCTGCAAGCGATGCCTCAATAGCGTCCTGATCGACACCGTTTGCCCAACACCAGCCCAATACCTGAGACTCCGTTAAGTCGTCGTAAGGCGTAAAGTCAGGGCTTGATGCGTCATAGGTAAAGCCGCAAGTGCCGTATGATGATGCAGAGTAGTCTCCGTCAACTGCGGTGCAGCGCCAATGGGCAATAAAAACCCCGCCGTCAGATAGCTCACGTTCAAGCGTTGAGATTGTCCATGTAACCATTAGTTAGCTCCTTCTAATGTTGCGATACGTGCAGTTAATTCCTGAATAGCTTTGATCAATACTGGAACCATCTGCGCTTGATCGACTAGCCATTTCTGATCGCTTTCTTCGTCAATACTTAGGTCTTCTTCGTTCCGTGGTGCGTTTACTGCAAAAGGCAAAACGTCCACTAGCTCTTGAGCCAAAACGCCTGTCCACTTGCCACGAGCATTACGGTTATTGAATGAGGTGTCAGATGGATCGTCCCAGTTGAAATCCACGACACGGACTTGATTAAGTTTTTCTGTGGCGTTCATTTCGGTGTCAACGATATTAGTCTTCAATCGTTGATCAGAGGACACTTGAATGGCAGCGTTTCCAATGTACAGTGTTGCTGAACCACCTCCTGCTGAACTGGAACGTATTTGATTGTCGCCGTTTGCTGCGCCTACATAGACGCCTTCACCAACCATGATATTGCCGCTGTTAATGCCGGCTGAATAAAGGTTAAAAAAGCCGCGACCACCTGCGTGGAGGTCTTTGAAGCGTGAATCAGGTTCGCCTAAGTCAACGGTGTTGTCACGCTTTGCACCAGCGGCATTTGTAGGAAGAATTTGATTAGTTGCATCGTCAAAACGTAAGTAACAATTGCCTGAGCCAATTTGTAAATCTGTTCCGTCGGTAGAAGCAATACTACCGACTGGTGCGCCGTCTTTGTAGAAAATTGCAATTTCGCCGTCACTGTCTGTTCTGTTTACAAGCAGAGGAACGCCGCCCCATTTTGCAAGACCTAATCGACCACCGCCTAAAAAGATACCATCGTCGGCTGCTGTTGCTGTTGAATTATCCCAAGGCGTTGTATCAGTAGTCCCAACCAACAAGTTACCGCTGGAGTCGATGCGCATGCGTTCGGTTGAATCTTCATAAAACCTTAAAGCGTCAGCCGCAGAGGAAACCAGCAACGACCACTCATTTGTTCCGCCTTCAATTTGGACAGTAGCAGAACTTGCGTTTGATACTTCAATGTTTCTTGTGCCAACCCCGGTTGAACTTAGCTTCCCAACCAGCAAGTTGCCGCTGGCATCAAGCGTCATGGCTGCTTCAAGAGTTATTGTGGCGTCTGCTGCTGGTGATACATCTGTACTTCTATACCAAGTGTGTGCGCCGAAACTTTGTTCGTAGATAGTTGCATTAGCTGCCGTTGAAAATTTAAATCCACCGTTGTAATACGCGTTTTGGCCTGAGTACAAATAGTCGGCGAGTTGCGAGCCAACAAATCCACCTTTGGTCACAAGCGAGCTAAATGATGTGTCCCAAACTGGGGTAGTGTTTGACAGTCTGACTTGCCCCTGCGAGTCGATACGCATGCGTTCTGTTGGAGAATCATTACCACCACCATCAGAGTCAGTAGTGCTAAAAATTAAATTACCGTCTACTGCCCCGCCCGGCCCTTCGTTTCCAGTAACGTAGTTTGCAATGCTGGCTTTTACTCCAGCGTCATCTGCATCTGCCGAATAAAATTCAATAGCTCCAACATTTACGTTGATTCCGATGGAGCTTGAAGAGCCGACACGAATAACAGCGTCACTGCCGCTAGAAGTTCTAACGTCTAATGTTTTAGCTGGACTAACACCAATCCCGACGTTGCCGCTTGAGTCGATGCGCATGCGTTCTGATACACCAGCCGAGCCACTAGGCGCAGTATTAAAAGTAAGCTCGCTACCAGCACCAGACCCTGCATATAAATTTACAATGCTTGCGGTAACATTTTCGTTACCAGTATCGCTCGTATAAAATTCTATGCCGCCTTGTGGGTTTGCTGCTGTAGCAGAGGTATCTGTGTCCGTGATGCGAATAAAGTTGGCTTTTGATCCTGCGTTGTTGTTGCCAGAGACTTCCAGCTTTCGGTTTACTGTGGTAGTACCAATCCCGACGTTGCCGCTGTCATCAAGTGTCACTGAAGCAGTTGTAGAGGTGCTGTTATAGAAACCTAAATCTCCATCAACATCGACACCTATTTGCCACGTTTCGCCAGCACCAGCAGGTTCTTCAATCGTAATTGCATGTGCGTTTGAGTCAGATTTGACAATAAGATTTCCAACGCTTGTGCTGTTATCTGTTGTCCCTACAAAAACTTGGCCGCTGGAGTTGATAGTCATAGCTCTTGTGGCTGCGTCTGTTCCTGTCGTGCTTCCGTGTACAAAAAAGCCTAGTCCAACAACATCAGCATCCGAAGCACTATCACCTATTGCAGCTATACCCGCTGAACCAGTACCTTTTGATAGAGATATAGCACCATACGGATTACTTACACCTGTTGTGGCTGCTGCGTTTCTGATTTTTAATCCAGCGGTGTCGTGGACTCCTGTATATGTTCCAGCCTGCTCAACCATTAAAAGAGTTTCAGGACTCGCCGTACCAATCCCAACTCGACCGCTGGAGTCGATACGGAGGCGTTCTGTAGCTCTAGCACCTTCTGAGTCAGAACTTAATGAGGTAGCAAATACAAGTTCAGCTCCAGCGCCAGTAGCAGTCTCAGCTCTTGCTTCAATAAAAGCGGCTACGTTTGGCCCTGCACCAGAACTGTCTGTATTGTAAAACTCAATACCCGCAAAGTTTGTGTCTTCGACGTTGCCAGAGTTACCTGATATTCTCAAGTAGCTTTCGCTTGATGTTGCTGATGTAATTTCTGCTACTCTAGACGGACTCGTAGTCCCAATCCCCAGCGACTCTGCCGAAGCATCCCAGAACAACTTCGCAGTCGTGCCAGTGTCTTCGTAGAAGCTGATGTCGCCTGATGCTCCAATAGTTAATGCCTTTGTTTGTGCAAAGGAACCGCCACCAGCATGGTCTTCGGTTACAAATTCAAATCCTGCCGTATAAGCAGACGCAACGGTTGGCTGCAATCCACTAATAACATTTATTTTTGCACCGTTGCTTATGTTGCTAATTGGTTCAAAGTTTAGGCCCGTTGTAAGCCCGCTAGTGTTCACATCGCTGTTGCCAATAGTAGGTCTTGTTGTTGCTGTGCTCTGAACAGTCAAACCATCAGCCGTCACAGTGCCGTCCACATTCAGCGACACGTTCATATCTACAGCGCCTGCGCTATTAATAGTCATAGCCGTAACTTGAGCGTTAGGCGTGGAGCCTGTCGTGCCCGCAGGAGCCGTTTGAAAAACTAATGAACCGCCAGCGCCCGTACCTGTACCTGCGCCACCACGGAAAGTAACGTTATTACCTGATATGTCAGTACCAGAGGCGTCGTCAGTACCAACAGAAGTGTCTTTAAGTAAAACACCGTCAATGTCTACACCAGCAGCTGCTGTGGTTTCTAAAATAGAATCCGTGGTTATGGATTGTCCAGCATCGACGACGATGTTATTTGAACCTGTGGTGTTACCGTTAGCCAGAACCTCAGACAGTTCGTTGTTTGCACCTACTTGAGCGTCCACATACTGTTTAATAGAGTCCGACGTGGCCAGCGTAGTAGTAGAGGCGTCAGACATATCCGTCGTGGTGTTGATACCCGTTACAGTAGCGCCTGTAGCCAACGTTAAGTCTGTGTTAGCCGTAAGGTTAGTAAATACCCCTGTAGTAGCCGTAGTAGCCCCAATTGTTGCGTTGTCTATCGTACCGCCATTTATATCCGGCGAGGTCAAAGTTTTATTTGTAAACGTCTCAGTCCCAGCAAGCGTAGCCAGCGTACCTGTAGTGGGTAAAGTAACGTTTGTCGTACCCGTAGTAGTTAGGGTCAACGCATTAGCACCGGCAGTAGAAAACGCCGCAGCGGTAGATACCGCACCAGCAAGTGTGACAGTGTAGCCACCTACAGATAACGAGTTAATGTTAGTAACAGCTTCGACAACGTTAGTGCCATCGCAAAACAACAGCATCGTCGTACCATCAGGAATCGCAATTCCCGTACCGGCTGAAGTTTTTAGAGTAACCGTACGGCTGCTACCAACCGCGTTTTTAGCGATATAGATCTTTGAAGCTGTAGGGCAAATGACTTCTGCGTTACCGGTAAGCGCTGCGAGCGTATCAGTAAACTCAAGCATTGCTGCGCGAGACTCAGCTGTCGTGCCGTCTGCTGTAGTAAGCGTATGACCGTTTCCAGTCCAAGTATTAATTACCGAACGGCCCGCGATGGCCTCTTCTATCATAGAGGTGATATTGTCATTAACGACATCGCCCCAAGTACCACTTAACTCCCCCTGTACGGGCAGAGCTAGTTTAAGAATGGAAGTGTATTGTGTCGTCATCTCTTAACCTCACGCGGCTATGTCTATCCAGTTTGGGTTTTGCGTCCTATTTACGTCGCCCCAAGATGGACTTTGTGTACTATTAATATCTTGCCAGTTGGGGGTCTGGTTGTCATCTACTTCACCCCAAACAAACACTGACCCTACTTGTCCTGTAGCAGACACCCCGGAAACAGGTACATCTGCATTAGCTTTAGGAGTTACTATCCCTAATCTAGCGTTTCCAGCGACTCCAGTGACCGGTACGACGACACCAAACTTAATAAATACGTCGCCTATTTGTCCGGTTGCGGCAATTCCCGATGGGTATACGTTGCCTGTACCTGTAACACTTACGCTACCTAGAGCTGTTGTTCCCTCATTTCCTGTAACAGCTACGTTGGCTTCTGCAACTACGCTAACTGTACCTAGATTCCCAGTTGCGCTTAACCCGCTTGGGGCTACGTCGGCGTTAGCCTTAACAACTACGCTGCCTAGAGCTGTTGTCCCTTCGTTCCCAGTTACAGCTACATTGGCATCCGCAACTACATTAACTGTACCTATACTAGCGGTCGCTGCGAGTCCTGAAGGCTGAACAGTAGCTGCGCCACTAATGGATACAGCACCAACGGATCCAGTGATTTCTTCCCCAGTAGGGGATACGTTCGCTTCAGCAATAACGCTAACAGTGCCTATAGACCCTGTAGCTTGGATCCCATCAACATTGACATATAAGAGCGGGGTGCCCCAAGAACCTTCGCCCCAACTAGCGCGGCCCCACCCTTCGTATAATGTTGACGACGGCATCTACCGCCTCCTACGCAATCCTGATAATAGCGTTACTCGCATCAGCTGTCGGAAATTGGATCGTAAAATCACCTGCGGTGGACGTCTTATCCCCACCAAAATCCAATACTGCTACCGCTGGATTCGACCCGCCTGACTGGTAAATTAAAGCCCCACGAGCTGTAATCGTCGCTGTAGACCACGTTACATTAGAGAAGCTCAAATACGCTGTGGTACCCGAAGTCGTTGGGTTAGTGGATATCGTAAGCGTTTCCCCACCTGTCGAATATCCAGTACCAGAAACTTCATTAGTCGCCGCATACACCGTTGTAGACGCATCCAATGTAGCTGACGACGTGAACAGTGCGATCTTGAAAACCTGTGTGGTGTCTGAACTAAAGTCCATTTCCCCGTCAAGCAGCGCTTGCTTAAACGAAGTACACATTGCCTGTGTGATTGCCATAAATATCTCCTTAAGTTACTGCTACTCGGTATTGCCCAGAACGATAGGCATCTTCTCTTAATTTACCGTCTCCAAGGTTTTTCAGTAATCCGATGGCTTGTACAAACAAGCGTTCATACAAAGCTACAAGATCCTGCTCACCTTTCATAAAACGGATAGCTTCGACTAGAGCACCGTTCAGCAACGCTGAATCGAACTCATCTCCAAGCCACGTCGTTCCCGCAGTAACAATGGATTCTGGGTAATACCCGTAATGAAGTTCCATAGAATAGTTACTGTCTGGAGTCGGCCCCAAAATAAACGAATCGTCATCAAAGTAAGCGTAATGTTTGGGGAGTCCCGTAGCGGTAGGGCCGGGGTACGCTTCTCTAATAAAGTTAACGTCTTTGTTTAGTAAGAAGCTGTAATTCCCTGATCCATCAATAACGGCAAGTGAATAAGACCACAAAAAGTCCGTAGGGATACCAAGATATTTATTACTAGCCGTCAACGTACCAGTCACATTTTTACGTAACGCAGGGATCTGAACAGTGTTATATATTTTCTGTTCTGCCTGTTCGGTAAACATTGCAAGCTGGTCGTCAGTAAACGAAGTCTCGCAAATATCCTCGATATTGGTCTTGAGAGAAGCGTAGTTCATGGCTTATGCCATCGGCCCCCGACACATTGTTCCTTTTGTTGCAGCCCCTGCACCACGCATCTTAATCCCAGACGTTTTAACGCCTTTCATGCTGGCTTTAGGTCCGTAGGGTTTTACACCACTCATCTTATGCACTTTATCTTTTTTCATTAGCTGGTCACCACCGTTACTGTTCCAATGTACCCATTTGCTACTAAGTTGTTAGGAGTAAGCCCGTATGGATCTTTACCACCGCCTACAGGTGCCCAACCCCACTGAATATCCCGACTGCTAAAGTCTCCAGAAGAACCTAAGCTCCTATCTGGACGGGGATCTCGTATCGCTTGTGGATCGTTTACTGGAAACTCTCCTAGCTTCAACTGAGGCTGGTCTGGATTCCAACATTCTGGACATGCTTTGACGTTAGTATCCCTACCCTTAACAATTAAATTACGTAGCTCCTTTAACTTATATTGAAAGCCGCAGACATCGCATTCTGCTATGGCCTTCTTTGCGGAAGCAAACCGGTTAGTCACATCTAGATCCTCGCAATACGCGGTACAAACCTAGCCGGTGTTTTTACCCTGTCCTCTTCCGCAGCTAAACGAAATTGCTCTTCGTACTCCGCTTTTAATATTGGCAGTCGTTCTGCTAACTGAGGATCTTTCATTGCAACGTAGTAGGCTAAACCTGCCACCATACAAGGAAAAAACCTGAAGTTCATATCTGCCGTTTGCACCCCGCTACCAGCGTCTTCAATTCGACGCATCCGCCAGTACTTAAACACGTAATCATTCGTATCCGGTACCGGCCAGACATTAATTTTTGGGTTATCCCTAAGCCGCTCGATGTATACCTGAATCGGTCTACCCTGCGTTAATTTGTTAGGAATAGAAGAATATGTACTTACACTGATCCGTGTAATAGTAAGATCTTGTTGAGTGGCTGTAACCCCTGCATTTGTCCGTATAACCTGTTCTAGTAAGTCAATGGTATCGGCAGGTAGGTTGTACTCAGAAGTCCCTGCAACAAGGTTTACGGTGCCCTCATCAACTGTCCATAGGTTTAGCCCACGGTTTTGCCACTCAATCGACATTAAGTTCATAGAACGACGTGCGGTCCGCAAATCGTAACCAGAACGCATTTCTCTACCGGCACGCTCCCACGCTTCTTCAGCGATTTCGGTAAAGTCCATGTTGAACGCTGTAGTGCCTGATGTGGTCATCTTCTCTTTCTTTTCAGCGGAGCAACTCGTCTGGGTTTTCCTGCGGGTTGTCCAATCCGTTTTTTCTGTGCGATTCTGCTTCTTTTCTCAGACGTCGTAGCTTCTGACGCAGTTTTAGGCGTTTTGCTAGAGACTCTTTTTGTTGGTCTACAGTAGGGGGTTCCCCGTTTTTCGCCTTTCTGCCTGCCACAAGCCTTACCTGTACGTACGTCCTTCCAGTCTTCTTTGAACCAACGTTTTAACGCCGCTCCTTTGGCTGTTTTGCGTACCGCCATTATTTACCTGCCTTCTTTTTGCGGCATTTGGCTATCGCCCCTGAAGCATAGGCGGACGGAAAGACCTTGTATCTGGACTTAACCTTGCGATAGCAATCGTCTTTAACCGTACCGCCTTTCTTGTAGTAACAACGCATAAACATCAACCTGATGTTAAAGTTTCATTTTGCCTCAGCTACCCTTCATCGACACCATTTTAGCGGCGCGGACACCTTTGGTAGCTTTACCACAGCCACGAACAGTTCCACCTTTTTTATAAGAAGATGTCTTACCACCTTTCTTCATATCTTTAGGCTTAGATTTTCTCTGCGCGTTTAGGTACTCACGTAGGCTCTTATACCCTGAAGCTTCAAGTTCTTCTTTTGTAACCGCAGCTTTCTTACGCCCATCTTTACCGATAAACGTATCTTTACCCGCTTTTCTGGCTTCAGCAATAGATTTTGGCTGACCTTCTGCTGGCATACCCTTAGCGGTAGCCGCTTCTCTCCGCATCATAGGAGCAGGCCCGGTCTCTTTTTTAGAGTCCATACTTGCCTTTGGAGCTTTAGGCTCTATTTCAGGTGCAGGCATAGCTTCTTTTTTAGCTTTTAATTCTTGGCTTTCGTTAGGCCGACGCTTACCTACTGCACGAGTCTCAGTATCCTTAACGCGCATCCCCGAAGGTAGCTCCTCTGGAGCTTCGTCTTTCTTAAATGGACGTGTGCGGCTAGTTTTTCTTTTAGCTTGGGGGCGCTTTTTTCTTCTAAACATATCAGAAAAAGCCATGACTTAGCTCCCCTTCATCTTAACCATTTTGCAAGGACGTACAGCCCCGCCACGAGCCATACCGCAACCACGGACTTTACCGCCTGATTTCATACGGGGATTGTAACCCTGTGCCATCATACCGCCGTCTTGATACTTCTTCATCTTCATAAACTCTTCTCCAACACTTTGTGGAACGCCAACTTTCTTGGCAAATTTAGGGTTATTGGCTACTGCAGCCATAAACTTTTGCTGTTTTTTAGACTTAGCAGGCATTACCACTTTACCTTATCAGCCCAATACGCAGCGGACTTTTTGCCTTTAGCGATGTTCTTGCTATGTCGAGCTTTAAACGATTTACGTTTAGCCTTCATGCGAGCAGATTCGCCTTTTTTAGGCTTGCCAGCAGTACTAGCGCCTTGTTCTCCGAAACGAATAATCTTTTCGGTACCCCCCTCACATGCCTTTACGACGTGTGATTTTTTGGGGTGATTAGGCGTTCTGCGCGGCTTATTACAAGCCATGCTCTTCTTATCGACTCTGCCACCAGCAGCGTAGTACCTACGCATAATGTCCTCCTCCTAGCTATAGAAGAAAGTCATAGCAGTGATATTCGTTGCTGTAGCTACGTAAACGTCTGAGACACAACGAATACCATCGTCAGGGATGTTGATTGAGTGCGAATCAGACGCTAGAAAGTCGATATCTAGCACTGTGTCACCACCGTTACCATTAGTAACAGTAAGGCGTCCTGCGCCCGCACCTGTCAAAACCTGTATCTGACGAACTCTAGCAGGGCCAACGGCTAAAGAACCGGTCCCAGTAACTCGTTTTGTTAGTACATCAGAGGACATGGATTACCTCCTTATCCCGCAGATACGGTCAAAACGCCTGAGTTACTCCATAGCTGCCCAGCAACAGTTGGATCAGAAGTCGGGAGGTCAGAAAAGATGATTACGCTGTTTGTACCATCGTATGTAATAGAAATATTTTCTGTAACAATACCGGTATTTGCAGCTTTGGTGATGTCCTTAAAGCCATTCTCGGAACGGACTGGACCTTGGAACGTAGTGTTAGCCATTGTTATCTCCTGTCTCGGCTAGTGTCAGTTGCCCTATGCAACTGTCAGGGATAGATCGATCTTATAGAAAAAAGAAGGGGGCAACAAGTGCCCCCCATAGTCTTTTAAGCTCCGGGTGAACCGAAGATTCCAAGAGGATCTGAGACCCCGAAGGAATATCGCTCACGAGCCTTATAGCGGCTGTTGCCCGTATCGAAATCAGCGTCCATAGACGTAGACATCGGCGTACGAACAAAGTGCTTGAGGCCGTTCGGAACATCAGTCATCAAGAACCATGCGTCGGTATCCGTCAGATAATGGTTAACTGTGTAACCTTCTGGGATTGAACCGTTGTTACGGATGGCGTTGATGTCGTTGTCAGCCGTACCCACACGACCTTCAGTTTCGAGCAAACGAGTCGCTACGAACTGGAGATTGGGCGGAATAACTAGCTTACGAGGCTTGGCTGCAATCAAGAGGCCACGCTCATCGGTCCAACCTGCAATCTGAATAACGGCAGCTTCAAGAGAAGTTTCGTTAAGATCAGCCGCAACAGCGGGACGGTTTGAGTTAGAGCCACCTGATACCAACGGGTGGTCCGTTGCACACAGTACTTTGCCGTCACCATAAGTCGGGTTGCCGGAACCAGTGAACGCTTGGTTCAACACGGTTGCACCTTTAACCTGCTTGGTGTACGCCATAGCACGAGCCAGCGCCTTCGTATAACGTGCAGACAATGAGTCATACAAGTTATCTTCAATAGCTTCTTCCGTAATTGAGAAGCCCATTGCGATGGTTTCGTGTGTGTAACGTGCAGTCCATGCTTCTTGAGCATTGTCATACTCAATCGCAGCACCTTCGTTTTTAACGGGTGCAGCTGAGAAGCCAGACAGCTTGGTTTCTTCTTCAAAAGAGCGATCAGAAGATTCAGTTTCGTAAATCTCTGCATGCTCTTCACCATACTTAGCGTACTCCATTCCAAACAGTGCGTTTAGACCGGGAAGGAGTTCTTTAAGTAGTTGGGCGCGTGAAATAGCCATTACTTATTCTCCTTATACGCCAGTGGTGTTGTCATACTGGTGACCTGCGTTCCACTTAACGTAGGCTTCCGTATAACCACCAGAGCTGTTCTTAGTTTCTTCGACCAAACCAATAATGCGGAATGGGAGAGTGTTAGTCGTAGCTGACGTATCTGAAATCGCGCAACGTGAGTTGCCTGAAGTAGAGTCGCCAGTATTATCTACACCCGCCACGTTCGCACCAACGTCGGTTTGAGCGAGGTCGCCAATAGTAGTACCCGAAGATACAACAGCAGCTTTAAAGAGAATGTCAGTGCCATCTGCAACGAATGCTTCGATGTCAGATGCAACCGTGCTTGCAGGATACGATTGACGCCATACCTTGTAACCAAGGTTAGGGTCGGTGTACGTGCAACCAAGGAAAACACCAACAGGTGTCATAGCAGCATCGAACGTATCACGTTCAACGGTGCCTCCGGTGACAAGTTTAACAGCATCTCCATAAAAAATAGAGGTAGCATAGCCACTAGCAATAGGCATGTGACGAGTTACACCCACGAAAGGAGAGCCGCTCAACAGTTTCACCGGAACTAGGCCATAAGGCCCACTTACAGTAGGATAAGCCATTTTAAGCTCCTAAATTAAGTTCCGTTTCCAAAAGTAACCTTCGATTTGCGGTCATGAAATAACGGCATACGAGGGTCGTTTTCTCTCATGAGATTGTTATCTACCGAAGCCATCTGAGACTTAGCTTGTTGTCCGTAATAATCATTACGTTCATCCACCATCTCTACTGGCGCTTTACAAAGCATCAGACCGCCTTGCACGATATTATCTTTAAAGCGTTCGTTTTCGACACTTACCAGAGTAATTTCGGGGTGTTCCGTAGCTTTTACCGGTTCCCAACCTTCACGAAGTTTGGAAGATACATTGGTTGGATCGACGTTTCCTAAAGTGCTAATGCGTATCCATCTGTAAGCATACCCATCCTCCGGTGTGGGAGAAGGTAGTACTTCTGGACGTTGCCAAGCCCTTTTTCGGCCAGTTTTTTCTCTCGTGTCTAGATCACGGTTTAGTCGATTCTCAGCCATTTGCCTTCCTCTGTTCTAACGCCACTTGGTCGGCGTATTGTTTTGGGGTTAGTCCTAAACGTTTTGCAAGCGTAAGCTGCGTGGGCGAAAGTCTAATCTTCCTTGGGGCCGTGCTTCGCGTAGCAGGAGCCACCACATTAGATTGTCTTTTCGGTTTTTCGACTACCTCACCAAGTTCATCCTCGAATTGTCCGGGGAATACTTCTCTCATGCGAGAGTCTATCCTCTCGTAGTACTCATTGCTCTGGGGGTCTACCCCGAGTTTGACAAGCTTTGTATGCAATCCCAGCGCAAAACTCGTCATTTCATCGTCATTTCCGAACCATGTGTTGTATTTAGCCCAATCACTAGCTCGTTCATCGACGGGTGCCGGTATGTTCTGTTGTGTATCTTCCACTGTTTGTACAGGAGTTTCAACCTCCTGTAAAGCATCAGGTTTCAAGTTATTTAACCTATCTGCTTTAATCTTAGCGTTAGTTAATTTTTCTTGTGCCTCTAACAACTTATCAGCGTCACCCGCTTCATAAGCTTGCTTGTACTGACGCTTGGCTATAATCATCTCACCAGCAGCGGTCTTTTTAGCTTGCTCTAGAAGAGCTTCTTGGTTCTGATTAACTGTACCTTTTAGCTTTTTATTTTCTTCTAAAAGGGTACGACTAAACCGCTCTAGTTCTTCTCGTTGTCGCGCTTCTTCACGTCGTTGAGCCGTTAACTTCGCAATACGTTTGTTAACTTTCTTTGAGTACCCATCTAATTCTTCTTTAGTAGGTTCGTCAGGTAAGTCTTCATCGTCGTTATTGTTATCGGCAACTTGTTTAACGGGTTCTTCTATTTCTAGTTCAGGCTCAACGTCAACTTCTACCTCGTTTTCTATCTCGTTAGAGTCTTGTTTACGGTTTTTGCCTATGACTTCTGCACTGGATGGTTCAATTTCAATCTCAATGCTTTCTTCTTTTTCGTCAGGAAACTCAAATTCAACTTTTTGAAAGGGCATTATCTACTCCTTATGCGCGGGTAATACCGCGTGGGTCAGCAACCACAGCCTCAATAGAGTCATCGTTCATCAAACGATACTCTACACCATTAACCTTAAACCTAGTACCCGTATTAGCACGAAACATAACGTAATCGCCTTGTTTGCACCACGGGCCTGTCGGGAACCGGTCTTCATCAGCATAAGCTTGTTGGCCCATGTCCAATACCAAACCAATAATCGACATAACATGTTCATGGTTAATAGTAGTAGCAGATTTAACGAGTCCAGATTCCCCAAACGTCTCTTCGACTTGGGGTAATGCAACTAGAACTCGGTAGCCTACCGGCACAGGGAGTTGGTTTTCTATATCTTCTTGAGTTAGTTGAATTTCAGCGACAGCTTCACTCATCGTCATCATCCATGTAGTTTCGGGCAAGGCCATTTATATGGGACAAACAGGTCTCTAGACCTCGAATCAAGCCTGTTGCTTCCTTGTACTGGGTGAAGTCTTTAGCTCCCCCCGACGCAAGAAAATCCACTGCAGAGGAGCGATCCTCCTCTATTTTATCTCTTAGCACGTCAAAGACGGTTTTAGCCATTACTGACCCTTATTCTGTTGTTCTATAAGTCGCATAAGCTCTAAATCTAACTTCTCTTTGTTATTTTGTTTGTCTAACGCAATTTTGACGCCTTCTTTTTGGGCTTCAATAGAGAGTTCTTGTTTATCTAGCTTAAGTTGTTCTACCTCTAAAGCAGCGTCTACCCGATCCTTTTGAGCCTTACGCTGTTGTTCTGCTTGACGGATTTGTATATCTGCAGCATCTTTTTGAGCCTTCCGTTGGACTTCTTGCTGTTTTACTGCTAGTTCTTGTTGCTGTAACTGGAATACAGGGTCTTGCGCCTGTTGCTGAGCTTGTTGCTGTGCAGCCTGTTGTTGATGGGCTTGTGTTAGCTGTGTGCCCGCTTTAGCCATTAACTGAGCTAAAGTAACCTCAATGCTTTCTGGAAGTTCTTCGTTTGGTGCGGGGAGAGGCGCTCCTAACTTTTCTTCTATTTGCTTACGGTAGTTAAACCCTAAGTGTTGTGCTAAATGCGCTTGTAAAGCAGCCATAATTGCCTGCCCTTGCGGGTTCTGCCCAATCATTTGAGCAACCATAGGATCTTGCATAAACGCTTGATGCGTTGTTATATGCGCGTCATGATCTTGGTATATAAACGCTTTAAGTGGTTTACCATTGAGTGCATCCATGTTTTCACTAACTGGATCAGTCGGTTTAAGATCATCTTGAGTCGGGACAAGTTTATCTGCATTTTTAACTCCTAATACCTCGATCATCTGTCGATGTAATTGAGGTAGGTCGTATATTTGTGGCGCTGACTGAGCCATCTGCAATACCGCTTGGTATTGAACAACCCGCTGCGCCATTGTTGAGCTGTTAGGATCACTGACAGGAATAACATCTACTGTCATATAGTCCGCTACCCGTGCGCTTACTTCTCCACGGATAGGCATATAGTCATACTCTGTCGGGGCGTACTCCGACATAATCGCCTTGAGCATCTTGAATTCTTGCTTCATGGCGTAGTGAACGCGGGCTTGTACCGCAGCCATCGGCTTCAATGTACGTTCTAACAGAGCTAGTGTGGTTCCAACTGGCGCATTGGCCGACATATCAGAGATGTCCATATCACTGATAGCACCGAGCCTACGACCTTCCGTAGTAATCTGGTTCAGCAACGCGAGCAGCGTTTGGCTTGGCTCCTTATAAGGAAGTGGCATGATGTTGTCGCGGATCGAGCCAGACGGTACATCAACGTCTTTCCACTCTCCCGGCTCAATCGGCGTGTCATCGCCTTTGATTCTCAACCCACGAGCTTTTAAACCCCCCGGAAGGTTAGATAGCGTACCAGCATCCACCAGTTGTCGTATAAGCGACGTTCCAGCCTTGGCGTACCCTCCTATGATGTGGATCAAGCCAAGTCCGTAAAAACCAAATCCGGGCACGTATACATAGTGCACAAAATGCTGACGCTTAAGATGTAGTAGATCTTCTTCTGCCCAGTTACGTCGGATAGCTAAAACTTCTCCGGTTCCTCTTTCGATGGTAACGACATAAGGCTTTGCAATCTCGTCTTTATCTTCGTCAACATCGTCAATAACGAGGTCCGCGTGTACTTCATAAACTGCATATCGATCATCATCAGTGAGTGAATATCCACCTTCTTCTGCTTTCCTTTTCTCTACGTCTGTATGGAAAGGTTGTGGGTCACCTAGTTCAACATCTCGATAAAACCCAATAGCCTGAAGCTTTCGTAATTCGTTTTTAGTCTTTCGCATGACGTGCGTAACACGCTCTGCGGTTTCAATGTGTGAAGCGCCATAAGGAATAATTACATCTTCAGCGGGAATATAAATAGCGACTTGACGGCCAATATTAGGATCAAAATAAACTTTCTTGAACGCGGATCCAGCTAGCCCAAGGCTATACAACATACGCTCATGCTCTGAACGATACTCGACCATCCGTTCAGTCAACTGATAGTTCATATCCGCCTTTACTCGTTCAGCGGCTTCAATCTTATCTGGTGTTTCTTCACCAAGAATCTTTACACGAACGGGACCAGCGGCTGGGAAAGTCTCACTCATCGTTTCTGCTTGGAAACGAATGGCGGCTTCGGCAAGTACCGTCGAGTAAACTCCGCAGGCTCCTTCCCACGGATCAGTGCGTTCTTCGTACTTAAACCCTAATACGTCCAGTCCTTTAACAAACGTATCAGCCCAGTCTTTGCGGCTATCAATATCTGCATCGATAAGCCCAAGTAAATCTTGTGAAAGCCCTTGCAACGTATTTTCATCTAACCCTTCTGCAAGGTTGGCATCAAACGCCATCATGTCTACTTCATTAGCATCTGGAATTATTGTTATCTCCATGCTGCCATCAGATAGCGTGACCATCTCTGGGTCAACGATTTCTATCTCTAGCTCAGCGGATTCTCCCTCTTCAAACTCCATAACGTCATCAAGACCTTCGGGAGCCGCATACAAACCTTTTTCAATCGCCATAATTCATACTCTTAGTAGTATCCACCGCGTCGTTGTTTGAAATACCTTTGTTCTTCAGGTTCATCAGTTGGCAAGCGTATGAATCCACCTTGTCTAAAACGCATTAACGCCATGACAGTAGAGTCAACCAAGTCATCATGGCTCATAAACGGGAATCCAGCAATCTCTTCGACTACTTCCTCTGCCCAACGAGTTTCGGGTATCCATACCAGACCCGATGCTACAATATCAGCTACAGAATTTAAACGCGCTAGTTTATCACCAGATCCTCTATGCGGTGTATATTCTTGCACAGGTAGTCCCATCCTACGCATCTCTTGATAGAGTGCGGTACCTGCGCTCTTCTTCTCCACAATAAACGCATCAGGCTCCCAATCTGCATACTCTTCCATAGCTAGCTGCTTTAGTTCAGGAAACTCTAATCGCTGTTTGATGCTGTTAAGTAGGATGATGTTATAGGCATCTACCTCTTCGTTAAAGAACACACCCCACGTAGTCAGCGCGGTGAAGTCCGCACGGTTATGTTTTTCTGCCGCTGCGTCCAACGACATGATGATGTACTCACAACTAGGCGGGGTATCCCTACCCCAATGTTGCCACCATTCTCGCTTAATTAACGCAGCTTCTTCTGCTGTTGGTTCCTGTTGGTACTGCGCGTTCCACTGGAATGTCGGCATCGACGCCTTAGTCCGTAGTAAAGCGTCTAAATCAAAAAACTCCGGCCATAGGGGTTTTTGAATCGGTTTACCTGTATCCTTATCTTCAAGGTCTAGTATGGCTGGAAATTCTATTACCTCAAAGCTATCGGCCCGATCATTCTGGGTCATATCTCTAATTACACGCCCAGTTAGATCATCCATGTGCCATCGAGTCTGGATAATCGCTACGCGGCCTCCCGGCATCAAACGAGTACGAGCACCGAACGTATACCATTCATACGCCTTCTCAAACACCGAAAAGTTACCGTTAATTACGTCCTGCTCTGAGTGAGGATCGTCAACCAGTAACAAATCCGCACCACGACCTGCTAACGCAGAACCTACGCCGCACGCGTAGTACTCACCACCTACATTAGTATTCCAACGGCCAGCCGACTTAGAGTCAACCGCAAGTGACACGGTAGGAAAGATAGATTTATAGGAGTCGGTGTTAATTAAGTTCCTTACTTTCCTACCAAAGTCTACTGCGAGGTCCGTGGTGTGTGACACCATCATGACCTTCTTATTAGGGTTCCGCCCCAGAAACCACGCCGGAAAGAATATAGATACTAACTGTGATTTTCCGTGGCGGGGCGGAATATTAACGCAGATACGATCTTTATCGCCCCGCTCAATTGCCATGAGCATATCTGCCAAAATTCGGTGATGCTGCCCTACAATGTAGTCAGGCTGCATCGCTTTACAGAACTCTATTAGATCGTCATAAGCTAACTTGTTCTGCTTACGTGTACTTAGTTCATCGACTAGACGATCAATTTCTACTACTTCTTCGGGGGTGTAGGCATCAAGATTATCCAACATCACTTGGATTTCTTCTTCTGTGAAGTCTAATGCGACTTCACTCATCGTCATACCCCTCATCATCAGGCTTTTCTATAGGTTTTAACCCCAATTTCTCATCCAAATCGATGATTTCCCCCTCTAAAACCACGGGAGCGTTCAATTCTTGGGGTGGATTTACTAATTTCTCTAGCTTTAAGCGCAGTTTTGCCCGTAAGTCATCCGTTGACTGATGAGTAATAGTCACTTCTGACTTTTCTGCAAACAAACTTACATCAGATATCTTACCTAACAGCTCTAGTGCACGAATACGTACCCTTGGGTCTGGGTTCTCTGACTCTAACAGGAGCTTGTTTGTAACTAAATGACGGATCTGGACTGCGCTTTCCGCAATAGAGTGCCCAAACTCTTGCAATATATTGCCTGTTAGGATTAAAGACGCGGGGGTCATTTTTGCGGTTTTAGCTAAAGATACTTTCTTAGACGTGCTTGCTGGGTTTTCAGCATAGTCTGCTGCTATACCTGCAGCTACATCCTTATCCGCTATGGTTGGGGTAATGTTTAACCCATGTTCGGACAAAAGCATCGCTGTATTACACGCAGCCTCGGCTCGGATGCGAAGATCCGGGTATGGGATGTTGTCAGCTAGCGGTATTCCCACTTCTGGCGTAACAATCACTGTCATAAATATGTACTAGCTCATAGCTAACGGCATAAATCTACATAAAAAATAATTTTTATGCAAGGAGGTTGGGACTCCTATCGGGGGGTGTTCCTATATACGAGGGGGTGGGGGGTCGGAACTCAAAAAATTGGTCGTTATTCGTGGGAATTAGTAATGCTGGAGTAATGCTGGAGTCCCAGTAGATGACGGGGTGTATAGGGGGCGGGTAGGGGCTTGCGTCAGGAAAAATGGGACCGGCATGCTGTATCGATTATTTATAGACAATGCCGGATCTCGTGGTAACTTGTTAACAGGTCGGGGGGAAACGCCTTCCGATTCGCCAGTATGGAATTCCATACTGGCTAACATTAACGAAATAGAGAGATAAAACTATGGCTAATCAGAAACAAGCTGGATCACTGGTAATGGGCTTCAACGGCAAGATGACGCTGGAACTGTCCAAAGGCATCCTATCCTTTGAAAACAAGGCTAAGGGGGCTGAAACAGCCAGAGGCGTAGTGCTAGACCAGTTAGAGGATGATGGATGGGATCCTACTGTGGATTTCAATTCTGGAACTGAAACTAGGGAATGGTTGAAACAGCAAATCACCCAAGCCAAATACGGCAAGGATGGATTGATCCGATACCTAAGCAAGAAGGGTGATATATCGGAAGAGCAATGGGCGCAACGGGATTATGAGCAGGCGCAAGTCTCTAGCAGGCTGACCAATTTCAAGACTGCCCTCACTAAACGATTGGCTAAAGCTGCACTAATCGCTGCAGGTAAAGATCCCAAGGCTGAGGCTGAAAAAGAGAAGGCTCGAAAGGCTGCGGAGAATACGCCAGCTAAAAGGCTCACTACCTTGATGGACTCAGCCAAAAAACTGCTCATGAATGCTGAGAATGAGTTTCCAGCTGGACTCAATAAGCAGGCTCACCTTGAGCGCATCGACAAGATACTGGCTAACCTCGGCAGTGTCGAACAAGCTGACTGACCTATGGCCCCTCTTCGGAGGGGCTTTTTTTTGTCTCAAATTTTTGATACCAGTTCCCGTAGTAGCGCGGCGCATCATGTATTTTCCCACTAACAAATTGATACCAGTTCCCGTAGTAGCGCAGCGCGTAAAGCCAGTATGGAATTCCATACCAGCAATGTTCCCGTAATGTTCCGTAATGTTCCGTGAATGTTCGGTAATTCAGCACTCGTTTTACTACATTATATTCCGTGTAATTTGATGTAGTCTGGTGTAGTTGGGTGTAATGTGTGGCAGTCAAAAAGCTCTATATATATATATTTATTAATAATGTTCTATAAATAAAAATATACTTGGGCCTGTTTTGTTCAACCTATCCCATAACATGTTTTCACATAAATGTTCCCAAAAAACTTTCCTCTTCCGAAGTAAGAGAAAGCTAGACTCCATTTCTCAGTTTTACAGAACATTCGCTACATTCTTTGATTTTCAAATAGTTACGCCATTTTCGGGCCGAACATTACCGGAACATTCAAGAACATTTATTGTTTGACATCGTAATACACAATACTTGACAACAATCCATCATTTGACATAGGACTCTATCTATGCGATAATGTGTTTGTGAGTGAGGGTATTGCGCCTTTATTTCACCCCAGTATGGAATTCCATACTGGTTATCTCTCAAACAAAACAGGAGGTTACAGCAATGGATGTTCAACCCACATTGCAAGTAGTACCAGAGGTAGCGACACCATCTATTCAGTCAAGCGCCATGCTCGTTGAGTTCAGCGCGTCTGTGTGGACAGGTCGTAAGAAAGACAAACACGCGTCAGCAGACGTTACCTTTCGTAACAATGCAAACAAAGGCACAGCCAATGTGAGTAAGAAATTACTTGGTGACTGTGACGAGCTGGATGCGGTACAGAAGTTCGTCGGTATCGTGCGGAACGAGCACTATCGCATGACAATGCCGTGGTCAGATCTGGGTCAACGTCTGATACCCACCGCATTGTTCTTCGACTACCGACAGCGAATGTCACAGCATGAGCAAGAGTTCGATCGTTTGGTGCAAGCGTTCCTTGATGTGTACGATTGGGAAGTGATCCAAGCCAAGACCAAGCTCGGTGATTTGTTCAACGATACGGATTACCTATCGCGGCACGCGCTCGACAAAAAGTTCCGATTCAGTGTGACAGCAGTACCCGTGCCTGAGTCCGGTGACTTTCGTATTGACTTGGCGAACGAGCAAGCAAGCATCCTGAAAACAGAATATCAGGAACACTACGAACGACAGATAAACCGAGCGATGGGTGACGTGTTCAATCGCACGCGCACGTATCTCGAACGTCTGTATAACAGTCTTGACTACAACGAAGGTGAGCGGCGCAAGAAGCTCGTGCAGGGTACGTTCGACAACGTGATGGACATGATTGACATGCTCAAAGCGTGCAACCTAACGGGTGACACCCAGATGGAAGCGATACGCTTAAAGCTCGAAGATCAGTTCCGTGGTATCGGTAGGTTACCCATATCACCAGAGGCGCTCAAAGAAGATAGTCACCTGCGTACCGAAACAAGATTGGTAATTGATGATGTCCTTAAGTCATTACCGTCATTGGACATGTAGTGCAGGTTTTCCGGTAACAAAACCAAGGAGGTGTCAAAAATGAGATACACAGAACGAGAGTTTGATCTGTGGAATCGTGACGTACCAAAACCAGTCACAGAGGAACCAACCGTGATCAACCGTCATCAAGCGTTCTATGAAGCGCGAGTCAGCGGTATGACAGCAGCGCAGCAGCGTGATCACATGTATATGTACACGAAGAAGAAAGAAGGGAGGCATTACTTCAAGCATATCGACACGCGGGAATACATGTCGTTCCCGATCCCACCAGATGGTGAGGATGTGGTCATCGAAGACGGTGAAGTGTTGCGTGGGTATGAGACGCGCATTGGGCACTTCAAGCTGTGCGAGTAACACAGTATGGAATTCCATACTAACAGGGGTGGGGCGTTAACCGGATTTTGCCCTACCCTAGTGTTTTACTCAGTAACGTGTTTTCGACAAGTAGGCTATATCGCCAATGTCGGAAGCCGGCTTTTACTATTTTTTAGTGTTTCATGTGGTAACAAAACAGTGGTAAACAACAGTCCAAGAAGGAGGACACAACATGGCTATGACAGCTAAAAGGATGTACGCGCAGTCACTTACTGCGTGCGAAGATATGATCGTTGCGATGGGTACGCAGCAGACCATACTGATGCAGGGTCACATGGGTATTGGTAAGACATCGATACTCAAATCTCTCGCGGAACGTCTACCGAATCACATACCCTGCTACTTTGACTGTACGACCAAGGATCTGGGTGACATCTCGATCCCCAACGTCATGCAGTTAGATGGCGCGGATTTCGTGCAGTACGTACCCAATGAGGAGTTCGGCGTACACACGGGCAAGCCGGTCATCCTGATGATCGATGAGTTCGGTAAGGCCAACCCAGCAGTTAAGAATGCGTTGTTACGTGTGATCCTCGAACGGCAGGTGGGTAACAAGCCGTTACCCAAAGATAGTATTGTGATTGCGACGACTAACTTGGGTGAGGAGGGTGTCGGTGACTTGTTACCCGCACACGCACTCAATCGCCTGACCGTCATCGAGGTAGCCAAACCCACGCCTGACGAGTGGGTCGAGTGGGGTATCGCCAACGAGGTCGATCCCATCGTGCTGGCATGGGCGCGTAACAACGACAAAGCGTTCGCAGACTTCCGTGATGTAGAAGACCCTGACGATAACGACTTTATCTATCATCCACGCTCACAGCGTGCAGCGTTTGTTACACCTCGCTCGCTCGAAGCGGCCAGTCATTGGTTCAAAGCGCGGGATCAGTTCGGTGACAGATCGTTGCAAGCGGCACTCATCGGTACCATCGGTGAAGCAGCGGGTGGTGACATGATGGCGTTCGCTCGACTAGCGGAGCAGTTGCCATCCATCGACTCAATCAAGAATGATCCGCTCAGCGCGATAGTGCCAACCAGTGCGGGTGCAGTCATGATGGTTGTGTATAAGGTGTTATCGACACTCGAACGTGACTGGGTTGACCAGTGTATGGACTACATGTTGCGCCTATCAAAAGAAGCGCAGGGTGTGTTCGCCAATGGTGTACGTGCGAAGAAGTACGCCAAGCAATCTATCGTCATGCAGAATCGCAAGTTCACGCAGTGGGCGATGGATAACAATTACTTGTTTACAGCAGACGTTAAGTAAGGAGGACTGACATGTTCGCACTTAATGTAACCTTGACCGCTGAACAGCGGATAGAGAAAGCCGTGATGTCTATCATGGCGCATGACACGTACGTGGGTTTGTCTAGCGTGCTGATGATTGGTACTCGCACCGTCGAGGATAATGTACCTACCGCGTGCACCAACGGGCGTGATGAGATGTATGGGCGTGCGTTTGTCGATTCGCTCACCGATGCTGAGTTACGTTTCGTGATATTACATGAGGCGTATCACAAGATGTACAGCCATCTGACAACGTGGAAACATCTTTACGACAAGCACGCGTTCTTGGCTAACGTGTCGTGTGACTACGTGATCAACGTGCAGCTAGTCGATGGCGATGCGGGTGAAGGGTTCATTGTGATGCCTGATATCGGGTTGTTCGATGCCGAGTATCGCAACATGGACTCAGCGCAAGTGTTCCACAAAATCTACGAGTCGCTTGACGATCCCGAGGATACCGATACCGGTGGGTTTGCATACGGTAAGCCGCTCGATGACCACGATTGGGAGGGTGCTGAAGCGTTAACCGCTGAGGAGAAGCGTGACCTTGAACGTGAGATTGACGAAGCCATACGTCAGGGTGCGCTAGTTGCTGGCAAGTTGGGTAGTGGTGGTGCGCGTGACCTCGAAGCGTTACTCAAACCACAAATTAATTGGCGTGACGCACTGCGTGAGTTCATTGCTACTACGTGTGCCGGTAACGACTTTTCCACATACGCACGACCCAACCGGCGTTATCTCAGCACAGGTGTGTATCTGCCCAGTGGTATCAGTCAGCAGGTCAAGGAGTTGGTGATCGCCATCGATACGTCAGGTTCTATCCGTCAGCGTGACTTGACGGTGTTCTTGTCTGAGATCAAATCCATCTGCGATACCGTGCATCCCGAAGCCGTGCGCTTATTGTATTGGGATACCAAAGTGTGTGCCGACGAGCGGTATGACCGTACCGAACTAGATACCCTAGTGCAAAGCACCAAGCCAGCAGGGGGCGGTGGTACCGACGTGACCTGCGTGTCGGAGTATATGACCAAGCATCGCATCACCCCCCAAGCTGTTGTTGTGTTTACCGATGGGTATGTGTGGGGTAGCTGGGGTAAGTGGTCATGCCCTGTATTGTGGTCCATCTACGGCAACCCCAAGGCTCGACCCGACTGTGGCAAGGTTACGCATATCAAGAGTGACAGCCTGTAAACGTGTTACAGGTGTGTGTAACCGTTTTCCCTTTTTGTCCGTTTTTACATTTGTGGTTTGTACTTACGGTAAACGTGTTACAGCTAAGTAGTTTAATTTTTTTAAACTCGTAGAGGACAATGTGTATGACGATGACAGCAGAGAGGCGGCAAGAGTTACAAAAAGAAAGTGCTGAAAAGCATGACATTCGGATGAGAGAACTAACGAGGAGGTTCGGTGTGAAAAAAGTAACCAACATGTTGGTGCGTAAGTGTGTGCAAGCACAAGAGCGGTTTCGTGGTAACAACATATTTGGAGAGTGGCGAGGTGATCGGTACGTGGTGACATCGTACGGTGATCATTGGCCGCTGTTCATTTGGGAAAGTGGTACGTGGTATGAGAACGTGGACAAGTACAGCGTTACGACATCGAAGCATAGGAGCCAAGCGCACCCGCACGAGGAGACTATGCCGATGACATGTGAAACCATGCTTGTGTTGATGAAGCATGGGATCAGTGGTGTAGCGGTAGGCTTAACATCTTAACAAAACGTCTTGAAGGAGGACGGACATGGCGAAGTTAATAGAAAGTGTTTTGGTTTCAGATATAGAAGACCCGATTTGGGCTTATGAGTCGCTGACACCCAATAACTTAGGTTGGTATGTGGCGAATTACACCAACGGCGATAAGAGTTGGGTGGGTTTTCTGAAAGAACTTATGCGGAAGTTGCCGACATGTAAGTTCGCTGTCGATATAAGACGAAAGAGTAAAGTGCATGTGTACTTGCCCAGCAATCTATATGCTATGGGTTGGGTTGGGTTTGGTGATTTCAGACTTAATGGTGACGGGACACCAATGATAACTATTTTTTCGCATAACATCAGTAATGAAAAATACGATAGCTATAGAGAACAACATCGTATGCTGATGAGTACGAACCCTAAACGTGCACTCAGTAATGCGTTAGGTTATTTACGCCCATACACCCCTTTTCAAATTGCCAATGGGTTTGCACGAGATGTGGTGCTGAAGGTAGATGAGACACAAAGCCAAAACAGGCGAAAGGTGTATAAAGCAAAAAACAGTGTGGTCGAACACCAACAGTTAGCGACAGAGTTGCGTGTGTTAGTTGAGAATGGCTACCAATTTGTCGATAAAGAGTTTGGTGATCTGGTAGCAAGTTTTGTTGCTGAGGTAAAAGAGCACGATATAAATACACAATCAATAGCCATGTACTATGTGCGAGGGTACACACTCAATGGTCAAGAGTATTTCGATACGCAGTTATGTGACGATATGCACTCTCGTTATAGTTTTCGTGTTGCCAATCAATCTCCTCAGAGATACACCAGCGAAGAGTTACCACAGGACATAGCTGGTAAGTTGGCGGTATTGATGATGTGTGAAGAAGACGAATACGTTGATGGCGTAGGTGTTCGGTTACCTAACGGGGTGTTTTATGTTAACAAGTAGTAATGAAGACGGTCCTGTGTATCGAGTGTTAATCGAAGAAAACATAAAAAATTTTATTGAAGTGCAGTGCATTGGGATGTATTGTGTTGACAACAAAATCGAAGGATCCTATAGTGCCTTAGAGGATTTACCGCAGTGGATGCAAGAGAAGGTTGCGCTGCTGATGATGACTTCCTCTACCCCACCAACCAAAGCAGTTGAAGGCGTAGGCAGACGCGTAAATGCGTACACCTTCTGGGTTTATCAATGAGAAGGAGTGTGCGGAGGTGTACACTGATGAAACCATAGAGTATTGGATCAACCTTGCAGAAAACAGTGAAGCGTTTGACGAAGCCTACGATCTGCTAACTGAATACACTGATACTGAAGCACGCGCAGGGTACGGATGCCTCACAGGTAAAGAAGCACGTACTTATATGCCGCGTATGCACACAGCCAAAGATATTCCTTTCTGGAGTAC
>Ga0208645_1000278_pt1 | contig 62944 bp, 66 predicted proteins | sample VirMetDEL_Sep_01_FD_184519 | JGI IMG/M metagenome (GOLD analysis project Ga0208645, IMG submission 184519) | Aqueous microbial communities from the Delaware River and Bay under freshwater to marine salinity gradient to study organic matter... | ecosystem: Environmental > Aquatic > Marine >... | reverse complement strand
CGACGCAGACGTCCGCAGGTCGCTCAAATCATCCGGCTGGCGATGGTCGCCTCGCAACTCGGCCTGGCAGCGGAAGAACACCGCGAACAGCGTCGCGAGCGCGAAATCGATTCTCGCGAAGCACTACGGCGAGGCGAAATCAGAGACCGAGAGTTACAGCCAGCGCATCACGGCAGCGATCAACGCCCGTTTCGGCGACGTCGAGAAGTACGGGCAGGGCTCGTTTAACTGGGATGAGAGTGCTCACCCGCGCGCGTCGGACGGCCGGTTCGGCAACAAGGCCGGCGATCACGGCGGCGGCACGGCTACGGCGACGAAGCCAAAGAAGCCCGGCGTCCAGGGAATGCAGATGGGGCTGTTCGACGAAGAGCCGAGCGGCCAGAAAACGCTGTTCAACGTCTCAAAGCCGAGCGGCAAGAAGAAGCCCGCGAAACCTGCTGCGCCGCTCAGTCTGCTGGAGCAGATCACAGAGGGAATCAATAAGCGAGCTCGCGAGATGGGACCGTCTCTTGAAGGGCAGCAGACGCTATTTGGAAACGCTGACGATCCGGTGCAGCTGTCGGCGTCCGAGGACTACCAGCAGAACGGCACGAAAGCGGCAGCATTCAAAAACTGGTTTGGCGACTGGGAGAGCGAGGGACACCCATCGTCGCGAGTCATCGATGATGATACGGGGCAGCCGGCAAAAACGGCGGCCAGTCAGGTTACGACCGATTCCGGCGAGCCTCGCATCGTGTTTCACGGGACCGGTGCGGGCGAGTTCGAGTCGTTCAATAACCCGTACGGCGGGTGGAATATGTTTTCGGAGTCGCGAAAGTATTCGGAATACTTCGCATCCGGCGGAGGCCGGATGGAAGAGCTCTACCTCAACATCCGCAAACCGTTCGATTTGTCGGAACTGTCACCAGTACGCGGCGACGCTCGCGCTAACCTGCTCGAGACACTGATGGTCGCAGGGATCGACACCAGCGAGCTAGAGCAGACTCTGCCCTACGAGCGTGATCTGTACGCCATCATCAACGGACAGGGGCGGCTAAACGAGCAGGGCGAGCAGTCGCGGGAAGTGCTCAAGCGGGCACTGGCAGACGCCGGATATGATGGCATAAAAATGCCCGATCACCGCGTCGATTTTTCAAGCGGCCAGAAAGAGGACGTTTTCGCGACGACTTGGATCGCGTTCGAGCCAACACAGATCAAGTCGGTCGACAACTCCGGAGAATTCAGTACCAGCGACGAGCGAATGAAGTACGCCCGCGAACACTACGACATGCCGGGCCAGCGTGACCTGATGACCGGTCAGGAGCGACGCAGCTCGAAAACTCAGGGGCAATTCCGCTGGGTGACTATTGGCGGCCATGCAGACGGCGACAAGCAGCACGCAGGCGGCAACGCGGTCCTGATCGACGGCGAGGGCAACATCGTCGGCGGCAACGTCCCGAAGCACTGGCAGGGGCAGCACGTCGGCGACACGCACAAGCTCGACGGCAAACCGACAAGCGAAACCGACAAGCCAGACCCACAGCCCGAGGGCGTTCCGCTGAACGTCAAGCAGATGGGCAACGGCCGCTGGTACGCAATGGCTGACCTGCCGGATGGCAATAAGGTCACGCGATCGCATCCAGACCGTGAGGCGGCCGTGCAGGCAGCCACGAACGACATCCAGCGAAAAGGGCATCAGGTTCGCGAGCAGACGCCACAGGAGCGAGCTGGGGCCAGCTGGAGTGATCCGCCGATTGAAACGTCGCCAGGGCTCAATGAGGAAGACGCACGCATCGAACGCGAGACGCAGGAGCGAGCTCGGCGGGAGTATCCGAAGCTGCGCGACGCGTACGCGAAGCTGATGGGCACGTTCGACAACGACGGGAATCTGAAGTCGATCCAGTTCAATACCGACGAGTGGCGAGGGCTGTTTCCCGAGTATCAGGGCACCAACGCGCACGCAGTCCATGAGGCGGCAAGCTACCTCAACAAGAGATTCCTGGCGGAAGCCCTCGAGACAATGAAGGGCGTCGGGAATAACTCGGTTTTGCTGCTGGCCGGCGGCGGCGGGTCCGGCAAGGGCTCGGCAACGAAGGAACATCTCGACCAGAGCGAATACCCGATTGTGATCGATCAGGTCAGCGACAAGCTGTCAAAATCGAGCAAGGCCATCGATCAGGCAAAGGCCAACGGATATTCTGCCGAAGTAGCCTTTGTGGACCGGCATCCCGAGGATGCCTGGCGGGGCGGCGTTGTACCGCGGGCCGTCAACGCTCGGAAAAAGGGAGGGCTGGCTCGAACGGTGCCGCTCGACGTGGCGCTGCAGGCGAACATCAACGCCCGCATGGCGGCTCTGGACCTGTTGAAAAGCGATCCCGACGCTAAGGTGAGCGTGATCAATAACAACGTCGGGCCAGGGCTCGCGTACATCATCAAGGACCGCGACGAGGCGATCCAGTTCCTCGAATCGCAGAATCACGACTTCGGCACTCTGAGGGAGAAGCTGGCCAATGAGACTCGAGAACTACATGAGCGCGGCGTCATTCCCGACGACATCGCGGCCGGGCTACTCCCCGGCGGAGCAGCTGCGCATGGACGCGATGAACCTGGACGCGCTGAAGGAGGAGATAGCGGCGGGCCGGCCGCTCAACCAGCAGCAACAGGCGGCACTGCGGGAACTGCGGACGAAGGAGCCACACATCGGCCCACTGTCGGCGGAGGTGGCTCGCCAAACGAAGGGGTCGCAGTCCCCGGGGAATTCGGATTCGCCACCGTCGGCGAACTGAAACGCGATCCCTCGCGATTTCAGTACAAGATGAACACGAACAAGGCCGGCGTTACCGACCAGTTCAAGGACATCAATTACAACCCGATGTTTGGCGGCGTTCTGCACGTCTGGAAGGATCCCGAGACAGGCGAGAGTTTCGTGGTCAACGGGCACCACCGGCACGAGCTCGCGGAACGGTCGGGCCATCAGGGACAGATGCCGGTATTTCAGCTCGACACCGACTCGGCCGAGGAAGCCCGTGCGTACGGAGCTCTGGTCAACATTGCCGGCGGCAACGGCACGGCCATCGATGCGGCGAAGTTCATGCGTGACGCGAAGATGAACCTCGAGCAGCTGCAGGACATGGGCGTCAGCATTTCCCAAGGCGTAGCGAAGGACGCCGGCACGCTGTCGAAGCTCAGCCCGCGACTGTTCGAGCGGGTCGCCACCGGACTGATGAAGCAGGGGCGGGCCATCGCGATCGCTCAGCACGTCGACGATCACGACTCGCAGGAACGCATCGCGAAGCAGATCGACGCCAGAGAAGAGAAGGGCGGCCGCGAGATCAGCAATACGATCGTCGGCGAGATCGCCCGGCAGACAGGGCTCGCCAGCAAGCGGACGGAAACGCAGGGCGGACTGTTCGGGAACGAGGAAGTACAGAGAGACCTCGACGTCGAGCGGGCCGATCTGGTAACAGCCGTGCGGCGGCAGATCACAAACAAGCTCAACAAGTTTAAGGCCGTCAGCAACGACAAGGCGGCCGAGACGCTGGAAGGGCACAACCGGATCGACGCGGCAGCGAATCGCGCAGAATCGAAGCGATTGGCGGGCCGCCTGGATGACTTTAACCGCGAATCGTCCTATCGTGGGACCGTCAGCGACATCATCAACCGACACGCGGAGGCATTGGCCGATGAACCAAGACGCCGCAACGACATCATCAGCGAGCTTGCAGCAGAGCTCGAATCCCATTTTACGGCCGTTCCAGATAACCCCAGAGAAGCTGCGGGAGCTCAATCAGCGCAACCGCAAACTCTGGGATCAGGCGACGGCCCAGGGGAGGATCAAGAGCGACATCAACCGCTCCCTGGGCAACGAGCATTCTTCAGCCGACGAATGAGCGAAAACAGCCGCGTCGTGATGGCAGAAGCCATCCGCACGCAGATCAACGCAGCATTCGCTCAGAACCAGGTTTGACGATCGCTCAGCGATTTCTGTAATTCTCCCCGCCATGAGCACCGACGAACAAAAAGAACGACAGGAACGATACAAGCAAGTGGCTGTTAATCGCCTCAAGCAGGCGATCGATCAGGCAGCCCAACAGGGCAGTTTCGGCACTGTCGGCATCGTTGTTCACTTGCAACGAGGACGAATCGAAGGCGTCACCAAGGAAGACAAGACGCACATCAAAATCTAACGACTGGACCAGATCATCCAGGCATCGGAACAACCGAGCCCGGCACACTCCAAGCGAGTGCGTCGGGCTTTTTTCATGGCACGACAGATGCGTCCAACCCTGACACCGCGACCCGACGAAACGCAGGCAGCGTTCGCGGTCCGTTTCCACGAGACCATGCGGGGCAGTATGCCGCAGACGGATCTCCGAAACGAAGCGATGTTTGACGCATGGGAATCCAGCGGCCGCGGCCCTGGTGACCCACTTGTGCAGAAGGCGGCGAAGCAGTTCCCGCCGGAGAAATATCAGCGAGTCGCTCGCGTTCCCATCTTCGCGGAACACGAGACGACCGAGGGTCCAGAAAAAACGCCGGTTAAGTACAGCCGCGACGATCTGGCGGCCATTATTGACCGCTGCAACAAGCGAATCAGCGACACGGGCAACTTTGCTCCGATCAGCGACGGGCACACGCCGACACGCCAGGAACGATCACAGGGCAAGAGTGATCCGGACGTGCTCGGATACAGCGGCCCGTTCTCGCTGGGAATGATCGGCAACGAGAATCCGCGGTACGCGATCTTCTGCGATGAACACCACCGCAACGATCGTTTCGACCGCTCGCAGAACATGCCTTACCGGTCGCCTGAAGTCTGGCTCGAGCAGAAGAAGGAAGACCGGTTCTTCCATCCGATCGCGGCGCTCAGTACGCAAGCCCCGCGTCTGGAACTTGGCATGGCACAGTACGAACGCGATGGCGAGTCGGTGGAAGTCGAGCGGTATTCAGCCGCAGCGTTTCCAGCGGCCGCCAGCGTGACAATTCCGAACTCCGAAAATTACGACGCAGGTGATTCAATGGATCCGAATGCCGCACCGGACCAGCAGGCCAACGACACGAACGAGATCGTCAACGCGATCCTGGAATCGGAGCCCATGCAGTGGGTGCTCCGTAAGATGCAGGAAGAAGGTCAGGATCCTGCTGCAGCTGATCCTGCCGCTGGCGATGGCGGTCTGCCTCCGGCGAACGGCGCTCCTGTTGGCGATGCTCCGGCCGAGCCCGTCGACCCGGCTCCAGTCGATGAGCCTGCGGCACCTGCAGCAGAAGACCCGGCAGCCCCTCAACCTGCCGCCGATCCGGCACCGGCTCCCGCACCCGCCGCAGAAGACCCGACGACCGGCATGGCTGACGATGAACGCGAAGAGTACGCGAGCCTGAGCCCGGACGGGCAGGCGGGCTACATGAAGGCCCGGGCCCGGTACATGGGCACTGCGCACTATTCGAAGAGTGCGGAGGACGTCGCGAACGATCGCGTCCTGCGTGAGAACTACGAACGCCTCGAGGCCGAAGTCGTCGAGCTCCGAAAAGAGCGTGACACAGCCAAAGCTGACAAGCGAACGGCAGAGCGTCGCGAACGCTACAGCAAGCTCAGGGAAAAGGGTTTCGTCCTCGACGTCGACAAAGAACTGGAACGCACGAAGTCGTTCGATGACGCGGCGTACGAGACGCACCTGACAATGATCGCCGAGAACTACCAGCGGGCTCCGCTGAATGAGCCGGCGATTCCCGTCGAGGCGTCGCCTGCGGCGTCCGATGCGGCAACCGAGAACAAGCACCGCGAAGCAACCGCCAAAGCGGCTGAGCGGTACTGTCTGGAACAGCGGCAGGCCGGCAACTCGATCACGTTTGCGGAAGCACTGGCGCACGTCAAAGCGAACTCGTAACCACTGACGCCCGGCAAGAGTCGGGATTTCATACACATCGAAGGCACCTTTTCAGGGAGTAAACCATGCCTGCGAATGCTTACAAGGCCGGTGGCACGATCCACCGAGCACGTTTCGTCAAGGTCGGAGCTGCTGACAATGTTGTTCTGCAGGCCGACGCTGATGCCCGAATTCTCGGTATCAGCCAGCTCGGCGGCCGAGCTGCGCCGATCCCGGACAACAGCAACACGACCGAAGCGGCGACATCAGGCGAGACGCTGATGATCTACGACAGCAATGGCCCGGATGACGAGCCACTGCTGGAACTCGGCGAAACCGTGGCCCGCGGGACGCTGCTGAAGGCAGACGCCAACGGCAAGGGAATTGCAGCCGACGAGGGTGCCGGCACTCAGGAAGAAATCGGCGCGGTCGCATCCGTGTCCGGAGTCTCTGGCGATCTCGTTCCCGTCCGCCTGCGACAGTTCACGCTGACAACCGAAACGTAATCAGCGGCTGATTCTCGATTCATCGCGTCCAACTTCACAACTGAAAAACACAGAAAGCGGCATCGGAACAACCGAGCCCTGCCACCTCCCTGGAGGGCTCTATCGTGACCGCTCAATTCCCATCGGGAACAAACACATTCGTCAAGAACCACGAAGCCACTGGCAACATGGTTGTTGACTTCTCCCGCAATCCGGCGTCTTTCGGCGTTGCCGAATACTGCCAGATCGTTCCGGTCAAGAAGAAGGCCGGTTACTACCTCGAAATGACGGTCGAAGAGGCCGGTCGCGTTTTGAATACAGACGCAGCCGAGTATCTCTGGCCGGACGGTGCTGACGCTCCGGATGGGAGCGACGGCACGGAACAGTTCGAGTTCAAGCAGTTCCTGACCGATCGCCGGGCTTACCCGTTCCGCCTCGGCACTCAGACTGTCGATCAGGCCGACTGGGACATCAAGGCGCAGCACCTGCGGATTCACGGCCAGAAGGCCATGACCGCGCGAACGCTGGCTGCGGTGACCACGCTGACGACGTCCGGCAACTATGCCGCCTCGCACACCAGCGACACGGCGAGCATCACCGGCAACTCAGGCAACTGGCTGGCGGCGACCGCTGCGAACCAGAACATCAAGCGATCGCTCGATTACGCGGCCGAGATAATCATGCTCGACACGCTGTCGGCGATCGATCCGGAAGATCTGATTCTCGTCCTCAGTCCCGGTCTGGCTCGCCAGATGGCTCTGACGGCGGAAATCGTCGACATGATCAAGCAGTCGCCCGATGCGAAGCACTACATCAGCGGCGAAGGCAAGTTCTCGAACGCGAACGCCAAGTTCGGCCTGCCGCCGACGATTCACGGCTACAAGGTCGTCGTTGAGAAGACGGCCCGCACGACATCCCGCAAGGGAGCGACAGCAGCTCGATCGTTCGTAATGGGCGACAGTTCGGCTGTCATGTGTGCCCGTCCTGGCGGACTCGAAGGGCAGGAAGGTGCTCCGAGCTTCAGCACGCTGACGTGCTTCATGCTCGAAGAGTTCACTGTCGAGACCAAGGAAGACACCGACAACCGCCGGGTGACCGGTCGTGTGGTCGAAGACTGGGACATGGTGATGACGGCCCCGGTTTCCGGGTTCCTGTTCACCACGACCGGCGGCTAATCGACGAAAGCCCAGGAGGGAGCTGATCGGGGCAGGGATGCCCCTTGTTCTGAAAGCTGAGCAATGGCCTACGCGACTGTCGCAGACATGCGGGAACGATTCGACGAGCGGACGCTGTCCGAACTCGTCAGCGATTCCGGTGCGGCAGTCGATCTGGCTGACCTGAATACCGACACCAACGCACTGACGGCTCTCGATGACGCTTCCGGCATGGTCGAAGCCGCGTTGATTGTTGGCGGTCGCTACACGGCCACGCAGCTCGCAGCGCTGACCGGCAATTCGCTGGCTTTGCTCAAGCGGATTGTCTGCCAGCTGGCGGCCAGTCAGCTGGAACAACGGCGATTCGATTTCGATCCGGATCGGTACGAGCGATTCACCGCCTGGGCACTGGAGCAGCTCGACAAGCTGCGACGCGGCGAAAACCTGTTCAACCTCGACGACAACGTCTCGGCGTCTCAGGCATCCCTCGAAACGCCAACGCTGGCACAGAGAACAACGCCCGGCCTGATTCGTGACCGGACACAGAACTACTACCCGGGCGTCAATTTGCCGGGAGTCAACTGATACAGACGGAGGGCATCGGAAGAACCGAGTCCAACGGTTGAGCGGAGACGCTCACGATGGCAATGGAATACCTCTTTGATGGCCCGTGTCTGATCAAAGTCGACACCGGCACATCAAACGCACTCGAGGATCTCGGCTACACCGCTGACGGCGTTCGTCTCGAAGAACGCAAGTTTCACGGGAACGTGCCGACGGACCTGAATGGTGGTCCGGAGGGTCCACCTGGCGACGTCCAATACTTTGGCGAGCTTCATATCGTCCAGTTCACGCTGACAAAGTTCGACGATGCGATTCTCAGCAAAGTGGCGCCAGGCGTCTACGGCGGAACCTACGGCACGCTGCCCAACTCTGGCACGTTTATGTCGTCGAACGCGTTCCGGCTGCTGCTGTACCCGGACGACTACGCGAGCGGTTCGAACAACCCTCGCAACTACCCGATCGCGTTCCCGCGCGGCTCGATCTCGTTCAACAAAGGAACGAAGTTCCGCGGCGTTCAGATGAGCTGGGAATGCCATCAGAACTCCTCGACGGGCGTCATTTTCAACACCACCGACACGTAATAGTCACGTTCAGGGGCACGCTGAATGTTCAACTGGCTGCGTAAACGGATTGCGGACCGTCGCAAGGCGGTCTTTCCGTACTGGGATGGGACTCGCATTCGACGCATCGATCCGATGCTCGCGATGGCGGCTCTCAAATCACACAAGGAATTCGACTGGTCACGGACTCCGAAACAATGCGATTCGGCGTCTGACGAGGTCAGCATCGAGGGCTACCAGCTGACGCAGGACGCCGTTTGTGCGGCGTTCGACGTCAAACCGTTTGATGGAACCAGCGGGCTGACACAGGCGGAATGCCTCGATCTGCTGGCTGCATTCACTGGCTGGCTCGGAGTTCAAAAAAAAACGCCCAACAACTTGCAGACGTCGTCGGAGCCTACGGGAACGGAGTCGTCCAACGACAACTCAGCTACGAGGAGCAAGTCGGACTCTACCTGAATCTCGACCGCACGATCACGCGGCAAGGGCTGGGAACATTGACGGCACTGACCTGCTCTCTGAGTGGCGAGGTGCCGTTATTCGTTTTCGAGGCCATGACAGACGACTCGGCCGAAGCGAAAGCGATGCACGAAGCACATCAGGCACAGAAGGCAATCAACGAACAGGCTCGATTGCACACCGACGGAGCTCCGAATGCCTGAGAACATCGAATCTGACGACGTAGAACGGCAGCAAAGGAAAGGCTCGGCGGCATCCTGGGCATGGCGGTCGATCGCTCAGGTAGTTCCCGGCCTGATGCTCCAGTCCGTGCAGGACAAGAGCCGGGAAGACCGTCAGGGCTACGATCCGCGGCCGCAGGAAGAACGCGAGCAGAAGACAGTTCTGGCGAGCGTGCTCGATCGAGTCGCGACCGTGATCGCGAAGGTCGAGGCGAAGATCGACGCCGGCCCGCGAGTCAACGAGCAGACAGCCAGCCAGACGCTGGGGATTACTCCGGAAGCGGTTCGGCAGTACGCGCCCGAATTCGGGATCCCGTACGAGACCGCGAAAACCGGCGAAGTTTCGTTCCGGAAGAATCAGCTGCGATTTGCGGCCGTGCCGGCGGAAGCGGAGCGGTTGAAGGTTCCAGAGCTGCCGAAGTCCAAGACTCCAGCGATTGGGCAGCAGGCGACGCAACCGGAGCCGAAGGTCACGAACATCGGCCAGCCATCCACCGAGCCGGAGCCGAAGATCGCGCGACTGGGAACGCTGGCGTCGATGCCTGAAGACGCGACAGCAGGGATGGCGATCCGCGGTGTTGAGAATCGGGATAGCATCGTCCATCGGCTTAGCCTGTCAGCACAGCAGGTGTTCGGACAATCGCAGAGCAACACGAACGAGGCCGAGACGCTGTCGCCAGGTGAAGCGGCTTCCGTTCCGCCTGGGGCGAAGATTACCGTCGAGGTCAACGACAGGGACGAGAACCGCAGCACAGCGGGCAGCAGTCGCGCAGCTGGCGAACGTCGCACACTGTCCCGCAGAATCGTCGACAGGCTCCTTCCGGTAAGTCGGGAGGAGCGTCAGCAGCGAGGCCAGCCGGGAGCCCGGACATCGCGAGCGATGCGTTACCGCAATGCGTTCCGAGGGTTCGGCATCCGTGGCAAGCGGGCAGCTCGTCAGCTGTCGCAGCGTCTGGGGCAAACGAAGTTTGCCAGGACGAGGCTCGGCAGTGCTCTCGTCGGAGCCGGTCAGCGAGGCCTGCAGGCTGCTGGAACCGGTCTGGGGGCTGTCGGTCGCACTGCGGCTGTGACCGGCACTGGTGGTGCGTTGCGGGGCATGGCAGCCGCTGGCGGCCCTGTCGGCATGTTGATTGCCGGCGTCACTCTGCTCGCAGCTTTGCTGCCGACGATCACGACGGCCCTGAAATCGTTCGCGCAGGCGGTCAACGAATCGAACCGACGACTCGGTGACTACAACGGCACGATCGCCCAGGCGATGGCTCAGCTCGACGTGCGACGGATTCATCACCAGACACAGCTCGGCGCCGCGACGCAGGATTCCGCGGCCGAGCTCGCGGATTCCATCGGTGACATGGAGCAGGCATTGCTGCCGCTGAAGACCGATATGTCGAACGCTCTGAACTGGATCGCCAGCAAGGGGGCGGGCGGTGTCGAGACGATCGCAGAGTTCTACAAGGACTTTAAGGAGTTCCGCGTTGACGTTCTTGAGGCTGTTGTCCAGGTGGTTGATGCGATCCCGGGTGTCGACCTGGAAGACTTGAAAAAAGACGTCAAAGACATGCGGGAGAACCTGAACAAGCCCGAGGAAGTCGAGACCCGAGGCCGTGAGTTCGTGAAAGCCCTGCGGGAGATCGGCCAGCACCAGGCGGCGCATGGCGTGCAGGAACGCGACCCGATCAATCCGCAGTGGGAAGACCGAGGATTCTAACTTCGACAATCGCTCGCGTGATTTGCTACACGGTCGCCAGTCTGGAGGGCACGAAACCATGCAGTACATTCTGAGAATCATCGCGACCGCGATCTGGCTGTTGACGCTTCTCTGCGGCGCGGTCAGCGGTGGCAATTTTGTCGGAGTTGCGGCAAACACACCTCCGGAATTTCTCGAAGCGGCCGAGCTGGCTCGCATCAAGTCGGCCGAATACTGGACTGGCCAACGATTGCCCGACTGGCCAGAGCCCGTGCCGATCTACTGGACCGAAACACGCGACCGCACGAGCGGCGACGCGACGTTCAGAACTGTCGGCAAACAGGTCACCGGTATCAGCCGATTGACGCTCAAAGGGCCACGAACGTCGGTCCTGCGTGACGTGATCCCTCACGAAGTCGACCACCTGGTGCGGGCCACAATCATCGGCCGGAAGATTCCGCGAGTGCTCGACGAGGGGGCGGCCTGCCTGTTTGAACGCGGCAATGATTCCGCAGAATACGTCGAGAGTCTTGTTCGCAAAGCTGACACGGTAACGCTCTGGAACGACATCGACACGCAGGCGTACCCGGAAGACGATGATCTCGCTCCGTTCTATGGGTTCTCAGTCTCGCTGACCGAGTTTCTGCTGAAGCGTCACGGTAAAACTAAACTCCTTGAGCTGATGAAGGGCACACCATCGGCACGCTGGGAGCATGTGCTCGGCGAACCGCTCGATGAGACACAACAGGTCTGGTCTGCTCACTTTCGTGGCCAGATCCGCAAGCCCGTGATTCGCATGTTCTCGCTGCCCTGGTGCGGGCCGTGCAAAGAGTTCTGGGGCGACTATCTGTCGCGATCACACTCGCTGCCGTACGTCGTCGTCAAAGAGCCGCCTCCTCTGATTGGTGGCCCGCAGGGCGTTCCCGCGTTCGTGGCTCCAAATGGGGCGAGGGCGATCGGATACAGCCGAGGCTGGCAGAACTGGGATCGATGGGCACGGTCGCAGATCGGAAATCAGGCCTCGCAGTGGGAGCCGACCACTCCGCAACCTTACCAGCGGGACGGGCCGGCGATTGCCGCACAGCCACAAACCGAATTGCCGCAGACGTCTGGCACCGAAGAGTTGAAAGGGGCACCGGAAAGGACGGTGACGCCCGCAGCTCCGCCGAAAAACGATTCGACCGAATCGATCGGATCAGAGACTGCGGGCACCACGACCAGCGAAGCGACGGCCGGCGGTGTTGACCAGCCGTCGGCCGACCGCAGCAAGGTCGACAAGGCAATCAGTCTCGTCGATGCGGTCGTCAGCAACCCGTGGGCATCGGCGGCAATCACCGGGGCGACCGGTGGCACGGGCGCGGCTGGGCTCGCTGTCTGGCAGATTCTGATGGCCCGACGACGACGAAAACGCGAGCAGCCATACGGTGGGCACAATGCTGGAGCACAGGCTCCAAACGTGCCGAGTGAGCCCTACCGATCGGAAGACATCAGGCCGCAACAGCCAACGATCACGAACAACATCCCGGCAACGGCACCAGCGTTGAACTGGGTCAACACAGACGATGGATTTTACGCACGAGCACACGACGAAGCTCGGCGACAGATCGGAAGACGGTATCCGGGGGCTCAGGAAGTTCTCGAGGCAGAGCTGTCGCTGGTGCAGCAGTTTCTGTCAGGCATGAGACCTATACCATCGACTGCACCAGCACAAGGGGCACCCTAACCATGCCAGTAATGAATACCGACGCGATCCTCTGGTACAACGTGGAGCAGTTCGGCCAGCTCGGCTATGCCGTACCGAATTTCTCTGACGACGTCGGCAGCTTGAATCCGACGATTGTCGAGCTGACTCGCGTGATCGGAGTCAATCTGTTTTCGATCATGCACCATGAGGATGCGGACCTGTCAACGCCGCCGAGTATCAATACGGTGCGACGCGTCCACAAGCTCTATATCCGCTTTGGTCAGCTCGTTGCCGCGCGAGCTCTGGATCCGCACGAGTCGAACCTGGAGCCGAAACACGTTCAGCCGGCCGGTGAGGTGTTCCGGGTTTACCCGGTGCCCTACTTCAAGGTCCGAAATCGTTTCATGCGGGAATGGGCCAGCCTGGTGATGATGATGCTCGCGGAAGCGATGCAGCACAGCGAGAACCGTAAGCCGATGGAGATCAGTTCGCAGTTTGCTGCTGAGATCGGCAAGTACATGAAGCGGCTTTATCGCAACCTGGCGACAGACCTGTTCGGCAAGACTCAGGAAGAGACGCAGGTGCCCGGCTTCATTCTGAGCGAGGAAGAACTGGCGAAGTACAACCCGGCCGAGTTCTTCACGTCGATAGAAATGGTCGACACGGTGCCGCATCTTGGCCACGTCTTTACCGAGGATCGTCTGCGCGTTCTTCGCGAGGGCATTCCGGTGACAAACCTGCCGGAGCTCCAGCCTTGGCCGACGAACCTGACGAGTTACTACAACGCCAACAACGCGTTTTCATCGGCGAACACCGCGGCTGGAAACGAACAATCGAACGATCCGACGGCAACATCCAAAGCGACTGCTGGAGGTGGCCCCGTCATACCGGACGTCAGTCCGTAACCGCATAGGCCGCCGTCGCGGGTTCCGCTTTTTCGTGCCCCGATGGCGGCGAAGCGGCGGCGGTCTTTCGACACGAAAAAAGCCCCGGCAGAAGCGACCAAACTCACTGCCGGGGCAATTCAAAAATCTCTACTGACTGGATCGAAAAACGATGCCTGCAACGGCAGTAGAAAGACGTGAAAACGTGCCAGTTTCGGAAACTCGCCTGACAATCCTGACGTGGGCAATCGGGCTTCTGTGTTCTGGGTTCATGGCGACGGTCATCGGCGCAGTCCCCTGGGCTATGTCAATGCAGTCTGAAGTGAGCGCCATTCGCGCGAAGTTGGACAATTACCAGCCTGATGTGCCAGCTCACATCGAGCGACAGCTGCAGTCTCTGGAAAGTCGTGTTCGCGATCTGGAGCGGCGTCCGTGATCTTTGAAGGCTGTCAATCTGACCTGCATGGCGACGACTGGTCGCAGGCACTCGCCTGGCGATTCGCCCAGATGAGCGTGCAGGCTTACCGCAGCTGTCTGATGCTGCCGAAAGAGATTGCCGCCTACTGGCGGGCCGACGGCTGCGAGAGGATTACGCACGGCTCACAGTCGATGCTCGTTCTCTGGGATCAGCAGGACGTCGTGATGGCCTTCGAGGGCAGCAACCCGACGGCTGAGGACTGGATAGCCAACGCGGACCGATCAACCGGCCAGATGGGGCAATACCGCGTTCACAATGGATTTCTGCGCGAGTATCTGAAACTGGCTCGACCGCTGACTGAACTGGTTGAAGACAACCATTTGCGAGACCGGCGAATTCATGTCACAGGGCATTCCCAGGGCGGGGCCATCGCCAACATTGCGGCCTGTCAGCGGACGGTGCGGCAATGCTACACGTTCGGGACTCCGAAGACGTTTAAGGACCGAAGGCCTCACCCCGCAATCAGCGGAGCCTGGTATCACTGGCACAGCAATGACGGCGTCCCGCATTTGCCAGTCTTTCGCGGGTTCCAGCATCTCTCCCGGCTCTGCTACGTGCGGCAGAAGAAGGGGGCTATCGTTGAGCCGTCATTCTGGCATCTGGCTTGGCTGAAGTTCACCAGTTACTCGCTGGGTGACACGTTCTCGGACCATGCGGCGCAGTCGTACGCGGAGGCTCTGGTGATATGAAAAAGAAGCCTCCCGAGCGTGGCCTTGTTACAGATGCGGTCGTCGTGCGAATTATCGACGGCGACACACTGGTTGTTCAGCCGCTGCTGCCGGAAATGTCGATCCGCCTGGAAGACTGCTGGGCGCCAGAGCTCCGGGCAAAGGATCCCGAGGTCAAGGCGGCCGCGATCGACTCGGCCAACAACCTGCGGCGTCTGCTGATGGCAGGTCAGCGGGTCACGCTGCAGATACCGGGCTCACATCGCGCGAGTGATCTGCTGACGTTCGGCCGTTTCGTCGGCGACGTCTGGTTCACGAACGCCGAGGGCGACTTGCAGAGCGTTGCTGAGACACAAGTCGAGAAGGGGCACGCCACCAGAACCAAAGGCGGTGCCGAATGACGTCCATCGGTCGCACAATCTGGGACTTGCCTGATTCGCATCCCGTCTGGCGACTGGTTCGAACGCTCGAGGTCGTTGCGATATCGATGCTGTTGGGCGCTGCGAACTGCAATGATTTCAGCTGGGATGAGATTCTGCAGTCCATCGAGACGGGACTGGTTTACGGGGGCGGGATTGAAGGGCTGAGTGCGTTCAGGGGTCGAAAGGCGAGCGACGAATGCAAGGCGTGACAACTCTCACCTACAACGGCGTCACGCTGACGAACGTGCTCACACGACGATTTCAGCAGGATGCCGTCTACGACCAAAGCGGCACCGACCTGGTCTATCATCGCTTCACGATCGTTGCGCAGGGCGTGATTGCGGATCACACTTCCGCGGTCTATTCGTCTTACCCGAACATGCCGTCTGTCCTGCCTGACAGCACGATCCAGCATCATGCAATTCGCAGCTTATTGCTGAAGCCGCGCGGCGAGTTCCGCATGGAGATCGGCGGGGGCAATGAAATCCTGAGAGCGTCACCTCTCACTGGTCGCGTCCCGCTGCTCTCGAGTGACACCGGAACGGCATCGCAGCAGTACGACGTCAACAATGGGCCAAAGCCGAAACGCTGCGAAATCACGCAGATCGCAGGCTCGACAGCCCTGCGCGTTGAGTTCGAGATTGAAATCTGCAAGGTCGAATGCGACGCAGACGGCAACGCGACCGGGAACACGACCGGCATCCTCAGCAATCGCTGGAGCTGCATCGATACGGTCGACCAGAATTTCTACACGACGCGAACATTCACCGGACGACTGGAATGCGTTGGCAACTTCAACCCGCACACACTGCGCAACTGGGTCGTGCCGAGGCTGACGATCGGATTTCGGCGGCAGTCGATGACGTTCCGAGTCAGCGAAGATGCGCGAATTCTGGAATACCAGATCGCTGATCGCGAAGTCGCGTTCGCGCCACCGCGGCCAGCGACGAGCTGGCGATACACGCACCGAGAGGTCGGCAGCGACCGCATGGGCCGCGTCCGCAGCTCGATCGACATTTATCTTGCCGGGCCGCGCGACGTCGACAAGGCGAGGCTGATCGAAATTGCGACAGCGGTGTTCGAGGCTCGCCTGATGAATGGTGACATCGAGAAGAATGCCACGATCATCGAGCACATCGAGCTTGTCGACTCGTACGGCGACAACGAGAACTCGGTGAACCTGTCGGCAACCGTGTCGCGAGTCCCGGCTGCGGAGGGGCGCGTCGGAACGACGTTCGGCATGATCGCGGCGAACCTGGGCAAGCCGATCGACAAGAATGACCTGGAGGGCGTTGTTGACGACTACAACTCGAATCTGTCGATTGGTGGTTACAACGACGAACCGATTTTTGTGTCCGGTCCAATTCCGATCGTCGGAGCGTTTGCGGCCTATCTGCAGACGCCATGCGACGAGAATCACCGCATGATCGGCGCGGCAGAGATCACCAGTGGCGACGAGGACGAGGACACAGGCAGCGAGCCGGACGTCAATGCCTACGTCGTCAAAGACATTGAGGAGAACCTGCCGGACAAACTAAGTGAGGCTCACCGGCGAGATCCGTATACCGTCTGGAAAGTTGATTCCAAGTATCAGACAGACGACCACCGGGCAGCGTTGCCGATTGCCGGGCTGACTGCTGGGGTCGGAGTGTCAGGTGGTGGCAGTAGTCTGTCTGTCGTCAATCTGGCACCGCCTGCCGCGAGGCGAATCATCAGGATTGAGGCACAGCGGGTCGGGCGTCAGCCCGTGTTGCCTAAGCCGAAACGGAGCTACAGGTTCCTGGGCGGAATTGCCAGACGCTTGCGTTATGCGGTAACGCCCCAGGACCCGAGGAAAACCGCAGACAACAAGTACATTTTTACGGTTATTGCTGAAATCGAGTATGCTCTGTCTGTCGTCCCGAAAGACGAGGACAAGTTGCCGATTGGCAACAATCCCTGGGAAGATCCTGCATTCGCAGATCGCAAGGCGGAAGACCTGATCGGAAATGAGGAACCCTGACGCCATCGGACGTACCGAGGCGACGGACTGAGCTGGAAACGGCTCGATGACAGTAACACTTCAAGACGGATCGGCCGGCCTGTTCGACGTTCTGGGGCGGATCTTTCACGCAATGAGCGTGACGGTCACGGCAGCCGGGACAACGGTCCGAGACGAGATCGAGGATATCGTCACTCAGTTCGAAAACGTCGCGGATGACATCGACCTGACCGCGATCATCGCGGGGGTTAAAGATGCTGACTCCGCGATGATTGGCGGGGCCGATGGAACGCTCAGCACGCTGAAGACGGTCGCCAGAGAGTACCTGATCGAGGTCTTCGACCAGGACGCGGCACTGGCGTCGAAGAACATTACGACCGCCCTGGAGACGCTGATAGAGCAGATGGAGAACGATTCAGATTCCGTCGACGCGTCGGCCGTTGGCGTGACTGCAGCTGCCAGCGGGAGCCCTGACGGCAATGGGCTGGTGGTCGCGACAGAGAAGCGAGGCGACGGGCTCGTACAGGAGCACGCGATCGCGGAAACAATCACGGTCGAAGCGGCGAACGACGTTGGCACTGCGCTGACAATTTCGCAGGGTGCGGCACTGGATGCGTTCGACGTCGACTGGCCTGGAACCAGCGGAGCCAGCGCGACGCTGGCCGTAACGTCGCCATCGACGAGCCTGATATCGGAAGGTGGCTTCGACAAGAAAACGACGGAGGGCGATCTGCCGCGAGGGTTTATCTGCTCGGTCGGAAGCCCGGGCGTCGACGTCAAATTCACCTCGCCCGAGGTGCAGACGGTCGAGGTCAGCGGCACGCCGACGGGCGGGTATTACCTGCTTCACTACGTGAACTCCGACAGTAAGACGCAGACGACGGACCCGATTGCGTACAACGCGAACGCGTCGGCAGTGCAATCAGCTCTCAGGAAGCTCGACGGGCTCGGCAGCGTCACGGTCACGGCGACCGGCACCGATCCGAACTACACGCACACGATCACATTCCTTGGCGCAGGCGGCAACGTGACGCAACTGACGTCAACGAATCGGATGACAGGAGCCAGCGGCACGAACGAGGTGCAAGTGCTCTCGCTGACGAATGCCGAGGGCGGCACGTTTACGATCACCTGGGATTTTGGCAGCGGCGACGAGACGACCGGGGCGATCGCGTACAACGCGACAGCGGCGACCGTGCAGACGGCTATCGAGGCGTTGACGACACCAGTGTCCGGCGACGTCGTTTGCACCGGCGGTGACCTGCCGGATACCGACATCACGATCTCGTTCGCGGGCAACCTCGAGAAAACGAACATCGAAAACGGAACGGTCGACGCCGGAAGCCTCACGGGCTCGACGCCATCGATCACGATTACCGAAGCGGTCAAAGGTGTTCCCGCCCAGAACGAGATCCAGACACTCACGCTCTACGGAGCAAGCGGGGGAACATTCACGCTGAGCCTGGATGGCAAAGAATCGGGAACCATCGCGTACAACGCGAGCAACGCGACACTGGACACGGCCATCGAGGCGATCGACGGAGTGGATACGACGACGATCGGCAGCGGGCCATTGCCGGCAGCGACGACGATCGAGTTCACGGGCAGCCTGGCGAATTCAGCTGTCAATCTGATGGGCGTTGACGTGACTAGCCTGACGAGCAGTATGTCGGCCAGCATGGCGGAAACGACGCCAGGGACTGCAGGGACAAACGAAATCCAGTTCCTAACGTGGAACGCACCGCTCACAGCGGAAGAGTTTACGATCGACAAGACAGGAACGGTTAGCGGCGGCACGTTCGACCTGACGGTCAATGGGGATCAGGTCACAAACATTGCCTACAATGCGACAGCCTACGAAATCGCAAAGGCCTGGAACGACGCGCACGCGTCGGCTGAAAATGATGCACTGATGACGTATTCGCCCGACTCGACAACGTCGGGCACCGGACAAACCGCGTTTTACTTTCTGACGGCAAACGCGGCGGACGTCACTGATGCAACAGTCGACAGCACCAACCTGACCGGTGGGGGTTCCTACGCAGCCAACAAAGTGCAGGATGGCAATAACGGTGGTGTGTCAAACCTGAGTGGCAACTTTAAGCTGAAATTGCCGGGCAGCGAGTACAGTGCGGCAATCTCCTGGGACACCATGACACCCTCGACGGTGCAGGCAGCGCTAGAGGGGATTTCGGCAATCGGAAGCGGCAACGTAACGGTCACCGGGATCGTGACGTCACCCTTGAATAAGGTTTTCGCAATCGAGTTCGTTAACGATCTGGCCGAAACGAACATGGGTACGTTCAGTGTCGGGGAGCAGTCATTCCCGACTGGCGACGCGATCATCACGGTGCAGCAGAATGGTGGTAGTGGTGGCACATCCGAAGTGCAGACGCTGACAGTCGCTGGCACACCTACACAGGGCACAATCGACCTGACGTACGGCGGCGAGACCGTGACGATCGACTACAACGACGCAGCGGCCGACGTGCAGACGCAGCTCCGCACGATTACAGGGCTGAGTGCGGTAACCTGCGGAGGTGGGCCGCTTCCCGGAACACCGGTCACGATCACGTTTCCATCGTCTCTCGGCGATGTTTCGCTGATCGACGTCGATGACGACAAACTGAAGTATTCCATCGCCGAGACGCAGACGGGATCGGCCGGCATCGACGAGCAGCAGACGATCACGCTCGGCAACACTGAGGGCGGCACGTTCACGCTGACGCACTCCGCAAGCACGACGTCGGCGATCGACTGGGATGCGACCGCGGCAGCCGTCGAGGCGGCTCTCGATGCTCTTGGGATCGCAACATTCTCCGTGACGGGTTCGGACGGCGGACCCTGGACGGCGACGTTCAGCGGAGCACTGGCAGCGCAGGACGTCGCAGACTTCACGTACAGCACGGCGAGCCTGACGGGATCGACGGCCAGCGGGGCGATCACAACAACGACACAGGGAAGCTCAACCAGCGGGGCGATCACTCACGACACGACGACCAGCGGCGACACTCAGGTCTATGCCGGCAGCTATGCGATCTACTTCGAGTCGGACGCGAGCACGCTGACGCAGCTCGACTACAAGCTGACGACGCTGCAGCCAGAGACGGCCTACGCCGCGAATTGCTTCATCACGGTGAACACGGCCGCGGCGTCGGGAGTGATCCAGCTGTCGCTGGTGGACGGCATCAGCGGGACCGTGATCAACGACGAGCAGGGCAACGCAAACACACTGACGGTCAACTGCACGGACCTGACGACGTCATTCCAGGCACTGGCTGACGTCCTGGCGTCCGGCGATCCGATTTTCCGGACGCCGAAGAAAATGCCAGACCTGGTGTTCCTGCGGGTTCGATTCAGCACAGCACCGCCGAGCACTCGCAAAGTCTACTTTGACGAGCTGTCGCTGGTTCAGATGACAGAGCTCTATCCCGGCGGGCCGCTGGCGGCCGCATTTGCCGGCAATCAGCAGTTCCGCATCGACGACGCCTGGACGATCACGGTCACCAACGACCGCGCTGGCCTGCTGCATGAGTGGATGCAGCGGACATTCGATCTGGCAGGTCTGGGCCTGCTGCTGCCGAGCGACTCAGGCGGCTCCGAAACGATTCCTGACACGGTGGTGAGCTGATGGCCGCGGGTAGTGTTGCAACAACTCAGAAGGCGATTCTCGACGCCATCGTGGCACGTCTGCGCGATCAGGTCAGCGTGTTCAATTCGACGACACTGACGCTGGTCGCGTCTGCCGAGCAGGCTGAGCAGTCATCGAAGCGCAACGGCATCTGGGGTGCTGTCCTGCCGATGCAGGGCGCGTATGACGATGCCGAGTTCACAGGGGGCGGACATCACTCACTGGTCGAGCACACCGGAGCAACTGTCATCCTGTTCTCGAACCGTCGCACCGATCAGGCGGGAAGCTCCGAGGACTGGATGACTGATTCGGTCGAAGGACTGCTGGAGCTCAAGCGGCTGGTCCTGAAAGCTCTCGCAACATGGGTGCCGGTGAACGACAGCAGTGAGCGAATCGTGATCAACGCTCTGCAGCCGGTTCACAGCGATCCGCCGCAGAAAGGAAACGGCGAAAAGGTCGGGGATTTGGCCCTGACGTTCTCAACGGACTTTGAATGGGATCTGACGACATGAGCGACGAAAAAAAGACCACCACAACGCCGAAACCAGCGGCAGCTCCACCGAAACCGGCGCCAGCTCCAGCGCGAAAGAAAAATCCGCACTGGCAGCGAACTGGAACCGGGTTCGGCGGGCGGAAACAGGACACTGCTGAGAAATGATCCGATTCGCGGGCGTCAATCTGCTGCTCGATGCGTACGGCGAGGCCGCGACGCGTTGCGAGCGTACGGGACTGGACAGGGCGAGACTCTTTCCGGGGCCGACGATCGTGCGTACTGCGGACCGGTCCGGTTCCGTGGGCGACACGCAGCCGGCGACTCCGTTGCCGCGACCGAACTATCCGGAATCACCTCCGCTGAAACCGAATCAACTGCACTGGCCGACTGGTGCGGCGAGGTTCGCGACGTTTGTCGCGATTCTCGATCGCGAGCAGCTGGTGAAAGTGCTGAAGCAGTTCAACAAACGCGGCGACCTGCGATACCTGCGACCGCAGCAGCTCGTTATCGGCGATTCCGAGTTTGACGGGACGATTTCCCCGGATGCCGTGAGCACGGACGCCGAGGGGCGTTCTGTGCTGTCTGTCGGCATGACGCCGCTGGAACCGCAACCGGTGGCGATCATCGACCAGACAGTGCAGATCGACCGCACGGACCCGGATCCCGATTTGTGGCTCCTGCCACTGGTTGACGCTCGATACTTCTGGCAGTGGGCCAGCTTGCCGGCACGGATTCCGGAGTCGTTGCTCGACTCGGATGCCAGCGTTCCGGAAACCTCGACGACCATCAAGGAGACGTGGAACGGCTGGCTCCGAATCATTCGGTACTCGCTCGATTCTCGCGCGGCCATGTTCGGCGAGCTCGATGAGGATCCACCGCCTCCAGACCCGAACATCGTGCAAGGTGTGACGATCGGCGGAAGCACCAACACGGTGACCGGCTCTGGCCAGGCGGTTGTCAGAATCTACCTCGACCCGGACCCGATCGATGAGGATGCCTGGTTCTATCCTGATCGCGTCGAGCTCGATCGACCGCACCACAACGCGGCTGAGATTCTGGATGCCCTGGCTCACTCCTGCGGCCGGCGAGTCGTGCGGGACTGGAGCGGTCACCTACGACTGATCGATCCTGAGTCGTCACTCAACAGGCACCAGATCAACCTCGAGCAGCGAACAATCGTAGCCGGCGGGATTCGCCTGCTGCCGCATTCGTCAGAGGCAGAGCTCAAGCAGAAGCTGAAGATCGACGCGATCGCGAAACTGCCGTTTCATCACCAGACAACGGCTCCGGAAGTGATCGACATTGTGTTCCGGAAGCTCTGCGAATACGACGACGCTGACCTGCCGGCCGACGTCACAGAGCAGGCTGACATGCCGTCTGACTATCCGTGGTCGCAGGCGTTGCATGGACCGGGAACGCGGACACTGCGGGCTCTGACGGAGAAGCTAGGCGCGTTCAATATCGTGCCGGGCTCGGCTCGCAAGATATTCGTGTCGAGCTGGGTCGGCCGTCAGTGGTACGCGTTCGACGATTCGCACGAGACCGAAGAAATTATCATCGATGATGGAACATGTGACGGAGATCCAGACGAAATCGATCGCGAGTGGCATCTCGACCGAATCAATCGATCGGACACACACGCCAATCAGGCGGCCGGCCTGATCGACGATGAGTTCTACGGCGACCGGTATTTCCGCTTCGCAAAGGCGGCAGCTGACAATTATCTCGAATGGGTTCAGCAGCGACACGCCTACTGCTTCGCGGGCTTTGTCGCGTGGAACCAGACCGGGTTTGACGATCACGTCCTGATTGACGCGGGCACGGGAAAGACGTTCGTCCATTCTGTCGGGCCGGAATTCGGCGTCGACACAATGCTCGTCCAGCTACATCGGCAGGGGGCATTCAGCCAGGACCGGATTGTCGGGCTGATTACCAGCCAGTGGACGTTGCACCCGAAAGAGCTGGAGCGGCTTGACGATCCCGCCGTCGATTTCTGTGACCTGCAGACCGAGGAAGGCATCTGGAAAGAGCTGCCGATCAGGATCGACTGCCTGATTACGGACCGGTTCGATCATTCCTGGCAATGGGCCGAGATTACGCTGCGGCCGCTGATTCCCGCGGACCCGTGGGCGCCGACAAACTCTCTCGAGTACGGACGATCGCGAGTGTGGGCCGGCAGTCCGATCACCGCCGTCAGCAGGTCGCGAAAGATCATTGACCGACTGCGGACGGAACTGCTCTGCGACACACTGCCGACGGCCGACGCTCCTGACGACTGCCCGAGCGTAATGTCGAGCGATCGCGAAGATTGTTTCTACTTCGACCGCACGGCGTCCCTGAGCATCACCAGCGGCGTCCTGTACGCGTTGAAGTGGGGCGACGAGTGGCAGGTGATCGAGGGTGATTGCATTCCGGAGGGCGTCGCATGAGCCCGACAGTCAGCTTGCCCGGGGCCGCTTGCGGTGACTGTCTCGATTGTCTGACGTGTCACGCCAGGACGGTCATTCGATGGCGAGGCGACCGGGATTTCAGCGGCACGGGCGGCCGCGACATCCGGACGTTTCCGCTGTATCACCATGAGCTGCTCGACTGGCAGGAAGGGCCGACGTCGCTGCTCTGGCGGCTGCGGTTCGACACGGAGAATCGCGAGTTCCTCGATGAGATGCGGGACGCGGCGACGACAATCGCCGCGCCGACGCTGCTCGAGGAATCGTCAGAGTTCATCTACGAGAAGCCGAGCTGGTACACGGGTGACGACCCGCCGGCCGGGCTCGGCGGCTACTACGCACGACGCTGGACAGCCAGAGTGCGTGATCTGGACGCGGGTGCCGTCGACAACGTGCTCCAGCTGGGGCCGGTTCGCGATGGGGTGCTCTATGCGGTCGAGGCTGGCTATGCGTACCGGCACACGCTGAGCAGCTTCAACTCCTGGGTGTCTGCTGACGGCGACCCGGTGGCGTTCGGGTTTAACGAGGACTGGAATGCCGCAGGTGCCGGCCTGATCTCGTCGGCCTATTACCCGAGCGATCCGACGGTTGACGTTCCGCTGGCCATCGACATCGGCTGCATTCGCTGTGCTCGCAGTCAGGCGGTGGCAACCTGGCCCGTGCAGCGACCCACAATCATCATTTACGACGAACTGTTTAACGAAGACGGAAGTCGGCTCACTCCGACGAAAGACCAGCTGAACGCGACATACGGAGCCTGGTACCGCAGCACGGCACCAGAAGAGTTCGACGTCACATACAACGGCGAATCGATCACGGTTCCGGGTGTTCGTCACGAGCACGAGAACAACGCTCACGAATGCGAATCAATCGACGATCCGGTGATTCACTCACTCACCTGGGCCGGCGACACGTCTGACGCTGATAAGGCGGCGGATTGTCCACCAGTGGCCGTGTGCTGGACGCACGGAGGAAGCGACTGGGCCGGCAGGTATTCGTCAGGGCTTTACGGGCCGATTGATCTGGAAGCGATCTGGAGCAGTTACGAGAGCTCGCGACCGAGCACAGTGCCACACGTCGGCTGGTGGCAGGGCTGGGCTGACGACACGCTGCAGCCGATCGGCAGCAGTGATCTGACGGGCGTCCGGGCGATAGCTCTCGACGGATCGATCATGGGCGGCCTGAACGCAGCAGGGACGCTGCCGGCGTCAATCTCCGAGCTCGCGAGCTGGGCATCGACAGGATCCGCGAAGGTGCTGGCTGTCGCGTTGCCGTACGCCTGCACGATCACGGGCGGTGGTGTCCCGACAGCGAGCGATAACGGTCTCCTGGCTGCGCTGGGGTCGAGTCTGTCGTTGACCGACCCGGGTTTCACCTGGACGTACCTGGCGCCGACGGATGACATTGCGATCGTAGCGACGCCAGAGAGCGTGATCGGCGCGGGCGTAAGCGCACGAACGCTGCCAGTCGACCGGACGTTCGACACGCTGACGCCGTCACAATGGCCGCTGGCGGTCGCTGGCGGGACACCGTTCGAGCGGTGTTACGTGACCGGCCAATACAGCGGTTTCACGCAAACCTCGACGACATGGGTCAGCGGAGCATATGAGACGCTGGCGAACGGCTCGATTGTGCTGGTCTATGGCCAGTATTTCCTCGACACGACGACTGCCGGCGACGCTGACGATTCGCAGTTCCTGCCGGCCTACTTCTGGAACGCGCTGGAGTCGATTCTGTGAAATGCCCGCAGGTTATGCCGGATGGCAAGTGCGCGACCAGCCGACAGCCCGCGAGCTCGTGCCCGGTTCACGGGAAGAGGCCGGCGAGACGGCACCGGGACGCGAGGCGACAGGCGGAAGACGCCGCCGAGGTGGCCTACTGGCAGAAAAACCGCTGCGAGCATCGCGGCGGCTATGCGGGCCGCGCCGGTTGCGTGTCCTGCCAGACGTCGATCCCGTCATACAGCTGCGAGCTGCACGGCCGCTGTACGGAGCTCCGGAGGGCGACCGATCAGAGCATCAGCTGGTGCGGATCCTGCAGCGACCTGAAGCGGACAGAAAGCGGACAGAGTGCGACAGCAGCTGTCCGAAAACTGTCCGGGCCGCATCCGGTAGCGATCGTCATCCCGTGCCACAATTACGGCCGTTACCTCGCAGCCTGCCTCGAATCAGCTATCGCCACGAAGCCGGCCGAGATTATCGTCGTTGACGACGCGAGCGACGACGACACGGCCGACGTAGCGGCCCGGTTTGCCAGCCAAGGCGTTAAATACCTGCGGGTCGAGCATCGAAACGTACACAACGCCAGACTTGACGGGCTCGCGAGGACGTCGGCCAGGTTTGTCGTCTTTCTTGACGCGGATGATCTGCTGCCGCTCGACTACCTCGAAAAAGGGCTGCCGCTGCTGGACGAGCACACGGTTGGGTCGGTGTACTCGGACATGCAGTGTTTCGGGAACTCGGCAGAACTGTGGGAAATGCCGGCACCGGACCAGCTGCGGCTCAACCAGGAAAACCACATCCATGCCGGGGCGATCGTGCGACGCACGGCTCTGATTGCGTCGAATGTCGATTGCAGCTCGGTCTCGATGGAATCGTTCGAGGATTGGGCGGTCTGGCGGCGTCTGGCGGCGAATGGGTGGCAGTTTCGGAAATCGACAGCGATCTATCAGTATCGGCAGCACTCACACTCACGGCTCCGCAAGGTAAAACAGAATCCGTGGGCCGTGCGTTTCGGGATGCAGAGCGAGGTGCTGACACTGTTCGTCGCGCTGTCCGGCCGCGAGTGGGCATGGCCGAAGTTCCGAGCGTGGCTGGAGTCGCAGACGTGGCCGCGGGACCAGATTCGGCTAGTGCTCTGCGACACGTCCCAGAACGCCCGATTTCACGCCCTCGTGCGTCGATGGGTCGACGTGACGGATTACCCGGACGTGCGGCTGTATCGCCACGAGGCGGCGACAGCGGGCGTCGCCGACGCTGATCGGCACGACGGGGCGACGCGGTACGAAGTACAGACGGCCGTCGTGCGTATCTATCGCCGCATGGCGGCCGAGCTGTCGACCGATTTCGCGGTGATCGTTGAGGACGACATCATTCCGCCGGCAGATGCCATCGAGCGGCTGACGGCCTCGATGGAGGGCGACGTCGCCAGCGTCAGCGGGGCGTACCGGCACCGATACCAGCCCGGGATTGTGGCCTGGCACACGATTGGCCGCTGCCTGCAGGGTGGTGCCGGCGTCGTCGAGGTGACCGGCAACGGTTTCGGGTGCGTCCTGCTCCGCAGGGGCGTTCTCAGGCGGTTTTCGATCACTCGCGACGGATCGACCGCGGACTACGACGGGGCGTTCTACGAGCAACTCAGGGCCGGCCAGTGGCGATCGTTGCTGGATTGGTCGGTCGAGTGCGAGCACCTCGAGCGGGACGATTGCGGCCCGGAGCGGTTCATCGTGCTCGCGCAGCCGCGGACCGGTTCCACGCTGCTGATCAGCTCACTGGGCAAGCATCCCGAGATTCAGACACGCGGCGAGGTGCTCAACGCTGGGCACTGCATCCCGCTACCGAGCGAAGGTCGCGAACGCGTTCGGGCAGCCTGGGAGCGAATCGGACCGTGCATCGCTGCTGGCTTCAAGCTGCTGGCGTTCCAGCCGTGGGACAACGATCCGGAGCAATGGGCGACGGGCTGGGACGAGATCGCAGACGATCCGTTCGTGAAGATCATCGTCCTGCGGCGAGAGGATCAGCTCGCGCAGTTCGCCAGCTGGAAGGTCGCGAACACAATCGGCCGCTGGAAAGAGCAGCAGCAGGAACACCGGCCGGTCATCGACGTCAGTCGCGATGAATTGCGATGGTTCAAACAGTGGAACGATCAGCTACTCGCTGAGCGGCTCAGGCGTCTCGACCTGCATGACAAGCTCGAGGTCACTTACGAGCAGCTGACGGAGAACTGGCAGCCGACGATGGAGCGGGTTCAACAGTTTCTCGGTGTTCCGGTCGTCGAGCTGCAGCAGGCCACGACCAAGCAGGAGCCGCGGCCGCTGGACGAGGTTATTCGGAACCCTGATCAGCTTCCCGAATCACTCGCTTCGCCCGTCTGAGAAGCGTGTCGACCATGAACTCGGTCCGCGACTGCTCCAGCTGCTCGGCAGCGTCACAGATCAGCTGCCAGTCTTCATCGGATACGCGGCCAAGCTGCCGCACTGGTGTCTTGCCGGTCGCAGGCCGACCGACGCGTTTCTTCTTTGCCATGATGTGCCCCGGTCGTGTCAATACAGAAACCGGGGTAGAGAATGCGTACGGGAGAGCCATCAGTCAAGCCCCTGCGTGCCTTCATGCGTCAGATACGATCGTCAAATCTCGCCAGCTGCCGCTTGACCAGCTCAATCGCCTCACTGATGTTCGTTCCGCCAAGCTGAGCAGGGCGTCCGTTCTCCAGCTCCAGAGGTATCGAGACGGTCTCATACCATTCCAGGTCATCACGGTGTCGTTCCCGCGTAATGCGGCAATCTTTCGGTAGCCACAAAACACCATCGTCAGTCAGGTCGGGGGTTCTTCCGCTTTGGTCGCACGCTGCAACTCGGCCAGACAGCTCGTCTCTGAACCATCGATGACAACCGGGAACGGAGAACAGGAGTTTCCAAGCATACTTAGCCATTGATCTTGCTCCAGCATCGGGACGGAGTGACGCCAGCCGAGCAACCACCGAACCGAGACGCACCGAGAGCAAACACAGGCTGCCCATCTTGATAGACGTCAACGGTGGCGTGGGGCTGAGCCCGAGCGATCTGTTTGGCCCTGCGGACTGCAGCAGAGAGCCTGTCGTATTCAAGCGGCGGATTATAGAAGGGAATGGCGGGTACGATAATTTGCCACATCAGAGTTCGCCTTTCGCGTATCGGTAAGCCAATTCGATCAACGCGAGCGTCGCGCCGATCACGCCGAGCCAGCCAATGGCCCGGCCGAGTTCAACCATCCAGAGATGCATCACACCACCTCGTCGAGCAGTTTGCCGTGGCTGCTGTTCTTCTTTTTGATCTCGTCGAACGACGGGCCCAGATCGCCGGTCCAGTTCGGCATATCGATCACGAAGTAGTAGGAGCCGAGATTGTCAGACCAGCCCATGCGGGCGTTGCCGCTGGCCTGGTACTTCGCATCAAGGCGACGAATCGAGAGCTCAGGGCCGAACGCCCAGAACGCACCGTGTCGGAACACGACGTCGAGGCCGTCGTCTCTCGCGAGCGAGCGGAACATCAACGCGGTCCGCTCGTGCTGTGCTTGGGAGACTTCGAGAGTCATCATCGGGGTTTCGCCTTTCTGTCTGAGAGGATTCGTTTGAGCTCCGCGATGCTGGGAGCGGTGAAGGCCCGAATTGCATTTGCTGCTTCTGCCAGGTTCGCGATCGTCCAGCCATGCGTGTAAGCCGCGAGCAGTTCGGCCGTAGCCGTCGGTGAACTGACGGCCTCGCGAATGAATTGCTGATCGCAGACCGGAGGAGCCGGTCGTCCGGCAAACTGCGATTGAACGCCGCGGCGTTCTGCGTCGTTGAGAGTCATTACGGTCCTGCCTTTCGTGCGTAGTCGCTCCAAGGGTTGCCGAGGATCGCCCGCAGCTGATCGGCCGAGACAATCCAGTACGCGGTAGCTGGGCGGTCGATTCGCTCGATGTGCAGGACGTCATCAGAGACGCCCGACACCTTTGCGATTTCATACCGGCCAGGAATGACGAAGCCGTTAAACGTGCCGCTGATGCCTGTCAGCTGGTTGGAGTACACGTTGAACGAGTCGCCCGAGTTAAGCGGAAAACGCTCGTCACGAATCACAACGCCGTGAGAATTCCGAGACGCCAACATCACACACCTGCCTTTCAGAAGGATTCAGAGACCTGACGCATCCGGTGCAGCAAGTCGACCAGCATCGAGTGAGAACCGCGGACACGAACGCCGGAGACGTTCCAGCGGCGCGAGTACCGCAGCCAGTGCGTTTCCATCCAGTTCGGGAAGAGCTCGATCAGCCCGTCGTACATCAGCCGAGAGACAAAAATCGATTCCATCACGCACCTGCCTTTCAGAAGAGAGTTAACTGGCACTCCGGCACTGCTGCCGGTTCCTGAATCACGTCGAGCTCGCCCCACTGGAACGAGCAACCGAGCCCCTGGACGGTCGCGTCGGGACCGCGGTAGTTCTTGCCGGCCCGGAATCCTTCTTCGATCTCGATCGCTGCTGCGTAGGCTTCAGGATCGTTCTCTCGAAGCTGCTGGATTTCCCACTTCTTCATCGAGGGGCACATGTAGCAGGCTGATTTGACGGGAACGGGAAGCCCTTCAGCGTCGATCTCTGCCTCCGCTCGCTCGCGATTCCAGCCCCAGTCCTGCAGCGGATAACTGGTGTTCCAAGTTTGGCCTTTCAACTCAGCTCGGAAGGTTCTCTTGGTCTCGGTCGCGTCGAAGCCGATCGCGAGGTCAGCCTCAGTCCGATCGCCGAGCCACCGTTTTCGCCAGGCTTCCATCGGATCATGCTTCCATTTCACCGAGCAGCCGCGACGACCGAACGCGTAAGCGATATCGGGCAGCATCGCCTTTCGACGGCAGGAGTCAGCGAGGCTGTGATCCTGAGCTCGTGGCCCGAAATACTTGACGGTCACCAGGTCAGGGAAAGCGACGTCGCGGAGCCACTGCCGCAGAACCGGCACGTAGAGGTAGGTCTGAGCTTTCTCGCTGCCAGTATCGGCGAAGAGGATCAGGTCCGGCCGGATGCCGCGGTTCTTCATGCCGACGAGCATCGCAACGGAATCAACGCCAATGCCGCAGGAAACCATCAGCGGAGCGTGTCCGGGCAGTTCAACGTCAGAAGGAAGATCACTTGCCCAGTAGGATCCGGTGAACTGTTTCATCGCACCTGCCTTTCAAGAAGTCACAACCACCAACGCGGGCTGTATCTTCTTCGGCAGGCCGATTTATGTCAATACACAAATAGCAGAGAAATCAGAAAAAATGTCAATACATTATTCCGATTCGTCGAGTCGCTCCATCAGACGGGCGGACGCGTAATGCAGCGCGGCGTAGCACAGCAGGCGGACGGCATCGAGGTCATCGTCGCTCAGCTCGCGGAAGGCGTCCGGGCCGGAATCGATCGCGACTGCGATCTCAGAGAGCTGGGTCATATCGATGACTTCAGAATCGATCAGCTCGTTCAGCGTTGCCCAGGCCTGATCCGCGCGAGCGTCGGCAATGGCTCCAGCGATATTGGCAGGCGGGCGATCCATCGCGACACCGTAGCGAACGAACGACGCTGTTTCATGCGTAAAACAGAGTCGCACCGTCACCGGATTCCGTACCCCACTTCTACCCTTACAGTGCTAGACGGCACTAGACAGTGCTAGACAATGCGACACACAACGCTAAAACATGCCGCGACGTAACGCTCATTGAGAAAGAGAGTTACGTTTCACGCTGCGATACATTCAGCCCTTTGGGAGCAGGAGGTCGCAGGTTCAAATCCTGTCATCCCGATTTCTGCAAACCGCTTGAAACAAGGCGTTTCCGAGCGATTGCAGGACTGTCAAAGTGTCGGTCGAATGACCTGACTACTCTCCCGAAAAGAGTAGTCATCGCAGCGTGAATCTGTTTCTCCTCTCAGGCGAAAGGGTTCGCGCGATGAAAAAATCCCGAAAAGCACCGGCGTACCAGCTTCACAAGGCGACCGGTCAGGCCAAGGTCCGCATCGACGGCCGTGACCATTATCTGGGCAAACATGACAGTCCAGAGTCGAAGGACGCGTACCGGCGCGTGATCCGCGAATGGCGAGCTGCCCAGGATGGCCTCGTCTCAACTGTCGGCCAGATCGTTGACGATTTCTTCGATCATGCCGAGAGCTACTACCGCAAGGGCGGCAAGGCGACGTCTGAGATCCAGAGCCTGCGGGTCGCGCTGCGGTTTCTGGAACCATGGTCCGACGAATCGGCGTTCGATTTCGGGCCGCGAAAGCTGAAGAAGGCTCGCGATGCGATGGTATCCGCGGGGCTCTACCGCGAGTCGATCAACCAACACATCGGCCGCATCCGTCGCATGTTCCGCTGGGCGATCTCTGAGGAGCTCGTGCCGTCTGACGTGATCACGGCTCTCGAATGCGTCGAGGGGCTCCGCAAAGGCCGCACGACGGCACCGGAGTCGCCTGGCGTTCAACCGATCGCAGCCGAGCGAATCGATGCTCTGCAGGAACACGTCAGCCCGACGATCTGGGGGCTGATTCAGTTCCAGCGATTCACCGGCTGCCGACCAGGTGAAGCCGTGACCGTTCGCGGCTGCGACATCGACCGATCGGGCGAGGTGTGGCTGTACCGGCCGGCGGCTCACAAGACGGAGCACCTTGGCCGCGATCGCGTGGTCTGCATCGGGCCGAGGGCTCAGACGGTACTGGTGCCGTTCCTGCTCGATGAGCAGCAATCGTTCCTGTTCTCGGCCGCGAAGGCTCGCGCTGACTTCGATCAGCAGCGACGGGAAGCCCGGCAGTCACCGATGACGCCGAGTCAGGCAGCTCGGCAGCCAGTCGATCGGCCGCGACGCATGGCCGGCGATCACTACTCGGAAGCGGCGTATCGTCGCGCGATCACTCGAGGCTGCGAACGAGCGTTTGGGATGCCCGACGAGCTGCGCAAGATTTCGCGCCAGATGCCGACCGAGGAGCGATCGCGACTGAAGCAGCTCGCGAGCGAATGGCGGGCTCAGCACTGCTGGAGCCCGAACCAGCTGCGGCACACGGCCGCGACGGAGATCAGGGCTGCGTTCGGCCTCGAAGCCGCTCAGGTCGTGCTTGGGCACAGCAACGCGAACACGACGGAAATCTACGCGGAGGCGGACCTGGAGAAGGCGAAGCGGGCGATTCTACAGGTCGGGTGAGCGTCCGATTGTCCAGCGCTAACCAATGTGAATACCACATCCTGGGGTTTGCCGCAGGCCTGAACCGATCTTTCAAATACATCAGCGTACACAGTTGCGACACACGGCAGCTGGTGTAAAATTCGGGCACTTCGCCGGCCTCAATTTGACTCACAACAATTTATTCCGGCGATGACCTCACGACGAGCAGAAATCATGGCCCCGACAGATCCCCGTTGGCGCACGATTGCGCGAATATCTGAGTTCGGTTGCATGGCTTTCAGCCAGACACCACCGCCTGCGTGCTGAGCAGAGCGATGTGCTTCTGAGTGTCTGATTCTTTCGCTTTTCTTCAGGGGATTCTCATGCGCCATACCACACGACTCGATTCCTGTTTCGTCGTCACCAAAGCTCGACGGCAGCCGGAAGTGCTCTACGTGTCCCTCGACCTGGATCGCGACCGCGCGTTCCGTCGTGCGCGATCGTTCGTGCTGCAGTACAACCGAATGTCACGCACCGGATCGGCCGTGATTCGGCCGTCGCAGGCTGAGTTGGAATGGAACGACGATCAGATCACCGCGATTGCTGATTCATAGTCAGCCGCGAAAGTACAAAGCCGGCGAGGCATACGATCGTCATCGCAAGCGACACCATGATGGCCGTCCCGGCCGTCATGCTTGCGGCGATCGATGCGCCTGCGCTTGGCTTGTCGATCAGCTTGCTGCCGATGAAGAAGAGGCTGACCGGAATCATGGCCAGCCATTCGACTATGCCGACGAGGAATCCGCGAGAGCAAACGGTCGCGACTGATTCCGCTCGACGGACGAGCAGCCAGGCAGAAAGCCACCAACTACCATAAAAGACGATCCCGGCGAATATATTGGACGGTTGGCCTCGCTGCAGGACGATTGCAGCGGCGAAATAGATCAGGAACGCAGAGAAGACTCCGAACACGATCCCCAGAACAGCCTGGACAATGGGGCGAGTTTTACTGGTCTGAGGTGCTGGCCGTGGCCTCGTTTCCCTGACTGCCGGCGCCGCTTCCGCAAACACGACATCGAGCTCCGATGGCGTTACTTCGATCGGAAAATCAAGAGGCTTCCCGGCCATTGACGAGCTCCAGTCTCAGATCACGGGCGAATCGACGTCGGTCTCCAGCTTGCGATGCAGATTGTCAACGAAGCGGCTAAGGCTCTTATAGCCCGTCCCGTAGCTCTTGACCGCCGTGCAGAGGATCGACTGGTCACCGTTCTCTTTCAGCGCAGCGATGACGGCATCAAGCCGTGCGGCCAGATCACTGATCTGGTCTGAGCAGGCCTGCACTTGATCGATCGACAATTCTCCGCTTTTCGTGCCGGGCATGGCGTGATTTGAACACGCATTCAATATCAATGCAACAACTGCGACAAAAAAACGAAATCACAAACCGTTGCCGCACAGTGTCTTACGACAATAGTCTAATAAATGTCCAACAAGTTGTTGCACAACTGTGGTACATCTGTAGGATGCGGCCTCGTCAGTAATAGTCGGCATTAGACAATCGCTGACATGAACGGATTCAATTCTCGGGGCTGTCATGGCGGAAACTTCAACGAGATGCCTGGCTGAAACCTGCATTCGTCCTGCTCGTTGCCGCGGCCTTTGCGGGTCGTGTTACCAGCAGGCCAGACGGGAGATTCAGGCAGGCCGGGAAAGCTGGGAGTCTCTTGAACAAGCAGGATTGGCACTGTCTCGAACGAGCAATCCTCTGGCGACAGCACTGAGAAAAGCGAGGAACAGCAATGAGCACAGCATCTCTACCACCAAGAACTGAGCAGATCGGACACGCGACTGTCGACGAAGCCGCGGCCTACTTTCGCGTCGCGCGTGAAACCGTCTACGGAATGATTCGTCGCGGAGAACTCGCATCCTTCAAGGTTGGGAAACTGCGACGGATCCGCTGGTCCGAACTGCATCGAATAGCTGGAGAGCCGCACGTTACTGGTGAATCCGCATAAATCACGCTGCGAGGGACCGACACGCTGGCCAGGGATGGCCTGACAGACACCTGAGAACGCGAGGGCAGTGGCATGTTGACGTTCGAAGAGATCAAAGCAGACGTTGAAGAGGCTCAGCGGGCCATGCGGTCAGAACTGGCTGACGCGTACCCGTGCGAGGAGTGCGGCGGCGAGTGCTACATCGACATCGGGATCGGCGATCAGGACGACGAACGGGATTGCTCGACCTGCGGCGGCACCGGTGCCTGGGAGTTCGCTGAAGAGGCTCGCAAAGTCGACGCCTACCTCGCGAGCTCGCGTATGACCGTCTCAACACGAACGGAGATCGATCTTCGTGACTGCCTGATCCGGGCTCTGGCGGGAACTGAGACGCTCGACGATTACCGCGGGCCGGAAGTGTTCGAGTCTCCGGTGCTCGATCCCCTGCAGACGAAAGAAGTCGATCAGCTGGTCGAAGGGATCGCTGACGACATGAAAGCGAGAGCTGCAGCCGACTGCCGCGAGCATCGAGAGAACTTGTACGCATACGCGTTTGGAGCCCTGGCTCAGGCATTTCGGCAGTTCCTGATCGACACGCTCCGCACAGACAAATCAATCAACGAAGCGATACGTGAGGCTCGGATTGCCTCGCAGGCGGTCAGCGGCAACGGAGGGGCTGCCAGCTGATCGTTCTCCGGCGGCGTTCTCCCTGGGCGTCGTCGGATTTGCTCCGGGCTGCAGCAGTCAGGAGCGGCCACGTCACGAAAACTCTGGAAAGCCGACAGCATGAGGCTGGCGGATCGAGTGACCAGGTCGAGCGGGTTCGACTCCCGCACGGAGCGTTCGGCGGCTCGTTGCCGTCGTGGTGACGCCGGGCGGCGTCAACTATCGGCAGTACGTCGCCCGGTTTTTCAATCCAACGGAAGGAGCGAAACATGCTGGTTCTGTCACGGAAGAAGGGTGAAACGATTGTCCTGCTGCATCGCAAGACCGGCGAATCGATCGAGGTCAAGCCGACCGAGATTCGACCGCAGGTCGTGCGGATCGGAATCAAGGCTGACCAGCACTGGGAGATCATTCGCAGCGAGCTGATCGACGAATACGCCGCCAAAGCGGCATAACTGGAACTCCGCACGCTGCTGGCGTGCATTGATCCCGCACTGTGGAGGCGGCAAAGCGATCTGGCCCGACGCGTTGCTGAGCAGGTTCGACTCCTGCCGGGATCACTGGAAATGACGTGTGAGTGAGTGTTTCTGTTTCTCAATTCGTGAGGTGAGGCAATGAAGATCGTGCGAGGTAAGACACCGAAACCGGGCCGTCGCATCATGCTCTATGGCGTGCATGGCGTCGGCAAATCCACCTGGGCAGCACAGTCTCCGGACGTGTTGTTTCTGAACGTCGAGGATGGACTTGACGACATCGACTGCGCGAAGACCGAGCAGATCAAGACTGTCGGTGACCTGATGGCCGCTCTGAAATACCTCGCACTCGGTGAGGAGTCTTTCAAGTGGCTGGCGATCGACACCCTGGATCACCTGGAGCAGATCATCTGGGGGCACATTGCCGAGGAAGCCGGCAAGAAGTCGATCGGCGACATCGGCTATGGAGCTGGATACAAGCGAGCCCTGGCCATCTGGAATGAAATCCAGACTGCTCTCGACTACCTCCGCAACAAGATGAGCATGGGCACGATCGCCCTGGCTCACGCTGAGATCAAACGCTTCGATAGTCCGGAACAGGACAGTTACGACCGCTACCGACCGGCCCTGCATGACGCGGCGTCGGCGCTCTGGCAGGAGTGGTCTGACGAAGTGCTCTTTGCGAGCTACCGCACCTATGTCCGCAAAGAGGATCAAGGGTTCGGCAAGGAGCGGGCGATCGCTGTCGGTCAGGGCGAGCGATACCTGAGAACGACCGAGACCGCGGCCGTCGTCGCGAAGAACCGACTCGGCCTGCCGGCGGAAATTGATTTCACCTGGCAGGCGTACGCTCAGTACCTGCCGGGAGCTCAGCCGGCACCTGTTCCGCAGCCGGAAGCGTATCAGCCGCCGACCGTTCCAGCGGAGCCCGCCGGCAACATCGACGGCATCGTCAAAGACGGTTCCAGCAAGCCGCAGCCGGTCATTGCCTGACCGCACCAGCGAATCAACGTGTGAGTGAGTGTTTCTGTTTCTCTGTTTGAATGAGGTGTTACCGATGGCTGAGTTAGGAATGAGTTTCGACGCGAACACTGTCGAACCGAACCAGGGCTTCGAGCCCCTGCCTGCAGGCGAGTACGAGGTGATCATCATCGACTCGAAGATGAAGCCGACGAAAGCGAACACTGGTCGTTACCTGGAGCTGACGCTGCAGGTGCTGAACGGCCCGTTCCAGAACCGTCAGCTCTGGGACCGATTGAACCTGTTCAACCCGAACGACAAGGCCGTACAGATAGCAAAGGGCACGCTGTCGGCCATCTGCCGAGCGATCGGCGTGATGACTCCGAAGGACTCGGCCGAGCTGCACAACAGGCCGCTGCGTTGTCGCGTTGTCGTGACGAAGGACGACAAGGGCAACCCGTCCAACGAAGTGAAGGGCTACAAGCCGCGTGGCGAGCAGGCCGCTGCACCGCAGCAGGCCGCAGCTCCGGCCGCACAGGCTCAGCAGCCTGTCGGCGCTGGTGTCGGTGGCGACGCCGCTCCGTGGGCCGCTCCTCAGTAGATCGAATCGGTGGGCGGGGACGCCGGAATGCCATCCTGGATCAAAAGGCACAGGCGTGACAGCTCGGAGAGACGAGCATTCGGCTCCGTGCGACTGGTTGTCGCAGCATCTACACCAGCGATCGATGCGGGGACTGCTGGACCCCTTGCAGGTTCAAATCCTGCCGGAGCCACTGACTGCAAACTGTTTTTTTGAATCGAGGTAGAGGCAATGGCTGACACACTGATGGAAGACGTCCAGGAACAACTGAAGTTGAACGAGCTCGAAGCGGATCCCGTGTTCGACGAACACCCGAAGACGGCCGAGCCTGAGCTGGTCAACGAAGTACCAGCCGACGCGACGCGGGTCATCAAGTACCCGGTCGCTGACGCGGCGATCGACGAGCTGGCTGAGAAGTACCTGCCGCTGACGATCAAAGGTGTCGACGACAAGGAGGGCTTTGAAGCCTGCGACGCGGCCCGAAAGGACGTCAAGAAGATTCGCAGCACGGTCGAGGCAACCCGTAAGGAACTGAAGGCCGACGCTCTCGAATACGGCCGCAAGGTCGACGCGGAAGCGAAGCGGCTCAAGGGGCTGCTGGAACCCATCGAGAACCACCTGACAAACCAGGTGGACGCGATCAAGGCTGAGAAGAAGCGGATTGAACGTGAGTGGCTCGACAAGCGGATCGAAGCCCTGAAGCCATTCGCGGAAGTCATCCCTGACGAGTCATTCCTCAAGAAGCTCGACGACAGCGAGTTTGCAACGCTCCTCGCGAACGAGCAAACCGCACACGAGGCTCGCGAAGCTCAGAAGAAACGGGAAGAAGAAGAGCGGGCCGAGCTCGAACGACTGCGAGCGGAAGAAGCGAAGCGTCAGCAGGAAGAAGCTGAGCGTCTGAGAGCCGAACGTGCCGAACTGGAACGACAGAAGGCCGAGCTCGCGGAACAGCAGCGACAGCTCGAAGCCGCGAAAGCAGATACGGAACCGCAGCCTGAAACGCCAGTCGTTGCAGAGCCGGTCGGGCAGACCGATCGCGAGAAGCTGGCAGGCGTGGCAAGGCAGCTGCTCCTGATTGAGATTCCGGACGTCGGGCCGGAGATGGTTCAGACCCGCGACGAGATCATCGACGCAATCGATGGGCTCTCGAGCTGGATTCGTAAGCGAACGATCGGCGAGTGAATCGGGGCGTGATGCGTCACCTGCTACTGCATGGAATCGCGGGAAGTGGTGAGGTTGGCAGGCTGCTGCCTTTGGTGTGGAACACACGAACGGAGTCGACATGGATAAATGCAGTAAATGCCACCGCGAACACGCTGGCGAATGCGACCCTAAAGACATCGCCGGGCTGTGGCTTAGCGGCTATTTCATATCACAGGATGACATCAGCGATCGATGCGACTCGTTGGTCTACGAAGTCGAGCATGATGACAAGTGGAACGAACGCTGCGAGTTTGTCGCGGAGTGCCTGGCTGCCGGAATAAAGCCGGTTCATTACGCGGAATGTCTGCTCGATCATGCCAGAGAGTTCATCGACAGTGCAATCGTCGGGTGCCCGCCAATCGCGGTTCTGGTCACAGGGAGACCAGCATCGGGAAAAACGAGTTGGATACAAAAAGCGGGATTCGGTGAACGAGTCATTCAGTTTGATTCAATCAAAACAATGGCCGGACTCCAATCGCTGAAAAACAAATCCACCTGGCCAATAGTTGCCGTTGATCCCGGCATGTGTCGTGACACTCGCGAAATCGAGAACATGCTTAAATTGGTCGGATATCTGGTCACGGTTATGGATATGGATAACCCGCCTTACTGAATTGATCTGATGGAACACACGAACGGAGTCGAGGGGCAATGACGCCACGCTGGTATCAATCTGAAGCTGTCGACGCTGTCTGGCAGCACATGAGAGCCTCAACCGGCTCTCCGCTGGTCGTGCTTCCGACCGGTGCTGGCAAGTCTCTCGTGATCGCGATGCTCGCTCAGCAGGCTCGCAAATGGGACGGCCGCACGCTCGTTCTGGCTCACCGCAAAGAACTCCTGCGACAGAACGCCGCGAAGATTCAGGCACTGCTGCCTGACGAAAAGATAGGCATCTACTCGGCGGGCCTGAGTCAGCGAGACACTGAGGCCGACATCATCTGCGGCGGCATCCAGTCGGTCTACAACAAGGCCGGCGAGTTCGGACGTCGTGAGCTGGTCATCATCGACGAGTCGCATTTGATACCGCCGGACGGCGATGGCATGTATCAGCAGTACCTGCGCGAACTGCAATTCATCTGCCCGAACATCCGACCGATCGGCCTGACAGCGACGCCCTACCGCTGCTCCAGCGGGCCGCTGGCCGGCAAGGGGCGAATGTTCGAACGCATCTGTTACGAGGTGCAGACCGGCCAGCTGATCAACGAGGGATTCCTGTGCCCGCTGACAAACAAACCAGCACAGCATCAGACCGATACCACGGCCATCAAGGTCCGTGGCGGTGAGTTCGTTACGAGCTCGATGGCTGCCGTGTTCGGTCACACTGACGAGATCCTGATTGCCTGTCAGGAGATCATCGACAAGACGAAAGACCGGAAGTCAATCCTCGTCTTCTGCTCTGGCGTCGAACACGCTGAGCAGGTCGCCAGAGTTCTTGAAGAATGCACGAACCAGGAATGTGGCACGGTGACCGGAGAAACCGGTCCACTGGAACGCGAGGCGACCCTGCGACGCTTCAGCTCTGGCGAGCTGCGATGGCTCACGAACTGCGACGTCCTGACAACGGGCTTCGACAATCCCCGCATCGACTGCGTTGCTGTTCTGCGTGCGACGATGAGCCCCGGCCTGTTCGCTCAGATCGTCGGCCGAGGCCTGCGACTGCATCCCACAAAATCAAACTGCCTGGTTCTCGATTTCGGCGGCAACATCGAACGACACGGACCGCTTGACGATCCGAACTACGGTCGCGCGGACTTCCGCAGCACTGGCGGCTCGGCTGAAGAACGCAACGGCCGTGGGAAGCTCTGCCCGAACTGCGAGACCGACGTGCCGGCAGCTGCTCGCGAATGCCAGGAATGCGGGTTTCTGTTCCCCGATCCCAGGCCGTCACACGGCACCGAAGCCGATGATGAGAACGCTCTGCTCAACGCTGAACCGCAGGTCTACACGGTTCAGGCTGTGCGAGCCGTCGAGCATGAGAAGAAGAACAACCCGGACGCTCCGACAACGCTGCGAGTGATCTACACAGTTGTGCCAGCTGATGCCGAAGCAGCCGAGCCGATGACCGAGGAAGAAGCGGAAGCATATTTCGAGTGGAACAAGCCGACTCCGGCACAATGTGGATGCGGACACCTCGCAACGATCCCAACCGTCAAGCATGAAGACGGAAAGTATCAGGCCAGCCTGGTCTGTGGGCACTGTGGTCAGTGGGTCAAGAGGCTCCAGCACCCGAACAACATCCCAGGAGAAGCCGGCAACCTCGAGGAGAAAGAGGTCTCCGAGTGGGTTTGCTTCAATCACGAAGGCTATGCACGCCAGAAGGCCGAAGCCTGGTGGCAGGAACGCTCGACGGCCGCGATCCCGCTGAGCGTCGACGACGCGCTGATCTGCTGGGAATCAATCATCCAGCCGCGACGCATCACGGTCACGAAGGAAGGCCGCTGGGACCGGATCATCGGCTACGAGTTCGACGAAGAACCGCCGGAAGAATGGGCACCGTGCCTTGCCGGTGTGGATATGGAAGACGACGAAATTCCGTTCTGAGGAGAAGAACAATGAGCAACGGAAGGCCAATCCGCTTAAACGATATGACACCAAAAGAAGCTGTTGAGAAATGTCCTCCCGGCATGATTCCAATCTCAATTGGCGACGACCTGATCAAGGTTTCTGGATTCACTGGCGAGCAGCTTGCGAAAGCAATAGCAGGCAAGGTTTACAACCATAATGTCCTGGAAGGAGGTGGCGCGGCATTCACGTTGACGTGCCTGAGCGGGCAGCTCGTTATGACCTACGTGATAAGACTTGATGGATACATCGATGTTGGAACACGCAGTGACATGCTCAAGCTGGGATTTCGTGAAGAGATTCAACTGATAGATGAAGAGACTGAAAAAAATAAGCTCGACAACTGAATGATACTGACGGAACAACCGCACGGAAGAGCACGGAATGCTGATGACACTCGACACCGAACTGATCCCTGTCGAACTTCGCGAGCTCGATCAATGGGTCTGCTGGCAGGATCGCGACGGCCGCAAGGTGCCGATCAACGCTCGCACATCACAGCCGGCGAAATCCAACGATCACACCACGTGGTGCGATTTCCAGACGGCCTGCGATGCTCTGGCCGTCAACGGCAACCTGAGCGGGCTCGGCTTCTGCTTCGCGGACGGTGACGGGCTCGTCGGTGTCGATTTCGACGAGTGCCTCGACGATCGCGGCAACATCGCAGAATGGGCTCTCACCTGGCTGGCCAGCTTTGATTCGTACGCCGAAATCAGCCCAAGCGGCCGAGGCCTCAAGGTCTGGGTCTACGGCAACATCGAACGCGGCCGCAAGACGATCATCGAGGAACGCGAGGGCAAATCTCCGGGCATCGAGGTCTACAGTTCCGGCAGGTTCTTCACGCTGACATCACAACGCTGGGAAGGGCTCGCGGATTCGTCGATCAAGCCCTGCCAGCCGCAGATCGACCGGCTCTACAAGAAGTTTTTCAGTGAGCCAGAGCCGCCGAAGCCCCAGCCAAATACCGGGACCAGCCCGGCACCGAGTTCCGGGCAGCTGAGCATCCAGGAGCGGGCAGCCCGCTACCTCGCGAAGATGCCGCCGGCAGTCAGCGGGCAACACGGGCACGATCGAACGTATCACGCTGCCTGCGTCCTGATGCTCGGCTTCGCGATGGCGATCGACGACGCCTGGCCGGTCTTCTGTGACTGGAACGCGACCTGCGAACCACCTTGGAGCGAACGCGACCTGCGACGAAAGCTCGACGAAGCGAACAAGCTCGGCGGGCAACGCGGGCATCTTCTGACCGGTCAAACGTATCGCGGGCCGGATCCGAATCTGACGGCCCTGTTTCAATCGGTAGAGCAGGCAAATTCGCCGAAGGCCGAGATTCATCCAACACCAGAGAACTTTCCGAAGGATGCCCTGCGTCCACCTGGATTCATCGGCGACGTCATCGATCACAACCTGAGAACTGCACTCTACCCGTTACCGCAGATTGCATTGCCGGCTCATTTGGCCCTGATGGCAACGCTGACCAGTCACAAGATCGCTGATGCACTCTGGGGCACTCGGACGAACGCCTATTTCTGCGGACTCGCTCCGACTCGTGGCGGCAAGGAGCACGGCCGTCAACTCAACAAATCGATCATGCTCTACGCTGGCCTCGATCGGCTACTTGGTCCCGAGAGCTGGGCGTCAGGCTCTGGGCTCACGAAATCACTCGAATCAAACCCGGTTCGACTGTTCCAGGTCGATGAGATTTCTCACCTGCTGTCGACGATGCAGGACGCCAAACGATCGCCGCACCTATTCAAGATCAACAGCGAGCTACTCAAGCTCTGGAGCGGCTCCAGCACGATCGTCAAAGGTGATGCCTATGCCGACGAGAAACGCAACATAACGCTGAACTTCCCTCACGCGATCGTCTACGGAACGGGAGTTCCGTCGTCGTTCTGGGAAGCGATCACATCTGAAAACGTCACTGGCGGACTGCTGGGCCGCTTTCTGATTTTCGAAATGCCTACCGTCGACAACGGCTATGTCGACATGCAGAAGCCGGAGCGTTTTCCCAACGGACCGCCGGAGCGAATTCTGCGAGTTGCTCGCGCCTGGGGTGACTTGAAGCCGCACCGCGGAAACCTTGCCGAGATCGACGGCAGCAGTCCGCTGATTATTGCTCACACGGCAGAAGCCGAGGAACGCTACTGGCAGCACGCCAACGAGACCAACGGCCGTACCAAGAAGGAAAAGCCGGAAACCGCAGCCGTCTGGCGTGGAACGCCTGAGAAAACGAGCAAGTTAGCGCTGCTGTTCGCAGCGAGCCGAGCGACTGCTGAGCAAATCGAAGACGGAAACCTCGACGAGACGCTCGAAATCGAGCTGCAGGACGTCAACCGGGCGATTGCTGTATCGAACTGGTGTACGCGGCGAATGCTGCATCAGGCCGATCTGCACGTTGCTGACAACGATTTTGAGCGTCTCGCCCTGAAAGCACTGCGAAAACTGAAGGCCGACGGCACTCCGATGCCCTGGCGGGATTTCATGCGTACGGCCGTTCGGAACAGTTCGAAAATCGCTCATTCAGTCCTCGACTACCTCGTCCAGTGTGGCTACGTCGAGATCGAAAATCGCACTGCGAACAACGGGGCAGAAGTAGTGTACATCAAGAGAAAATAGGTGTCACAAATGGTGTCACACTGCCCGTGACACCATGCCGCCAATCGCTCGAAAACAGCAAAATGGCGTCACGGTGTCACAACCCCCGTGACAGCAATCTGTGACACCATTTCAAGAAGAAAAGAACTAGGAAATAAGGGGTATTATTAAATGGTGTCACACTATTTACCTGATTTCTCTGTTCTTCTGTTTTGAGCGTTTTTGAGCGTTTTTCGGCTCTTATATATAGAAACGCCGTGACACCGTGACACCATCTAGTGAACAAGCAGCGGATTTCACCAGCACCAGAGGGTGCCTTACCTGACAACGGAGCGAAGCGAAATGACCTACGAGCAACTGCAGGCCGAGCAGGCCGAATGGGCAGCAAAACGATTCGGCAGCGAACGCGGAGCAACCGCTGCTCTCGCGCCGCTGGCTGGCGTCGTCGAGGAACTTGGCGAACTGTCGAGAGCTCTCGTCGTGAGGAAGGCAAACGCGGTCGAGGACGCGATCGGCGACGTCGTGATCTATCTCTGCGACGTCTGCACCCGCATGGGCTGGCAGATGCCAGAGACGCCGCTGCGAGGCGGGCGACTGGATCTCGACGTGATCGGCCGGCTGAGTCACTCGGTCCTGAAATCATCACAGGGCATCCGGCAGGCTGAAGACCACAAGGGCGAAGGGCTGGCGGCCGTGCGGGAGCTGCTCGGCGGTCTGGATCAACTGGCAAACGGCTGGCACATCGGGGACGCGATCGACTGTGCGACGTTCGTCTGGGAGAACGAGGTTAGCAAGCGCGACGTCGGGCACGCCGCGATCCCGCAGCAATGACCTGGGCTCAACGATGGCAGTATATATTCAAACAGAGGTTAGCGCTAACCAAATGAATGCGTCACGCGAAAAATCACTGGTCGACAAGCTCCTGCCGCTGGAACTCACCAACGAGAACGACGGGCGTCAGAAGAGCTGGCAGGCTGCAAAGAAACGCCGCGACGAGTTCGAGCGTGACCTGTCACTGCTGGGGCTCGCACGGAAGCCATTCGGGCATCCCGTCCGCATCGAGATCACGCGAATCCTGGGCAAAGGGCAGCATTTCTGGGACTTCGACAGCATCGGTCGAGGCAACGCCAAAGAGCTCGTTGACGCTCTGGTCGCGATCGGCTGGTTTCACGACGACAGCCCGAAGTGGATCACCCAATGCGACTACCGGCAGGACGCCGGGCATCGGAAGCACGGACCGGCCATTCGAATCCGCGTCTTCGCGGAATAACTGAACAAACTGGAGCACCGCACGGTGCTGGTAGATCAAAAATGGTGGCTTACTACAACGAACACGACGTGTACGCGGCTCAGTGGCTGCGGAATCTGATCGACGCGGGGCTGATTGCTCCGGGAGTCGTCGACGAACGATCGATCACGGAGGTGCGACCGGATGACCTCGACGGATTCACACAGTGCCATTTCTTCGCCGGCATCGGTGGCTGGTCAGTTGCTCTTCGACTGGCCGGATGGGACGACAATCGATCCGTCTGGACCGGCTCGTGCCCCTGTCAGCCATTCTCAGCAGCCGGAAAGCGAAACGGACACCAGGACGAGCGGCACCTGTGGCCAGTCTTCTGCGAACTCATACGGGCCCAGCGACCCGGGATCGTGTTCGGCGAACAAGTCGCCAGCGCAGCGGTCGTCGGAACTGTCAAAGGCGATCGGCCAGCGTCTGCAGGAGATGCTCCCGTCTGGTTCGATGGAGTATCGGCAGACTTGGAAGCTGAGGGCTACGCCGTCGGGGCGGCAGTTCTGGGCGCACACAGCGTCGGCGCACCGCACATCCGACAACGTCTGTTCTGGGTGGGTGAGTCCATCGGCTCGCGATCACAAGGACACGCCGGGCATGGCGACGGAAGCGGTAAACCCGAACGGCTCGATGATGCGGGAGAACTGGAAAACTCGATCCCGTCACTCGGAACAATGTCTCGGGGCGATTGCCGAGATGATGAACGGGTGGGCAACGCCAACAGTCAACGACTCGCGGAACGGCAGGAACGAGACAGCAACGAGAAAACCCGGCTCAAAACACAATACCGGCCAGACACTGTGCGGCCAGATCACAGGCTGGAATACGCCGCGGGCGACGGACGGCAGCAAGGGCGGGCCGAATCAGACGGGCGGCTCGCTGCCAGCGGATGCCGCTCGGACGCATGGAGCGAATACCGAATCGCCCCCTGCCGAGACGAAAGGGCCCGGCGTGTTGGACCCTCAGCTTCCGTGCTGGCTCATGGGGTATCCGGTCGCGTGGCTGTTCGCAGCTCCGACGGACAAGCCGCGGCGGAGCACTGGTACAACCCCGTCGGAGCGTTGAAGGGATTTGGCAATGCAATCGTGCCGCAGGTAGCTGCGGCGTTCATTCAGGCGTTTGACGCCTGCAACAACTCCTGAAAGGGGCACACGATGACGACAGCGACAGCAATCGAAACGACGGAACTGCACAAGGGCCTGGCGACTGCACTGGTCTCGGTCGGCAAGATCGAAGATGGCGAAACGTCACCGGTCGAACTCGAGCAGCTGGAAGCTCTCGACGAAGAGCAGCAGTGTGAGCTCAGCAACTGGATCGATCACGTTTCCGCGGAATCGTTCGCAGTGGGCGAAGAGGGGCGAGAGCCGGAGTATCCGGACCTGCCCGACTGCCTCTGCGATCTGCTGGCCGGCGAGACCGAGGAACCCGAGCGACCGAAAGTCGAGACTCGCGAAGAGGCCGTCAAACGCCTCGAGAGCGAAATGGGGCAGCGGCTCGAAGCTCTGCAGGATGCGACCGACGCGCACACGGCAGCGGCCGAGGAAGCCAAGGCCGCCAAGAAGTACATGGAAGCCGCACAGAACCGGCTGAACTCGACCTGCGTGGAGCTGAACAACGCGCTCAACGGCAACTGGCAGCCGGCTCTGCCGTTCCCGTCCGAGGACAGCGAAGAAGAGCAGCAGGCCGAAGAGCCCAGCACCAGCGGCAAGGATCCCGCGATCACTGCGGCCGTCAGCGAGCTCGACATCACGCCGAGCCAGGCGCAGAAGCTCGAAGACGCGGACATCGCGACCGTCAAGGAGCTCGAGGAAGCGATGAACGCTGACCGTCTGCGAAAGGTGAAGGGCATCGGGGCAGCTGCGATCGACAAGATCAGCGACGCCGTGGTCGCCTGGCGGAACACGAACGGCTACGGCAGCGAGGAGTAACGCGGGCAGTAATCGGGCCATCACCACAAACCAGAAAAGAAAGTTACCAATGGACGGAAACGGAATTGTTGATCTCGCACAACGCGAGGCACACATGCGAGCGGCGATCGGGCAGGTCACCACCGAGACCGAGATCGCAATCTACGCGGCGCTGATCAGCAACATGCCGACCATCAACCCGGAGCAATGTCGGGCAGCAGCAGAGACGGCCGTTAAGGCGGCTCCGTTCCTGTTGGAAGCGAAGGGCTTCACGAAGATCGACGTCACGAAGCCAGCGGAAAAGACCGAGGGCAAGACGTAGCGAAACCTCTGGACAACAAGCACCGAGGGGCTATCCTTATGGCCAGCCCCTCCCCAACATGCAGGAAGCACAATGACGGGGAGCTCTAACCCACTGCACAGTCGACGCGGCGATATCATTCGCGCGATCGACACTCTGATCGAAGCACATGACAAGTGGTGCGATGACCTGACGGCAACCGGCATCGAGGACGGCAGCGATCTTGATGCCGCGCTGCAGGTTGCTATCTCGACGATCTGCTACGGTGACGTGCCGGCCGACTGCCGCGAGATCGCGGACCGGATGCGACGCGTTGATCTGGAGTATCAGGCGTACGTCGATCGCGCGAAGATCACGACCGACGGTGAGCCCGTGCAGGCGTTCTGGTCTGCGTTCCGTGACGTCATCGAGACCTATCGCAAGGTCCGGATTGCGGTCGAGGGGCGAGTTCTCAAGAGCGTGAAGGAATACAAGGCCGAAGGGCTGAATGACTTCCAGATCGCAGTTCAGTTCGGCCTGCGCGTCGATGGCAACTGGACTGGAATCTTCTTTACCGAGCACGGCCAGCCGCTCAGCAAGTTGATTGAGCAGGAGGCCGATAAGCCGGGCAGTGTGATCCCTGCCGACTTTGTGCATCCCGAAGACAAGATCATTCGGGAGAAGCTCAACATCGAGCTGCAGGGGCACCTCGATCGAGCGACGCAGGTCGAACAGCAATCGAAGGCCGGCATCGTCCAGCAGTCGGAAGCCGAGCGGCTCAAGGAGATCGAGGCGGACGTTGTCGAGTTTCTGAGAGAGGGAGCACTTCCCTGGCAGGTCGCGAAGCGGTTCGAGATCACGCTGAACCAGGTCGATGATGTTGCGAAGCGGCACGGCATCGCGACTGAATCCGCACCAGCTGACAGCGAGAGCACTGACGAGGACTCGCCAGTCGAGCCTGTCGATGAGAACGCGAGTCAGGAGCCACCCAAGGCAACGCCAGACGCTGTCAAGGCGGCAGCCGTCGAACGGTTTGAGTCGGGGCGCACGGATATGAAGGCGATCGCTGTCGAACTGAGCCAGCACTTCAGTTCGGCGGTGACCGTGCAACGAGTGTCTGCGTTGCACTCTGCCTGGAAGCGTCGCACGACAGCCGAAGCAACTGCGTAGGTGATCCATGGCGAAGAAGAAGGCCAAGCGAGAGGGCAAATCCGCGTCGACGGTCGCGCGAGACGATCGGATTCGTATCGCGCTGGCCCGCGGACTGTCTCAACGTGAGGCCGCAAATGCGGCCGGCGTCCATCTGTCGACGATCGTGCGACGAGCGACGGATCCGGATTTCATGGCAACGGTCGACGAGATACGGAACGAGGCCGTCGATGGCTTGCTCGGCGGCTTCATCATGGAAGGAAAAAAGATTCAGGCGAAGCTGCTAGAGATCATCGACACGGGAACCGAGAAGGATCGAGTCGCGCTGCAGGGCATCAAGCTCTGGTTCGACAATCTGCTTAAGTATCAGGAGCAGGCAGATCTGACGGGCAAGATTGCTGAGCTACAGGAGCTCGTTAAGCAGCGGCCGTGAGGCGTAAATCGCTCCGGATGCCGTGTCCGCAGCGCTCGCGGAATCAGTCCAGCGCTACCAATAACGCCCGGTTCACCGGGCGGCGGAGATAAGACTATGAATTCAGATGCGACGACGACCGCCGCTCCGGTGCAACCGTTTGTTATCCAGCCTTTTTACGATCAGGGTGGAATCACGATCTACAACGCCGATTGCAGGAAAGTGTTGCCGTGGTTGGGGCGGTTTGACTTGTTGTTAACTGATCCGCCGTATGGGTTAGGGAAGCGATTGACGGGCGGGAACGGTGAATGGGAAAAGCATTTCAAAGAGTCACCAGACTGGGATGCGGCAACGCCGAGCCAGTGGGTGATTGATTCACAAATTGAGTTGGCAGAAAACGCGATCATTTGGGGCGGCAACTATTTTGCGGTGAAGCCGTCACGATGCTGGTTGACGTGGGACAAGGTGCAGGAATTCAGCGGCAGCGATTTTGAGGCAGCGTGGACAACGCTGGATAAGCCGTGCAAGACGTTTCGCTTGAGCCGGGTTGAGGCGCACACGAACGGAAAGCACCACCCGACCGAGAAGCCGTTGAGGTTGATTCAGTGGTGCCTGAGCATGGTTAATGACGTAACAAGTGTGGTTGATCCGTTCATGGGGGCGGGGACGACATTGGTTGCGGCGAAGCTGGCCGGAATGCGTGCGGTTGGAATAGAGATAAACGAGGAATACTGCCAGAAAGCGGTCGAGCGTCTACGTCAGGGCGTGCTGCCGTTTGCTGGATAACGCACAGCAGGCGGCTGCCGTGTCCAGCGCTACTTTTGGAAAACTGTCCAGCGCTACTTTTGGAGAGAACGGAATGACAGAGAGCGAGATGTTTTCGATCAGACGCGGCGACGCGATCGATTTACTTTCAGAGTTCGAGTTGACTCCGGATGTGATCGTGACCGATCCGCCTTACGCATTCGGGGGAAGTGGCGGCGAGCACGCATTGAGCGCGACTGTCGCTGTCGTTCTCCGCGAGGCTGCGGTCCGCTTGAAGCGGGGCGGCTGGATGATCGTGTTCTGTGCGTCGTCCTGGCGTTCGACGGCCTACATGGTCGAGGCAGTTCGTGGGATTCTGGAGCCTGTCCGCATCGGTACTTGGTGCAAGCCGGTCGCGAAAACGAAAACGAGAACTCCCGGCTGGCAGTGGGCGACGGTCAACGCTGTGGCGATGCGAAAAGGCAAGGGTGAGGGAATTCCCGCCGACATGCTTGACCACATTACAGCAGAGCCGATCCGTAATGGTCGACGTGCAGAGTTGCCGCCCGAAGTTGCAGACTGGGCAGTCAGGCCATTTGCCGTCGAGGGTGGCCTCCTGCTCGACCCATTTGCGGGGAGCGGTGCGATACCTCGAGCTGCAGAGCGTGCAGGAATGCGAGGAATTGGTTTCGAGAAGCAGGCAACGTAACGACTCCGCGTGCCGTGTCCGCAGCGCTCACTGACGGAGCGAAATGTCCAGACTCAAGCACATCGTCGACAAGCTCCTCGAAGCCGAGAAGGCAGCACAGGCTGACGCTCACGGCAGCGAGAGTAATCTGGCTAGCGATCCGCTCCGCTACATGCGAGTGGCAGGCCTGACGCGACTGCAAGCAATGCAGAAAGCGATCGACCTGCTAACCGAACATCAGCCGAAGGACTGGGAGCAGAAGGTCGAGCAGATCAGGGCTGCGATGGCCTGAAAAGCGAATTCGACAATCGCTCAGCTGATTTGCTACAGCCCACGCCTCACACACCGGATTCCAGACTGAATCCCGATCACCCGTACGGAGCAATGAACGATGGTTGAGGCAATTCCCAGCCTGCACGGCAGTCAGATCGCGGGAGACAGCGATCACCGACCAAGCAATGCCTGCAGTGGCGCCCTGTTCTATGACAAAAACCTGCGAGGCCTGCTGGCTGGTCGTGAGACGGTGCTGGATGCCCCGGCTCGACTGGTGCCCAGCCGCATCCAGCTGACACACATCGCCGGACAGCGCGGCAAGCCTGGCCTGAATGCCGACATCCAGAACGCGGCCGAAGCGACCCGCATGATCGCGGATCCGGATTTCGAGATTCTCGGCACAAACGCGTCGAGCGACGACGTCACGTTCAACGCTGAGGGCGGCCTCACGTTCACAACGGACGGGGCTGATGGTGACAGCGTCATCCTGTTACCGCACCTCGACGCGAATCAGTCGGCATGGACTCAGATCACCTGGGGCACCGACAAGCAGACCGCCTGGCAGTGTCGCATCGAGACTGGCGCCGCGATCGATAACTGCATCATCTGGGCCGGCCTGAAGCTGACCAACACGCCAACGACAGCGACGGACGACGATCAAGTCTTCTTCCGCTATGAGGATGACGTCAACGACGGTGAGTTCCAGGCGGTCAGCTCGATCGGCGGAACGGACACTGCGACTGATACCGGTGTCGCGGTGGCAGCGAGCACCAGCTACGAGCTGGTCATCGCGATCGATAGCGATCGCATCGCCCGTTTCTACATCAACGGCACGCTGGTCGCGACGACGACAGCACTGACGGACGCGACGGACCTGATCCCGTATGTCGGCGTCGAAGCGGACGGAGCTGCCGAGGCGAAAACGCTCACCTATTACGGCCAGCACATCAGCCGCGAAGCTGGTTAAGCGGGCGTGTAGCTTGCTGAAGCCGGCCGCCTCCCGCACACAGGGGCGGCCGGCTTTTTCTTTCACTTCTGAGCACGAGGAGCACGACAATGCCGGACGAACAGACAGACGCAATCGTCGACGCCGATACGGGCGAGGTTGTTGCCGAGGCAACGACGGATAACGACAACGATGACCTGCAGGAAGGCGGGCAGGCTGAGATTGTTGCTGACACTGAAGAGGCCGAAGCGCAGCCAAGCGAGCTAGCATCAAACGGCAAGATTTACGCCAGCAATGGCAAGGACTACGTGACCGACGACGGTCGTTATGGTCGCGAAGAAAACGGACTCACGGTCTACCTGAGCACCGAGCCGCGACCCGGTGCGATTTACCCGGAAACACCAGCAGCGGACGGGTTTTCTGACGACGCTGACAGCAAGGGTGCCGGCGAGGGCTCATAACCCCGCTTCTCCGTTCAACTCGGAGGTTGTCGAGTCGTTTTTTTATCGTCCGCGAGGCCCGGCAGTGTTCCACTGGCTGCCGGGCCTTTTTGTTTGTTCGTCATGGCATCGGAACCACCGAGCCGGGGCATAGCAGTCAAAGACTGCCTGGATGCCGCTGCTCGGTCCGGAGATCGATTCAGAGCACGAAGCCGGCCGCGTTGTCTCGACACTCGATGACGCGTTCTGCACGTTCAAGCCTCGCCCTGATCAGCCGCAGAAGGGCGACGAACAGGCCGGATATTTCAACTCGAAGCACCGCGGCGTCTCGTTCATGCTGGGCGGAAACGGTGCCGGCACGACGACGCTCGGGCTCGCCAAGGCGATGAAGTTCGTGCTGCACGAGCAGCCGCCTCCGCGCGAGAACACTCCGTTCTGGGTCATTGCCGAGAGCTACGAGCAGGTCATGGAAGCCTGCTGGGCCGAGAAGCTCTACGGCCGCTCGATCTGTCCACACGGCGAAATTGAGTTCGATCGCATCGCGTGGATGAGCTCGAAAGACAACTGGCCGAAACGCGTGCCGCTGAAGCCGTGGGAAGGCCGGCCTGGCAAGAACTGGGTGCTGGAGTTCAAGAGTTACCGACAGGGCCGGAGCCAGATGCAGGCCCGCGCAATCGGCGGCTTTCTGTTCGTCGAGCAGTTCCCCTGGGGCATCCTCGAGGAAGTGCTCCGCGGATCCCGCGAGTACGAATTCCCCGGCAGCAAGCTGGCCGAGTTCACGCCGGTCGATCCCGCATTGTCGATCGAGCTGCAGGACATGATCGACGAGGACGACCTGCCGCCTGGCTGGGCTGTCTACTGGTCGAACACCGAGTGTGCCGTCGATGCCGGTCAGGTGTCACAGGAGTGGTTTGACGAGTTTTTCGGGATGCTTCCCGACGAGGTGAAGCCGGTCCGCTGCCGTGGCCAGTTCGGGCAGTTCGAAGGGCAGATTTACCAGACCTGGAATTCGCAGGTACACGCTCCCGGCGACGACGTGATCGATTTCCCTGAGAACGTCGAATACCGACGCGCAATCGACTGGGGAGCCGGCCCGGAAAACGCGTTCTGCTGTCTCTGGGCGTACAAGACCGAGGCCGGCCAGTGGTTCGTCTTCGATGAGTATTACAGCACCGATCAGACGATGACGACGGCCGATCACCTCGAGGAAGTGTCACGCATTTCTGATGACTGGGACTGGAACGACAATGAACCCTGGTTCGGGACGACCTATGCTGACCCGAGCAACCCGGACGGGATTCGGCTCGCGACGAAGCTAACGCAGTACAAGCCCGACTGCCGACCGCTGAACATGACGGCCGCGAACAACTCGGTTTACGAGGGCATCGAGCACGTTCGTTACATGCTGAAGCCGGACAAGACGCTCGGCGGCCAGTGTCGGCTCTACATCCATCGAGAGCGGTGCCCGAACCTCGTGCGGCAGATGCGCACGTATCGCTGGGAGCGAGGCAGCGTCACCGGGGCGAATCCTCGCGACGCGAAGCCCAAGCCGCTGAAGAAGGACGACCACGCCGTCGACGCGCTGCGCTATCTGGTCTACACGGAAGCGGCACGCCGCGGCGAGACGATTACGCGAACGTCGCACGATCATTCGGCGTCGAGCGTCCGGATCCGTCGGCGACACGAATCGATGCAGCTTGATCGCGGCGAAGGTCGACGCTGAGCAACTTCGACAATCGCTCGGCTGATTTGCTAGATGGCCGGGCATGATCATCAAGAAGCAACTCGGCAAACCATGGGCCGGCGGTCCGGTCATTCCAGTGACCTGCAAATGCTGCGGGAAGCGTCTGAAGAAGCCGCAGGCCGCGAAGCATGAGATTTGTCCGCGTTGCCAGCGCGACCGGAGGTACTGATGAGCGACCTACCGTCTCACACGCCGTTCGACCACAAGGGCAACGAACTGATTTCGGTCGTGTGCCGCGTTGTCGAATGCGATGATGGCGTTACACGGCTCGATCCGGTTATGTCCGAGGAGATCGTCAAACTGAGCGAGGACGTCAATCGGAATCGTTTCGTCATTGCCTGGCTGACTCGCTCGTCTCTCAAGTCGATGGGTATCTCCGTCCAGAAAAAGGCCTGACCAATGCCGCTGTTCCCGCATTACCGCGGTGGTCAGAAGGCTCTGAACCGTCGCAATCGGCCGAAGTCGATTTTCCGCGGAGCCATCGAGGGCGTCAAAGTTCTCGGCAGCCTGACGGACACGAGTCAGGCCGTTTCGCACCTACTGCGTGGCGTCGGGGCTGCGAAGCCGATCATCGACCTGATCACCAAGATCCAGCGGGCAACCGGTGGCGGTGGAGGCGGCAAGGGCGGCGGCCGAGGGCGTCGAGGCGTGGCGTCTGACGGCGATGACGAGCTCAACATTGCACTCGACCTGGCGGAATCGTTCCTGCGTGAGCATCGACCGGAGCTGTTCAAGGGTCAGCCGGCGGCGAAGCCGAATCGAGGCCGTTCAGCCGAGCCGGATACATATCCGCTGAAGACTCGGCCGGATAACCGAGTCACGGCGACGGCCGGCGGTCGCACCATGTGGGTGCAGCCTGACGACCCGCTGATTACCGGCGAAATGATCAACGTCGAATCGTCGAACGTGCATTCGATCGGCTTCGACTGGGACGGTCAGAGCCAGCACGGCACGCTCAAGATTCGATTCCTGCAGAAAGACCGGCGACGAGGCGGCAGGAGTAAGACGGCCGGCCCGCAGTACGAGTATGAGAACGTGCATCCGTACGTTTTCGAGTCGATGCGAACCGCGAGTTCGAAAGGCTCTTTTGTCTGGGATCGGATTCGTGTTCGCGGGACCGTCAGCGGGCATCGCTACCGGTACAAGCTGGCTGGCATTGCTCAGGGCTACGTGCCGCGGGAAGCGAAGGCCTACGGTCAGGGCGATCGACGGAAAGAGTATTTCATCGGACGGCAGCTGAGAGCACGCAGTCCGAGCACAGGGGAAACGCAGACGTTCCAGTCAGCTTTGCCGGATCGACTGGTCGGGCGATATCAGCCGGAGCTGCAGGCTCTGGCGTCGCGCGGCATTCCAAACCGCGGCCTGCCGAATCGAGGTCGATAGGCTGCACAGCATCGAGGGGCACATCGATGGATTACGTTGAAGCGAGAGAGTGGGGCTACCTCATCCTGACAGGGCTGGGCGTCCTGGCTCTGCAGGGGATTGCCCGGCGGATGGCGGAAGTGGCGATTGAGGCACGAGCGGCCGGGATGCGGGTTGTTGCGAGCCAGGCGGTACAGATGGACAAACTCGAGGAGTTGAGCAACATTCGGGACCAGCTAATTCGCATCAACAAAGGTGACGGGCCTTTGTGGAGCATGATCGACGTGAGGACTGATCATCTAGCAAAGCTGGCGGGCGAACTGGCCGAAAATCTGGCAAATGGGCCTAGTGGGGCCACCAGTGTTGTGGAAATCATCAAAAACACTCGCGAGATGCAAGCAGAACTGCACGAGCAGGAAACGAAGCCATTGCACGAGGAGCTCGCTTGGCTTCGGGAGCAAAACGAAGAATTGCAGAAAGGGCATCCAAACGCCGAACTGGAAGAAGTGAAGGCCGAGCTCGACAGGGTAAAGAGTCGTTGTCTGAACCTGTCGCAGCAGCTGATCGAGAAAATGGCACAACAGGGCAACAGTAGCCAAGCGATCGAAGAATGGAGCGGAGAGCGTGCCGCTCTGACGAGCTGCTGACGCCGATTCGACAATCGCTCAAACAATCTGCTAATTCGTTCGACTGCCAGATGCCACTGGCGTAACCTCGCAGGGCGGCCCGGCTCTATTTTGTCCGGGTCGCCTTTCTCGCACTGCATCGGAACCACCGAGCTGAGCGGCGGATAACGACATCGACGCATGATCGGCGCGGCGCCACGAATCCCCGACAGCTATCAGCAGATCACGACGCAGCTCAATCGCACGACTGCGAATATCGTCGATACGTCGTTTCTCAGTGGCGGCCTGCCGAACGCCGGCAAGCAGCCTCTGCCGCACGTCCTGACGTTCAACTCGCTCCTGGGCTCGATTGCCCGCGTCTACCGAGACAGCGACGAGGCGATCAAAGCCAGCCGCGACAACGCTCGTTTCATGCGGAACGACGTCGGCATCATGGAGTGCCTTGAAGCCCGGCAGCGGCTCACGGCCCTACTCGACTGGCACATTGAGCCCGAAGACGAGAACAGCCCCGAGCAGAAAGAGCTCTGCACGAAGCTGACGATGATTCTGAAGCGTATGCGACGCTTCACGGAGTACCGTCGCAACCTGCTCGAAGCGATCTGGTATGGCAAGTATGCCGTTCAGCACCGCTGGGCGAAGCAGCGGATTCAGGGCGAATCTTACATCATGCCGACCGCGCCAACGCTGGCCGAGGGGTATGGCTGGAGCCCGGTCAACGGCGACAAGCTGGTCTTCCAGCACGATGACCCAAGCTGGCTGAGCGGCACGTACAACCGCGATCTCGGCCCGGTCGGAATCCTGATCAACCGGGCTCTCGCGGCGTCAAGCCACATTGACAAGAACTACCTCGCGGCGACTGATCGCGGGATGGCTTACTTCCTGCCGCACTATCAACGGCGATTGCTGGCAATCCATCGACACCAGATCGAGGATGCTCCCTGGGAAAACCCAATCGACGCTGGCTCAGTTCACGGCGTCGGCATTCGATCGCGAATCTATTGGGAGTGGTTCCAGCAGCAGGAGTGCAAGGCCTACCTGCTCGAATACCTGGAACGCTCGGCAGCCGGCATCGAAGTCTGGGAATACCCGATGGGTTCGTCCGAGGCTAAAGACGCCGTCGAAACGGCGGCCCTGCAGCGAGGCAGCGGAAATAAGGGCGTCATTCTGTTTCCGAAGCCGATGGGTGAGGACGCACCGCTCTACAACGTCCACATCGTTGAGCCCGGCATGGCCGGTGCGGAGATCATCAAAAACCTGCTCGAGGAGTATTTCGGGCACCGGATCAAGCGATACATCTTAGGTCAGACGCTGACGAGCGAAGCGGACGCGACCGGGCTGGGATCCGGCCTGGCTGACCTGCACCTCGACACTCTGATGCAGATCGTCACGTACGACGCCCGGAACCTTGAAGAAACGCTGACGTACGAACTGGTCGAGCCGGTCAAGCAATTCAATTTCCCGGCGGCGTCCGATATCCACTGCCGGTTTGTCATCGAGACGGAAGACCCGAATCCGGAAAGCAAGCTCGGAGCGTTCAAAGGTGCCTGGGAGATGGGTGCCCGGATCAAAGAGAGCGACGTTCTCGATTCGATCGGCGCGAGTGTCCCGAAGGAAACCGACCGCGTTCTGCCGAGCCCGCAGGGCGGCGGCGAGGGAATGCCGGGTATGGACGACGGTACGGCCGGCGGTGGTGCGATGCCGGATCCTCGAACACTGGCCGCAGTGGCGGATATGGGCGCGAAAGTTGGCGCTGTCGTCGAGCCCGAGAAGTACGAACGCGACGATGAGCCCGAACGCGGTGATTTCGACGTCACGGCTCCCGAAGTCGTCGAGAAGCTCCGGAAGATCGCGGAAGACTTTGCCGGCACGCTGGCGATCGATCGCGATCAGGTCACCGATATCGTGATTGCCGGCAGCGCAGCGAATCCGGACCGGTTCACCGAGCAGAGCGACATCGACGTTCACCTCGTCGTTGATCCGGAGATCGAGGGCATCGATCGCGAGTTTCTCGACGAGTATCTCTACGATCACGGAGCACTCTGGAACCTGAAGCACGACGTTCGAATCGGTGGCCATCAGGTCGAGTTGTTCGTCGAGCTCGAGGACGGCGGCGGCACGCCCGGAGCGAGGTACAGCCTCGTATCCGAGGAATGGGTTCAAGAATCCGAGGACGACGACGACGGCGAAGCTGACGCGGCTGTCGTCGATTACAAGGCCGACGTCGCGGAACGCTGCATCGAGCTCTGTATTCAACGACGGAATCACGAGCAGCTGAAGACGCTCCTGCAGCGGCTTCAGGCGAAGCGACGCGAGGGCATTGCTGAGGACGGCGAGACGTCCGTCGAGAATGAGGTCTATCGCGAGCTGCGGCATCGCGGCGTTCTGGATGAGCTCCGGGCTGCGATCATTCAGACGTATGACGAGAGTGTTTCGCTCGACCTGGACGGCGACGCCGATCAGGACAGCGAGCACTACGCGCGAGACGTCGCGACGGCCTGCCGTGAAGCCGCGGCCGTGACCGACACGAGCCCGACCGAGGCGCAGGCAAAAAGCGGGAACTACCGGAAGGGCAAATTCTGGAATCACGGCCTGCAGGTCACGATCGAGAATCCGAAGGGCTCGACACGCAGCGGCACCGACGCGAACGGCAAAGAGTGGTCCGTGACGATGCCGGCGCATTACGGCTACCTGCGACGCACCGAGGGCAACGACGGCGACCAGCTCGACGTCTTCATCGGGCCGGATCCCGCCTGCGATCTGGTGTACGTCGTCGATCAGATCAACCAGGACAACGGGCGATTTGACGAGCATAAGGTGATGACCGGGTTCCACACCGAGGCGGAAGCCCGCAAGGCGTACCGCGACGCGTTTACGGCCGGCTGGAAAGTGGGCACCGTGACGCCGGCAACCTGGAAGCAGCTGATTGACTGGATGACCAACGGCGATCTATCGCTGCCGTTTGCCGAGGGACTGTCGTGAGACCTGTTGCATTCAATACGTGGAAGTCTGGCAATCGCGCCCAGGTACACGGCAAGTGGATCGGATACCGCAACGACGGCGGCAGCTGGGATGCCATCAACGCGGCATTCCGCAACGACGGTTCCGCGTTCGTCAGCGATTCCGGACCGTTCCGGTTTCACGTTCCGCAGTTCGCCAATGAGACGGCCGTTCTCGAGATCAATAACCGCTGGGACGTGTTCAATCGGTCGTTGATCACCAGCCCGGCGATGGTCCTTGAGATTACGCCAGAAGGGATCGGAGCCGTCGCGGGCCGCATTGACGACAGTCAACCCTCGCAGGTCTGGTATGATGACGCCTGGGGGCCAGGGCTCTCGTTGAGATACACGGTCTGGCATGGGCGAGCCCCGCGGGCAACGCGGGAAGCAGTCATCGATCCGGCTAGGCTGGAGTCCAGGCACATCGGGCAACCGCTACAGGCCAGCTGGCTGATTACATGCTCGAAAGCGCAGGTATGGATCGGCAGCGAACGCGCGAAGATGCCAGACGGGTCTCTCTGGGCGTCGGCGATCGACAACACGATCCAGATACCGACAGCAGGGGCTGCCGTCCATTACTTCGACGGACAGCTCGACCAGCAGCGAGGCAGCGGGTTTAAGGCTCCGCAGGTCTGGTATTGGAAAGCAGACGGCACGCTGGTGACGCAGTCCGCGACCGTCACTGCCACGATCGTTGATCCGGATACGATTAGGCTCACGAAGACAATCCCGGCCGCGCTGGTAGACGCAGCAGCGGCGGAGGGTTCGTTGCTAATCAGTGATGACGTGCAAACGTTCTACCCGGACCCGCACTCAGAGACCACGACGTGGGACGGTCACGTGGGCGCTCGAAACGGCGATTGGGCCACCGTGATCGCGGCAAACGGCAGTTCCACGTACAGCGCATCGCACCAGACCACGGCGGGGATTACCTACGACACCAGCACCATCACAAATCACCGCTTTATCACACTCTTCGACGTGTCATCGTTGTCTGGTCAATCGGTCGAAAGTGCAAACTGGCACTGCGTCCGAACGGGGGGATACAACCGCGACGTAAGGCTGACCGGCGCGACGACCGCCAGCAACACGGGGCACACGACGACGGACTATCAGAACACGTTCAACGATCACGACACTGATCTGACGGATGCGTTTCAGCTCGACGACACGCCGGTTGCGCTGAATATCACGGGCATCACGCACCTGCAAACAGCCGTCGACGGTTCAGGGATCGTGAAATTCTGCTGCCGGTCAAATCTGGACTACATCGGCTCAACATCAGGACCGGGTGGTTCGCAGAACACGTCGGTCTATACCGCCGAGAGCGCGAACGATCCATACCTTGAAGTCACATACGGCGCGGCTGGAGGCGGTGGCGGCGGTGGCGGCACTGATCCGAACGCCCGGCGGCGGCGAATGCTCAGAATGCTTTGTTCCTGCGACAGCAGAAAAGGATAGAACCAATGGGAGTAATCTCTCGAGACAAACGGGGCACGGGAGCCCTGGCACTGACAGCAGCAGAAGGAACGACCGAGGCGATCCCGTACAGCGGAATCACCGGCATGGTCTACTTGTCGGCGGCTGCGACGATCACGTTCTACGGAGCAACATCAGAGGGCGGCGACTACACGGTTCTGAACCGTCGCACGTCCGCTGATACGGACTGGACGGCGTTCGAGAACGTCAGCCTGACGGCCGCGGCAGAAGGCTGGTTCCCGGTTCCGGATGAGTGTGCGGCGTTCCCGTGGATCAAGATGGTGCTCGGTAGTGGCACGATGAGCGACGCCGAAATCCAGCCGGTCACGTAAGGGCCGTGTCTCTGTCGTGCCAGACTTAATTTCTCACGGATGACGACATGCACCCGATCACCGCAATGATCAACGCGGCGGCAGCCGCCAACGTCGAGCAGTACGCCCGCAAGCGTAAGGACGCTCCGGGCCAACGCGATCTGTTCAGCGGCGAAGAACGCGCGTCGAAAAAGACGCAGGGCAAACTCCGCTGGATCACGCTGAAAGGCGAGGACGGCAGCGGTGGGGCTCACGTCCAGATCAACGGCGACGGCGACATTGTGAAGGGGCCGGCCGCTCTCGCTGAGAAGGGCATCAAGAACCTCAACGATTTCGGCAAGGGCGACGAGAAGAAGCCGAAGAAGAAGAGCAAGCCGAAGGATCGGGACGCGGAATCGATCGAAAAGATGGCACCAGGTGCCAAACGCCGCCAGGAACGTGAGAACAAGCAACGGGACGAGTGGCACGAGAAGAACGACAGCAGCAAGTGGGACGCACATCAACCCGAATGGACCGAGCATGAGGGAACGCCTGCGCTGCAGGTGCCGGGATCACAGTTCGTGGCTGTTGCGGCGAATGGTCGCAAAGACTCAAAGAACTATGTCGTGTTTGACACGTCGGCCGACGATCCGGATGAGGAATACGCGTTCCTGAAGAAAAACGAAGTACATAGTTGGCTGGCACAGCGGTCGAAAAACGCTGCTGATGACCGCGAGAAGCAGACGCCGGCCGAGCGGGCTGCGAGCCCAGAGAATCGCAAGGCTCTCGAGTCGTTCTATGACGATGGCGTCGGCGCGAGCGCGATCAGGGACGTCGAAGAGGGCCGCGGCCAGACGATCGACACGACGGATCCGGACTGGGAGAAGAACCGGCAGCAGCGGATCGCGGAACGGAAGGCAAAGCAGGAAGCGAAGAAGAGCGACGGCGGCGAGCTCAACCTGGCCGACCTGCGGGAAGGGCATCGGGTGCTCTGGTCGCCTCCATATGACGACGACATGGGACACGGAGCTCCGCCGGCCGGAACAGTGCTGACGCTGACGAATAAGACCGTCGACGACATGGGCGAGGTCTGGGACGCCGAGGACGACGACGGCAAATCTTACGAGTGGCTCGAACCGCAGAGTTTCAAGGCGGCACCGAAGACTGAGGCAGCGACCGACAGCGACGAACGCGAACCGTGGCAGGATATGTCTGACGCGGCCGACGCGTTGTTCGAGCCTGACACCAACCCGCAGCAGGTCGAAATGGTCGGCGAGCCGGCCGACGACGAGCCGAGCCTGGCGGACCTGCAGGCCGAGCGAAAGAAGATCAGCGACCGGCATATCTGGGACAACGCGATGAGCACAGGCTCAACGCGACCGGCACCACCGGACACAAGCGAGCTCGACAAGAAGATCAGCAAGGCCGAGGAACGTGAGGGCAAGAAGCTCTGGCAGCGACCGAGAGACGCCGTCAAGCGCGTCACGGGGATGCCGGAAGCGAAGCACCGCAAGCTCGTCGAGGATGCTTTGAAGCGCGGCAAGGACGTGCCGGCCGAGGTTCTGGCGGATTATCCCGACCTGCAGGCCGGAAGCGACGAGGCGGCCGGTGAGACCAAAGAGCAGCACCGCGATCGCCTGATCGGTGAGCTGGCCGAGAAACGAGCCCGGACTGGCAAGAAGACCGTCGAGCAGCATGAGGCCGATATCCGCGACGCGATCGACAGCGGCGTGAGTACGTTCGGTACGCAGGCGGATGCGAAATGGGAGCGAGCGAACGGCGGCGAAGCGGAACCGGAGACCGAGAGCCCGAAGCGGCCGACGATCTCCGAGAGCGACGTCGACTACAAGCGAGCAGCCGCGGCCTACGCTGGCATTTCGATGGTGCCCGATGAACGGGCAAAGCAGGAACAGCAGCAATACAAGCAGTTCATGGATTCCGTCTGGGATGACGTCAGCAAGATGGCGAAGTCGCCCGAGCAGCAGATGGTCCTCGATAGCGAGTTCTCACGGTTCCAGGAGGGCTACCTCAAGAAACTGAACGCGCACCTCGACGCGAAGAGCCGCACGCTGTCACCAATGGTCACCGGACCGAGCAACTTCCCGACGCGTCGGAATCAGAAACGATTCGACACCGAGCGACGACGCCTCGATGAGCTACTGGACTACTCGAAGAAAGCTCAGGCGGCGATGCGTCGCAACATCCGCAACGCGATGACGTCCGAGCAGCTCGCGGAAGAGTCGCACAACGAGATACACGGCCAGATCGAGCGGATGATCGGCACGATGAAGGCGTTCGAGGCCGGCGAGATGCGGGGCTCCGATCCTGCGTTGTTCAAGCAGAATTTTGTCGGCAGGTTTTCGACGGCCGTTCGCGATGCGAGCCCGGAAGTTGTGCAGAACGCGCTCGACACGCTCGACAAGCTGCAGACCGAGCACCTCAAGAAACCCGTCTTCACGAAGCGTCACAAAATCTGGAAGTTCGCCGAGCACGCCCGCAACCGCGTCGAAGCACAGAAGAACGCACCGACCGGCACCGAGACCGTTCACGAGGTCGCAGGGCATTCGGTCGAGCGTGATCACGACGACGATCGCGTCCGCATCTTCTTCGACGGCAAGCCCGACGCAGACGTCCGCAGGTCGCTCAAATCATCCGGCTGGCGATGGTCGCCTCGCAACTCGGCCTGGCAGCGGAAGAACACCGCGAACAGCGTCGCGAGCGCGAAATCGATTCTCGCGAAGCACTAAGGCGAGGCAAAATCAGAGACCGAG
>Ga0208645_1000275_pt1 | contig 63266 bp, 93 predicted proteins | sample VirMetDEL_Sep_01_FD_184519 | JGI IMG/M metagenome (GOLD analysis project Ga0208645, IMG submission 184519) | Aqueous microbial communities from the Delaware River and Bay under freshwater to marine salinity gradient to study organic matter... | ecosystem: Environmental > Aquatic > Marine >... | reverse complement strand
CAGCGCCTCATCGCTCATGCTCTTGGCACGTGCCTCCCAAGTGGCGAAATCAGCGGCGGTGGCGTAAGTGGCGATCATGGTCCGGTGGTGTGAACTGCGATAATTGTAGCAGATAATTGGGGGGGGGGAGAGAGGAGGAGATCGATCGAATCCCCATTGTGACGATTTATGAACAGTCCACCGATTGTCTGATTCTGGCGCCGGGCGCGTGTAGAATAAGGGGACAATCAGATGAGGGGTGGGGTAACCCCGTTGATGAAATGGTCGCCACGCCCCCTGCGCAATTTTATTTGCGAACAATTGTGAAATGTGTTGACCCGACCGGATCCCCTATGCTAGGATTGGGGTAGAACCTTTTGTATGTTACGGATTGTTAAAGAAAGGGGGCGTTGCCGCCCCGTTGTGGTTCAATGGAAAAAGTCGTAAGGCGTTTGCTCTGTCGGATCATATCCCTCCCAGAGCATTGCTACAGTGCTAGCAATGCTGCGCTCTGCCTTCCAGCAGTCTAGGATGACATCCAGTGCCCAACCGTCATCAAGGGTGGCAGGGGGGCATTCCTGCGCCTCCACAGCATCCCAGAACTCTCCAAAGGACTCATCCTGCCAGCAGGATTCGGAATCCAGCGCCATGCGCCGGTTGTATTCTTGGCGCTCTTGGCGCTCCATCTCTGCAAGGGTGCTGTTGTGAAAATCCATGGTTCCGGTGTGGTGCGGTTTGCTTTGAAAGTATAGAGGCAAAGGGAGCAGGGGTCAACCTGCCCCCCGTAGGGATCAGACCGTCTGATCCTTAATGGCATCATGTACCTCTCCCAGCATGTCATACCAACGGGTTAGACCTTTTTGACCCATTTCGTGCCCTTTGGCGGACAGGAGCGCGATTCGGATCGTATCCCAATCGCCTGCGGCAAGGGTGACGGTTTTGTTTTTGGTGGTGGTGGTGCTCATCAGTCTCGGGTGTGGTGCGGGTTCCTGTCCCGCTTGAGCATATCCTACATCAGAAGGGGGGATCCGTCATCCCCCCCAGTGGACGGTGGTCAGACCGTCACAATCCTGTCTGCCTTTTTCTTTGCTGTTCCATGCGACGGAAAACATACAATAACGTTACGGTCGGAGTTAGCACAAATGCCGCAAGTTGCACATGTAACATTATCATGAATCTTTGCAGGGCAGACTACACATTTGCGACCGTTGGTTGTTGTGAAGAACCGGCGCGATTCTGTGGAGGGAACAACAGCAACGGCAGGGATTCCGTGCTCTGTCATCACTTTATCAGCAACCTCTACAGACTCACAGGATGCAGAGATTGTGAAACCTTTGCTGTTTGCTTCCTTGATAATTTCAAGGTTCTCAGTGTTGAGAACGTGGTGAGTGTAAGTGTAACCTTTGCGCCCTTTGTTTGCTGCCACCAGATCAGCAACACTGGCGCGATCGATGTTCCCATCAACATGGGGCAGATCACCGGATACGTTGTGGCGCCAGATCTGACCGCGTGCAATCCGGCGAACCTTAGAGAGGAATTCCTCCCATACAATGCCGGTTTCGGATACCTTGCGCCATGCCGCGCCCTGGAAGTGGAATTTGGCGTAGCACGCTTCCGCCATGGGGCAGGTAGCGGGGCAGGATGCCTGTTCAGTGGTGCTGGCAGGGATCCTGCCAAGTTGGGCGTTGCTGCTGGCGGGGTTGAAAGAGACGCGCATTGGTGTGGTTGCGACTGATCAAACAATAACAGGGGGGAGAGCGCCTGCCAACCCCCCTAGTGGACGGTTATCAGATCGCCACACCATCCTGGCGAAGGCGATCCACAAGACGGGATGCCATGGCGCCACAATGGGGGCACTTTGTGGCGTATTTGATCTCTGATTTAATTTTATGATCTTTCACCCGTGCGAACTTATAACGATAAACTTTGCTAAGTGTAAGCATTGCCTGCCTTTTTGTAATGTCGTTTTCATCAATCTCACGGTAGATTGTCACCAGATTGTGATAGGACAGGGTAGGATTACGGCGGATTTGATTCAATCGTGAAACTGCAAGTTTGGCGAATACTGCATCACCAGTAGTTTCAGTGACTACATCAATCAGATAATCGTGAAAAGCAATAAGTTCTTCTTCTTTCTTTTGCTGCTGTTCTTTCTGTTCTTCCTCTTTCTTGATTGATTCGATCTGGGAGGTAATTTCCCGGAAAGATTCCACGAACTGCTTCTGCAGTTCGTTCAGGTTTGCGGTGAGAGTTTGGAGGTCGCTCATTGTTCTGGGTTGGGGTGGAATCGGATCCGTTTGTCCGATGGGCACAGTATGCCCCGGCAAGACGGGGCAGATCAACCAACCCTGTGCCACTACCAGAACCGTCCACAAGGGCGTTGTAAGGTCTTAAAATGCTCTATTGTATGGGGACAATCGAAAGAGGGGAGGGGTATCCCTGTAGACGACAATACATCGCCACCGCCCCTGCCATAAAATAATTGTTTCAATATGTTAAAAAAAAGGATCCCGCACCACCAGGATCCTCTAGACTCCAATCACCAGATACGCTATACCCATATTTTATCTTAACGTTCTCGCAGAGTGACTTTTTTTTTCTTTACAATGTGGGCAAACTCCTTCCCACACGGATAACTTTATTTTAGAGAGGCAAATCCCTTCCTCTTAAGATTATTGTATCATCCAATGTGGGTCATTGTCAAGTGCAACCCAGAAAAAGTTACGATTGTTTGCACTTCTTAAGAATAGTTTGTTGTTCACGATTTGTTCAATAATGCATACAGAATCGCGTGCCATTAAATTGGCGAATCTGTTTTTTGCTTTTGATGAAATCGGTTTGACTTGAATGGTTTCCATGATGTCCATTGCAATGTGTTCATTATAATGGATGGTGATAATCTCGTCGAGATTGTGTGTGCCAATTGTTATGGTGTCACAATCTCGACGAGATCCTTTTAGATCACTGCTTGACGAGAGTCAGTTGATTCTCACGCAGTGCATTGTTGAAAAACTTACCAACGCTACCATCAGAATTGATGGTTTCCGTCAGAGTCGAAATAAACTGTTCTGCATTAACCACACCGTAGGTATAGTCTCGACCACCAGTAAAGGTGACGGTCACTTGATCATCGACAACATCAGAGATAGATTCGATGGCGGAAGAAGTGAACTTAGGGAACATGATTTAGAATTGTGTAAAGGAACAGATGGAGTCTTTAGGGCGCTGCCGTTCCCTGTGTGATCAGTCTAGCATCAGAACTCGATGGTGTCTAGTGTAGGACAAACAGTTTCGCCAGATTCACAAGTGTCACTCCCATCACAGAGAACATCAAGAATTCGAAGGATTTCTGATCCATTGGAACCTTTGCGGAGTGCGTGGATGTAAAGTTCTTTAGTCATTGTTGCCTTTGGTTGACTCTGTAATTCTAAGGGCATGGCGGGGACATTGCTGCCCCCCTTGTGCCACTGCTCAGACTGTCATAAGGAGAGCAGGTTGTTCTGTAACGAAATCATACTCTTGGGTGTTAGTGTCACCCCAACCCAGTTTCCAACACTGCCATCCCAAACCAGGAGTAAACAGATAGCACCATTCCTCTCCACAATCACCTGAGAGAAACTCATCGAAGTTGCTCATCCTAGGAGGAGCATCTTCACCTCGCTCACTATAATACAGTGGAGCAGGTTTTGCTTTTACTGGAGAATAGACCCACTGTTCATTATCAGTGGTGATATATTCTACAGTTCTGTTACCCTCAGAATCATAGATCTCTTTTTTGAGAGGAACAGAATCCCAACGATGTGTGGTGTGCAACTGCCCCATATCACCACCGTTGATGAGTTCTTCTACCTGTTCTTTATACAGGTAGTTGTCAATAAGTTGGCGACCATTGTGTTGAATGTAACCATCATAATGACAGTAAACACTAATGATTTGATCGGGTCCGAGAGCAAGACCGATGCGAGAGCGAGTTCCCATGGTGTGTTGGGTGAACTGAGATCAGTGTAGCAGGTTTGGGGGATGCTGTCATCCCCCTGTCAGGAATCAGTAACTCAGATCCTCCAGATATTCTGTGAAGATTTCTGACACTTCATCCCATTGGGCGTCCGTCAGAAAACCGCACTGATCCTCCATCCAGTTGGAAACCATAGACCAGTCTGCATCCATCTCTTGGATGAACTGGGGCAGGGACTGGAGAGCACTGATGAAATTAGAAGTCATGGTCGGAGTTGAGTTCCTGTTGAAAGTCTAGCATGGATTCCTGCATTTCGGGGATGTCGAAGATCTCACCCGGAGAATCCATGATCTCATTCCAGAGATCAGTGTCGATCAGATCAAATTCCATGAAGATTCTTAAGGTCTTGGATGGTGTGAGAGAGACCTGCCTTGCAGTATCCTACAGCATATGGGTAGGAACAGTCAAGATCACAGTCAGGTTTTGTTAGGTCTTGGGGACGTGCTGAGTATAGAACTTTTTGCATCCATTCCAGTTCCTGAATGATTTTTTCCAGTTTGGTTTTGTCGGTCATTGGAGTTGGGTTCCGAACAAACGAATCATCTCACGGATTCCGGAGGGATGCAACGTGCCAGTGGACAGTCTATAAAGTGTCACCTGCGATAGGGAGAACTCCACCATTTGCGGTATGCAGTGTAAAGAATCACTGCAGTCGAAACGATACCGACCAGACCCAGAACTGTCACAGGGTCGCCGGAGAAATCATAAGTGTCTGGCATAATGAATCAAAAAAACGGATCAACTTCGCGAATTGTAACATCAACTTCCTCTCCACCTTCAAGACCTAAAAGGTCTCTCCAGTCGAGTTTGTCAATGTCCAGATCATCATAACATGCAATGTCAAGTGTGACTGTGACTAAACGCTTTTGTGCTAGCATGTGTCTTATGAGTATTGTTGATGTATTGTATCATGCATAATGCTTATATGCAAGATCCTGATAGTCATTGTCACACCTATCATAATCCTCATCATTGTCGTCATAAGACTCAAGACGAGAATAATGTTCGTAGTATGAGTCTTCGTCAAGACAATGATCATTGATGGTGATGTAGTCGAGATCGTAGTCGTCGTACATAACTCGTCGAGATTCTACTGTTTACTTGTGTATTGTAGCATGATTCTCGTCGAGATACAACTAATTGCCTGATATATTCTCGTCGAGATCTCATACCATATATGTATAAAAACGTCAAGGAATTGTGTGGATTTGCAAATTTTTATGTCTGGATGTGAAGATTTTTGCCGGGCGCTTGACATTTTCGGCGTCTTGTGATAGTGCGCACGCCAAACTCACAAGACCTGGGCACATTACCATAAGATATAAGAGTTATTACCATAAGATACCAGGCACATTACCATAAGATATAAGAACCATTATCATAAGATATAAAAGTTATTATCATAAGATATAAGAGTTCAAAACCCTTTATTTATACAATTTAACTTCATTTTAATCTCTTATATCCTGATTTCAACAAAAAATGCCCAAAAAAGCACTGTTACAATATAAATTACATACATACAATACAGTTAAACACTATTGCCCCAATGTCAGGCGCCATTTACCTCATAATCAACAAACAAAATGGACACAAATACATAGGAAAAACCACAGATTCAATAGATTCTGCCTGGAAAGAGCATATTATCCTATCAAATCGTATGGATAGGAATCCACTACATCTTGCTCTTCGTAAGTATAAACCTCACATGTTTTTACTTAAACCAATAGAGGATGTAGATAATAATTTAGATGAAAGATATGATTATTGGTTAGATAGATATAATCCAGAATACAATTCTAACTCCTTTACTGATGAGAATACTGAAGTTAAAACAATTGAAGTAAAGAAAGAAATAGTTTCTACCCCCAAAAAGAAGTCTAAAAGACCAGAAAAAACCAAGGGATACACAATACAAGGTATGAATCTGGCAACTGGTGAGATTAGAACATGGGAATCTGCCAGGGAGGCAGCACGTGATATTACTGGTGATGCAAAGAAGAATTCAAATATATTACGATGTGCTCGTAATGGATATAAGTATTATGATCATGTATGGAAAATTATTGAAGACTTTAGATTCAGAAAAGTGAAGGCGGTAAATAGAAAAACATGGCAGGAATTTCACTTTGACAATATAGCAGATGTATTTAAAAAGACCGGTGTTAAAAGAGATCCACGTTTAAAGAAAGTATTAGAAAGTAATGGTAGATTAACATGGAAAGGATATATGTGGTTCTATACGGAGTAAACAAATGAAACGCCCATTAAACACATGTTTTGATTGCGACTATACATGGTATCCACGTGGTCATTATATAAGTAAACACTGTCCCCATTGTGGTTCTAATAACGTAGGCATACAATACATACAAATAATCCCACTACTGTTAATAGTGGGACTACTGTTGTTTATTTTAATTTAATTTCAATCCTCGAACCTTTCGTTCCATTTACCATGAAACTTTTGCATAATACCCTCAATCATTTTGTGCCTTTTGGAAAGATATGATTCTGGGTCCATGTTATGCAGTTCGGTGATATTACCAAATGAAAAGAACATAGAATCCAGTGTATGACACATGATCTCATTCATAATCTCATGTTCTTCAACAGTAAATGTGAGCGCAATGTCATGCTCTTTCATGGTCTTCATGTTTAGATTTCCTTGATTTTGTTTTAACTAATTGGTCAATTTGATTCCGATAACATAATACCAGAACATGATACTTTTGATGTATGGATGGATCCGGCATTGGCGTTGTTGAAACTTCTATCGTAATATATTCAGTTCCAACATGATAAACCCATCCCTCAATGTTTTGTTGTTCCCAGACAACATAATCATTTTCTTTTGGACTATACATCCCTCACTGCACGTAGATAATTAGGATTAATTCCACGTCCAACATATTCTGACAATAGTGCATCACATCGTTCCCGTGTTAATTGTCTTGCAGATGGATCAATTAGTTCCCATCCATTCGTATAAAGTTCTTCAATACGATAAAGAATTGTTTCAGTCATGTCGTAAACTCCGATACAATACCAGACTCATGATCACCATCCAAGGGATACACTAGAGCACTCTGAATACTTGGCATGATGTTATGCACATAGGTATCATCATAAGTATCTGACGACGAGAGAATATCAAATACCTCCGAATCGTTCTCTCCAATTACGGCAACAATACCGCCATATTCAGAACTTGGAAATGGAACCCAATAATCCACCAGATAGATGTTTTTCATTAGTTCAGTTAAATTACCATGTCAGTTTAGTTTAGTTTGTTTGATTTGTCAAATAATGAATTCGGACAAATAATAATCAACGGTGATCTCCAGTTTTTCCGCCTGGCGTTCATAGAACATCTTCATCTCTTGACGATCATGATAATCATCAATCTCCTGTTCGGCATGTTCCATGAAGTCCTGCCATGCACGAATGAACATTTCAATTTCCTTTTGTTCCATCATTAAATTGTTTGTAAAGAACAGTTTCAAGTAGTGCCGCCTCTTTTTCATGTGGTTGATCCTCATATGAAAGATCCTCCACACTGACCAGATTATAACACAATCTACCACGTCGGTAGGTCAGTTTACCATCAATCCATTGTGATACATGCACCATCTCATGTAACAATACCCGAACATAATCCTCGGCATCCAGATAGGTCTGAATCTCAATTAGAAAATCTCTGGGATTCTTGGATTTGGCATCAACCACATCACAATAACCCCAGACATGTTCACGCTTTAATCCACGGTGCAATACATTAATCGTCACAAAATAATCGGGATAATAAGTTTCCAAATACCATGCAATTACATTCTCACATAGTTTCTTGGAATAACCATATCCCTCATGTAAAATTAATGTCATGTTAAAATGGCGAAAAACAATCGTGTCATCCAGTTCATGAAAATAAAGAAACTGGAAACAAACATAATCTTTTCAAGTCGTGATAACATCATTAGTAATAGTGCCTTCTACAGGGAACATTTTCATACCATGTTCTTACATAACCCGATCTCCATCTGTTACCGGGAATATATTCCTCCCGGCGGACTCTCTTGGTGCAATGAACATGACGATGATGATGACGATGACGTGATCTGTGATCACTATCCTCCTCTACAAATGGTTCCCAAAATTGTTGCCATGTGATGGCATTTGCCGGGGAACATAAAAGAATACCCGAAATTGCCAGGACTAATAGTTTTTCCATTTATCATCCAAATGATCTAAATGATTTAGTCTGGAACTGAACAGTGAAAAACATGCCCATGCAACTCCAAGTGAAATGATCAGAAAATAGATCATGCGGCATCATCCATGTGATCATCAACCAGTGATGAATCAGGAAGATTGTTGATCCGAGACTTCATTCGATTCATCTTGGAAATCTCCCATCCGTTCATTTCTGCATCATGCACCACACCATCCAATTGGCGGCGCTCGCTTTCCGTATGATAATGACGATAATCGTTCATGATTCATCTCCTCAGATAACATGTTCATTATAACACATCATTTCTGATAAAGGTATCCTCCAGACCAATCGGCATTTTCAAACAGATACTCACGATCTTCGATCAATCGCAAATCATAACGAACTCCCTTGGCAGGAGACTTCCATGATGCAGACTTATAAACTTCACCGGTCTTACGATCCACAAAACAATGCACGGAACGTTGACCACCACCATCAATGAATACAATCTTGTGATATTTCTTACCGCTCACAATCTCATAATCAATGTCACATCCACCATTCTTCAGTTCAACAATCTTATTAAGATGATACTGATACGTGGCAGAATTAGGATCCTGCTCCGGTGCGGCAGCATTTAGAATAGAACGCTCGTGACCACGAATTGCATAATCACGATAGTTATCCTTCAGGGCATCAATCAGCATCAGAGACCACTTACGAACATTCAGTTCAATGGTGTTCCTGGCATCCTGCTGGGATGCATATTCTGCGAAGGTTGGATTGGGAAGTGAGATCATGGTGATCACCCTTGATTACCTCCATATTATAAGGACTCACAAGGCGCTTCGGCAATGCCGTTGTGACAGTTCTTCATGTGGACACTAAAAAGCGCCCTGAAGAGTCTCAGAGCGCTTTTTGTGGAAGGATTAGCGAGCATATCTACATTTTGGATTCTCCATCTGTTCGGCACAAATAGAATCATATGCATCCAACATCTTCATATCTCTATTTGAGAGAAATGAATTATACATCAAAATACCAATTACGGCAAGAAAAATGTAAGAGGTTTTCATTTTCAATCAATGTCGGTGTAAAGAAACTTGTTATCTGGAAAAATACCCATTTCTTCGCATCGCACTTCATAGGCAATTCGCTTTAGCAACTGCAAATCATAATTTTCAATGCTTTTAATCATGGTGCGACGAATCTGGGCAGTTTGAGTGTCGTCTTTCATGGTTCAGAGAGATTCGATGATGGCGCGACGTGCTTGCATCGCGGTAAATTGATTGGGGAAAGTTGCGATCTTGGTGAAATCGTCTCTCCAGTATAGTGCCCATTTGGAGGTTCCCAGCATTGCTTGAACCTTGATGGGATTGTCGATTCCCAGTGGATAGGGTTTCATGGGGTTGCCTCCCTTGATTTCCTAATAATACATGATCCATGCCATGCCACAACCACCAATGGACCAGTCCAAAAACTGGCACAAAAAAAGGAAGACTCTCGCCTTCCTCTGATAATGATTTCAGTAAAGAATTACCGATTATGCAACTCTTTAAGAGACCGAACATAGAATTCCGTAAACCTTTCCATTCTTGTTGGACAAACAGTGCTTGGATCAAAATTGATGGCATTTTTAAGTGCCATCATCTCAATCATTTCATCATCCGTTAATTGACCTGCTTTTATAGGAAGAGACATGGTGGAATGCCCGATTGTGTTGAAATCATAACATTAGTTATGCATAATGGACTGTTTCTTAATAATCATTTAATTATATTGTTACAGTCCTTAATAATTTATACAACTACCCCTATTTTTGAATTGTAATACTTATTGATCACTCTGGTTACAAACTCATAACACTTTATATCACAAAAACCATAATCATGGCAATTGTCTTCAAGATATGCATATATCTTCTCCTGTGCTCTTACAGGAGAAGTAGTTGTATTGAATACTTCTAAAATATATTCGTTTATTTCTTTTATAGTTAAGTTAGAAACATCGCGTGAACACTGCCACTCCTCTCTGGCAATTAGAATCTTATTTTTGGAAATGATCATGACTGTAATATATCTTTAAAATTATATATTTAATTGCAATCAATTATTAAAAAGATTCATAAAAATACCATCAGCACAATACATCCAACCTGTAGAAATATATTTTGTATTGGAAATTGGAGGAAGTCCTTGATGATGATATTCCCAAGTTGCCGGAAACAACAATATTTTTCCTTCTTTTGGTTTTACTGACTTTCCATTAATAAATTGAGTTTTTCCTCCTTCATAAACATCATTCAAATACCAAATATAGGTTAAAAATCTCCATCCCGGCGCTTCAGTAGCAGAATCATGATGTATTTTATAAAATTCATTAACTTTTGTTCTCTGTATCTGATATCCACTATCAGATTGCATTCCATAATCTGGAACTTTAAAATTGGGATTTAGTGATTTTACTTTATCTCTATACTCTCCAACAGCATCTAGTAAAGAATTATAAAAAATCTCATCTTCTTCTTCCCAACCATCAAGATTAGTAATTAAAAGATCCCATGATCTTTTAATATCAAGATCTACTCCTTTACCTGTAAGTCCTTGAAATTTACGTTCATCCTTTTCAAATTTATCAATTACATGTGAACAAAAATCAGAATCAAGTGAATTTTTTTTCGTAAAAATAAGTTCAGAGAAATAATCAATTTTACTCATAATTTACCATCAACTGTTCCACTATATGATGATGAATCTCCCCAACCATCTTGTTTTGCCTTAAGATAAAATCTTGTTGCTTTAACACAGTTTTCTTTCTTAAGAGATGTTAGTATTGGATTTCCTTCTTTATCGTATGAGTTCCACATTTTCCAACGTGATTCTTCCACGTAAAATGCACCATCATCAAAGTATTCTTTTAGATCATCCATCATTTATGCTCCCAAAAATCATCCCATTCTTTCTTGGTAGTGATATCTAATTTAGCACGTTGATTGTAGTATTCTGCTTCACGAAGATTATACTCTTGACACTGTTGTTTTTCCTGATCCGATGCTGCTTTATCGCACATTGCATTCAGTTCTTCTTCAGTATAATTAAAGTGCGTAATGTTACTATCAGAACATGTAATACCTCCAGTTAAATTATCAGAAGGTCCATTAATAAATGCCAAAACTGCTGCTGCTTTATCTTGTTTTTGCTTATGATAATCTTTCCATTCTTTTACAGCTTCATTTAGATCATAAACAAATGTCAAAAAAGAATAGTTATCATCATCAAGATACTCTCCAACTATATCAGCAAGACGATCCTTTATTTGTTGATGATGCAAATCAATTTCCTTTTTCATTGAGTTTCTCCTCAAGTTCATCAATTCTAACATAAAGATCTTCAATTAGCGAAGTAAGGTTGTAGAAGTTGACTTTACCAACCTCATAGTATCCATTATCTGCTGTAACTTCACTGAAGATTTGTCTCCATTGTGGTGTTCTTTCAGTCATTACAAGTGCCCATAGTTTTGTTGATAATAAAGAAATCTTTGCATTGATGGTTTAACATTTAAACTTTCACAACATCTCAAATATGAAATGAATTCATACCAAGGTGCTGTAGGATCTGTGTCACTCATTATTTCAACCTTTGAGATTCTAAACCTGTTACTTCTACTCCTCTGGAGATCATTTTCATCATTGCTTGTTGGGCAGTTTGTAATTCAAAATAAACTGCCCATTTTTGCTCATCCATGTATTTGTAACCTACTTTAGAAAATTCAACAGGAGATTTCATCAATCGTCGTAAATTTTACATTCAAGTGCATTTGGATTTGCATCACAATACAATTCTAGTGGAGTTGGATCATGAGTATCATCTGGATGATTCAACTTATATGCTTCAAGTTGTTCCAGTTCAGACTCAATGTGACGGCGACGTTGTGCAGAAATGTTAGGATTCTCCAGTTCATCCTTGTCCATTTCAATGTGTTTGTTGATATTTTCCATTGTTTGTATCGACATAATACTTATTTATTAAAAAACATACCAAAATTGCCACTATCTCCCTTTTTTCTAGACTCAAGTTTATCTAGAATATCATCAGTTGATCTGAGAGTTTCAATTTCAAAAATTAGTTTTGATAGTGTTGTGCATATTATAGGACGTTCTTGTCTTGCTGCAAATGCAAGAGCATTTCTGAGAGATGCTTCTGCTTCTTTCAAAGAATCATCTACAGTTTTACTAATTGCCATTTCAATTTCTCCAGTTTTTAATTTCTTCTTGAATGATGAGTTTCAGTTCTTCATCTGACATTTCATTCATCCATGACCACATTGGATCTTCTCGATCCCAATCAAAAGTAAATGATCCATCATCATTCAATGTTATCTTTAGACTGTTTTTCACGCTTTCTGACTGATTTTAGTGATTTAAGTTCAATTTTGATATTTTGATATGCTGTTTCAGCATCAATCTTACCACCAAGTTCCATGGCGCAAATCATATCGACTCTTGTCCCAAAATGTGCAAGTGCTCTTTCAAAATTGTCTAGATCTTCATACATACTGATTACAGGATTAACTTCATTATACAGAATATCTATACGTGAATCAAGTGAGTTTTCAAGACGATACAATTCATTGGTTGTTCCAACATTTTCCTCCTCAAGAATTTCTACTCTCCTTTCAAGTTGTGTTAATTTATTTCTCCAGAGAGATTTCCATTTTATCATAGCACTTTAAATCCAATAGGTCAAGTTGTTTTGTTTGATATCTTATACTGATTCTTCCTAAGTTTTAATGACTTAATATACTTTTGCCTGTGTTCCTCACATTGAAAGTAACATGTCTTTTCATTTCCATGATCATTAAATACCAACTTCCATGTCATTGATGGATATGGAAACTTATCTTCTTTTGCTTTTCTAGTCATTTTCAAGGTCCTTTAAATAATCAATCCACCATTGAGGATCTTTGGTTTTTTTCCAATTAGGAACTTCCATTCCTTTCTCAGAATAATATTCAAACAGAGCACTATCTATAATCTGTGCGGTCTCCATATTCTTCTTCCTCCTCATCAACGTCAGCATATGGATTTTCCACATAGGGTCCTCTTCTTCGTAAAGGTTCTTTTCTGACATAGGACTGTTCTTGATTGACTGCAGCAATCCATACACTGAGTTTCATTATAATCCATATGATTGCTATTGGAAAAAAACAGGAAAGAAGAATTAATGTTTTCATCCGTCCAACTCCCAACACTTGTTAAATCTATCTCTTAATTGATTTAGTTTAACTTTTTCTTGATATTCTAAAATGTAACCATTTATTAACTTTTCTTGTTCAGTAAGTGAAATACGATGTCTGAGTTTAATGTCAATCAAATGAACCATATCCATGTAGAATTCATTTCCTTTTGCAATAAACTCATCGTAGTTCATATGATCTCTCTATTTTGAAAATATTGAAGAGTTTCTTTTAGACTTCCAATATGCTCATGATTGATTGTAATCTGAGGATATTCTGCATCTTTACCAAACTCTGCACGAAACTGACGATCACTAAAGTGAACACCAAGTTCATATTCAAGATATTCTCCACCTAAACTCTTGAGTAACATACGAATTCTCTCACATTCCTGACTACCGTCAGTATAAAGAATTGCACTAATCTTTTTATCAGTCACGTTGCCTCCAATCATCTGGTCTTTCTTGACTAAACCATTCAGCAATTTCATCTGCAGATTTGAAACCAGTTTTATGGTTAGATGGATCTGGATCTCCCAGACCCATCTTATTCATAAAATCATCCAAATCTCCCTCAACCATATCAGGATTAGATGCAGTTCTCCTTGCTTTATTCAACCATTCTCTTGCAGTTGTATTTGACTTGGCAAGTTTTTCTGCCCAAATCATTTCATCTAGAGAAACTTCTTCTTGATTTACAATTTTATTACAAATTGCTTCAAGTTGAAGTCTATATTTCGTGGATAACATAATTCTTCTCTTGTTAAATTTATTTATTTTGATATTCTTTCATAATTTCTTCTGCCATTTTAATTGATCTCCTCCAAATAATATATTTGACAATTGGATTCTTTGGATTGTTTAAAATCCACCAAATATGCTTTTTAAAGTAGAAACTAATTATCTTACTGGTGTAAGTTACAAAAGATGCTACACTATTATCAGTAACAATTAAGTAAAGAAATATACTAAAAGTAAAATAACAAAAATAAATGTAATTGCTATTCATCTGTTCCCCCATATAATCCGACTTCTTCCTCATCAATATTGTAAAGATATTCCAATACTTCTTTTCTCAAATCCATCAATTCTTGAAAACATCCTTGAGAGTATGCACATTGCCTAAGTTCAGAGTCTGGTTTTAACACGCTTTCAATGAAAAGTGCTCTTGCAAGAGATTTCTTTTGTTTTTTGTCCATGTTGGAAATCATCCTTTAGATTTGGATTTGAGTTGTTTTTTGATGTAAGAAACTGCCGATGGATAATTCTTAGCAGTATGCCACTGCTTACCATTATGTAGGATAATGAACTTTTTTGATCCACCGATACTTAATGCAACCCATTCTCCATTTTTGGTAATGTATCCGTTAGGATACCCAGGAATAGGATCCAAAAGAGTTTCGTTTTGAACGTGCCAACCATCCATATCAATAAACAATAGTAGAGGACATTACCCGTGCATTTGGGTATTGAGAAAGAGCAACGCGAATCGCTTCATCACGATTTCGAGCATAACACTCCACGTAAAAGGTTTGACCGCTAACCATGCACATGACACGATGCCTCATGATTCAAATCCTCACTTGTTGATTGTAGAGATGATGGGTTCGCCATGGACAAAGATGGTATCAGACACTGCCTGAACCCTCCTTGCTGTCCCGATCCCAGTGTTATTATACACCGGAACGTGGACGAAACCATATGGTTTTACAAATTCTTCACTTTTGTCTGGAGTCAAGGAACCTTCTGAGAGGCGCCTAGAATCGTCTGGATGAAGGCGGATTACCCTACCAATGGTTTGTGCCATGGCAATGTAGTCAAGGTTCCTCATGAGGATGCAGGATGTCAATCCAGGACAATCAATACCCTCTGAAAGAATACTGTAATGAAGAACAACAAACTTCCTACCGTTTTCTTTGCCATAAGACTTCAATGTATCGAAGAATACATCACGATCTACTTTATTTCCATTGATAAATGCGCCATACTTTGCAGTAATCCAGAACAAATCATATCCAAAAGACTGAATCTCTTTCATGAAATCAGTCTCTGCAAGCATACGAATCAAAACCTTAGTATTTGGTGCTGCTACAAGAACCTTATCCATATTGTCTTCATTGACAATTGTATCAAGAAGAGTCATACAATCACGTTCTGCACCGAACTCCTTGTCCCTAACAGAATTGATGGTATGAGTCTTAATCTTTGGCGAAACAATATGTCCCTTAGAAACCATCTCTGGTGCAGATACATTCACAATAATCTGACCATAAACATCACTACGATTCATTCCTGGTTTATTTGCCTTCAAAGAATACTTTGGTGTTGCAGTGTATGAATAGAAACGATCACAAGACTTGGAAAGTTGCTCAACTGCAGGAAAGAAATTCTTCTGGATAGAATTATGTGCTTCATCAATATGTGCAGTATCTACCTTGATACCAGACTCAATAATACGATGAAGAGAATGATATGTGGTAAAGATCAGTTTATGACCTTCTGTTTTATCAAACCAGTTCTTGATTACTTTTGGATTTGTTGAAGACTTATGCTTAGTCTCTCCACTATGGCAATGAAATACCGAAGCATTGGTAATAAACTCCAAATACTCATTAGAAAGTTGATTTGCAAGCATCAACCTAGGAGCAACCACAACAACAGTTTGTGATTCTTCCTTCTTGAACTCACGAATAGTGTCATAAACACCAATAAGAGTCTTACCTGCACCAGTCACAGCGCAAATGATTCCCTTATGGTAGACAGTCATTTTATTGGTAGCATCAGTCTGATGATCACGGAGAATCATGGTGGTAATTGGATCAACTGAAGACATTATAGCAATAAAAAAGGATACCGTGTGGTATCCTGTGACACTTATTAAACTGTCTTAAAGCTATTATTTCTCTTCAACCGGGACAAACCTAGTCTATAGAGGTTTTAACGATCTGTCAAGTCTTATGATAGTGGGATGATTGCACTACCAATTCCAGCAACATTTATGATAAGATCAGTTCCATCTAGAATGAAATCAATCTGTGAAAAGACATTTGATGGATCTGGTGTTGCAATGTTAAAGGTAAGACCACCATCAGTGCTTTGGTCATAATATGAGAATGAAAGATTATTATCATTTCCATTATCAATTCCACTAGAATATAGTGAATAACCTGCAGTTACAAACGAATTAGCATTTACTGTTCCTCCAGTGCTAACAGTTCCAGGAGTTGAGAGAGTTATGCTGGTTCCAGTAATGTCTCCATAAGAATTAGCACTAACTTGATTGAAGTTTGCTGTTCCTGTTGATGCAGTTATTGATCCTCCAATCAAAGTAATATCTGTTCCTACAATTGATCCAAAAGAATTGCAATCAATGTTTGCAGCAGTTAAAGTTCCTTGAATATCAGCATCATTTAATACTGTTAATTCAGTGGCAGAAATAGAATTGTTTACAGAAAGTGCATCTGCGAAAACACTTCCACCAAGTTCTAAACCTCCAGATGCTTTGATGTTCCCTAAGGAACTAATTCCAACACCATCTTGAGTTTGAGGATCATTACCAACTTGCAAATCATATGCAATTGGAATAGAATCACCAGAAACTGCTAATTTCTTCTTAATTATAGAATTATTATTTGTAGTTGAGTCTCCAGTGATTATTTCATTAAATGATGAAACTCCGAAGAAGTCTGCATTTCCATTTACACTTAATAATGTATTTGGATTAGTGTCATTTAATCCCAAATATCCATTATTTGTTACCGTAAATATCTCAGAAAGTGCTGGATTGAAGATTTTAAGTGATCCAGAACCTGCACCACCTGGATTTAAATAGAAATTAATATCGCCATTACTATAGTTGATTATATCTAGAGATGTATCATTACTATCTGGGAATGAACCATCAGTGCTTCCATATCTCAATTGAGCATTATTAGATGTCTTATTTTCCAATCTACCAAAAGTAATAGTAGATTGATTTGTTCCGTCACTGGTTAATTGAAGTGAAGACTCTCCATTCTTTCTAATGTGAAGTTGTGAATTTGGAGTATCTGTTCCCAAACCAAACTGATTATCAACAATAAGAGTATCAGTTATTGTTGATACTCCAGAAGTTGAATATTGACTATTGATAGAATTTACACTTACATCTGCTGTTGGTTCAATATCACTAGCTACAGATGCAGTTCCAGATAAATCTCCTACAAAAGTTGTTGCTTTGAAAGAACTTGCGGTAACTATTCCTGTATAGTATCCATTTCCTTGAACATATAGTTTAGATGATGGTAAATTTGTTCCTATACCAACGTTCTGTTCTTTAGATAATACAAGTAATGGTATTTCTGGGAAGTCTTGACTAAATTGCTCTCTTACATTAAAATTGAGATCACAGTTATCAATATCTAAAGTAGTGTTTATTAACGCCCCTAGGACACTTGTTCCATTATTTGCATATCTAACATCAAATCCTATTCCAGATCTTTTACTGTCTCCAGTAATATCACTAGTATTTTCAATTCCATCAAAAGCATTGATAATGATGTGTCCATCATTCAACCTCAGTGTTGAACCTATTGCAACATCTCCATTGACTTCAAATTTAAAGTCTGATGTATCAGTTCCTATTCCAACACTAGATGTTGTTGATATAAATGAACCACCAGAAGTTACATGCCATCCATCAACTGCAATTGCAAATATATCAGTCAATCCAAGAGCACTTCCTTCAAATCTAGTTGCTGTAAGAACACCAACAACTGTTCCACCCTCAGTAGAATCAATGTATCTTGTAGTAATTTGATCAGATATTACTTCATTTGTTATTGTTGCTCCACTTACCTGAGCATTTCCATAAACATCTAATAATTGTGTTGGAATTGATGTTCCAATTCCAACCAATCCATTGTTATTGATAACAAAATTATCATTATCTACCTGAACACCATTCCTAAAATTGAATGATTTGTTAAAATTTGCCATTTTTTATGGTTTTTAGTTATTTATTATGAAATTCTAATTAAGTAGATCATTCCCATGTATGGAGGTAAATTCTTACCAGTTCCATTTTGCCCTTCTTGAGAAGTGACATAACTGTGAGAATGACTTGTGCTATTTTCTTGTGTAATGAATGGATGCTGGTGTTTAGTTGTGTTTGGACCAGTAGTGAATGGGTGTTGGTGTTTATTTGAAGCACCACCAGTTCCAAATGAATTTGGTCCTGAAGTATTGTTTAGATTTCCAAATCTATAATACCACCAATAATAATAACTATTTGCAGTGTATGGTATATCATGAGTATGATCTGGAGTATCATCATCTGTAGTTCCTTGGTGAATGTGGTCAACATTGTTGAATCCACTAACTCCTTGGTGAGTATGTTTTTCACTTTCTGCCGAAGTATTTCCATTATGACTGTGCTGAACAAGAACTGCATCTGCACTTCCTCCAGTTTGACCAATTGTATAATTGCTTCCAGTTCCAACAACAAATCTATTTGTCATGTTGGGTAGTCTAAATCTTGTTCCAACATTTGCACCATATGGGAAAGTGGTCCCATTATTGGTTAGAATGTTATAACAATCAGTATAATCTGCAATTTCTAATAATGCTCCATTACATACTCTCCAGTTATCTGGGAAGTTTGATAATGAACCAGGCCACAATAATATTCCACCAATTGGATTGATGTTTGGTGCTACAAGATAGTTTGCACTTATTCTACCTTCACTTTGACTTGACTTAGTTAAGTCTAAGTTTCCATATATGTCTACTCCAGTGGTTGTAGTCTCAAGTTTCTTAGAATTATTATGATATACTTCAATGCCAGCATCTGGAATTGCTTTTAAGATTGGTTCATATGATGCAAGAGGACCTTTTCCAATCAAAATTCCATTTGGACCATTAGAAAGTATTCTAAGATCCCCAGAACCAGAATCTTCAATTATGGAATTGGATCCATTATGATATATCTTTAGATCACTGTCATTTCCAATAAAAATACCTTTATCATCATTAATGGTTAAATCTCCACCAATATTCAAATTACTACCAACAGATAATTCACCTCCAATAATACCACTACCAAAGACATCTAGTGCATTTGAACTTGTATCTTTGATTCTGACATTTTTACTGAAAATAGAAGTATCTTTGAATCTAGTTTGTTTGTTGAATGTTACTGGACCATCAAATTGAGATAGAACCGTTCCAGACTCTCCACCTTCAACAACTAACCTTTCTTTTACTGTAAGTTCATCAAATAGAGCACTTGATTTGGATGGACTATCACCAGTAATAGTTGGTTTTGGAATATCATATGATGTAATTTGACCAGATGAAGATGATGTCTTAGTGTTTCCATTGAAGAAATCACCTTGATTATTCATTCCAGTATATACTACAATTCCACCAGATCTTTCTTGAGACTGAACTAAGAAACTTTCTCTTTCAGAAAGTGACTTAAATTGAACTTGTGGAAGTGAAGTTGAATAATTTCCTGGACCATAACCAAGATATTCAAATGTATGTCCAGAAGCACGAAGAATAGAAGGTCTACGGAATTCTACTGCAATTGGTTTTATCTTTTTAATCAATGAATCTGCAGGATGTGATTGTTTTCTTGTCCCTAAAGATCCACGAATTACAGTCAATTGAGTGGTGTTTGCAGATGAAACAACTCTCATAATTTCATCCCTAATTTGGATATATGTTCCAATTGGGAATCTATTGTTTACTCCACCACCAGTTGTAAGTTCGGATATTGAAAGTATATTTGAAGTTACTGAGTCGTTAATTGCAGAAGATAATCTTAATGCATCATTTCCATATAGTGTAAAGTGTCTTGCTGCAATATTTTCCTCTCTAATATCAGATATTCCTTGGTTTGATGAGTAACCGTGCTTCAATACATATCCATTAACCAGTGATAGATCTTGTGATACTACTGTAAATTGAGTTACACTAAGTCTATCTTTAACTAAGTAATCTCCAAGATTATTTGAAGATGAATCAGTCAATCTAATTTTATTTCCAGAAACTAATCCATGTGGAGTAGATGTGGTAATCGTAATAAGATTATTAGAATATGACTTTGAAGAAATTTGAGAAGATGGTCCAACAACAAGAGCATATTGACCAACAACTGGTGTTGGATCACCAGCAGTTTTTGCAATGGAAACTTTTTGACTGCTAACAAGAGATGTTATTCTATAATAACCATCTTCTTGATTTCCATCTCCTGTTATTTGAACAACGTCACCAATAAATCTAGATAAACCGTTTGAGGTTATAGTGTAAGTTCCGTTATTTCCAGATCCAATTACAGAGGTATCAAAATAAAGAACATCCGATACTGAATAATCTGATCCGGAAGAAACTATATTTACGGAGGAAATATTGCCACCAGCAGCAACAGTAACATTTGCCGTAGCACCATTCCAAACAGTAAGTCCAGAATTTGAATATAATTTTACATCATAATATGTTCCTGGCGTAAATCCAGATGATGAACCAATAGCACCCTCAACAACACCTGCAAATTCATGCTGTCTATCAAATTTTATATCTGCAGAGGATCCAGAATCAGTTACACTAATAATTTCTTTTCCTAATCCAAATGATTTAGTAAATTTATCAATACTTTCTCTTGTTGTGCTTCTCTTAAGATCATTTGTAACTACATCTCCAATTGGAGATCTTAGTGCAAATGTGGTTGATGCAGGTGGATTAGAGTCAAAATTATCTCTATCAAGTTGTGGATACAGATCAGTTGTGTTTTGAGAATATTTTAGACCTGTAAATTCTTCTGTTATTGTATTGCTAGCATTTAAAAGATATAAGTGGTATATTCCATCTTGTGATCCTTCGATGTAGTTTGAGATAACTTCATTTCTATAGATGTAAAGATTTGATTGCAAATCACTTCTCTCATATCTTGGAAGAAGACCAATTTCAGATGGAGTTGATCTTAAATTTATGTCATTGGTGCTTTCTAATCCTACAACATGAACATTTCCAAAGATATCTGTAGTTTTATATTCAAACTCATAATCTGATGATGATGTCACAAAGAATTTTCCATTATATCCAATATTAAAATCACCATCAACATTAATCGAATCAGTAATATTTCTGATAACTACAATATCACCAACATTTAGATTATTTTTGGTGCAGGTTTCTACAGTAATTGTTTCGGCAGAATCAAAACTAGTTCTTCTTATGAATTTTTGATTTCTCTTATATTCATAATCAGTGCTATCAATAGTTGTTAATGTGAAATCTCCACTTCTAGCACCGGTAGATCCAGATTCTTGCAATATAAATCCTTCTTCAGGATCTTTTGCTCCTGATAACTCTTTTGGTATTACAACTCTTAATTTGTATAACTTTTCATCCAAACTTCTATCATCAACTACTCTCTTTACATATGCTAAATCTGTAAAGATATCTAAAGTCGATTGATTTGCTACTAAGTATGGATATATTGTATTTGAGGAATCTACATTAATATACCAATTTTCATTGGCAGCATCATATTGAATTGGAGACCCAAGTTCACCAGAAATTCTGTCTGATACTCTACTATAAACAACTAATGAACTGCCACCAGAAATATCAAGACTTTCCTCATTCAAAGCATTGGTGAATGAAGTTGCCAATTTAATTTTGTTGGCATTTATTCTAATTGCATAATAAACAATATGTGGAGTTACATTTTCAGGCAAATCTCCAATACTGCTGTTTATAATTATTTTTTCTCCAGTAGAAAGATTGTGAGCACCAATACTCAAAACAGAAGCACTGTTTACATTTCCTACAGTATAAACTTTAGATGATGAAGATCCATCATCCATGTAAATACTTGCATTAAGTTCAGAACCATTGAGTTTTACATATAGTTTATCATCATTTCTTGCTCCAATCCTATATCCTTGAGAGATATGTGAAGGAACATCATCAACCAGAGTAAATCCATACAGATATAATCTAGTTGGATCGGCAACACTTACAGTCTTTGTTACATCAATTGATAACCATTCAATATCTTCTTCTACATTGACATCAACTTCTCTTGGTGGAATTACTGAAGTGATGAAACCTTTATCATCTTTATCAAATGCTTCAGATTTAAATCCTTCTGAACTTAATGAAATTTGACCGAAGTTTGAATTGGAGTTTGTTATTGAAGCATCGCCACCAGATTGAATATCAAAATGCTTATTAAATCCAATAGCAAAAACAGATACTATTTGTATAAATGCATCATTTGAAACTTTAATATGACTGGTTTCCCAACCATTTCTATAAATTGCAGATTGATCTAAGTGATATATTTTTCCAGTATCAGTTTGTGATGCTTCTAATGGCAATGATGCGCCATAAACAGTTGTAAAGTTTACACCTTCATATGATCTAGAAACTGGATCATACTTTACAAATGCTCTATCATCTTTTTGAAGTGAAACAGCGGTAAACTGTGCCACAACCATTGAACGGAAACCAGATGCTTTGCTACCATCTGCGTGCATTCCATTCATACCCCAAACTGATCTCAATGAGCAGTTGAAAATATATGGAGATGCTCCAGATACAGTATCAGTTTCTACTGTTACTGTAGATCCAGAAGAACTTGGACTTGCATTTAAATTGATTGGATATGATGGTAGTAAATATGTAAATGTAAAGTCATCAATTACACTTTGAACACTTGTTGAAACATTATAATTCTGAACACCAACACCTCTAATCTTAATTGGAGTTCCTACATTTAAATCATGTGCAATTGAAGTTCTTACAGTAATTAGATTGGATGCAGTTATACCATTTCCAGAGAAAATACTCTCAATTGCTACTGGATCTGTTGCAAATGCACCAACAATTTGCCATTCTGGATCTCTCTTTGCAAAACTAGTTAGACTATTTGGAAACTTCTCTGATGAAGGAATTTCTCTAAATGTATTAAAAGCATTCGATAATTTGCTATAATACATATCCAGATCAGTGAGATTATACCTGGAATCAATGTTTACACCATCTGCATATTCAAAGCATGATAGTTTGTGGTGTGAAAATCTTGGAGTTGATTTGTATGCAGAACTAAAGAATGTTGGATGAGTATATACTAAATCGCTATCATCACCATCAAAGAATGAGAATTGCCAGAAGTAACAAGCACCAGTTACCCTGAATATTGATGATTTTTGTGCGAATGGATCTGTTGGGTTTGGAACATACTTTGGTCTTATCTTTGTCTTTCTTAGATCTAAACCAACAATAGAAGTTCCTCTTGGAATTATTACTCCACCATTGATACTATTGAATTTGTAGAGTATATTATCTTCTTGAGATAGATCAAATACACTATCTAATTCCAAAGAAAGTGTAGAAAGTGCGGGAGAACCTACTCCTCCCGATGGTGGAACAGAATATGCAATTCCATTGTTGTCATATATTGCATATCCAGGTCTATTATCTATAACGTGTTCTGCAGGAAATACTAGAATTGTAGTTTTTTCTACTAGATCGTTTCCACTACCACTGATATATGAAAATCTTGCTGATTCTAATAATGCTCTTTGAATTGTCTTAAACGGTTGAGCAAGAGAATTACCTGTATTTGTAATTGAATCGCTAGAATCCAAATCATTTGGATTTACATATAAAATACGGCCATCAGTGTTCTTAATGAAGTTTTGTAACTTATTCAGTGGCATGGTATTAGAACATCTACTTTTTTTCTATGATTTATTTATCCCATAAAATCTTCCTCATCATAATAATATGCTAAATCATCAGGCAAAATATCTGGATTCAATATCTCTATGGGATCAAAGTATGGATGGCAACTTTCCATAATTAAATAGTTTGATCCTTTATAAACATCATCAATTTGATATTTTCTATTACTACTGGCAGATAAAACTAATTCTTTATCATAAAGATGTCCATCAGGATATTCATCAAAAGTAAAAGGAACATCATTTAAAAAATACATCTTTACGATGATCCTTTCATTGTCATACCAACAATTCTTAGCGCATATGGTATAAGACATAACATTTTCTGTTTAGTCTTATTTATTTTAGTAATGCGAGTAGGGAGACTTGAACTCCCACGGGATTGCTCCCAACAGATTTTAAGTCTGGTGCGTCTACCGATTCCGCCACACTCGCTTGATGGTATTATGCTTTGAATGCTAATAAAAGCATTACAACCTGAATACCAAGTAGGAACGGAGAGACTTGAACTCTCACGGGCAATTGCCCAACAGATTTTAAGTCTGGTGCGTCTACCGATTCCGCCACGCTCCCATTTGTTTGGTAGGACTGGAGGGAATTGAACCCTCTTCACACCGTTATAAGCAGTGGGCCTTAACCAATAGGCGACAGTCCCATTTGGTAGGAATACTGGGAGTTGAACCCAGACTAACCCGTTATAAGCAGGCCGCTCTAACCATTAAGCTATATTCCCTTAAAAGTTACTCAACAATCATAAGACATAAACCTCAGATTGTCAAGTGATTGTATCAGACCTCGTAAGTTGGTGGATGATACTTGAGATACTCAAGGAAAGTCATTTTCATTTCCTTATGAGTCATTCCACAGTGCCTTGCCGCTGTGGGTAGATTCATTGTAGCATAGAATAATGCCTTGTTTGCTTCTTCTACATTTTCTGGTGTGGTTTTCACACGATGTTCAATCAAAGAATTTTGATCAACTTTTTTGAAAATCATAGTGGACTTGAATAGGAAATTGAGTTTTCATCCAATGTTTCTCGGACAAATTGTAGCACGTTCATGAACTGATCGACGGTTTCGCAGGACACTTCCTTTTCTGACCCTTCACTCGAATACAAATACACCTTTTTCCTAATAGGATCAAGGACGCATCGAGTCAGATACTCTTCAGTCATTTGGTTGCCGATTGATTACCATGTAATGGTAGCACGCGCCACCTGGGTTGTCAAGCAAAAAAAATCAATTTTCTGGAGACGTTGGCTTTTCTGCTGGTAGACTATTTAAATAATCTCTTAATTCATATGGATCAAGAGTTAAATTGTTCAATACATCTTCAATAGTATCATGTCGGATCATATTTTGAAGAATCGCATCTTTAAAAGTAATATTAAAGAACTGATTGAATGCTGCATTAATATCAGCGTCACCATCACTAACTTCAAGATAAGATTTTACCGTTTCTTTAGAAATATTAAATCTACTTAATAAAGAATTTAAACTTCCATTATAAGAATCTTTTAATTTATCTGAAATTTTCTCTACAAAATCATTAGTATTCAAATTCAATATTTTTCCAATTTTTTCCTCAAAACTCAGTTCTGCAAGAGATTTAATACCATCTTTTAATTTTTGTTCCCATTGAGTCCCATCCCAAATAATTTCATGATTACTATCTATTGGATCATGCGGACATAAATTTGTATATCCATCCATATTGCAACATGGATTGTCATTATTTACGATATTTTTCGTATCTATACAGTAATAACATCCTCTTTTATCTACAACAACTTCCCAATATTCTTCTAATGGATTAAATACTGCAATACATCCATCAGAAAATTTTGGAGGTTCTAATGTAGTAGATCCTGGGGGCATAATATAATTTTGAGGATCATCAGGGTCTGCCTGGGCATAATCTTCCCCAAGGTAGAAATAATATTGCTGATCATATCTGTATATTTTCATATTTTTTAATTTATTCTAGAACATATTTATGAACTTTTATTCATACTTAATACAAGGAAGTAAAGCTAAATATGGTGGAATGTTGGGGTGTGCTTGACTATTGCCTGCATTGCCAGTGTTTCCAGTAATGTTAATTGCCACGTTTGCATTTGAGGTTAGATTCAATGAGTGATTGTGTTCTCCAGTGCCTCCAGTAGTAAATCCGCCGGTCAAAAAAGCGTTCCAGCAAGCTCTATTATCACCTTGTTTATTTCCAGCAGTATTTGGTCTTGCATAATTATGAGAGTGCCCTCCTCCAGTTAGAGTATAATTTGCATTTGAAGTTATATTTGCATCACTAGTAATATTTACTAAGGGGTGTGCGTGTTGTGGAATCTGATTTACGGTAAGTGTTACATTTTCAGATCCACCAGTATCTCCAACATCATATGTTCCACCAGGACCTTTACCTGCAATAAATCTTCTTTCTAAGTTAGGAAGTCTAAATTGAGATGCTGATTCTCCCCCAGTATTAAATCTTGTAGAAATAACTGAGAATAGATTAGCATAAATTCCACCATTAGAGAATACTGAACCATTACAAACAAGATATCCACTTGGAGCTGCAATTCCAGCAAACCATATTACAGTTCCAATGGGAACTCCAAGACCACTAAGATCAATTGTTTCAGTAATAACTGAAGTTACTAGTCCCTTTTCATTTACGGTTATTTTAGGAACTGTAGTAGAACTTCCAAATGTTCCAGTGGTAGAATTGACAGTTGCTAATGTTCCTGCTGCAGATACATTAGCAGACCCATCAAAATTGACATTCCAAGCCAAATCTCCAGTTATTGCAATATTTCTTGCATTTGTTAGTTTATCTGCTGATTGTGCGGCTCCGGTAACTGTTCCTATAAATGTATTTGCATAAACTTTATCCCATTTAAGACCTGTGGAACCAAGATCCATGGTCCCATTTTGATTTCCTGGGTATAATCCAGCTTGAGTTAGAGTTAAATATCTTTGCGTTGCATTATCAAGTGGAATAGCAGTTCCAGCTGCAACATTAGCAATCAAATAGAAAGACATTTGTGGATTTGATGTAGCATCCACGTTAACACTTATTCTTGCAGAATTTCCACTTCTATCTGGAGTCAATCTGGTATGATTAAAGCAAAGATTTGCATTTCCTCCACCATCATTTGTTGCCAATGATGTTTCTCCACTACCTCTTCCGGACGCAATAATACCACTAGCATATAAATCATTTTTAGATGCATCCCAATTTAAACTACCATCTACAAGAATATCATCATAATCTCCAGAAACTCCATTTTTAAGTAAGGCAGGTTGATAAATTGATCCGGCAGTATTTGATGCTCCCGAAACAAGTATTTTATCAGCTTTATCTGCAGTTCCACTAACTGCTCCATCAAAAGTAGTTGCATATATTGTTCTCCACTTCTTAGTTCCAGTTCCTATGTCGATTGCATTGGTAGTTTTTGGAACTATATTTCCTGTAAATGAGGATCTTATTATAATATCAGTATTAGAATTTGCTCCAAGTGTGGAACCACCATTTACAGTTAAATTAGCATTTACAAGAACCTCTTTTATTGTCAATTTGCCCGCATTTGGATTGAATGAAATATCACCATCCGTAAATAATCCATTGTATTCTCCTACATTATTATTATCATCTACAAATGTGGGATAAAATGTGGCATTATCATTTTTAGTTATTGTTTTTATTAAATCTGCTTGAGATGCTGTTCCACTAAATGAACCATTAAATGTATTTGCAAATATGGTTCCAAATCTATTTCCTGCTGCACCAATATTAATGCTATCTGATCTTGGTAGTAGAGTAGTATTTGCTTTTGCATTGAAGTTTAAATTATCATCACCATTACTTCCAAGGAATATATTTCCATTTACTCTCAGAATATTGCCTATAGTTGCATTGCTAGTGGTTAAAAGATTTGTGCCAGGATTATATGATATTCCACCGTCAGTATATACGATTCTAGCTGCTCTAGTGCTACTATTTGTATCTACAAAAGTTAAAAAGTAAGAAGCATTTGTGTTAATGGATGCAGTTTCAATTTCTTTTGCCTTATCTGCTGTTCCATTGAACGAACCATCAAAAGTAGTTGCATATACTGTTTTCCATCTTTTAGTAGATTCTCCAATATCGTAAGTATTATTTGCATCTGGAAGAACATTAGTGTCAATTGTTCCCGTAAGTGATAGGCTAGTAGATACATCTAGATTTGTGATTCCCGCATTTGTTACTGTTAATTTATTACCGTTTGGGTTATAGCTAATACTAGCATCGGTATAAAAACTATTTAAAGATGCAGTAGAGGCATTATCGTCTACAAAAGTTAAATAGAAAGAAGTATTTGACTGATTTCTAACAGTAAGTAATTTTTCTGCACCATCTGCTGTTCCAGTTACAGAACCATCAAAAGTATCAGCATAAACTGTTCCCCATCTTTGACTATTAGTTCCAAGATCAATTTTTGCCTCTGATGTTCTGGTAAATGTTGTAGAATTAAGACTAACACCAGAATCATAAGTAATAGGATTATCTTTTACATTTGAGATATTTTTATTTCTAACCCTAACTGTAAATGCTCCATTTCCCCCATCAGATGTTAATTGAACTTTTGTTGCCCCTTGATTATCTACAGCATATTTTTCAGCACCATTGTAATAACATCCTGCTCTTATTGTTATATCTCCACCACCATCATTGAAAGAAATTCTCTTGGTTGCATCTTCTAGAAGAATAGCTCCACTAGCCCCAGATAACCATAATGCACCCCTATCTAATTGTGTTGCACTAGGTGAAGATAGTCGTAAAACATTTAAATTTGGGTTATATTCAATACTGCCATCAGTATATAAATCCTCATCTGCACCTGGAGAATCATTATCACTATTTACAAATGTTAAGAACTGATATGCATTAGTTGAATTTTTCTGAGTCTTTATCTTATTTGCATTATCTGCTCTATTTACAGTAATATTTGCATCAGTTGCCCAATTTATTCCAGTTCCAGTAGAAACTAAAACCTGACCTGAAGAACCTGGATCACCATCAGTATCTAATAATTTTTTACTTGGTTTAAAATCTCCATTTATTGTAACAGTTCCAGCTGCACCTGCCGGTGTATCATCTGGTTCTATTACAATTGATTGTTGTCCTAATATTTTACCTTCATCTAAAGGTCCGGTTAGTTTAATTCCAGCACTATCTGTTTGAAGTCTTAAAAGATCATTAAAGTAAAAATCTACTGTAGAATTTCTGTTGAATACTGCAAATTTTTCATCACTAGTAGTTCCAAACTCCATTCCATAATCCTGTCCAGTTCCATTGAACTGGATATATCCCATATTCGTGGAATCAATAGTCTTCTGAATTCTAGTATAAGCAGATTGCCAATTACTTCCGTTACTATCTCTCTGTTCTATTACATCTAAGTATGATGTATTATTATTATCTGCTATAAATGAAGCTAATTTTTGATTATCTCCAGCATTTGATCCTAAAGAAACAGTTGGTTGAACTAATATACCTTCTCTTGGATTAACTTTAATTGATGTGCTACTGTATAAATCCTCATAAGATGCCAGTGGAGGATCAACTGCTGGAGAATTATTTTCTTCAACGAAAGAAATATAATAATATTTATTATCATCTGCAGTTTCTGATAGTATCGTATCTGCAGTTGCCGCATTTCCTACGGTAATATCATCTGGATTTCCCCATTTAATTACGTCTCCGGTAGATAGTAATACTTGATTATTGAGTCCTTTACTGTCAAAACCATCATACAGAGCACCATCTACACCAAGACTACCTCTAATATCTAAATTATATCTTGGACTATTTGAAGAAATGCCAATATTTCCATCAGTCTTTAAATATAACTGATCTGGATTATTTCTAGTTCCTCCATTAGCACTGACATCTGTTTCAATTGAAATATCCTTTGGAGTTCCAGAAGTAGCAGATGCAGTATCAAGTCTTACATAATCTGCAGTTGAAAAAATTCTAAAATTATCCCAAGAGTTTAGATTTGAATAATAGTCATTTGTAAAGAATTCAAATTGAGAATTTCCATTTCCATTTGGTATTACTCTTAATACCGTATGTTTATTAGTATTCAGATTTCTAAAAGTTGGACTTCCCTTCTGATTACCGTCTGCATCAGAAAATGCATAAAAATGAAGATCTCCAACTCTAATTCCAGCATCATCACCATACTTTCTTAAATCCAACTGTTTTGATACTACAGTTGTTCCTATACCAACATCACCATCACCTTTAAGTGACAGTATAGGTGTAGATTGACCAACAGTTGCATTATGAACATCAAAGTTCATGTAATTTTCATCTATGACATTTGAATTGAATGTCTTGATGAAGAAAGGTCTATTTACATTATCTTCTCTGTTTATTTCTATCACACCCTCTCTTTCGAAGGTTGGCATCGTATCAAATATTACGCCACCTTTTACATGAATAGCTTGTTGAGGTTCTGAAGTTCCTACTCCCAATCTCTCATCTACATATGCCTTTTGTTTAAAAGTTGCAATTCCAGTAATTAATAAGTCTCTTGTTTTTACAAATTCACTAAATTCACCGGTTCTTGCTTGCAGTTCATCATAAAATACATCATCCTTTACATATAAATCGCCACCAACATAAAGATCTCCACCAGTTGTAACAATTCCAGAATTCGTTGCTAAACTAACTTCATCTCCAACAAATAACTTTTTAGCAATTCCTACGCCACCAGGAGTATATAATGAACCATCATTGACACCGGTAGAATCACTATTATCATGAACAAAAACTTTATCTTTTATTTCTACTATACCCTCAGAATCTATTACTAAATTTCCTTGTCCTGTTAAAATTGATATAGTATTTGTGTCTAATTTGATATTGCCAATTGTTGTTATACCAGTGGCAGATATACTAGTAAAATCGGCAGGACCATCAAAATCTGCATAGTTAGATACTGATAGATCTTTTAATTGAGTATCTTGATATACTTCTAGTCTTCCTGTTGTTGTAAGTCCGGTTATTTTAACATCTTGTAAAAATGTTGCAATACCAGTTACATATAAATCATTAACATCTATACTTCCTTTAAATTTAGTAGCAGTTACAATTCCAGTAAATTCTGCAAATTTGCCTTCAATATTATCTAATGTTGAAGTATGATATACTGTCAGATCTCTAGATGTTGTTAGTCCAGATACTTTAAGATCTTTGGATGTAGTTACTCCAGTTACTTTTAAATTATCTATTGTCACTCCACCACTGAATTGAGATTCTCCCAAAACATCCAACAATTTATTTGGAGTTGTGCTACCAATACCAATTCTATCTACTACATCATCATAAACGAAATTATCTGCTCCGTCTACAACACCTGCAGAATTTCTATACTGAACAGACTTATAGAATCCACCTGCAGCTGCTGGAAGTGTAGATGAGTCTACCCACAAAACTCCTTGAACACCAGCAATATCACCTCTAGTAAGAACTTGACCTACAGTTCCAGGTTCTTCTTCAATATCAATAATTGCTCCTCTGAGCCTGGTATTCCCATAGACATCTAGAGTATATGTTGGATCATTGGTTCCAATACCAACATAATATTGTTCATTAACAGAAAATACTGTTCCCCCGGCACCAATATAAACTCTATCACCAGCAGTAAGTAAAGAATCTGCTACGTCATATGTTAACTTACTTGATGTTGAAAAATCATTAGAAGAATTAAACTGAATTTCTCCCTCGTTTCCGGGAGCAAATACAGTAATAGTTACTGCTGTTCCAGGATTTGTCATCCCGGTTCTATAACCTTCAGCAACTATAGCATTTCCCTTGATGATTAAATCTGTAGTGCTATTGGGTCCACCAACTAGTATGGTTTCATCAAATACACTAATTGAACCAGGAATTACTCCACCACCCCTTGGAATCCAGTATCTTTTTCCAGGAAAACCTTCAACAGAAATTATTTGAAACTGCGGTCCAGCAGGAATAATATCACCACTTCCCGATGGATCACCAAGGTTTGGTTCTGCATCTCCAAGTGTTAGATAAGTAAATCTATCATCTCGTAATTGACTTTGAGGAGTTCTTCTTGTTCTTCCCGATAAGTATCTTGGCATAATTATTATGTTGTGCTATTTTCTAGGATACTGCAAATAAATTCCATTTGAAGTGGGGCAACTTTGCCACCAGTTGAATAATTGTGAATAATTCCAGAAACAGTTCCAGAATTAGTAACAAAAGTCTTTGATACACCAACACCATCAGTAATGATAGATTCTACAATAAATGATTGTTGTGGTGAAGGAAATATGCTAGTTGTAAGTCCATAATTTCCTGGAGGACATGTAAACTCTAGTCCACTCATTGTTACATAATCATCCACAGCAAAATTATGTGGTGTTGTAGTTGTTACTGTAGTAACACCTGTCACATTATCATATTCGCAATTCTCTACATCAAGAATTCCATCTTGAAATCCTTCAATAACAATAGAGTCTGTTATAATTGCCGTTCTTTCTAATACCAATCTACCATCAATGATTACCAAAGAATCATTTGGTGGAATTTCAATATCTTTTATCACTCTTACGTTTCTGGTGTTACCAGCTGTTCTGGCAGAAGTGCTCTTTCTTCTGTGCGTAAAAGTTAATGTTGGATAAGTGTTTACTCCAACGTTTGCAACTTGTGCATATAGAACAATAGCAGAAACTCCAGTAGGAGTTGTATATACTGTTTGTTCTCCAGGAGCAACTGGAACAGCAACTGTTAAAAATTTATTAAGTGGTGCAACTGCCATATTTTTTTACCTTAATGCTAGTATTAGAGGGGTAACTTCAGCTTGTATTGCCTTACTAAAATCTCTTCCACGAATTGTTGATGTTGGTTGGTTAATTTGGAATCCCTCTCCAATATCAAAGTTTCCTTTTTGATCAGTGCTAGTAAATGGAACTTGTGCTCCATCTAAAGCAACAATCTCATTTTCCTTAATAGGAACAGCCCCTTGGAAAGGCGTTGAGTTATTTATATTAACACCCGTTCCAATATATTCAAATGAATGTGAACTTGTTAGGATCCTACTTATCCTCTTGAAAGAAACTCTTTCATTTCCAAATAATTCATAAGGAATAAATTCATTAAATGTTACTGTTGTAATTCCAACGCTAGTTCCTGATGTTCTGGTAGGTAAAGTTCCCAAATCAATGGCATCAGTAACTATTGCAAATAATGTATCAATAGAACTTTGGACATCTGCACAAGATGCTGGATCTTGGTTTGATCCAGTAACAGGATCTGCAATGATGGATAGATCAATGACTTGTTCAAAAGTATTGATAGTAGTATAAGATTGTTTAGTTACAACAACATTGTTTATAATTGACTTTGCAAGATCTCTAGCATTATTAAATGTCTCAATAGATTCTGCTTCTTCTCCAGCCAAATATGCATTATCGATATAAATTTTTCCAGCATCATATGCTTTATCATTTCCACCATATACTAAGTTATATGATATAGCATCTAAAACTAATTTCGTATCTTCAACACAACGATCATTTCCACCAGGAATAGTAAACGATGGATTATTAAATAGCATTCTATCAACTGCTTCAGTAGCAATAAAATCTATGTTTCTTCTTATTAAAGATATTGCATCAGCGTATCTACCTACTGCAGGAACTGGTTGTGTTGCAGAATCAACTGTATAATATATTGGTTGTGTTATTATTTCTGCCGAAGCTCCCACTGCAGCTCCACCATCAATAAAGACTTCAAGATTTTGAGATGGTAAATAATTTCTTCCACTATTTACAACATCTATTTCAACAATTGATCCTGTAATCTCATCAATTGTTGGACTCAATTCTGCAATAATTCCTTGTGGACCTTTTGGATCTTGTGTTAAATCGTCAGCATCTCTAATTATAACTGTTGGTGGAGCAGCAGGACTAAAACCAGAACCACCATTGGTAACTACAATTTCTTGTATTTGGAGCATTGGTGTTGTTAATATAGAGGATGGCAATCCTGATACATAAGACTGATTGACATCTCCATAATTTGTGAGATCTATTTCAAAGAAAATTGCTTGACCATCATATGGTCTTCTAACATTATTGTATATGTCAGAAATATTTTTGAAAGTGACAACATCACTGGCAGCATCAACTCCATCTGCAGTTCTTGATGGGGGATATCTTCCAACATTTGAAGTATATTCTGTTATACCTAAACCTACAGCATATAAACCATAGTTACCAAAAGATGAGTTGGAGTTTGTAAGATCGCATGATCCACCAGTATCTGCATAAATTCCAATATCAGAGTTAATTGTAAAAATAGAAACTAACTGAGCATATCCATTATTTGTGATCGATACTCCAATACCATTCTCATTATATTGAGTAAATGAGTCACAAACCATACATTTCAAATTATTTCCAATATTATTGATGGGATCAGTAACAGATGCATGATCACCATCAATTCTCATACCAATACTGCCACTCATAAAGTTTGTGCAGTTTCTTATATATGGACTTCTCCACCTACCACTTGGACCTTCAAGTGTTGGTCCAACTTCTATAAAACCAGTATTAGCAACTTTACTTGGATCTATTGGTGGAAATGCTATTGCTCCACATCCGGTATGATTTACAGTAATACTTGTTCCGGCAAAGTTTATATTTTCAATTAAACATCCTCTTCTAACATGGAAAACATCTAGATTTGGATTTAATGGAGTTACAGTAACCAATCTTAAATCTTGTCCTGTTACAGTAACATCATACCTCAATCCAATCGGATTATTCTCTACATATACTCCTGGTCTAATGACTATAGTATCCCCTGGTTCCGCAATCGCAGCAGCAGCACCTATAGTAGCTTTTGCATCTCCTTCCAGAAGTCCACTGTTAGCATCATCACCATCTTTGGTCACCCAGACAGTATTTTGAGTCTCTACTCCAGAAGGTCTCCACGAAACACCAGTTCCTACCGCAGATAATCTCCAATCTCTTTTAGTTTCTGCTCTAAAATCATTTATATCGACCAAATATGAATCTAATTCTAACTCTCCGACTATTCTTGCATTACCCCCAACATTCAAATTCTCTTCAATTCCAACACCACCCTCAGTTACTATAGAACCAGTGTCTTTATCTATAGAGGTAGCATTGCTATTTACAGTAAGAATTCCATCAATAGTGACATTTAGATCAAATTGAGCATCTCCTCCAACATTCAATGTGGATTGTAGTGTTGTTGCACCTAAAACATCTAATGTAGATTGTAGTGATGTTGCATCTATAACATTCAATGTGGATTGTAGATTTGTTGCACCTACAACATCTAATGTATCCTGAAGTGTTGTTGCTCCAAAAACATCTAGTGTATCCTGAAGTGTTGTTTCACCTACAACATCCAATGTGGATTGTAGATTTGTTGCACCTACAACATCTAATGTATCTTGTAATTCAGTAGCACCACCTACGGTAAGAGTTAAGTCTAATTCAGTATCTCCTTGTACATTAAAATTTGATTCGACAAGTCCATCTGAGGAAACACGAAGATTTCCCTCTACATCAAGTTTATATGCAGGATCACTTAAACCAATACCAACCCTATCATTAAATGCTACTGCTAAAGTTGGATTTGGGGATGCAAAAAGTGGATCAGCAGTATAAACTTCAAATGGATTTCCTGGAATAGAGCTATTAATTCCAACACTAGTATTTCTATAAACTGCTCCTCTACTATCCCACCCCCACAAATCTTGAGTCTCAATATCAACTATCCATGATGGTGCATCTGGATTAGATAGGGGAGTTAAAGTATCTGTTCCTATGCCAAGACTATTTACATTTTTAAAATTAAGAGCGGCGTAAGCTTGTGCTAACTGAGTAGTTGGCACATATGTTCCCTGATCTAAAATGTAAAAATATGCCATTCTTTTATACTATTATATCCTTATTTATAAATTGGATTTGAGATAATTTATGGATTAAAAATTGGAACTCCTTCATCAAGAATAAACATAAATGCAGTAGAAATTCCAGCTGGTCCATCTCCAGTAAAATCAGGTTCTCCTGGGGGTATATCACCAACTTGTGGAATCCATCTTATTCCACCAGCATCTCTTGAGAGTATATATGTCAATTTTCCAGGAGAATTTGCAGAGTCATATATTTGAGCATCAATTTTAACACTTCCGGCAACATCAAGTCTTTGCTCTGGAATATAACTACCTATACCTATACTTTCAGTGGTTACTATAACTCCATTTACGTCTAAAGGTTGTTTTGGTTGAGTGCTGGCAATACCAACTCTACCATCAGCAGTATCTATTCTGAATACTTCTCCACCGGTCTCCGGCCTACCAACATAAAATCTTTCAGTTACTGTTAATGTATCATAAAAATATGAAGGTCCAAAAAATCTTGAAGTTCCATAAACATCAAGATCATTTAAAGAAAGTTTATCATATTTGAAATAGTCAAATTTTAATTCACCATGAATTGTCACATTTTTATAGAAAATTACATCTCTATTAAAATGTGCCTCCTGACCATAAAATTCAGCATCAGAAGCTGGTGTTTTAAAATTTTGTGCGTCCCAAGTAGAGCTAACTATCATTTTTTTTTCTCCTATTAACCTACAATATCCCCAAGAATATCACCAATTGTTCCACCAGTGCTTCCTCCAATCAACCCCCCAACATCACCCAAAACACCACCAAAATCACCATCTAATACACCTTCAATAATATTTCCAGTGTCACTTCCCAACACTCCACTTACGGCATTAGTGACTGCACCTTGAATATCTCCGGATAAAACACCACCGGCAATATCCCCAACTACACCACCAAGTCCACCACCCAAAACACCACCTGCAATATCTCCGATAGCACCACCGATTCCACCTCCACCTAATAATCCACCTGCAACATCGCCAATAGCACCACCGATTCCACCTCCACCTAATAATCCACCAGCAACATCTCCGATGGCACCACCGATTCCACCTCCACCTAATAATCCACCAGCAACATTACCAATAGCACCACCAATTCCGCCACCACCTAATAATCCACCAGCAACATTACCAACTACACTACCAAGTCCACCTCCACCTAATAATCCACCAGCAACAGTGCCAAGAAGACCTCCACCAGGAATAACCTTATCAACTACATTATTGACAACATTGCTAACTATTCCTCCAGTAATGTTGTCAATGAAATCAATACCAATAAAACTTCCAGCAAATGCCAATTTCGTAAAATCTTTTCCGAGTTGAGATATTAAGTTTCCAGAACTTCCCTCAATGTCAACTCTTCCACCATCAAGCATAATTCTACCACCACCGGTAACCAAATTTATATTTCTTCCCGCTTTAAAATGTATATCTTTTTCAGCATCTATAAGTATGTCGGTGGCATGAATTCTAACCATGCCTTGAGATGCAGTAATAGATATATTTCCACTATTACCTACAATAACAATATCCTCTCTTCCCTGACGATTTTTAGCACCACCAGATATTTCGATAGTCCTGTCATTATAAATTGAGAATAATCCAGAACTACTCAAACTCATTGAATTTTGAGTATCTTTAGTGTTAGTTACTGCATATATCTTATAGATATCAGTTCCTGATTCACCCATTAATGTGGAAGCAGTATCAATCCTAAAATTTGGATTAAAACTAACTAATTGTCTCTTAAAAATATTTTTATTTCTTGCTGGCATAATTTTATGTTGGGCAATCTATAGATGTTACTGATTTTTGCTTGAAGAGATTAGAATCTGTAGATTCTATAGAATTATCTCCAGTAATGGTGCTTACCTGAGAACTATCAATAGTATTTACTGATAGTTGTCCATCATCATCTGTGGTTACTATAAGTTCTCTTACTGAACCCAATATTGGTCTAACAACGGCACCAGAACCAGTATCCGACAATACCTCAATAAGTGGAAGTCCATCCACATTAGTATTATTTATTGGGTCAATCTGTGTTATACTTCCATCTTCATCTAAGACAAATGTATAATCATTACCTAGATCATCAAATATTTCAGTATTATCGTAAGTATATCCAGAACCACCATCTTCAATGTATACACCTGTGATGGAATAATCAAAAATACTTCCTACAGAATATCCCTCACCTTCAGAAACCATGTATATCTGATCAATTCTACCATCATCAGTAATAGTGCATCTTGCGACGGCACCATATCCTTGATCCATTTCATCACATATTTCAACAAATGGTGGATAATCATACCCAAATCCAGGATCTACAAGTTGAATTCCAATAATACTAGCTGTAATTTCGCCATCATTATCAGCAACAACATTTCCAAATATAGGAACTGCTTTACCACCTTCACCATCTCCACCTCCACCAAAAATGCAGATTTGTGGTGGTGGAGCTGGTTTTATATCATCAGTCTTACATTTTTTCTTCTTTCTCCTCCTTCTCCTTTTTTTCTTAATATCTTTAGTAATTTCTCTTATATTCTCAAAAGTTCCTTGCATACTCTTTTCAATAGTAGAAGTTGATCCAGAATATCCAACTCCAAGAATCCATTCATTCGCCATTCGCGAATAGGATTTGGCTGATTGATTTGTAAAGAATCCAATTCCAAATTCAGACAGCATTCCAATCGAATCTCTAAGAGTATCTCCAAGATTGAAATTTGTAAAGAACTGTAATATTTTGAAAATTGCATCCAATGGTCCTTTCAAAAATCTTTCACATAATGAAATAATATCATTTAAGAAGCTTGCGGTAAATTGATCTGCTGCACATGAAACAAATCTCTTATAATTCTTAAGAGCATCTTTAAGAATTTTAGAAACTTTATTCTTAACTTTATCAACAATCAGACCAACTATTTGACTGAATGATTCTTCAAGAAGTTTTACTGGATATACCATTACTTCCTGAGCAGCAACTCCGGCAAGATGAGCTGCTACAGGATTTCCAGTTGCGGCAAGAACTTTAGCAAAAACTAATTTGTATAGTAGATTTAATCCTTCTTTTATAAGTTTTATAAGACCACCAAATCCTGATTTATTTCCTTTAATTAAAAATCTGAATAAAGTTCCAACAATATCATTCGCCATGTTTGTAATTTTATCAATGGCTTGATTTATTGATTCCTTTACTTTTTTTCTATTACCTTTAAGTGTCTTTAATGTATCAATTAAATTCTGAACTACAGATTTTATTCTATCAAATATAGTATTTTTTACTGGATTTGCAAGAGCAACTTTTTTACCAACTGAAGAACTTGAACTAAAAACTTTTTGTTGTGCTTTTTTAGATACTCTATCTAATTTTTTTGGTTTTAATGTTTGAGGAGTTCTATTACTATTCTCCTTTGGTTCATTAGATTCTGGAAATGGAGTTGTTAATGAAGATTGTGGTATTGCTTTTGAAAAACCAGTAAATGGGACAAATGGGGAATCATACTTTTCAGAACCAACAGCATCTGTTCTTCCAAATGTTGCCATAATTACTGGAACTTGTGCATTATCTCCATCAAGGAAGAAACCAAACACCATATCTCCTGGTTGCAATTGCACACCAGTCATCACATTTGCTGCACCACTTCCTGCAGTTGTAGGAATTAAAACCTGTGCCCAAGGCAAATCTTCATTTGGGAGTTCATCTTCATTAAAGGGATGATATCCCATTATTCGAACTTTAAATCTGTTTCCCCATCCACCACCTTTAGTCTGCTTCTTCATGGATTCGAGTGGTGGAATTTGTCCTATCCACCAAACAAACCCATCTCTACCTACAAAATTATTTTGGATCGTTGATTGGTCTAACATTTAATTAATCTTTGTTATCTTTTGATTTTACCGAATACATCTCTTATCAATTTTAAAGAAGTATATGAACTGTCACTATCAAAGTGATGACAAAGTTCTTTAATAATATATAGACCACTTTGCTCTCTATCATATTCTTTTTTGTCACCTGAAGTTAGCAATGGAAAATAGCATTCAATACAATCACCTGCCTTCAAATTAGTATTAGAAGAAATCATTATATTCATATCTTGAGTGAAGATAGTATTATATCTCATTATTGATTGTGACTGATATTCAGTTGGATCATTATTTTCTTTTTTAGATACATTTCTATCGAAAGTTCCAATATCTTTTATAAAAGTCATATTTCTTGATGGTATATCACCAAGAGTTATATCTGAATTTTGAGATATAATTGGCAACTTTAATTTTTTGGAGAATGAAGTGTCAGAAACTTTAAATAGTTTTCTTTTTATTGAAAAATCAGTTGGATCGAAGAAAGTATGTTGACTTGCGTAACTACCTATTCTTAATTTTTCTATTAAATTTTGATTTCTATTGGTAAAATAATTCAATATTTTAAAATCATTATCTATCTTTCTTGCATTTTCATCAAAATTATCAGAAACATCCTTAACATAATATTTTGCAGATGGACTTTGAGAAAATAGTCCATCTAAAGATCTAAATTGAAATCCATTCTTATCTTCATAAAAAACAAATCCTGCTTTTGCACTTCCGGAATTTTCTGGAATTGATTTAGATGCCAGTGAAGTTAGAATAGTAAAAGGTTTTCTCATATTACCTATGAATCCATAAGTATTTTTTGTAGTATCAATTGTTCCTATTTTTTTAGTCTTTAGATAATCTTTGAGGATTATATTTACAGAATCACTTATCCTTAAGGAAGGTTTAAACTTTATAGGAACTCTCGATGTCTCATTAGTAATTGCTTCCCTAGAAGTTAAGTGTAAGGTAAAACTTTCCCTATCCCCATCAATTATTACATCAGTAATAGAAGAAACATAAAAATATTTTTCTGCAATTTTGGAAAAATCTAACCCAGGATTTCTATTAGAATTTCCCGCAATTTTAACTACAACTCTTTCACCTCCTCTTAATGGCAATCCATTATAAATTGATTGAATATCACCCCTTTGATCTTTTATTACATTTCCACCCGCAACTATTTTTAATTTTGCAGTTATAATTGGTGAAAATATATCTTCAAAATATTCAAATGCTATAGCGCCTCTCCTTAGATCAACTGTTCTAAGACCATCATTAGATTCTATTGTTAATACTTTATATACCGATTTTTTAGTTGACATTATAGGAAAGATAAATCTGTTAAAAGTTTTTTCTTAATGAAGTTATTTAACATATTAAACTCAGAAACTACTGGTCTATAACCAGCGCCACCACCACCAGAAGATGCTCCAGAAGATGGTGCTGATGGTTTTGTATCATCAATCATGATAATTTCAGATCCTTTTCTTTCCGGAGTGCTTATTCTTTGCGCATTTGGTGGTTTTGGAGAAATTGCAGCATCTTTCTCTTTGCGTTCAACAGATCCTCCAGATACATTTGATCCGGATACGAGTGTAGATATGTAATTTTGAATTACAGAGTCTGGTGCTTGAATATGAACATGAGTTCCTTCTGGTCCTGGTGGGACTGTTCTTCCACTGTGTCCTTGCAATCCTAAAATACTACCAACAGTAACTTTATCTCCTGTCTGAACATTAAGTGAATTGAAATGTCCAAGTTCAACTAATCCCTGTGGAGATTCTATTTCAACCCACTTACCACCATTTCCGGAATATCCTGCCCAATTTACTGTCCCATCAACTGGAGATGGGACTGGAATATTTAAAAATTCATTTCCTTTATATAAAGTAAAGTCAGTAATTAATCTACTACCAGCATATGATGTTCTTGTTTTACCTGAATGTGTTCCTAATTGTGATATTGAATTTATATTTTTACCACCACTAGTGACTCTATATCCATTCAATGTTGCTTTAGGTTGTCCTTGTATTACTGCATTTTTCTCTTTATCCAAACTTTGTTGATATACTTGCTTTAATTGAGTTTTTTGTTTGGTTGGTTGATTATAAGTATTTCCTGGAAAAGATGCCCATGTTGGAGATAGTTTTTTTATTACAGCATCACTTAATCCCTCTTTTCTTAAAACTTCTGGAGTTACTCCTGCTCTGGCAGCAAGTTTAAGTGCCAATTCATCTTGAAATTCTTTATCAAACTTTCTGTTGGTATCCATACCAACAGACTCTGCTAGACCTGTAATATTGATAAATTGATATGCACCTACAGCAGCAGATCTATCTAATTTTCCAGTTTTGTCCCTGAATTGAGATTGTGGATCTTTTAAGAATTTGTCAACTAATTGTTCAACTTCAGCAACACTTAATTTTGTCAAATCACCATATTTTGCTTCCCCATACTTATCTCCAAAAAACATACTATATCCAGTTGGTCCTGATGTTCCCTCTGCATATCTTATGGTTTGTAACAATGCTTGTTGATCAACACTACCAACACGAGAAACATCATCTGGTGCATTAGATCTAACTTCCCCAAGAACTGGTGCTTTTTCTCCAGTATCAATATCTTCATTCAATGGTGTTGTGAATATCTTAAAGCTTTCTACAATATCATCTCCAAGTATTGATATTGAATCATTTAATTCATCAAATGATTTAGATATTTCGCCACTAGAAAATGCTTCAAAATCAAGATTAATGAGACTAGAATACAATCCCCCCATAGAAACTGTAAAATTATCTATTACAGTCTTAGTATTTGTAACAAATTTATCTAAGGATTCTTTTAATTTTTTAATTCTTTTTATAAATTGCGCTCCCACAAAAATCCAAGTTGGAAGATTATTCATTATCCAACCAGCGGTAATATATCCAAGTGCTTTCAATAATCTACTCAGAGGACCATCATTACTGGCAGTAATGACAGATAATGGAGATGCCTTTGATTGAGAAATTTTATTAATTTCAATTTCATCTTCTGAGATTTTTCTTCTATCAGATTCCAATCTTCGATATTCTAATAATCTCGATCTAGAATAAAAATCTCTTCTTATTTGATTATTAGAACTAATAACGTTAGAAATATTGTCAATAGAATTTCTAGCAGAAGAAACACTTCTTCTACTGCTTTCCAGAGACTCTGAGATTGCTCCCAAATTTATTGTCGATCTTCTTAAAGTATCTACTGCTGTTGCCATATTATACTATTACATTGTAAGTTAATTGAGAATATAGCAAATAGAAGTTATCAGAATTTGATGAATTTATTAATGGAACTTCAGCAATTGGTTCACTAGAAACTACAGAACCTTCTTGCTGATTTTGTCCACTTGATGTTTTAATCATTGTCAATGATGGCTTTGGTTCTGGTAACTGTCCCACTTTCTGTGGTTTTGGTGGAATTGTTGCTATTGATGCTGGAGTTATGCTCTCAGCATTAACTTTAGACTGTTGCTCCTTAACTGGTTCATCAATAATGACTGGAGAAACTTGTTTTGTTTCTTCAGATTCTATCTGATTTGATTGGGAACTATTAACATTTTCTAAAGGTGATTGATCAGATGATGTAGTAGGTTGAATCATTGAAACTTCGGTTCCAGAAGAAGTTTCAATGTTAGTAGAATCCTCCATGGGAGGAATCATAGACTGATCAGTTACATTATCACCCATTATAGTTTCTTGGGGAGAAACTGTATCTTTAATATTTTTTTCCAGATCTTTCTTGAGAGAAGTGATAGATTCTGGTTTTATAACAGGATCTATTGTTTGTTTAGATTCTTGAGAGTTTTGTGTCTCTTTATTTTCCGCAGATTTACTTTCTGGTATTTTACTTTCTAATGGTTTATTTGAAGGAGGTGGTGTCTCAGTTTTATTTTCAGTTTCCTTTAATTTATTTGCTTCTTCTACTACTTGATCTGCAACAACTTTATTATTTGGATTCTTTCCAAATATATTGCTCCCGAATATTTCTGCAATTTGATCTGCACCATATGCAAGTTTGGCGCTTGTTGTTACTAATCTAACCCAAACATTTGCTCCACCAAGTGTAGATATTGCACCTATCAATGCGTCAGCGTTTTCACCATTCTTAAGATTCATAAATGTAGTAAGCAATCTCATAGAATTATTAAATAGGTAATCTTTTCCTTTTGCAAGAGGATTTTTCGGTTTTGGTGGAGTTCTTGGTGTTGTTGGTGTTGTTGGTGTTGTTGGACTAGTTCTTGGAGAACTTCTCGGTCCCCTTTGTTGACGCCTGTTAAATCTATCAACTATCTTTTTAAGAGGGTTTAATTTTGAAGAAACATTAGATAAAATATTTTTTAATATACTAAATCCTGCCCTTAATGTAAGTAAACTACCAACAACAATTCCAATATTTTTTAAAATATTCTTTTTTATTTGATCTAATCTTTGATTATTTCCATCCTCTGATGCTTGTATTGCTTCTGCAGTTTGATCAGTCAACCAACCAGCAAACAATAATCCTAAAGCAGTTCCAATTCTCCCAAAAATATCATTCATTTTGGGAGCTAATGTATTAACTGGTTTTATTACAGCATTTGTAATCTTTGTTTCAATTTGATTTTCCTTACCAATTCTTACTTGTCTTTCTGCAAGTAATCTATTTCTACTTTCTTCATCTCTAAGTCTTTGTTGCTCTTCAAAAGAACCTCTACTAATTAAAGAAGCAATTCTATCTAGACCATCACTAATACCATCTATCTCTGATCTTAAACTTAAAATATTAGAATTTAATGATGAAAGTGTTTGCTCCTGTTGAGTTATTACATTACTAGTCTGAGTATCTACTATATTCCTTCTTTGTTCTACACCCAGAATATCACTTCTAATTGTGGATGCATTTATTATTGTTCTATTTACTATTAATTCGCGAACCTGAGGAGAAAGAATGGATCCAGTATATGGATCCATTCCTGTTCTAACTACATTTGATGCTACATCTTCTCTAGCCATTGCTGTTCTTTAGATTTTCTTCCTCAATGTATTGTTGCAAGAGAGTTATGTAAACTTCTCTCTCCCAAGGAATCATATTTTCTATCTCTGTCAAAGAGTATTTATGATGCTGAACCAGAGAAAAGTTAGTCTTATAGTATGACTCAAGACTTTCATGGGCCATACCTATGCTAAAAAACTAGTTAGTCCCTCTAGAACAACTTCACTGTCAACTCCAGTGTTTGGATTTTTTACTTTTATAGTATGTGATAGTTTTGGCATGGTCTCAAAAAATTTCTCAACCGCTTTAAACTGGGATGATGTAAATCCTTCAATAAAATCAGATAATTCTTTTTTAGTGCAATCAGAAGCACTCCAAGATTCTTCTTCAGTATAAACTTGCTCTATACAAGAACATATCATATCAAATGTTTCATCAACAGTAACTCCCTGAGATGTAAAATTCTTTTTAATGAATTCTTTCATTGAGGGATACTTCATTCTTAGAGTCAGATCATCAGACAACTTAATATCTCTAGAATGATTTTTCAATGTTTTGACATTAATCTCATCAAGATTAATGCTCTTTGGGACTTGTGTTTTCCCATCATCAGGACATGTAATTAGAACATCAACACTTTCACCTACAGATTTTCCTCGGATATTTAAAAATAAATATTCAATATCAAAAGTTGATAAATCTTCAACTTTGATTCCTGGAGTAGTAATACAGTTTTGAATTACTTGTTGAACTGCATCTCCGATCTGCTCCGGATCTTCACTTTCAATTGCAATTATTAATATTTTCTCCTCCTTCACAAGAAAAGGTCTATATTTAATTTTCTTTTTTATAGAAGGAATTTCTAAAGAATAAGTTGGAAATGATACTGATGGTAATGGCATAATTTTTGCTACAAGATCATATCAATATTTATGTTAGAATAGAAAATCTCCTTGCAGAGGATCTCTATTATTAGAATCTCTTTTAAAAATATCATAACTTGCAGATCTACCAATCACATACCTATCAATTTTAAATGATGCCTGCATTGTCAAAATATTTGATTGTGAATATGATACTGGAATTGAAGCTATATTATAAGGATATAATCCTATAAATGTATACTCCAGAACATTCTTTTTATTTTTTCCATCATAATCTCTTTCAAATTTAAATATTTTTGTTTTATTTGATTTATAATATTCTGGATATTGCATTCTAATATAATAAGCATCATCAATGTTTTCTGAAATTGGACCTAATTCTCCTTCTAATGGATTTGTTGAACCACTTGCAATAAATTCCATCCAATGCTCTAAGAATTTTAAAGATTTATAATTTTTATCAACATAAAATTCCATAGTTATATCTTGATATTGCCTCCTGTGAGCAATTGATTCTGTCATTCCAATATAGTTTCCATTTATATCTGCAGTGGCAAGTTGAGTTGTTGGCAATGCTGCATTATTGCAAAGAAGTCCAACATCCTCGGAAATAAATTGCCTATCTATACCTCTTTTATAGAGATAGTCTTTTAATTCCCTACCCAATCCACCAAACCTTACTTGATAGAATGATGATTGCGATAAATTAGTAAAAAGTGGTGAGATTTCTGATATTTTTTTTACTTTTGGTCTTGCCACTCTAAATACCTACGTGTAAAACTTGGTGTATATTTATTTAGATGTCTTACAAGGGAAAATACAGTCCTTCATATCCCGAAAAATACAGTGGAAATCCTTCAAATATAATTTATAGATCTTTGTGGGAAAGAAAGTATATGAAATACTTGGATTTGAATGAAAATATTATACAATGGTCCAGTGAAGAATTTTACATTTGGTATAAATCACCAGTTGATGGAAAACCACACAGATATTTTCCAGATTTTATTGTAAAGGAAAAGACATCTTCCGGAAAAATACTAAACTATGTGGTAGAAATAAAACCAAAAAAGCAAACTAAGGCTCCAAAAGAACCAAAAAGAAGAACTAAAGGTTATCTTTATGAGGTCATGGAGTATGCTAAGAATCAATCAAAATGGAAGGTTGCCAAAGAATGGTGTGAAGATAGAGGTTATGAATTTAGAATACTTACTGAAGAAGATCTAAACATAAGATACTAAAATGGCACTCACCGGATACGAAAAAGGATTAGATGAATATACTAAAAATGAATTAATTGAAATTGCAGAAAAATATACCATATACTACCAAACCAAAAGTGGACAAGGTAGAACTGGATCATATAATAGACTTACAAAACACCAACTAATTAGTCTAATAAAAAATGATCAAGATTATAAGGATCAAAATCCAAGTTATAGAAGAAGAAGACCAGATGGTAAATTAATAACTGATAGATTTAAAGAATTATTGAGATCAATATATGGAAATGAAACTCCAGAAGATCTCATGAATGAAATATTAAATAGAGCACAATCAACTATAAGGCAATTTCCAGAGCCAGGGAAACATTATACATATATTTACTATGCAAAAACTCCAAATATATTTTATGATCGCCACCCATTAATAACATGTGGAGAAATACTTGAAAAGGGATTTTATGGATTCAATTATCATTGGGGAAAGATAAGACAGTATAATACTGTTGATGGTGATAGATTACTTAGTGGTCTTTATGAAATAAGTTCCAAAGAACTCACCACACTAAGAAAAATTCCTTATGGTAAAAAAATAAGAACATAAATCATAAATAGTTAAAAAAATGTCATTAAGGTATCCTATAAAAAATATTGGAGAACAAGACGATTATTTAATGATTCAAATTGTAGAGTATAAACCACCAGGATTAACAAGCCAAGGTGGGGGAAGAACATTTGCTCTGCAAACTTCTGCAGATTCTTTGGGAAATTCGAAAACTATAGAAACGATCATTCTCCCAATGCCACAAAATATTCAAGATAATAATGCCGCAGATTGGGTTAGTGGGACTATGAATCCATTACAAGCATCATTGGCAAGTGGTGGTGCAGATGTAATACAAAGTAAGAATTATTTAAAGGGAATTTTTGATGCAGGAAAAGAATATTTTGATGCCATTGGTAACGAGTTAACAACAGGATCTTCGCAAAGTGGAGTTGCTGCTGGATTTGTTGCTGCCGCAATTAATCAAATAGTTGGACAGACTGATTTAAACCAAGTAATTTCAAGGCAATCTGGACAGGTATTTAATTCTAATGCAGAAGTTTTATTTAATGGAGTAGTTCTTCGCCCTGCATTTTCTTTCACTTTTGATTTGATTCCAAGATCAAACACAGAGTCTGTGAGAATTAAAGAAATTATTAGAGCATTTAAGTCTAATATGCTTGCTAAAAAAAATATTGAAGCAAGTAAAACAGGTCTTTTTGTTTCAGCACCAAATGTATTTAAATTGGCATATAAAAGTGGTGGTAAAAATCATCCATTTTTACACAAATTTAAACCTTGTGCATTGACTCAAATGAATGTCAACTATAATGCATCTGGTCAGTATGCCACATATTCTGATGCAACTCCCGTTCATATGCAACTATCTCTTCAATTCCAAGAATTATCACCAATATATGCAGAAGAACAAGAAGCAATCCCATTCAATGAAGGAGTAGGTTACTAATGTCATATTTTAGATTAATACCAGAATTAGAATATCAGTCATTTTTACCAGGAACTTCATCTTCAAAAAACTATATTACTGTAAAAAATCTATTTAAAGTTGCAAGACTTAGAGATGATCTCCAAAATGTTTTTACAATATTCAACAAATATGAAATAAAGGAAGGATCAAGACCTGATCTAATAGCAGAAGAATTTTATGGAAGTGCTGAATATGATTGGGTTGTTTTAGTTTGTGCTGGAATTACAAATTATAGAGATCAGTGGCCATTGTCAGACAATGATTTCTATAAGTATTGCTTAAAAATATATGAAAATGAGCAGAATCTATATTCCCCACATCATTATGAAACTATAGAAATAAGAGACTCTGAAGATAGATTGATTCTTCCTAAAGGAAAGATAGTTGATAAAGAGTTTACACTATCATATAAAGATGGTGATAGAATCTATAGCAATGATCCTGAAGTAACAGGACCAAATGTATATCCAATAGGAAAAAGTATTGTAATAGAGATCAGTAATTATGATTATGAAATAAGAAAAAATGATGATAAAAGAACAATTTACTTATTAAAACCAGAATATTTGATAGAAGTCTTGAATGATATAGAAGACATTATGACGTATGATGAATCATCAGAATTTGTAAATGATAGAATAATAAAAACTGAAAATACTAAAGTAGTATTGAAATAAAAAAAGGAGGGTTTTAAACCCTCCTTCAATCAATCATTCATCTGCAAGTCGTGCAAAGTATGAAAGAGTTTCATCATCGTCATCATCATAACTAGAAGAAGAATTGCTACGAGATGGTTTGAGATCATTCAGTTCACTTCGCAAATCTTGTGTAATTTCGCGAGATGGACCACGGAAGTCTTCTTCATCTTGAACTTCTTCATCAATGTTGGGGCGTTGTTGCTTAACTCCAATAACATTATCAAAACGCTTTTTCAGTTCATCATAAGTCTTGAACTGATCAGAGGCAACCAACTGCTCCAAAGAATATTGCTTTTTCCAGATTGCTTCCATTTCATCGTCATCATCAAGAAGTTGACCAGGACGAGAAAACTCTGAAGAATCATAGTTGCGATAACCAGCAACATTCTTTGCTTTGAGTTTAAAATTAGCGCCTGTCCAGAAGTCAAAAGGATCAATTGCTTCCTCATCTTCAAATTCTGGTTGCATTGCTGCAGTCAGTTTATCAAAGATCTTTTTACCAAACTTATAAAGGAAAACTCGACCTTCATTATCAGGATTTGTTGGATCCTTGACAACATAAATGTTAGCAATGTAAGTCAATTTACGCTTTTGCTTACGTGCTTGTTCTTTTCCAGCATCAGTTCCATTATTCCAGAGCATAGAGTTATATTCCGAAACTGGATCTTTTTGTCCCATGGTCGTCAAAGAGTTTTCAATATACCAACCACCAGGACCTTGGAAAGCGTGACTATAGAGTTTCACAAAAGGAAGATCTTCATTTTCTGGTGCAGGGAGAAAACGAATTACTGCATAACCATTGCCACTTTTGTCAACTTCAAGTTTCCAGAAGCGTTCATCTGCAGATCCACTTGTATTATTCATTTTTTCAACTTCCTTGACAAGTTTTTGAGTCAAGGAACCAAGTTTGGATTGCTTTTTAAGATTTGCGAAAGACATTTTAGATTCGGAGGATAAATTGGATTTGTCGGATTTGTTTTCGACCTCTTTATTATAGAGTCACCATAATGGGATGTCAAGCCCTGGTCTGAGGGTCAATCTATAAAAAGTTTTAATTCTTCGATGGTGGCATCCATAGATTTAAATAATGTTTGCATATCAGTGCTTGGGGGATAACCCATCATGTTTACAGATTTTTCTAAGTTTCTCTTCATTTCTATGGCACTTTCATCATCTGAAAGAGATAACCTAGTATACATTATTCTTTGCTTTTGCAACAGTTCTTGCAACTTTTCAATATGATTCATTTTTGAATCTCTATCCATCATATCAAAGGAAAAAATTGTCTCTGATATTTCCTGTTGAAGTCTATTAATTTCAGAAATTTCTTCCTGTATTATTTCGGAGTCAAAAAAATTATTCATTTAAAATTTCTCGCAGTATCTTCTTATAATGAAATATATCAATATTTAGAAACTGATTATACTTGGAAATTTTTAAATTGACACAACTCCAAATTGGATCATCCAAATTTTTATTAAAGTTTTTTGAAAAATTGAATATTTTTTCGTATATTACCAATGTTTCTATTGATAAATCCCCACCTAGAAAAGATTTTAGTATCTGAGGATGTCCCTTGGAGCACTTGAAAACATCCTCTAATCCTCTCTCCGATAGTAATTGTGTTGATTGTTCTTTGAAATAATACGTCAAACTCTGCTGTCGTTTTATCCATTCCAGATAAGTTCTTTCTCCAGAATTTATAATTTCTCCAATCCATAGGTTTTGTGGGTTATCGGAAGCAACAAAATTAGATACAAAAAAATCAACTATTTCTTTGTCAGAGTATTTTCTAGAACTCTTTTCAAAAAAATACTTATCCTTTCTTTTATTAAAAGATGTTATGGAAGCTTTTGTTTTTTTATGATATTTGAAATAATCGTATTTTGGGTTTGTAAAGTGATTTTTCAAACCCAAATACTGAGTATAACATTCAAAAGGTGACATTAGATAGGCAAACGTGCTCGGGATGTTTTTTTCATAAAGTTAAGGCGTGTTGCATCCCACTTTAATTTTTCTTTCAAAGGTTTTGATACAAGTTTAGTTACTGATTCAATCTCCAATTCATTCAATTCACAATAATGAATAATTGCATCGATGTAATTGAGTTTTTCATCAATAACAATTTTCTCTATCTCTAAAGAAAATTTTGATGGTGATAAAAACTTATTTTCTATCGCTTTTTTTAGTTCTTTATTGGGTTCCATAGAGTTCCAGTTTATCTCTAACAAACTTTCTAATATATTCGGAGAGAAGTTTGATGTATTTTGATTTGTCATATTCTTCATAAATTACAGATTCTCCATTTTCACATGCCATGATGATTACAAGTTTTTTGACTGAAATTCCAGTCATTTCATATAGCATACAACCATATGCCATACACTGAACAAAATAATGTTCGATCCACTCTCGTGGTTTTGGTTTTTTAGATGTTTTAAAATCTATTATTGCTAATTCTTTATTATATTCAGCAATACAGTCTACTGTTCCCGCAATACCTAATTGTTTACTATATAGGGAACTTTCAAGAGCGTATATGTTATTTATGCAATTTAAATCTTTCTTAACTATATTGAATAAAAATTCTGAAATAGGTTGGACTTTTGGAAGTTCTTTGTTCAACAGATGGCATTCAGTAAGAGTATGCATATCTGTCCCACGACTTGTAGCAGCTTTTGTTATTTGATTTGCTTTTTCTTCCCCAACTTTATTTCTCCATTTTACAAAAATTTCTTTATTAAAATGACTGGTTACCGATGTAATGGAAACCAGTCTAAGAAGTTCTTCTTCTGTTGGAACTCTGTAGTAACGAATTCCATCAAGAGTTTCCCTTTCTAATTTGGGAAACTCAATATCAACATGATTAAACATTAAAAACCTGCATCAATTTTTGCAACAAGATACTCTTTTACAAGACCAGATCGAACAATGTCATCTAATCCAAACTCTATTATATCAAAAGATGGCATTTTACGCAAGACCGACATAAAATCTACAATGCCATTTTTTTCATTTTGTTTTTGTAAATCAGATTGTCTAGTATCTCCACAAAAACAAATCTTAGTATTTTCACCAACACGTGTAATTATAGAATCTAATTCATGGAAATTCAAATTTTGAAACTCATCGACAATGATGATTGAATTATCTAATGTGGTTCCTCTTAAGAAAGAAGTGGACCAAAATTTAATTGTTTCTTGTGATTTTAAATTACCATAAAGCATTTCAAAATCAGCATCACTAGGCATCTGGAACATATACTTTACCATATTTTTATATGGAATTTGATATATGTCAGCTTTATCTTCATGGGAACCTGGAAGGAATCCAATCTCTCTGGTCGCTACAAGAGATCTGACAAGGTATATTCTTTCATATGGAGTATATTCATTCAAAACATCTTTCAATGCATTGTATAGGGTTATAAAGGTCTTTCCGGTTCCTGCGCAACCATATGCAACTAAATGTTTTTGCTCAGAATACGAATCAAACAAACGTTTTTGATTGTTTGTAAGAGGTTCAATATCTATTAGATATTCAGAGCTTAATGGTTTTTTCCTCTTCATTTGCTTTGCAGTCATACCAACACCAATTGGTTGGTCGAAAGATGATCTCTTTTTTCTTGCCATACTAGATTTTCTTTACTCTGGATCCTGGTGCTTTTGATGCTTTATCTAGAACTTCATTCCAACCGGGATTCTTGTTTACAAGTTTATCCCTCCACTCACCAACCTCTCCAGGTTGAGGGCATGTGGATGGATCAGACCAATCTCTGATCCATTCTGGATTATCTTGTTTCCATTGATCCCAGTCGTGAACGCTCATTTCAACTTCTTTTTGTTCACCACTAGTAACATGAATAACTGGATATGTTGCCATTGTTATCAATTCAAAACATAAAGTTATTTATAGGTGGTTTAATACTTTGATATTACATTGAAAGAAACTGTAATCCTATCCTCATAAGAGTTATTATAATTTACATAATGCATTAACTCAGAAGGAAAAATAATTACATAACCCTCTTCCATTTTTTTTGTAGTTAAAATTTGAGAAGAATCTAAGGAAATACAATTTATTGATTTGGATTCGTTAGTAAAGCATGTAGTATTGGCGTATTCCAAATTCATAATGTATATTCCAGAAAATGAAGGAACACTATAAGAAGTTGGAGATTCTGGAAAAATAGGTATTATTGAATGATTATGTATTTCTTGCCAATGACTTCCTTTATAATGATTATACCATATTTTTGCAATATTAGAGGTTCTAGGAATTTTAACATTAAGAATAGGATTCATCTGTTCAATTAATTCATCAATAGGTTCCCATATTATTTTTTCAAAAAAATTTTGATCAAATATATTAAAATTATTTTTATCTGAATCATCAAAAAAACTACTAACTATATCACAATTCCAAGTATTCTTTTTATTATACGTTCTCCCATTTTTTTTAATATCTTCCATTATCAATGGAAGATATGTATTTTTTATTTTTTTGTGAGATTTAATTTTTTTCCACCAAACAAAAGGAGTTTGAAATATAAAAAAATTACTTTCCTCAAGATCCAAATCTTTAGTATCTGACATTAATTCCACTCCAGAGATTCTGAAACAGTTGGAAACTGTTCCATAAAGATCTTCTTACAAGCATCAGCAATATCCATATGCTCCTTCTGTGTTCCATGACCAGAACGCAGAGAAATATAATGAATCCAAGAACGACATGATCCACTCATATAAATTCGTGTTGGAGTTGCTAGAGGCAATACAAAACGAGCACATTCCTTTGCGATTCCCATATCAAGCATTGACTGATAGAGAACCATAGAGTCATCAAAGTGCTTGCGAATCTTATTCTCAAACTCTTGCTTTACAGAATCATCAATATCATCAATAGAGTTCTGGCGGTTCTTAGTATCCTGACGACGCAAGTCAAAGAGAGGAATACTATCTCCCAGAAGAGAACTATCAGCATAGCGTTGAGAGAACTCTTGATAGGTGAAGGAACGGTGCCTTAGGATCTGTGCTGCGATGCCTCTGGTGGTCTCGATCTCAAGCGTCATGAATGCCTGCTCAAAGACGCTCCAGTGCTGGTGTTTCACACAGTACTTAAGAAGCCCCGCAACGTTCGGGTTCTCCTGGTTAGAGGGGTTGCTGACCCTCGCTACGTACCCCATTACCTTCTCAGCATCAGGGGTCACAGAAATCAGTTTTACTTGCTCACTCATTGTCTTTCTTATAAGTTTTACGTTTCTTTTTGAGTTCTTTCAACTCTGCTTTGATAAGTTGATAGGCAGTCTCTCCATCAATCTTATCTCCCATTTCCATTGCAATGATAACATCAGTGCGAGTTCCAAAGTGTTGCAATGCCCTTTCGAAGGAATCTAAATCTTCATACATCAGTCTGGGTATCCGTCGTCGTCATAAAAGATTTCATCATAGTCAGTGATTGTTGAACCTAGTTCTTCATACTTGTAAGCATCAACATCAGAATAAACTTCTGACTTAAGACATTCTACCAGAGATTCTAAATTTCTAATAATCAGTTTAAGTTTCTCTTTGTCCATTGGAAATCCTGTACCTTTATTATTTTACATAAAAAAAGAGAGGGTGTCAACCCTCTCCAATCACTTAAGTAAGTGAACTTCAGCAACTATCAATAGCATAAATGCCATTGATGCCAAAGTTATTTCTGCTACGGCTAGCATTTTTTTGCTCCAACAAGTTGTGCAATTTGTGCTTTATGTAGTCTATTCTGTTTTTGTTTTTGATCTTTAATGATCTGCAGGACATTCAGTTTCATTTGCATACCTCTTTAGTTTCAGTATGCTTCACACCTCTGTAGGTCTCTACAAAGGTTTCTTTTGTGCAAACCATCTTATTCAGACGGTCATTGGTGTCATAAGCGGCACCACGATATACGACTTTAGCCATGAGATTGCCTCCAAAGAAATGAGTTAATTAAAACCCGTTCCTTCGGGCGGTTTGCGTTCGCTATTTGCGAATAGCGAATGAACGATCCGTTCCGCCGTCCTACTTGCGACCAGTTTCCTGGTTGAACGTAAGCACATTATAGTGCCATTAACTTATATAGTCAAGTGTTTTTGTATTTTATGATACAGTTTTAAATAAGTTTTTCGTTCTTAAGATATTGTAATGTTTCTTTAATACTCCCAATGTGTTTACTACCAATTGCTACCTGAGGATATGTTGCTTCTTTACCAAACTCCATTTCAAACTGACGTTCACTAAAGTCCACACCCTCAATATATTCGTGAAACTCTCCACCAAGATTCTTAAGAAGCATACCAATGCGCTCACACTCTTGACTACCGTTACTATAGATTACTGCCGTTTCATTCATAGTGGATAAGACTTAATTAGATAACTTTTAAACTCTGATACATGTGCTAATGTAGACTGTAATACAAACCATTTAGAAGCAGTGGAAATGACGTTATAAGTTTTTATTTTATCATCCATAAACTGAATCGCTATAATATAATGTGTCACTCAATCTCTCTGCCTCCAATCTTCTGGTTTATCTTGTGAGAAAAAGTCGATTATATCATCAGCACTTGTAAATCCTGTGCGATGATTTGAAGGATCTGGATCTCCAAGATCCATCGCATTCATAAAGTCATCTAGACTTCCTTCTTTCATCTCTGGATTATTTGCTGTTCTTCTTGCCCTACGAAGCATTGCTTCAGCAGATCCATTTGACTTTGCAAGTTTCTGAGCCCAAATCATATCTTCTATTAGGACTTCTTCACGCCTTGCAATTCTACCACAAATACTCTCCATTCGGAGTCTATATTGAGAAGAAAGCATTATATTCCTCGTTTAGTTTTATTTATCGGTATCTACTTCTTTTAATAAGTTGCTTACAATATTTTCTGTTCCATCCATTTCTTTAATAGTATATAAAGAAGACTTCATATATTTTTTAATCTTCTTATACTTTTTAAGAAGATTTTTTACTTCATTTTTGTTGATAGAAACTTCGATGTTTTCTTCACTAAAACCTTCACTCATCTTTTTTTCTTCTTTTCTGTTGGTTTAATACCCCATAGTTTGGGGTTGACTCTTCCATATCCAAAATCAATCTTTTGAACTGCGCCAGGACCATACTTGTCATAGTACATATCAAAAAGATCTACCCTCTTTCTGCACCGTGTCAAATCCATGAAGGTTTCTCCTTCAAATTTATACCAGATGCAATATGCGTCATTGGGAAAGGATGGATCTTTTGCAAGATCCAAAGTTGTTTTTTCAAGAAGAATTTCACATCCATACTCATGGGGCAGAACATTAAAATTCATTTTCTTATTTTGCTCCGCCATAGTTTTCTCCTTTACAACTGTCACGAACGACCTCCCCAAATGATATCTGGATAAGCTTCCGAAACAATTTCTTTTGTGACTTTATATTTGTCAGAAAGTTTTTTATCTTTGACAAGAATCAAAAGTTCTGCTTCCAAAGGATGAAGTCCTTCAAGAATCTGAATGAACATAGTTTCTCTTCGAATAGTAGAAAGACCATCGTTTCCACCTTTAACAAAATTGTAGAGTTTTGTATATTCAGCTCTCAGAGATGTATGTCCAGCAGAGGCACTTTCAGACAATCCATTGAAAGTTACTCTTTCATCAGACCCAGAAATTTTGCTATTAACCTTTTCACTCAAAGTTCCCCCAAGAGAAGTCTGATCCTTGACACTAGAATAAGGAACAGGACCCTCAGGAAGAAGAGAAATTACACTTTCGTCAAAATTCCAAATAAAGATGCTTCTCAATGCAGGATTATCATATTCTTTAAGAAGAGAAATCTTACTTGCTTTAGTTCTTTGCTTAGAAACCAATTCCAGAATTTCAGTCTGAAAAGCATTTGGTTGAAGTTTCTCAATAGGTGTGCTTTTAACTGGTGCTTTGGTTGCTTTAGAAGTAGACCTTTTTTTCGTATTAGTTGTCATAATTAAAAATAATTAAGTTGATCTATTTATTCGTCGTCATATTCATCTTCATCATAATCAAAACTATTTTCAAATCTAACTGCTACTATTTCATCGGGAATAAGATTTCCGTTTTCATCCATAAATTCTGGATGCAGATAGGGAGGTCTAGTCTCTAGAAAATGTCTGTTGGCAATCCAACCAATAATTCCTCCAATCAAGAAAAACATAACAGTAAACATTGTTGAAAATGTTACCAGATAAATTGACTCCATTTTTTTCTCCAAAGAGTTATTTCTTATTGATGCAAAACTTGATTTGAAAATAGAACTCTCTGGAAAAGAAAGAGATTAATTTTTCAAATCTAAATTGAAAAACTTTTGGAACCTCCCTCGTTTTCTTACTCGTCTTTCGGAGCATAAGCTCCACACCTTTATTTATTGACAGTCTTTTTTCTTCTTCCTGGCCTTTTGTCATAACTATACTTCCAGGCATCTTCTAGGATGCTATAAAGATATGTTTTAATTTTTCTTGCTTGCGGTTTTGGAATATGACCATATGCTTCACGAAGCATCTTATGATTATTATCAGAACCTCCTTCAAGATACTCTTCCAAATCATTTACCAAATCAGAAATCTCAACAGAAGTCTGACTAGTAATAAATTCTTCTACCTGCTTTCTTGTTGCATTTCTTGTTTTTAGGTAATCGTAAAATTTCAATACAAACTTATTCTCAAAAGCATAATCAATTGCCTGATCAACATCAAAATAGACTTCGTGAAAATTAGTATCCATTAAACAAGTTTGTTTTCTGTGAGGTATTTGACAGTTTCAGTGCATCCACCAAGTTGTTTTTCTCCCAAAAGAACTTGTGGGAAAGTGGATCCATTTCCAAATTGAAAATAGAAATCTTCTCTATTAAAATCTACATCAAGTTTTTTAACCTCATATTGTAGATTTGCCAATTCTAGCACTCTTTGAACCTTTGAGCAATAAGGACACCCATCCTTCGAATAAATTGTAAAGTTCATATCAAATAAGAAACTGAAAGTTATTTAGCGTGATATGCTTTTAGATCTGGATTTGGTTGAGAAGGAACTACAGGATTGCGACTTACATTCTTGATTACAATGAAAGCATCCTTCTGATAAGTGATAGTTCCAAAAGGTTTCGCCCACTTTGGATTTGCGTCTGGATGAGTTGCAGTTCCCGTTGCGGCAACACCTCCAATATCAACCCTCAGTTCATCATCAGCGTCCCATCCAAGTTCTTGAAGGGCAATGGCAAACTGCCCAAGCATATTAGCGCTTGTATTCTTTTTTTCTGTCATTGGTCTCACTCCTTGGTTTTTCATTATACAACGGTTTACCTGGCATGTAAAGTTGAGGCCAGGTATCTCTCAGCATTTCTGAGACTTTATGTGGTGTTTCTGAGTTAATCATTTCTAGGGATTGTGATCCTTAGTTCCCTTTACTTTATTATAACCCCAAACAATAAGGGCGCCAGCACCGACGCCTACGATACAGCAGATAATCATGTGTCCTATGTGAATCATTTGTTTTTAGTTGACCAAGTTAATTCTAACGTAGTTGCCAGTAAAATGGCAAACGCAAATATAAAAAGATGAGGCATCAGTTTACAGTGACGTGTCCAATCATTCCAGCCCCTTTATGAGGATCACACCAAAAGGTATACTCACCAGGAACATCAAAGGAAACGTCAAAGGATTCTCCAGGAGAAAATGCCAGACCTGTATGGCTGAGCTCGGGATGACCATCAACAATGACATTGTGAGGAGGTAACACGTTATTGACAAAGTGGATGCTATCACCAGCAGCAATTGTAACTTCTGAGGGTTCAAAGACTAGTCCTCCATTATAACCCATCTGAACATCAACTGCCCAGGCAGGAAGCGCAAAGAAAAGAGTTGCGATAAGTGTGAAAAAGAACTTCATAAAAGTTTATGTAACTTTATTATGTATATGCCTTAGGTTTTTATACTTATCATTTGTCAGGTATTCCTGATGAATCATTTCAGAAAACTCATCTGCACATTTCATCCAAGTTTTTCTTGCTGTTGGTGCTAACTCGTCATTATTCATCATCATTTCATACCAGATATTCCATAATATCCTACACTCTTCAGACTTCTTCTGAAGATGTGGTTCCCTATACATTGGAACATTTTGGGATGTGTGCCCGTGACTGTAACTATTTACACAGAATACAATCCAGTAATAGTATCAACATCTGCCGGTCTGAATGCTCTCACGGGAGAGATCCAGTTGTAAGACATCACTGTGTCGTTGGTGTCCGCATCATACCATATATCACCGTCTCTGTCATCGTGTGGATGTTCAAGTCCTAGTGCGTGACCCCACTCATGCATATACACATACTTCCTATCATGAGAACGTTTCTTTACTAGGATGGTATATCCTTTCTCTGTTGGTATACACAAACCGGCAGCATACCCATATGGTTCTGGGATGTTCTTTCGTTCATAAAATGCAACCTCAGCATGTTTTGGTTTCTTCAACAATTTAATGTCAAATGATACAATCTCATCTGTGGATGCTAGCATATTGCGAGTGAACCTCGTTGGACTATCAACATACACCTTGAGGATGTTGTCATCCAAGAATTGAGATGTGTGTTGATAGTTACGAGGATAGATTAGTTCTTCCATTTTACTTAATCCATGTAACTATAGAATATCTTACTCCTTCAGTTACTGTAGTGATTTGATGTGGATAAAGAAAAGAAGATGGAAAAATTATTAAAGATCCCTTTTTACAGTTTACCTTATATTCGCCATCAAAAAAAAGAAGATCACCTCCCTCATATCCGTCATTTAAAATGATTGAGCAAGATAATGTTCTTCTCATATCAGCTCCAGAATCAGTATGTTCTTTATAAAATTCTCCAGTATTATATCTCAATAACTGATATCCAGAATCTCCATCAATTGCAGATGCATATTTAAATTTATCCACATACTTATTAATATGATCAGACAATATGTTAAAAATTGTATCATCAATTTTTTTTCTGACTTTATAATTTTTTTCAATCACCCTATCAGTTGAAATTTCTACCTCCTTACATGTCCTATAATAAGATATATCGATACTGGTTTTACATTCATTATATTCTTCTTCAGAATATTCTTTAATTATTTCATCACAAAGTTCATCAGAAAAAGAATTATCAAAAACAGCAATATAATTCTCTAAGCAGTTTTCATTTGCATTTTCTTTTTTATTGAAGTTTAATTTGTCAAAATAATACTCTTTATATTTTCCATTTAATTTAACATAGTGTAAGAAGCATTGTGCATACTTATTACCAAGAAATTTATCTCTACCGTGAAAAACTTCTTTTCCATAATATATTACTGCATCACCAGGATTCAAATTTATATATTCTTTTCTACCAGAATTTTTCATGTAAATTGGCCATTCACAATCACCATCCAAATGAACTGTGATACTCACTTCACATGATTCTCTATCAATGTGCTCTTCTAATAAACTATTATTTTTATAAACTCTAGCATACGAATAAGCAGGTAATACTGTTTCTCCAATGATCTTAGAAACTTTTTTGCATTTATTAGAAAGCAATCCTACAAAAGGGAGATAATTATAATATGCGGAGGAGTCTACAACTTGAGGATCTCCTTTAATATTATTTTCTAAACAAAAATTAATAAATTTTTCGCCAAGATCTTTTGCTTTTTCTGCAGATATAAAGTTTTTAATTACTTTGTATTTTTTACCGTTAAAATCATTCACAATCACTCACCTCTTACAATATGGTCCCATGCAACTTTATATTTATCATCCCAATTATCACAGTATGGAGGATAAAAAGCATTGAGAGCAGCAGTAGTATCAACGATGCGTTGTGTATCACCAGCATCTACTGCTTCTTGTAGTTTATCAAGAAGAAAACTAAATGACGTGATTTGATTGAATGCCTCTTGAAGGTCATTCATTACTTTCCAGGTTTTGTCTTTCATTGTATTCTCATCCAAGGTTTCCATCAGAATAAAGTTCCCAAGCATCGCGATCATCAGTTCCCAAAGCATCTTTGAGTGCTTCTGTTACATTCTCTTTGAAGTTCTTACGTGGGATGAAGATATCATCAACATCACGTTTGTAATCTGGGAACTTCTCTTCAAACTCCACCTCTACATCATACAATAGTGACCCTACAATGTTATTAATAGTTTCGATGGTTTGTCCTTGGAGTTGATCCCAGTTATATCCTGGGAACATATCATCTTTGACACGATCAAGCAATGCTTTCTTACAGTGCCATCGTGCATCAAACATACTGGTGAATGCTTCCCAATCATGTTGGGATTTGAAATTAGGGATTGTCATAGGTCGAAAAGAGAAATACTTTGATTGTTTGTCCATCATCTTGTAGTGACACTTGAACGTTAGAACATTCATAACGAACATACTCACGTCCTTCACTACCAATCACCTCTACACGGGTGACATCAGGATAGTTCTTGATGTGATCACCATTTGGTGCTTCATAATCTAAATCACCTTCATTCCAAGGTTTTTGTCCAAAGGTTTCACGATCAATTCCAAGAGATTTCAATGCAAGTTCTTCATTGAATCCATCATACGTTGTATCCAACCATGGAGCATCATCTTTGTCAGGTAGATTGTGTTCAGTCATCGTTTTTGCTCAGCATATTCGATAATGATCTTCTTATGCTCTTTATGCTTATCAGTTACAAGGACAGTATAAAGTTTACCACCAAGTTCTTCTGCAACCATTTCAAGCAATGTCAGTTGTTCGTCAGTCATGATCGTCCTCGTAGATTCCAGGGGTCAACACCTTCAGGGATTGGAGAATCCCAAAACCCTTCATCAGCATACATTTGATACCAACCATAGTTTAGTTCTTCGAAGAATGCTAGGCGATCAATGTTATCATTGTATTCACTGAACCTAAAGTAGAACACATTACGCCAATGCCAGTAAGCATCACTAAACCATTCAGTCATCTTGATTGATATTTCCTTCATAAGAATAGTTGACATACAGATTGTCACCACCAATGTTCATGTGATACATCTTACCATTGTTGAGATAGATTCCCAACCATACTGCACGACCCTCCTCCATCGTTTCATAGTGAACCATTTTAACATCCTCCAGCACAATCTCGTCTGGGTTCTTCACGAATCTTGACATTTGAAACTCTCCTGAAACTGTTTCCAACGTTTGTCTAATTGACTATCCATACATCCCCAGACACCGTGTTCCATACCATCAACTCCAGAAACTTCAATCTCATCTTGAATGAGACGGCGGAGCATTTTAATTTGTTCGTCAGTCATACATTCTCATCTCCCATATCAAAAGAACACTGCTCATAACCATCCTCACAACCTCTATCATATCCCTTATTGTATCCATCTTCGTGGATTGCGAGGGCAAACTTCAAGAGTTGTTCTTCCCAACATTCCCAGCAAACTCTTTCTTCGGGAGTGAAGTCATCAAACCCACAAGATTTAGCAAGTTTTAGGATTTGTTCGTCAGTCATAGGTCAAGAGGTTGTTGAGGATCTCGGGTCCAGAGTTTAGAATACACTAACCATGCTTCTTGTTTGTTATCCATTTCAGCATACCAGTGGATACCATTCTCATCAATAGCATCAAGATAATGAATACCTTTGCGGTCATCAATCACACGAGTTACTGATACAAACTTTACTTTTTCAACCATCGCTCAGATACTCATGTTGATGTGCTTGGTATCGTAGCAGAGTGGGGATACATGATGGTGTGATACCCATATGTTGTAGCACTTCTTCAAACCAATCTGCTGTAGCATCAATTACTGCCTGTGCTTCTGCTTCTTCATTAGGTGGTG
>Ga0208645_1000273_pt1 | contig 63566 bp, 82 predicted proteins | sample VirMetDEL_Sep_01_FD_184519 | JGI IMG/M metagenome (GOLD analysis project Ga0208645, IMG submission 184519) | Aqueous microbial communities from the Delaware River and Bay under freshwater to marine salinity gradient to study organic matter... | ecosystem: Environmental > Aquatic > Marine >... | reverse complement strand
CGCATAAAAAAACCGCAAGCTTTCGCTTGCGGTTTTTTTATTACTGGAGGCCGATGTCGGAATCGAACCGGCGTACACGGATTTGCAATCCGCTATTACAACCCTCGCCGCGCGGGCGTCTCGCTTGGTTTGGCGTTCCAAAACAGAACATCAAACCGTGCTCTACAGGCCGCGCACTGTCTAGGTGTGCTTTTCTGTTTTAGCACTCTTTTTCGCCCCCTCTCGCCCGTTCTGGGCACCACTTCCCCTTGCCCTAAAACCTAGGGACTGGCGTTTTGCCAGCCCCGAATCTACCCTTGCGAAGTTAACTCAACGTCACGGGACAAACGATGAAAAGGACTCTCGCAATTGTCGCGCTTTCATTGGCGGCGCAATCGGCCGTCGCCGGATGTTTCGGTACCGGATCGTTCAAGAGCTGCACGGATGACAGTGGCAACACGTACAACGTCCAGAAGTTCGGTAACACGACGCACCTTGACGGCTACAGCACCGATGGCTCGCATTGGAGCCAGAACAGCAACACGGTTGGAAACACCACCTATCACGACGGCTATTCCGCCGATGGCGATAGCTGGAACGGGACCACCACCAGAATCGGCGACACGCTCTACAACTCTGGTACCGACTCCGACGGCAACTACTACCAGTCGACCTGCAACGACTACGGCTGCTACTGATGGACGCGACCGAGATCGTCGGCGGCATCATCGGCTTCCTTGTCCTCGGCGGGCTGGTGATGACGCAGATGCCGCGCCCATGGCAGACAACTGGTGGCTGGCTGACCGTGAGCCTGGCGGGTATTCCATTGTTCGTAATGCTCATCGGTCTGCTGATCAACGTGCCCGCCCTGCTCTTCGGTGCCCTGGTGCTGACCGGCTTGTATGCCGGTCAGCCCAGACGCAAACGCTGATCAACGCTTCGCTCGTATATCCTCTACCCGCTTACCGGCCATCTCCGTCAGACGACTCTTGATCACCACAAGGCGATCCAGTTCGCGCCGTTTGGCATCGGCATCAAGCTCGCCCAGACGCACCGCATCCATGCGACCATTGATCGCTGACAAGCGCCGCTGCACCTGGTTGAGCTGCTTGCGCAGCCCAAGCACGTCGCGCTTCCCGCGGATCACCCCGCGCGCTTCTTCCATGCGGCCAAGCTCCTGTAGCTCCTTCACGTCGGCATAAGCCTTGCCCGCTTCGCGCAGACCTTCATAGAAGATCGTGCTGTATCGGGTGTATGCCGCTGGCGTGTCCAGATCACGGTAGAAACGACGGATCGGTTGATACTCGTGCCAGTGCTTTGCTGGCTGGCTTTCTCCATTGGCTGCGCGCCACATCGTATCGACCATACCTGCTCCCCACGCGCCGACCTGGCCCAAGTAGCCAGCAATCAGGTGGTCGGCTTGGATGGGAGATACAGCAAGCGGGAACTCATCACCGAACACGCGGCTGACAGCCGATGCCGCGCGCGCCGGGGCCGTGGTGGTCGCTCGGGTGCGCAGCCCCTTGCTTAGGCGGTCCATTCCGGTCGACTCGATCGGGCGACCCGTGAAGGCATCCACGTTCGAGTACACGTCAAGCACCGGCTGGAACATGTGCGGTACCGGCGAAAAGGAAAAGGTCTGCGTCAGGGTGTGCCCCAGGCGCTGCGCGAACAGCTTGCCGGTCGCCTTGTCGTCAATGGCCTGCTGCAACAGACGCTCGGCCATAGTGGCGATCGCGCCGACCTCGAACGGCTTCGGGATGAAGAAGGCCTTGCCACCTACGCGGACGAACCAGTAGGTATCCTTCTGCCATTCTTCGAGCTTGCGGTATTCCTCGTCGTCGTTGTTCACCAGCATGAGCGCCATGCTCGCCATGGATAGCGCACCCACGACTGTCATGAAGCGCGCTGCAGCTTGCTTGTCAGAGGCATTGCCCTGGCCGAACGCGGTCAACAGAGAAGGCTTCACGCCGGCACGGTAGAGTTTGTCCAAACCCTGGAGGCGCGCATTGAGGAACGGCACCACGCGGATCAAAAAGCGAACCGCCGGCCAGGCGCCATGCATGGAGAAGTCCATCAGGTCACGCGCCTCGAAGGCTGCCGCCAGTTTTCCGCTGCCCTGCTCGTTCTGCTCGAAAATTGCCGCCCGGTTCGCATTTTCTGCGGTGTTGGCTACGGCGTTCCAAGCATCCCAGCCAGCCTTCAACGCTTGCGGTACCAGCTTCGGTCCGTCGATCAATTTGGCGCTTCGCAGGTTGCGCGTGATGTGCGCTTTCACTTCGTCCGGATCGTTGCTATAGATATGCCCGAAACTGAAGGCGCCACCGCTGGCGAGCATGCGCGCCCGCTTACGGGTGTCGGTCCAATTGGCGCCGCCCACCGCGATGTTCTTCAGGAAGTTCTTGCTCACTGGTGATGTTGCGGTAGCCGACATCGAGTCGCGCAGCAAGTTGGCGATGATGAACTGTGGCGTGATGGTGGTCATGTTCGTAAACAGGCGCTTGAAGAAACTCATCGCGTGCACAGCAGCGTTGTTCAGGCCGGCATCGCTGAGCGAGCTTAGCGCTTCGAACACCAACGGATCGCCGATGTTGTACCACTGTTTAACGCCCGCCTTGAGCACGAAGGTGCTCGCCTTCTTGTCCCGCGCCGCTTCGCTCACTGGCTGAGCAATCCCAAGCTGCTCGGCATTGTTGATCGCTTGCGCAGCCGCCTGGTTCCTCAGGCTTGCCTGCAGCAAGTGGTTGAAGTTCAGCAGCGTGTTCTGCAGTAGATCGTTCAGGTTCTGGCTACCACCCTTAAGCTTCTTGTAAGCCTCCTGGCGGGTCAGCCCTTTGGACGCCATCGGGCCGGTGGCTGCAGCGTCTTCGTCCATCACCCGGTAAAAAGGCACGTAGAACTCGTCGCGCCAGAGTGCGCGGCTTTCCGAGGTGATAACGCCCGTTTGCTCGGCGATCGCCAGCACGTCGTCCCGGTATTGCTGAAACTCGGCGAACACCTCGGTGTACAGCGTGCCGCGTGCCTTCCCATGCTGAGTCGTGCCGCTATTGAGGGTGCGCAGCGCATCGATCTCGGCGGCGTCGAACAGGTTTTCCCGGCCTTCGGCGGCAAGCTTGGCGGAGCGGTTGCCGGCGATCCAGCCCATGAAGCGCTCGATCTCCGCCGCGGAGCCCAGGCGCGCCAGCGTCGCGCCCAGGCCGAGCGCATCGCCGTCCTGGATGTCGATCACCTTCTGCTGCTGGTCCAGGTAAATGCGCCCGTTGTTCAGCATCGCATGCAGTGCGCCGCTGGCTGCCGACGACATGCGCGCCAGCACCCAGGCACTGCTTGTGATGTCGGTGCCCAGGACATCGTCCCCATGCACGGCCACGTCCAGCTCTCGCAGCGCCGCGTAGCGATCGACAATGCCTTGGCGGATCTTGAGTAGCGCACGATCCGAGTGCTGGCGGAACCAATCGATCGCCTGCTGCTTCGCCGTGCGTGGCGCGATCTTGTTCAGCGCATCCTTCTGCTTGGCGGTAAGGTCGCTGAACGCTTCGGAGGTGTGCTGACGCTTCCCGGCCAACGCGTATCGGGTGCTTTCGTCCTCGGTAACCCCGGCCTGACTGTCGCGCAGCCAGCGGCGAGACTGCTCGCCCAGCGCCAGGATGTCGGTGTAGGTCCATGGCACCTGCGGGAACAACGCTCGCAGCAGTTCTCGGGCTTTGGACAGCACGCGCTGCAGCGCGGTAGGCCGCTCTCCATCCTCGATCAAGTGCGCAACCATCTCCTCGGCGATCATCAGGCGCTGCTTGCGAGCATCGAGCTTCTTCAGGACCTTGGCATAAGCCTGGCGAATTTGCGCGATGCGCTGGCGGCCCTTGGCCGTTGCTGCCTGGCTGGCATACAACCGTTCCATGGTCGCGTCCAGTTGGTCGCCTAGCAGGCCATGAATGCCGCGGTGGCCAACCTCTTCGTGCACGGCCGTAAAGACCGCGTCGGCAATGCTGGCGTGGTTGCCGGCGACAACATAAGTCGCCCCGCTGCTGAAAATCCCGCGCAGCTCATCCGGCGCGATGCCGTCACGCTTGGCTCGGATCCTCGCTGACAGGGGAAGGTCATCGAACGTTTGCACGACCTTCACACCGGCAAGTTCAGAAACCCCCGATAGTGCATCCGTGACATGTTCGGCCTTCGTTCCAGAGCCTTCACCCAGCCGGTAAAGGCTGACACCCTCGTCCGTTTCGCGGGCTTCGATGGTCGAGAACAGCTTGTCGAAGGCTTCGTTAACCGGGCCTTGCTCGTCCGGGGTCAGGTACGGGTACCGATCCTGGCTACGTGAAAACTCTTCAAGGCTGCGCACGTTGGCCAGGTAATCATTGCGATAGCCGCGATCGGCCAGCTTCGCAATCACGTAGGTTTCAAAGGAGCGAGCGCCGCGCTCGATGATGCGCGACCAGTACCCATCTGCGGCTCCCTTATCCAGAACGGCCGAGCGTTTCGCCATCGGCGACTGATCGAGCGTGGCAACCACTTCGGCGAAAGCCTTCTCCACCTTCGGCCTCACCCCTTCTGGGTGCGCAGGATCGGGCATCCAGTTCGCCTCGGCGTACATCGGTGCGTTCGGATGGTTCGCCTGGTACATGTCCAGCTTGGCGCGGGTCAGGCTTTGCGCCGGGTACTTCTTGTTGACGAGGACCGGCTCCGGCCGATAGGTGATATACGACGCCTCGCGCGCCGTCTTGGCTTCGCTAGCCTCTCGCTTGCCGGCAAAGTAGTTGTCGAGCGCATGAAACCACTCATGCGCCAACGAGCCAGCCCCTTTCGTCTTGGTCAGGTTGATGACAACGGCGTCCGGCTCGAAGTGGGCACTGGCCCGGCCTCGCCCGCGAGAACCGAAGCCGATGCCCAGCCGCCCTTCCAGACTCAATGCCTTCGGCGGTACGCCCACCACCTCAGCCAAATCCATGAAGGCATCATAGGCATCATTGAGCATGCCCTGGCGGCCTTTACTGCCATCGCCCTGCGCAACCCAGTTACCGAACTCGACGCCTCTGAATCCGAACGCCTCGAGGAACTGTTCGGGCGTGATGTCCGCTCCGCCGCGGTGATCGGTGCCAGTGCGAACCTCGTTCAAGCTGCGGCGCATATCCGCCTTGGTCACGTTGTCTCGGTTCTTAACCGCGTCCCACGCTGCGACCAAGCTGTCATGTTCGTTGGCGATGTGATCCCTGGCCTCTGCCACGCTCTTGAAGGTTGCCAGCCGGCGGGTCTCTCGGTCGCCGCTTTTGGCGATGAAGACCTGTCCGGTCGCTCGGTCTGAGTAGACGTCGAACTGCATCTTCTTCTCAGGGGCCGATTTGAGATTCAGCGCCAGGCGGACATCGTTAATTGCCTCAGCAATAGAACCCTTACCGTAGAAGTGCTTGCCTCGGCCGTCGATTTCCACCTCGGCCCAAGACCCCGGCACCATCTGCCCGTCCTTGCTGTAGCTGCCGGTTGCCATGCTCACCCGGCCGATCCGCGCCCACTGCGCCCGATCAATCCCCATCAGCAGCTCAATCTTGTCGGCTACCGACCGCAGTGAAGGGCTGAATGCTCGCATCTTGGCGACCGTCGAATCGCCGCCCATCCGCGACAGCTCCGCAAGCAGCTCGCGCGCCGCCTTCACTTTGTTCACCCAGCCGGCAATCCTGTACGGAGCCCGGGGTTTCGTGGGGATGAAGTCCCGCACGGTCTGGTAAGCAGCCGCGTGGAAGTTGTCTTCTATGCGGTCAATCTCGCCCTTTGGCCATAGCTCGCTGAGCTTGCTGTTCGCAATGCTCTGGTCGTCCATGTTGTCCAGGCGCTCCCGCAGGCCGCGCAGCTCATCTTTGCGCGCGCCGCCTAGCTTCTCGCCGAAGTCTTCGACCTTGGCGGGCTTGGGCTCAGTGGCTGGTTCTGCAGGGCTCGGCTTCTTCTTGGCCAGCTGGGTGGCTTGTTGTTTCGCTTTACTGGCTGGAGTGGTCGGCTGGGCACCGAACATATCATTCTGCCCGCGCGCGGCGGCAATGTCCGATATCCGGTCTGAGCCGGTCAGGGTGAAATCTTTACGGTCGCGGTCGGCCTGAGCCTTCTGCTCTGTCTCGCGCTCCTGATCGGCACGAGCCTTCTCGGCGGCAGCATTGCGCTCCGCCTGCTCTTTCAGTCCTGCTTCGGTTTGCTGTTCGAGGCTGAACGACGCGCCGCGATCTTGTCCAGCAGATCCAGCTTCTGCTGCATCAGCTGCCCGTACCTCGTCATCGCGCCGGACGGCTGCGTCCTCATCGAGCGGATTTCCGTCAATGAAAGTTTCGGTTCTTTCTGGCTCATCAGAGATGAACTCCTCATACCTTAAAGCGTCTTCGTCGAAAGCAGCGTCTTGGGATCTTGCGTGTGCCGCAGCCTCGGCGCCGTGCTCGGCCTCGATGCGGGCGTATTCAGCTTCGAGCTGCTCACGCTCAACGGCCAATTGCTCGTTGATACGCTCGAGCATTTCCAGCTCGTACTGTTCCAGCTGCCGAACAGAGTCTGGCGCATAGTGTGTCTTTCTGCCAGCCAGTTCATCTCGCAAGGCTTCCTGCAGCCAGCTCACGCCACCGTCTCGGTCCATTTCGCCAGCTGGAACATAGCCGTGCTGGTCAAGCAGGGATGCCATGTCATCCAGGCTGGTCCCGGTGTTGTCGCTCCATAGCGCTCCGACACCTGGAATGTTCTTGTTGCCCTTGGTGTCGCCGGTCGTGTCCTGTTTCCACTGTTTGGTAATGCCGCCGAGCCTGATGGCTGCTTGCACTACGCTATCGCGGTCTCGATCAACGGCTCGCCGACTGCCCTTTGGCCTGGGCTGATCGGGCGGTGCCTGGTGCGCAGAGGCAGCCGTTTTCGGTTGAGGCGGCTTGACGCCCGGGCTCGGCAGCGCGAGCGGCTTGGAAAGCGCACCGCCTTTCAGCCATGATTTGAACTCGGTCACCGGCATGGCGGTGACCGGGCCCACCTTCCAGCCTTCGTCAAAGTTGGCACTGTAGGCTTGCACTGCCGTCGCCTGGTCGGAATAGCCCAGCATGACTTTGTGTTCGTCGAAGCTTCCGTCCTGCTGATTGAGCTGGTCGACCACGAATACCTGATCGCTGTCCTGCTGCGGCCCAACGTAGACGTCCACCTGCTCGCCGTCGGCGCCCGTGGTGCGCTTGATGTAGCCGTAATGGTCGCCCATCGTGCGCCGCCATGGCGTACCGTCCGGCCCGGTACCGCTCCGCTCGGAACCCCGCGGATTCTCAATGGAGATATCCAGGCCCTGAACGCGGACGCGACCCTTTTTGTAGTTTCCGGCCTCAATCTGCGCGGGTGTCGGCGCAGGTAGATCGTTGGTCGGCGAGGTCGCGGCCTGGTTGGCTGCCTGATCGATCGGCCGCATCTGGTACCGCTTCGGATCCGCCGGCACGCGTACGGCGAAGCCGCCATCGACCTTAGCGACCGTCGGGTTACGGCCTACCTTCCTAGCCTCGCGGAAAGCCTTGCTGGCCTTCGCTGCGCCGTGCGCCTGGAACGGCTCGCCATTGCTGCGGGCCATGTACTCAAAGTCATCGTCGCGGCGAATTGCGGTCGGCGCCTGCTGATCCATGCCGCGCCCACCAGTGGGAGCCCGGTCAAAGATTTGCGGCTTAGTGGCGCCACGCTGGGCATTGCCCTGCCCGTCCACCACGAACGCATCGGGCGCAGGCAGTGCCGGCTGCAGGGTTTCGCCATCCAAGGTCAGACCTTCCTGCGCTTGGCTATCGGCAACCTGCTGGCGGCTTCCATGCTGGAACTGTCCCTCAAGCGGCGCCGGCTCACCGCGAGCCACCTGGCGCTCCATGCCCTCTCCGCCCACGGAGCGATCGGCACGGTTGCGCGGGTTGATCCATTGCCGCCCCTGCTGGTCGGGCTGCATTTCGCCGTCAACATTGCGTACCGGGCCGACGTCCTGCATGTTGCCCTGGCTGTCGGCGTAGAAGGTCGGCTCGGGCTTGGGGAGGCCCTGCAGCCCTGGCGCCGGCAATGCGGCAGGCTCTGGCGCATCCTCAAAGGTGGCATCAGGCTCGGCGGCCGAATCGGCTGGCCGCGCAGCGTGCTCCGGGCGGCCGAGCACTGCGCCAAGGCTCGCATGGCCTGCGCCACCCATGGCGCCCAGCAGGGCGTCGCCGAAGGTATCCTCGGTCAGGGAGCGCTGCTCACCGATCGCCTGGTTCGTCGCAGCGCGAGCCGCCACGGACTCGCCCACCTCTTGCGCACCTTCAGCCGGAGCATCCAGCGCCAGGCCACCAGCCAGGCGCCGGCCTGCGCTTCCTCCGATCTGCCGCTGCAGCGGCCCCAGCGCGTAATGAGTCATGGCACCGCCAACTGCACCCACCGGAGCCGCCCCCTGAAACGCGGCTGCGCGTGCGGTAGCGGACACCTGGGCGCGAGCAGCAGCCTCATCCAAGCCGTTCGCGCGCAGCTGGCGGTACAGGTCCGAAGCCTGCTGCAGGTCAGCGTCTGGCATGGCTGCAAGGCGCTGCTCGACTTCGTTGCCCGCCGCGCCGCCAGCCTGGAGGCCGCCAATGCCTGCCATTCCTACCATGCGCGCCTGACCGCCGGGGATTGCCAGCGCAGCGGCCTGAGGCACGAACTGGCCCACCAGGTTCGCACCATGCAGCCCGTAGCCGGCGAGCGTAGGATCGTCGCCCATGCTCCAGCTGGACGGGTCAAGAACGTCACCTTGTGGCGTGCTGGCTTCCAGCGTCTGCTTGGCCGCCTCGGTCTTAGCGGCCTGAATTTGCTTACCCGCAGCGTCGATCTGGCGACCTGCCGGACGAAACAGTAGGTCGCTCGGTGCCGGAATGCTCTTCAGCGCATCCACGGCTCCGGCGGGCAATACCGCACGAGCGCCTCGCTCAACAGCATTTCCCGCCGTTGTCAGCAGGTCGCCGAAGCCGCTGACGACCGCGCCGGTGCCAACCAACGCGCCACCCGCCATCTCCTTGCCGTAATCCATGGCTTCGATGCCGCCCCGCTCGGCTGCCGCATCGTTGGTCGGCTCGACGGGCTCCGCTGGCTGATACTTAGCCCATGGCCCGGCCTGCTCTGGCTGAGGCCGTTCAATGGCGGATTGCTGCTGGTACTTCTCCCAAGGGCCCGCCATCACTTCTTACTCCAGTTTTCAGGGTTGGCAGGGTCGCCACCAAGGAACTCGTAGCCGTCTTCGACGTGACCCACCTTCGGCCCCTGCTGCGGCGCTGAAGGCTTGGGCTCCTGCCGGGCTTGCTGCTGACCAGGAACGCCGACAAGGCCCAGATCGCTGGCGAGCCCTTGCCGCGCCTGCACAAGCTGCTCGCGCTGTTGACGCAACGCTGCTTCCGCATCGGGCTCCGGAAAGGCTTCGAGCTGCGAATCGATTTCCTTAATCTGGTTGGTGAGGAAGGTCACCCGGTACCGGTCGCCGGCGCTGATGCTGCTGTCGCTACCGCCTCGTTTCAGGCGCACCAGTTCGTCACGGGCCTGCTGGTCGCTCATGCCGTTGGATTTGAGATATTCGAGGGTCTTCACGTCGCTGCTCGGCGCATAGGCGCCGCCCGCACCGATCGATTTGCGGCCAACGACGCTCTTCATTTCACCGGTTCGATTGTTGCGCTGCAGAATGGCGCCGTCGGGGCCCTCGACCTGTTCCCACTTATCGGCTTCCTTCGGCAGGTAGCCGGAGCTGCGCAGATAGCCCAACATCTTCTCGCGATTCTGGCCGAGCGCCTGGTAGATCGACTTGGCACCCATTACCGGGGCGATCGCCTGATCGATCTCGTACTGCGCTACCTCGTCGTCCTCGCCTTCCAGGCCCCGATTCACCGTCATCGGCGCCAGCCGCTTGTTGCCCTGTTCGTCCTCAACTTCCAGCTCGAAAACGAACGAGCCTTCCTTTTGCCCGGGGTACATGCCGGCCAGCCGCTTCTTGCCGCCATTGCCGCGGTTCACGCGGGGCGCGTAGAAGTCGTTCATGGCGTCGACGGTCTGCTTGCTGAACAGCGAACCCTCGCCCTTGGCCAGCTTGTCGGCGTACTGCACAGCTGCCTCGGTCTCAGGTCGGAACAGGTGGCGCGGATCTGCGAGCTTGTTTCGCTCGAATGCCTTTTCGAGCTCGGGCGTGATGGGCGCATCGATGCCGCTGGCCCACCCGGTATAGAAATGCGCGATATGTTGTTGGTCCCGCTGGCTTTGGCGCTCATCCTGCTGCGCAGCAAACTCCTGCTCACGCATATCGAGCCCGCGCTGCTGCATCTGCACTTGCTGATCAGCGCGTGCGCTGGACGCCTTCCGGTGGTTATAGGCGTCCATCATGTTGAAGCCTTGCACGAAGCCGTCGAAGGCCCCGCGCGTATCAAGTCCTGCCATGTTGCCTCCCGGCAATATGTGAGCCCGAAGGCGTTGTTACATGAACGAGCCGGCCGCCAGGCCAATAACGCCTCCAACAACAGCGCCGACTGGCCCGCCTACCGAGGCGCCGTACATGGCTCCGGTTGCAGCCATGCCGACTTGTGATTGCTTGCGCTGGGCCTTCTGCTGCTGGTCGGCCTGCTCCTTGAACATTCTGTTCTGCTGTTGCTGCTTATCCAGGTCCTGCAGCCCCTGAACGGCTTCGCCTTGCATCTGATTCTTGAGGCCAAGTAATCCGTATGACATAGCGCTTACCCCTGCTGCTGGCCAGTTGTTGGAAGATTCGACAGACCGAAGCCGCCAGCGAGGATCTGGTCCTGCATGTCGCGCGCCGAGACCTTCGCCTCGTTGTAGGCCGAGGCGCCGTCGGCGGCCTGGCCAAGAGACAGCTGACGCTGCTCGGCGGTCTTTTGTGCATCGGTCAGATTGATGCCCATACCGGCACGCTGCGTTTGCAGGGCCTGTGCCGTGTTGGCATAGCTTGTATTCACGGCTGCAGCAGCATTCGCGCCCTGGCCGGCGGCATAGGTTTTGTCGCTGGCCAGGTTCGCCAGCTCGTCGATATAGGGGCTGAAGCGGGTTTTCCAATCGTCCCACTGCGCTCGATACAGCTGTCCAAGCAGCTGCGAAGCGCCTTGGTCGCCGCTGAATGCTGTGCTTGCGTCCACATAAATGGCCATCGTTAGGCTCCGTACTTCATGCCGTTGACCGAGCTGCTACTAAGACCGTAACCGTTGTCGAAACCAGACAGCCCTATGCCGGATGTCGCACCTGCGGCCGGAGCGGCGCTGCTGCCGAACTGGCTCATTCCGTAATTTGTCGCGGCACCTGCGGCGGTGCCGAGCAACTGCAGGTTGGCACTGCGGCGATTGAAATTATTCGTCGCCTCGCTGCGCGCATCTGCAGCAGAGGTTGCGGCAATATCGCTCAATCCGGCCTGCGACTGTGTCGACTCGCCGGAGCCCATCGCGACGATGTTTTGCATCCCCTTGATCTGCTCAGACTTCTGCTGGAACTGGGCTCGCCCCATCGTTTCACCGCCCTGCTGCGCGTTCTGCTCGGAAAAATCTGCCTGAGTGCCAAGCCAGCGCCCACTGTTCGGATTGATACCGGCCTGGCCCAGCTGAGCATCTAGCTGCTGCAATCCTTGGCTTAGGTTCCCCATTGAAGCCTGGTTGGTACGCCCGCGGATGTAGCTCATGCGCCCGGCCGAATCCATATCATCGACGTTGGCCATGTATTGGTCTTCCAGCGGGGCGAGCTTGCCTTGAGCGAAGTTCCATTTTTCGGCGGCTACCTGCGCCGCATAGCGCTGCTCGGGCGTGTCCTTCACCGTGTTGTCGCTTTCACTTCCTCCGCCACTCATTGCGCCACTCCTGTTCCAAGCTCGTTGAGATAATCGCGCAGCTTGTCCTCATGGAAATGCCGGCGTATTTCGGCAGAGATCCGCTGCATCCAATCAAAGCCGCCAATCAGGCCGGCGCACTGCACTACCAGGCTGGTCAGCTGGTCGCGCAGCACGAAGGCCAGCGTTCGGCCGTGCTCGTCGCCGTCACGCTCCAGTGTCACGCTGTCGCGCCAATCCTGCAGAGCGGCTGCCATAAGCGGACGCAGCATCGGCTCGTGAGCTCGATAGAAAGTATTTGATGGGATATCGATCATTGCCTCCCAGAACGCGCGGTAAATCGCGTCGCTGGTGACAGGCTTGTCGCCGTCAAGGAGGTCATCAAGAACTTGTGAGACGCGAAATAGCGCCTCACAGAACAGAATGGCGGCAGCGTGATCCTTCAGCACATGCTGAAGAAACGCCCGCTCGTTGGGCTGTGGCATCGTTGTCTCCCGACAATGACATAGAGTGAGTGTAACGAAGATCCCGGCGGCGCTACATAAGCTTTACGGCAAAGACCTGTGGCCCGCCCGACTGATCTTCAAGGAGGCGGCCAACCCCATCGTTCCAGTCGCCGCCATGGCTGCCCATGCGATCCGAGTCGAGCTTGGTTAAACCGCCGACTGCCGAGCGTATGCGGCCCGCGTCAGAGAACCCGAAGCGAGCAGAGCCCATGGCAAAGTTGAAATTGCCCGTATAGACCTGGAAGCCGGTCATATTGGACACCAGCAGGCCGTGCTTGCGGTCGAAGGGAAAGCTCCAGGGCAGGTCATACTCGCGGTAACCATAGCCGGAGTAAGTCGTGCGCCATCCCTTAAAGTGCTGCAGCAGGCGAAGCGCCCTTGACCCGCTGTCGAAGGTCACCGCGCCTTGCTCGTTGAACACGCGGAGCCCCCATCGATCAGCAGAGGTAGGCACCAAGTCCATCCTCACCACGGCGTAAGCCCAGTTGATGTAGGGGATAGAGCCGTATCGACCCCCGCTCGGGAGATTGAACGTGTGCCGGAACGCGATCTCGAACCCAGTCCATGCGCCAGGAGACCCTACCGGCTGGTAGGAATGTACTGCTCCCTCCGGGCCGTCTGGAATCATTACAACTAAGGGGGGCTCAATCGAGGTGATGACCTGAGCAAACGACGCCGCAATGAGCATGCCGTACAGGTGATCGTTGTAGACGTAATAGCCCCCGTTCGAGTTGAAGAACAACCCATTGGCATAACTCATGCGCCCCTGAGCGATAACCGAAAGTGTGATGTGCTGGTCGTCGACAATGACCGAGCCCCTGTCGCTTACCAGCTTGAATCCATAGCTCATCCGAACTCCACCAGTATCAGGTCGCAGCTGCAATCGATTACACCTGGACTGGTCTGCGAATAAGGCCAGTCGAGCGGGCTGAGTACTATGTAGCCGTCGTACGGCTTCACGACCGGCGGGTTGTATCCATAGTGGCCGCTGGCGTCGCTATGTGCGTACCGCGCCCGCGCCTGCACGATGACAGCATGACCTGCCCGGGCTTTTGGGGCGCTCACGGTCAGTGGCGATGAACGCTTTCCGTAGTCGAGCCTGATGATGTCTATTACTCGCAGTGAGAGCGAGTTTTCGTCGAAGACCAAAGCTCCGCCGGAATCGTAGACCCGGATTCCAGACGTCATGCGTAAAGGTCTCCAATCTGCACGCGAAGACGCCCAGCTTGATCGAACACCTTGATGACGTTTTCTCGCACCTCCATGCGGCCGGAAGCCGTCGCACCGTTGAGCGTAAGACCGCCATTCTTGTCGAGGATCCACCGGCGCCGGCCCCATGAGTCGACTGCGCTCGATTGAATGACCCCGCTGATGTTCGCATCGCCAACCCGCAGGCTATCGACGTCGAGGATGTCCGCGCGCAGCTTGCCCGCCAGCGTCGTGACGGGCCTGCCGGCTGCATCGAATATCTTGCCGAAGGTGATCGGTCCGAGCTGCCCTTCCTGAATCGAAGCCTCGCGGATAAAGGCGCTATCGATGTAGACCTTGCCCCCAATCACCATGAATGGCTTGACCGCTGAATTCGAGGCACCCGGCCTGGCGATCCAGAAGCGATCGGCCAGCACGGCGAAGTCGGCCGTCTTTCCATCGTTATAGGCGCCAAAACCCGCGACATAGCCGTTGACGTCCGTTTTCAGCGTGTACTGCGCCGACAGGCCGTTGATGCTGGAAGCCTGCTGTTGGATGCTTGCCGTGTTGCCTGATACGGTCGTCTGTAGGGTTGTAACCAGCTGCGCGGTGGCCTGGTCGCCCTTCACTCGCTCCGTTCGCTCCTCTGCAATGCGAGCGCTCACCGAGCCAGGCTTTGTTCCGTCGATTAGATCAATACGGTCACGTAGCGACTGCTCAAGCTCGGATTCGCCTAGCTGCCCTGAAAGCTGGCCCAGTAGGTAGGCGGCATCGGGCAGCGGCTGGGCGAACGTGCCGTTCGGCGAGTTTGGCGCGCCCTCGATGTCCGAGGTCGAGCTGAAGGTGATCCAGTAGTAGTAACCCGGCAGGTTCAGCGGATTGTCGACGACCACCGCATCATTGCGCACCACGTCGCTGTAAAACATGCCGGCTTCACGGCCGATTATTTCCGCCGTGGCGAAGTTGTCCTCTTCGCTACGGTAGATGTTCGTGAACGCGTGGTTGTTGTAAATCTCCTGCGGACGCTCCCAGGTCATATGGATCATGCCAAAGAAACTGCCTTCAGCAGCGAAGCCGGTCGGCCGCGGCGGGACGGTCATGTCTTGCGGTCCGTCAGGCTGCGTCAGGCCGCCATCAGGATTGCCGGGCACTCGCAGCTTTGCCAGGCCTCCATCCAGCAGGTCACGCAGGGTCAGCTTGCGATCGAGCTTGTCGCCGCGCACGCCCTCTCCTGTTTCGAGGATCTCGGCCATGGCCGCAAACAGCGGGCGAAGCTCGGCCGGCGCTTTCGGCGAGAGCGCTGGCAACGTCTTGCGTCGTGGGGTCATCGGTGCCTCCCGGCAGGCGATTAAACGATCTCGCTGGGCGAGGATGCGATCTGAACGGACTGTACCTCATGCGCGGATTCAACTTCGACTTCCCAGTCGCGGCATAGCGCATAGCCGGCAGGCAGGCGGAACAGATCGCGGCTGGCTACGAGTAGCTCCAGCATGGTCACGCCGTCCGCGATCAGCCGTAGCGTGACCGGGTACTGTCGCGCGATGACCTTACCGCAGGAAAATCCGCCACTTCCGGACGCTAGCTCATGTATTTTCGAGCGCCAGCGCAGCGTCATGGCGGCACCCCCGCCCCAGGCAGTGATGGCGTTTCCCTGAATCAGGCATAGCTGGTCCTTGGCCAGGTCGTACCAGCCGGCGGCCGCGCTCACGTCGAAGAATTCGAACCCCTCGCCCGGCGTAAAGGCGAAACAGCCGCCCTCGTAGAACGCCAGGTAGCGACCATCATGGCGGTAAGCATGGATGGTCTCAGGCTTGAGCGCTTTCCATTGTTCGCGGGAAATCATCGCTTTGGTCAGCAGCTGCGCCGAGCCACCACCGACCGCCACCAAGCCGTTCGGCGAGGCATAAACCGCATACTCGCCCATGTCGACCAGCGAGCAACCGGCCACGCACGGCTGATCCTCGTCCAGGTGCATATCGGCCATGGCTGCTGGCGACGAGCCAGTGATCATGTGCGGACGCCCGTTAGTGGCCACTACCAGGCCGCCGGCCACGGCAGCGATGCCTACCACGTCCTCGCTGAAGGCCAGCTGATAGGAGATCGGCCAGGCATGCGGATAGAACGCCTCACTGAAGCACAGCGTGTTGCCGAAGTAGCCAGCCAAGAAGCCGCCCGGCAGCGCCGTCAGCCCGACTAGGCGATCATCAGGCATATCCCACTCCAGCGACGGCAGCGAGACGCCCATGCTTTCGCTCGGCACCGCGTCGGTGAATGAGCCTTGAGCAACCGGCACATCGGCAACGTGCTGGAACACGCCTGAGGACTCGGCGCGGTAGATGCGTTTGGTGATGATGTCGTGCGCGCCGCTTGGGATGGCCGGCAGGCTCAGCACCACGGCCCCGCCAGCAGGCGCGCCCTCAACCATGTCCCAACGGATTATCGACGAACTGGCGAAGCTGGGCGGCCCCTCCTCGCCGAAGCGACTGATCATCGTCACCACGTAGGACGTTTGCAGCGCGGTCAGCGGGTGGTCTTCCGCGCCGACGCGATCCGATGGCGCGGAAACCACGGGCGCATTCGCAGGTGCCGGAATGCCAAGCCGGAAGCTGCGCGCGGGGTACGGCTGTGCGCCGCCCGTGATCTCGGCAATGCCGCCCATCTTCGGCGGCCCGTCGCCCGTCCAGTAGACGCGCTGCCAGGCGTCATCCGCTAGCGGTGACTTCACGGCGTGCACGCGCTTGCCGCTGCCCCAGATCATCCAGAAGCCAGCGCCATCGTTGCCGTTCGGGTAGCGGTACAACGATGACGGCGCGATGACGCCGGGCAGGCCTGTGATTGGACCAGGGGCACGCTCAGGCTTCAGCGTGCCGCGCCTCAGGTAGACGTTACGCGCCACCTGCGCATTGGCATCAGGCAGCAGGCGCTCATCCACGATGGGCATTTGACCGCGGAAGCCCGCGAATGCCAGCTTCATTTCCGGCCACCATGCTCGAGGCTAAAGTGATTGCCGTCATTGAAGCGGCCGCCCCAAGCGCCGCCCAAAGATTCCCAGTATTCGCCGAGCGGCGTGTAATCCTCGGTTCGGGTCAGGTACTGGCCGTCCTTGAACAGGTTGAAGTCCACCGCCAACCGCTCCTTGTGCAGAGAGACAGCTGAGCTGTAGGACTTCTTGTCCCCGACCGCGCCGTGCACACGCGGGTCGCGGTAGGCATCGCCGAAGGTCAGTTCATATCCGTTCTCGTACGCCCATTCGATGAGTAGGCCAATCAGGCGGGTAAGGTGTCGCTGCTTCTGGCCAAGGGTCATGCAGTTTCTCCAGGCATGAAAAAGCCCGCGATTTAGCGGGCTGTTTGAATGAAGGGCTCTCAGGGACGCTATTTCCGCTTGGCTTTTGTACCGAGACCTAGCGCCAAGCCAGACACCAGCGCAAATGGTGATATCACAAAGCCATATTCCGCTGTCGATTTGTGATCTGGATCGCTAGAATCCGCGGCTTCAAGGATGACGGAGTTGTTTTGCAGTGAATCAGGAAGAAGATCAGCGCGAGCTTCATGCGCTCAGGAAGCACATAGACTGCCTACTCAGTTCAGGCGCGACTATTATCCAACGCGACCCGCTGACACTTGCTTTTGAAGGTCGCACTCTTACCGTGCAGCACGGGATGTTGATAAACGATGGCGGTTTTAGAGATCTGGTAGCAGCTATCGCTGACCACGTCTGGCCTAGCAATCAGCTCCGTAGCTTGGCGATCGAGATCTGCCTCAATCAGCTTGATCAGGCCATCAAGGCAAGCACCGAAGGGCAAGAAGGCTGTTTAGGGCTAGTTGGTCAAACAGGCCAACCCTCGTCGAGAGACGCAAGGGTAATGGTGCCATCGGCTAAAGCTGCGAGCAGCTGACCTTCCCGGTCAAAACAATCGCTGACATGGCGATAAGCAGCGGCAGTCAGCTCCAGAATTTCCTCATTAGTAGTCGGCCGGAACACCACTGTCCCGGTGGCCAGGTCCAGGCACTTCCAGCCCTTGCCGCCGGTGCGCAGGCCGTCCTTAACCGCGTTCCGCTCGTCGCTCATCTTTTGCTGCGAGTCGCGGTCAGTGGCGATGCCATGGCCCTGCCAGACGATACCAGCCACCTCGGCCTCATAGCGCCGCGCGGCTATTACGTCAGGCCAATCGGTCAGCGGCTCAGGCGCAGGAGGCGGCGCAGTCCAGAGGCCATCGATCAACGACCAGCCTGCTTGCACCTCAACCGGTACAGGCTCGAACTGTGCAGCCAGCCCCGGCACGAACACGTCAGTCGGGACAATGCCCAGCCCGCCGTCAGTCCAGACCTCTACCGCTACCCCGTCAGTGATGCGCGCGAATGTGCTCATGCGATCACCTCGATTCCGACGAGGCCGGGGCCGCCGTTGCTGCCGTTAGAATAAGTACCGCCGCCGCCGCCGATTCCGCCATCTAGGGCTAGGCCGTTGCTCCCCGCGCCGCCTGTACCGACGCCTCCGCCCCCCATCCCGGCAGGTTGCGCCGTATAAGCTGATGAAGACGCACCGACCCCATAAGCACCGCCAACGGCTCCACCGGGCAGCATGCCTATTTTCCAGCCGTCAACAAACGACTGGTTCCTTGAGCTGAACCCGCCGCCGTAATAAGAGAGACCGGCCTGTCCGTTTCCATAAGCGTGCCCGGCGCCACCACCTCCGCCTCCTGCTGCGGTTGCCCCCCCTGATTTGTTAATAGTTCCGCCAGTCCCTGTCCCAGCCGGGGAATAGCGGACCCCTCCTGTAGCAGATATCACGCCACCAAACGAACTTGTGCCCGCCACCGTATAGGGGGAGTTGGCAAGTCCGCCCGCGCCTACGGTGTAGTTCAATACTTGCCCAGGTGTGACATTCAGGGTTATTTCGGAATAGCCCCCACCCGTCCCGCCATAAGAGCTATCTGCGCCGCCCCCGCCACCCACAACAAACGCCCGAATCCTTGACACCCCTTCCGGCACAGTCCAACTCCGGGTTCCGGGGTTGCAGTCGAACAGGACGATTGAGGCTTTCAGCGCGGGATAGGCCGCAACCCTCCCTCCTGTCGGCGCTAACGCTTTCGCCAAATCAATGATAGGCATGCTTCAAATCTCCCAGGCTGTGCCGTTGAAGACGGCGAGCAGCCGTGCTTCGTAGTTGTAAAGCACCGAGGTATCGGACTGATCCTTCACCTGGATCGGCGTGCCGTCAGTGGTTTGAATGAGTGGGGTAACGCCCACCAGCTTGATGAACTCGACGGTATCGCCAAGTGAGGGATTGGCAGGCAGAGAGACGGTTATCGAAGCGGTCAGGTTGTTCCGGCTACCGGCGTCGGCAGTGAGATCAGCTGACTGGTTCGCCCATAGCGAGGACCGTTTGAATTCACCCGCGGTGAGGGACTGATAGCAATAGTCGCCTGTATTCCAAGCAAACGCCGTTGTGCCCTCGATCCCTCGCTCCAGGCCAAGCAGTGTCTGACCATCGCGTGAGGCATAACGAATGATTTCAACGAAGGTCGGTTTACCTAGGCTGTCCGCCAGCACCAGCACGCCGCCGTCGGCAGGTGGCAACCGGTAAGGACTTTCGGCAGCAGCAAGCGTCAGGGTGACAGCGGTCGCTTCAATCGGCGCTGAGAGCTGCGCCTGCACGAGGTTTTCATAACTCATCGGTCACGCACCTTGATCTTGAACTCAACTTCTTTAACCCGGTCCTGCTCAGTGCGCACGACGCAGGTCACCACGTAGTCCACGAAGTGTGTGCCGCCCCCGAGCCATAGCTTGAAGCGCTGCGGGCTGGCCCCCAGCAATGTGTAGGGATTGTGCGGCACTGGGCCCAGCACCAATGCCGGCACCGGCTCCGCTGTGCTGGTGACGGTAATCTCCACTGACTCGATATCGTCGTCCGCGATATCGGCAAACCAGTCGGTCAGATCCACGTCGTAATCCAGCACGTCGTTTGGTTGCTTGGAAAATACGTCCATCTCAAATCCTGATTGTGCGAGGCTCAGCCCCGATGGCGCTCACGCGACCGGCGTAGGTGACCATTGCCGTGCGAGAAGAAGGCGCCCTGGATAGATCATTGATCTGGTTGTAGCCGGATGCCTCGGCAACAGCTTGAGCGGTGACGCCGCCGGCGATGATGATCCGCTGCGCTCGTCCAGTAGCAGTGGCCAAGGCCTCGGCGGCGGGCTGATTGGCAAGCATGAGATGCATCGTCTGGGCTTGCGCCTCTGCGCTCAGGGCTGCGCTGCCCGCACCTCGGAACTCGGCCATGGCACTGCCGAAGCCTTGCGCCGTGCACTTCGCCACGCCAGCAGCGAAAACGTGTCGGACGCAGTAGCCGCTTGCCATTGCGGTGACCGATGCGGGCTCGCCTTCCTGGCCGGTATAGGTCATATCCATGTAGCCGGTAGCCTTGGCCGTGGCGACCCCTTTGCCGGCGAATCCGCGGATCTGTACGGCGCTGCCGTAAGCGTGAGCGAAGGCCCGCATGACCTGGGGCTGGTAAATCACTACGTGACTCAGACTGGCCTGAGCGGTTGCCCTGGCTGTGCCGAACAGCTCGAAGTACCGAACGCCCCCTTTCGTCACCGCGGCGTCGGCGCTGCCCTCAGCGCTGGCTATGCCCCTGCCGGCAGCGCCGGCGATATAAACCTGGGTGCCGAATCCTGAGGCTTGTGCGTGAGCGAACTGGCGCTCCCCGATCTGCTTCTGAGCATCGCCGAACAGGGCGGCGGTGGCCTGCGCGATACCTCGCCCGACGTGGTAGGTGGTGCCCACCAGCCTTGCACGGGCATGCGCCGGGCGACCGTAGGCCAGAACGTAGCTGACCACTTCACCCTGGGCCGAAGCGACCGCCCTGGCTGGCGGCTGAAACGGCATCCGCACACGCCTCTGCAAGCTGCCTGCCGCGTATGCGTCGGCTTGCGCTACCCCCGCGCCGAAGAATGAGGCCTGCGCAACGCCTTGAGCCAGGGCACTGACCTGCGCGACGCCGGCGGCGCTGTAGAGCGCTACAGGCTGCGCAATGGCCTGGGCGGTTGCCTGAGCGGTGATGGCCCGGCCCGAGGCGTCGCGAATCCCCTCGCCGAAAGCAGAGGCGCGGACTTCTGCAAGCCCCGCCCCTTTGTAATGAACCTGTGCCTCGCCTGTTGCGGTGGCGCTACAGATCGCCACCCCTGATACGGTGACATACCCCGCAACAAGCGCGCCCCCTAGTAGTGTCCTACCGAACAGGTGCATGGGCTTAGCTCAGCACAACAGAGAGCGAGCCGATCGGGAAGGACACCACGTCAGTCGGGTCCAGCGTTTTCGGGTTGAGCATCGCCGAGTGGTACAGCAGGTTGCCAGCGGCCTGAGCATCGAAGATGCCCCAGTGGGTAACTGTGGTTTGAGCATCGACGATGGCCGGGAAGACGACGGTGCGCGTATTACTGCTTGCACCATTTGCGGGAGCAGTGAACCCATCGGAGGTGACGGAGGTATGCGCCTGCTGCCGCTGGTAAGCGGAATCCGCCACTTCGGCACCGGTTCCAGCATCGGTCGGGTCAGAGGTGAAAAGGCCGATGAACACAGCGCCACCTGAGTAGGTGCCGCCACGCAGTGTCACGTCGGCAAGTTTGTTTTCAAGGTAATCAGAAAAAGCGGACATAGGTGGCCCTCCCGGGCTGACATGCAGGATGTGTGGGATGTTTCGTTGAATCAGGCGAAGCTGCGGGTTCGCATCCGGACGCTGCCAGACTGGTATCCGCTGGCTGCCAGAGACCGCGCGTCGGCCTGGGCGTCGAGAAGCTTTCGGCGGTAATGTTCCGATAGCTGCGGGTCGCGCCATGGGTAAGGCAGGATCAATAGGCGCGAGCGGGCGCCGTCCTTGATGGCCTCCTCCCAGCGGGCGACCAGTTCGGGCGGCATGTCCCTGCCCCGTGACGGCTTGCATGCCAGCGAGCCCAGCAGCGTGCTGCTGTCGGGCGCAGCGCGCAGAAACTCGACGCCATTGCTGCCGGTCTGCCGGTAGTCCAGCCCCGGCTTCAGCTCTCGCCCGCTCTGCAGCAGGCTCACGATACGCAGCGCCTCGGCGCCAGAAGGCACTTCCACCTCAGCAAACGGCGTATCAGCCCCAACCACAACCGGCCCATCGCTAACGATCCATGCGTTACCTTCCGCGCAGAGCTCACGCTGCGCCCATCGCAGCGCATCCCGCACCGTCGACGCAGGACAGCCCGGGACCTCCGGCATCAGGTCATCTACCAAATCGGCAACAGTAGTCATCGAGCCCCCGCGCGCGCATTAGGGCTCGCCGTAGCGGCGCCCTGAATCTTCAGCCCCAGCGCGGCCTGGGCCGACTGCGAGTGTAGGGTGGCGCGCTGCAGGTTGGCGGCGTGCTCGGCGTCTTTGCTGAATGCCCGGGCCAGCACCATGTCCAACAGGATCGGGGCATAGCTCTCTGGCAGCCGCAGCAGCTCGGCTGAGTCCGCGCGAGCCTCGCTCTGCGCGTGCGGCTCCGGCACTCGCGAGTAAATGATTTCCAGCCTGGCGGCGGCAGATGCCGGCGGATAAACGTAGAAGCGCCGCGGGTCCAAGCTGTCGAACATGAAATGCTCAATCACTTCGGTCTGGGGCTCCCCATGCCAGCGTCGGCGCGTTGCGTCTAGCGTGCCACGGTCGACAGCCGTCACAATCAGTCCTTGCGCCTTGGTGGAGAGGTTGCGTACGACCCCCAACAGCCGGTCGGCTTCAGTCGGCAACTCCTGGCGGGTACCAACCACACAGGCGAACTTGGCATTGATGGTGTTGGCGCTCGGTCGGATCGCCAGCACGGTCGCATAGGCCTCGTTCAACCAATCCAACAGTTCTGCGTTGGTCCAGCGAACCCCATCCTGTGTGATCTCTTGCAGGATAGTGCGCGCCCGTCGCAGCAGGTCACCGACAGTGGCCATGGCTTAGACCTCTTCCAGGTCGACCAGCTTGGACAAGGCTGGCGTCCACAAGACGGTGCGGCCGGAGACCTTGTGGCGCAGCAGGCGATTGCCTACGGTGGGCTCGATCGCCGGCTCGGGCGCCTCGTCCAGGGCGGGCGGGGTTACCGGGGCCGGTGCTGGAGTGGCCGCTGCGACTGGCTGAATCGCGGCGGCATCGGGCTGAGAGGTTGGCGCAGGCGTTAGGGTGGGCGCAGCTGGTGGCTCAGGCGCTTGCGCAGCAGCGTTGCCGACCTTCTCCGAGCTTTCGCCAGGACTGCCACTCGCGGTTTCGCCGGCATCGGCATCGTCGTCACCGCCCTCTTCCACGGTCTCGCCCAGGCCCTTCAGCACTTCGGCGCGCAGCGCCTTGAGTGTTTTACGCTTGTCCAGGTCGAGGGATAGCTCGTCCTTCACCAGCGTTTCGAGCGCATCCTTGGTGGCTGCCGCCTTTACCGCTGCAATTAGATCAGCTAGGTCCATCAATCGTTACTCCAGAAACGGCAAAGCCGCCCCGAAAGGCGGCTCTGCTGCAGGGGTTAGCCGCGAGCGGCGTACAGGTGGCCCATGGCTTTCGGGTCGATGACCTTGGAGCCGTAGACGTTCAGACCGCGCACCAGCTTGCCGAAGTCCTGCGGGTTGGGCAGGGTCTCCATCTGCGTCATCTGGCTGGCGAAGGTCAGCGCCTTCTTGTGGCCGAACATGATGTTGGTCGCCTTCTTCGCCGCGGTGGCGTCGTCGACGATGCTCATGTTGTTGCTGATGTACACCGTGAAGCGATCCAGGGTGCCAAGCTTGCCGTTACGGAAGACCGACTGCGCGTCGCCCATGATAGAGGCGTCCTTGAGGTCAGACTTCTTCAGCATGCCGCTCATCCAGGCAGGCAGGATCACCCAGCGGCCGGTTTCCGGAACGTTCTGCTCATCGAGCACCGAGCCGCAGTCCACCAGCACGTCGAGAACGTTTTCCTTGGTGATCGCGATCGGCGCACCGGCAGCGCCCAGGTTGTAGCTGGCCGACTTGGCGCCAGCAGCAGCGCCGGCGTTCTCGGCAGCTGCATCGACGTAGTGACGCGACAGGATGTCGGTGTCGATGGCGATCTTCATCTGCTCGCCGCCGTCGTCCGAGAACTCGTCCATCAGCTTGATATCGGCCTGGTAGCGGTCGATGTCGTTGACCTCGAAGGCAAAATACTTCGCCTTGTCGATCTGCAGCTCGACCTTGTCGCTGGTCGGCTTCTCGTAGGTGAGACCGCCACCAATCTCGTAGTCCTTGATGGTGATCGAAGGCACGGTGCGGATCTGAACGGTGTCGCCCTTGTTCTTGATCTCGCCTTCGTAATCGGTGTTGGCAATCTCGCCAAAACAGGTACTTGCGTACAGTTTCTCAACCAGTTTCCCGGACCAGATTTCCGGAATGAAACCGGCGGTACCGGACGAGCTGTAGTTGGGTGCGCCAGCGGCGCGGGTTGGACCTGCCATGTTGTGTTACTCCTGAACGTGACGCCTCACGGCGTTACAGGGCGCTCTCAGCGGATGCGGCCCTGAGCCTGAGCGGCAAAGATGTCGGTTTCGATTGCGGCGGCCTGATCCTTCGGATAGCTCGCCTTGTTCCGGTAGAACTCGCTGATCTCAGCGCGCGTCCAAACCTTGCCTTGCTGCGGTTCCGGTGCAGCAGAGCGGGCCTGGCGCGGCTGCACCTGGTCATCCGGAATGGTTTCTTTCTGTGCCCTCGGTGCCGCGGCGACGAAGGACTTGAAGACCGCAGCCACTCGATACGCATCGAGCGCTTGCTGAGCACCAACCAGCAGTTGCTGGCGGGGCTGGCCGCTCAGTTGATCGATCTCGGTTAGCCACTGATGGAATGCCGGATCGGCGTTGACGGCGCGGAAGTTCGGTACCTGCGCTTCGAGGTCGGTCCAGAAACGCGCTTCGGCGTCCTGTCGCTTCTCTTCACGTAGCTGACCCAGTTCGCTCTTGATCTCCTGCAGGTCGCCGTTGTTGCTTGGGGCGGCGGCGCTGCCGGCGACACGCTTGATCAGGTTCACCAGATCCGGGCCGTACTCTTCGATCTCCGCTTCGGTCAGGTCGGACATCGCCTCCTGGGCTCGCTGAACCGCGGACGCCGGCTGTTGCTTGTCGGCGGCGGCCAGCTGGGCTTCCAGCTTGGCAATCTCCTTGCGCAGCGCGGGAACCTCGGCATTGTATTTGCCTTGCAGCACGTCGAAGCGGTGACGCCAGTAGGCAGCGTCCCGGGTTTCGGGCTGGGGTTCGGGTGCGGGTTGCGCGGCAGGCTCGGTCGGCGTTGGCTGCGGTTCTGGCTCGGGAGCCGCTGCGGGAGCGGGATTCTCGGGTTCCTCGGTGGCCGGCTGATTCAGCTGGTCCTGCAGGGCCTTCGCGGCGTTCGCCTGGTCTTGCACTGAACGGGGTAGCATTTGCGGTCTTCTCCAAACGGGGCGAGCCAGCGTCTTGCTGGGGTTCACGGTGCGGGTTCTGGATTCGCCCATGCCTGGCCGAGGCACGGCGAGCAGTCGCCCATAAAAAAACCGCCTCGGTAGGCGGCTTTGTTATGAGTGCTGTCTGGCAATCTCCCTGCTGTCCTCAATGGCTAGCAGTAGTTCGCGTATGACTCCGGCGCGTCCTTGCAGCCGGTACAGGGTTTCGGTTGAGCTGGATTGCTCCAACGCATCGCGCTCGGCCTCAATAGCTTGGCGCAGCGCCTGCTTGAGGCATTGCCAATCCGGACTGTTGTTCGCCTCCAGTCGGGCCAGCGCCTTGTATTGTTCCTGGGATAGCTCCACCCAACCCTCCAAGTACTTGCAGTTGGCCCATCAGGGCCTGGATTTCCAGCAGGATCCGCTGGGTTTCGGCCTGGCTCTTGCCGGCATCGGCCTGCTTCTTCGCCGCGTCTGCCTGAACCTTGCCGGCCTCCAGCTGCATTTGCTGTTCTTGCTGCTGCGCCTGCCGCTTGTTCTCCTGCTCGACGCGACCCTTGATCTCGTCGTCTTCGGGAACCAGCCCCGGCATGTCGAGTTGGTCGGCGATGCTGCGCAGCAATCGCGCGCGGCCTTCCACGCCGATAATCTGCATGTCCGCCTCGTTGCCGGTAGCAGCCAAGAACTGCTGGCGGGCCTGCTGAGTCTGCTCGCGCAGCAGCATCGCGCTGGCACCGCGCGGCACTACACGGCAGTCTCCCTTGATCGACATGTCCGGGCTGTAGCGCATGTTGAACAGCCAGAGCGCGGCGATCACGCGACTGGTGACGCCCCGGTCAATGTGGCGAATGGCGTCCTTAATGCCCTTGTTCGCGCTCTCCAGCAGCATGGACAGGCCACTGGCAGTGTTGCCTGCCCCGCCGACCTTCTCGTTGCCGTAGGAATAGCGCGGAATGTTCGTCGCGTCGTCCGCGCGCTGCTCCCACTGGGAATAGACCTGCATCAGCTCGCCTGCGCGGCTATCAGGCTGGTAGAAGCGGATGGCTGGCTGCTGCGATCCGGTGCCGGTGCGATCGCTCTTTGTCCTCCAGCGCTTCATTGGGAAGATTTCGTTGGGGTTCTCTTCCGGCGCCAGGCGGTCCATGGCGATTTCGATTTGCGGGCCGCTGGCGAAAGCCATGTTGTTCGCTTGCGCCCGGGCCACCGCGCAGCACATGTCCTGCACGTCTGACATCAATTCAGGAATACCGATACCCCAGAAGGAGCCCGGTACCAGCTGGAACGACGCCTTGTGGTACGGACGCGCCCCCATGGGGTTGCGGTTGATCACGCAGCGGATCACATGCCGCCCGATCAGAATGGCATCGATCTCGTACTCGCCCAGCGGATCGTCGACCTGCTCAGGCGTCATGCCCCATTGCAGCAGGATCAGCCCTTGGGCGCTGCCCCAGTAATGCAGGCCCTCGATCGTCTCGCCCTGGTTGGTCATCCAGTCGTGACTACGATCTTCGAGGCGGGCACGCTCAGAGTCGGTCGCCAGCCATTCGCGCAGACCGCCCCGGCCGTGCTCAACCAGCACCTGCTCGATGGCGTCGTCCTTGTAGCCCGGCACGCCGCGCAGTCGGTTCAGGTGTGCACGGGTGTAACGCTCGCGTTCGATCAGGTAGGCACCGTCATCGATGCCCGACGAATCCGGCGACGGATATAGGTCATACGGCGACACGCGCGCAAACTGCGGCTTGATCGCCTCCACCTCAATCATCTGCCAGCCTTCCTTCCAGGCGAACTCAGGCACGCGCTGCAGCAGCGGGCCCCGCAGGAACGCGGCGGGATAGGTCACGAAGTCATCAATGAACGATTCTAGCGCCTCGCTCCAGCCGCCCTCTTCAAGCTGGTCGTTGATCACCTCTTCATGGCGATCAGCGATCTGCCGAGCCTTGGCCTGCACCTCGCGGCGCAACAGGTCTTCCAACTGCTGCTGGTCCATGCCCTGCGCGCGCTCACCCAGGCGCTGCGCGAAGGCGTTCAAGTAGCCGGGCGGAATCTCGGCAACCGGCGTTGGGTCCAGCCCCCATGGCCTGCCATTGGCGGGCATCAGGATGTCGCGGATCCATGCTGCTGCCGCACGGCACTTGGTCGTGGTCAGCTTCGGATAGAGTTCGCTCCCGCCCTCTTCCCGAATTGCGCGGAGCTTGTCAGCGTCGTACTCGCCTTTTTGTCGGCGCGCGCAGTCCAGCAAGCGCCGCTCAATCGGCTGCTTGGCCGTCTTCGCCGCCTCGAAGGCGCCGCGAATGTGGCCGGACAGCGAGCTTTCCACCGCCTGCATGCGCCGGGCTTCGTCCTGACGCTGCTGCTCGGCTTCTTCCTCTGCCTTCAGTTCGGAGGCGGGCTTGAAATGCAGCAGACCCAGGCTCATCGCACGGCCTCCAACTGCCGGTAGACCTGAGCGACTTCAGCTCGGCGGTCGTTACGGCGCTGCAAGGCAGCAAAGCGAATGCCCTGGACGTTCTCCACCAGCTCGCGCATGTACCCGACGGGGTTGGCGGCGAACTCAGCCAGCTTCACTCGCACCTCTAGCCCCATGCCGTCGGCGACGTCGAACTTGAACTGCACGGCCGGGTGCTCGTCGTAATGCTCACCCACCAGCACCGGATCCACCTGAATGTTGGCCACGTCGTTGCGCACCTGGCGGGACGGAACAGCCAGCGGCGCCAACTTGGACGCGATGAAGCTCGCCACCTGTCGATGCTCAACGGTGATGAAAAGATTGCTGCTCATGTGTGTGCGTTCCAGTTGCGGCGTCCGCGCTCCGTATTCGGAGCCGTTGGCGTGCTGTTCATGCCGGTGGACAGTTCAAACAGTCCGCTCCGGGCGAGTGTTTCGAATGCTTTGGCGCCGTGTGACGCCCAGTCGTGACGCGGGGTCGACCGGTACACGCCCAGCCGGTCGTCCCATTCCTTGCGGTAGTTGTCGAGACAGTCGATCAGGCGATCTACGCTGACCACCTTGTCATCGCCGCCAGCATCGACCTGCTCCGCAAACCAGCACATCGGCAGGAACTGGCGCACCGCCTCGATGCCCTCGGCGTGGTTGCTGATCCGCGGCACGATCTCGAAGCGGATGCCGAACTGCGCCGCTTTATCGACACGGCTCTTGCCGGTACCGAGCTCACGCACCGCCAGGTCATGCGGTCCGTAATGTTGCCCGTAGGTGTAGCCCTTCTCGTGCAGTGCTTCTGCGCTGTGGCGCAGTAGTCGTGGAAGTAGCCTTCACGCCCTTCTGCGGTGCTCTCCAGTGTTACCTGGTTACCAAGGCCGACCGCCTCGAACGCGCCGGTAACGATCTCCTGCGCCTTGTCAGGGTACTTGCGGCAGATCTTGCCGAACTCGGAGACGTGCAGGCGCTGCAGCGTGCCGCCCCGGTAACTGGTCGAGACGCGGATGCTCGAGCCATTGTCGAATACATAGCCTTCGCCGCGATCGCTGGTCGGCGCCGGCAGCTTCAGACCGATGGTGTTGAAGATCGCCATCCACGCGCCCTGGCGGAGCTGGTCATAGGCGAACTTGATCTTGTTCCGGAAGATGTCCTTCGCGTCTTCCAGCGCGTGCGCGATGCAGCCAGCCGAAAAGTTCTCAGTGAACAGGCAATCATCCAGCGCATCGATCATCTCGAAGGTGGTGAAGCCCAGCTGGCGTGCCTTGAGGATCACATTCCGGCAATGCCCGCGGATGAACCGCTCGCGCTGCTGCTTGTTCGGACGGAACGTGCGCGTCTTGCCGTTCTTGTCCTTAATCTTGTAGAGCGTGTTGAGGCGGTACCACTTGTTATCCAGCGCACGCAGCAGGTCGGCCGGATCGGTCAGCTTGCCCTCACAATGCAACCGCAGCCACCGCTCACCCTCGAAGACGACGGCGGCCGGCGCCCTACTCTTCGACACCTGGCGCGACCTCGGCCAGCAACTCTTTCAGCGTCTTGCCGATATTGTCCTTGTCGTCGGCGTCCAGGCCGTAGCTCTGGCGCTCCATCTTCACCACGCGCTCCAGCGCCATGGTGGCATTGCCCAGTGTCTTGCCGGCGTAGTCCAGGGGCACGTCAATCTCTGCCGCTTCGCCGCTCTTGAACTGGACGGTCATCGTGCCCTTCTCCAGCTGCTCTTTCAGCCGCTGCATCAGGGTCTCAGCGAGGCCCTTGGCCTTTCGCAGCAAGCGCTGATGGCCGCGAATCACCTCGGCGCCCGCCTCGGCAGCCTGCTCGATGATCAGCTCGTCAGAATCAGCCCTCGCTACCTCCTTGGTCACGGCAAGCGTGGTCTTCTCCCGCACGCGCTGGCGGATCTGCTCAGACAGGTCGCGCTGCCAGCCGTGATCGGTGGCGCGCTTGCGGATTGCACCCTCGGACGGACCATGCAGGCGGGCCAGCTCTCGGTTGCTGTACTGGCCGGTGCGATAGTCGCGCTCGACCGCGGCCCAGTCGTAACGGGCTCCTTTCTTTGCGGTCATGTCTGGCTCCTCGGGGTATCGCAAAATCCGACAAAAAAATGGTCGGATATCGCCCTTGCAAGTTTGGAAAAGTGTGAAGAATGGGTGACTCCAATCAATAGGAGTACACCCATGATCGAAACCTTAATCACCGCAGCCTTGGTTCTCTGCGTTGCCTGGCCTTACCTTCGCTCTTGGCGGACCTGGACCATTCTGGCCCTTGGCAGCGGCGCGTTGTGGTGGGCGTTATCGCCGCTGCTCTAGTCCAGCGCTGGCCTGCGGCAGAAGAGCTGCACGTACGCCTGCAGGCCTCGCAGCTTCGCTTCATCGAGCGTTACTTGCTCTCGGTGGGCGAAATAAGGTTGTCGAGCGTCTGCAGCGAGCTCGGCTCCTCCATCATCCACGCGGCCGGCGCCGGTATCGGCGGACACTGCGGGGCAGGAGGCGTTGACGAGCAGCCGGCAATTGCCAGTAGCGACACAATCAGCCAAGCGCTTGTTTTCATCACGGAGAACCTTCAGTTCCTTGGTGGTCTTGTCGTCGAAACGGTCGCGCTCTGCGAATGTCTCTTCGGTGAGCCGGACTGTCTCTTGCAGCAGCGTGACGCCCTGCTGTGACACGTCCAGCTCACCAGCGAGACGGTCACGCTCGCCATCGAGGTAGTCCAGGCGCAGCCAGACAGCCGCGACGATCGCGAGCAGCGTCGCGCCGATCAGCAGGTACAGCCTCACAGCCCAACCTTGCGCTTCGCATCCAGCACGGCGTCGACAATCTCATCGATGTGCCTGTCCTTCTTCGCCTCGCTCCAGGCGAACCAAGCGCGCACCACTACCCAAGCCGGCAGGCCGCACACGAAGATCAGACCGCCGATGGCAACCATGCCAACGTCATCGTTTGCCCAGTGGCCGATCTCCAGCCAGCGCACCACGAACGCGCCGCCGCAGAGGCTGGCCACGGTGGTGCTGATCATCGCCACCACGAACTCCCGCACTGTCTTGGGCAGCGTCATCGCCATAACGACAACGGCCGCAAGGATTGCGACGAAGCCGAAGGCGCCCAGTTTGTACAGCGCGATACCGCCAGCAGCGGTCAACGGGCCTGGTTCGGACATGGAATAGATACCTGCTTGCTTCACGCGGGCACTCCCGGCACAGAGCCTGGTGGTGTCATGTAGAACCGGCGCTCATGCGCTGCGATCCGCCAGGGAGCAAAGACCCAGGCCGAGCGCCGGAAAGAGGTGCCCAGCCGAAGCCGGGCGGTTTGTGGCAACGTCTCCCGACGTGACCCTGGCGGCGCCTCACGGCGGGACCAGAAACGACAAGGCCCCGCACTTGGCGAGGCCTCAAATTAGTTGTGCGCGTCTTTCCGCGCTGTCTGCCAAAGGGCGATCTGCTGCTGGCACCCTATCGCACCAGTCTCAGCTGATCATCCTCGCGCCAGACCACCGTAGGTAGGAGCTGGTTCGCACGGGCTGCCGGTGTTTTTCAATGACCACCCCACCGCCGGCTGGGAATGTCCAGGCTCTCCCAAAGGCCGCCCTGGCTGCGGACACAAATGACGCCAACAAAAAGCCCGGCGCTAGGCCGGGCTTCATTCAATCAACTGGGACCAGAATCATAACTGGTATCGAACTTTGGTCTCCTGGCCTCTTCGGCGCGTTCAGCCGCAGCGACCTCCGACAGAGCTTCCGCTTCTGACGCACAATATTTCAGAATGCCGTCGTTTATATAAACCGCCCACAGTTCCCTCACCATGGGCCCACGAAGCCCGACCGGAATGTCTTCGCCCTGTATCTTTTCGTATCTGACCGCCACGTGAAGCTCCTTGTTTTCCCAGCGCTACGTACGCATAAAAAAGCCCAGCGCTTAGGCCGGGCTCATTTGGGGTGCTGCTTCACACAATGGGGAAAATTTACTCGAATGCTCGACATGGCGTCAAGCGTTAGGAGTCATTCGACTTTTTCGCAGGCGGCGGCGATGGTGGTGGGCTCTTGGGCATCACGTTTGTCGTCCTGCCCGGATTCACGTTCAACCCCTCGTTGATGCCCCTTTGCTCCGTCTGCCCCTGCTTCATCTTGTCTGTCATTGGTTCCCTGGTCCTCTTCAACTGGTTGCAAAAATTCTACCCACGATACTTCTGATCCGCCTATCAGGTGTGCGGCAATGCTTGGGCTGGAAACAAACCCATCGTCCACTATCCAGCAGGCCCCCTGTAGCAAAAAGTGCCCGGTTCCAGGTTGTGTCGGCCAGACAAGGGGGTATCCGCAAATGCGGCGTCCGTCTTGGAGCTGCAGCACAACCAAGCGCTCTCGGTACAGAACAAAACCGTACACCCAGTCAGTGTGTGATGCACGCGTCGTAAGCCGACACCGCCTGGCCAGCTTGTAAAACGAATCTGTGCAAGCCGCGAAAGCCAGTGCCAGCCCAAGCAATACGGCCAGGGCGACCGACAAAGCCATCGCCCTGTCGTCCGTCCATACCGCCCAAACGAAACAGCATTCACCGATGGCGTGGGCGGCCTTCTTAATGGCCTCTACCATCAGACTAATGAGCCCCGTACAGATAAGAGCCTGTATCACTCGCTCAAATTGGCCGGGCTTTGGGGCATCAGATAACCAATAAAAAATTACTGTCGAGATGAATCCAGGAAGAAGCAGTTGGATTGCTGGAAGCAACTCACCGAAGATCTCTCCCACCACCAACTCCGATTCTCAAGGATCGCAAAGCTGAACAGTAGCACACTGCCATCTAGCAATTAAGCGGCCCAGTGCTCTTCATTCATGATCTGCTCCACCGGCTCCAGCGCCTTTTGGTCGATCTCGCCAATGGTCCGCTGCAGGCTTTCCCAGATCGGCGCCCAGTCACGAGACCACTGGCTGACGGTGATCTTCTCGCCATACCAGTCGGCGACAAATTCGGCGATGCGGCCCGGCGTCCATTCGTCACGTCCGCCTGTCACAACGCCTTGATATGAGATCAGAGCGGGTAGCACCAGACAGTACGCTCGCGACTCCTTCACCTTCGTCAGACCAGCCGGCTTCTCCCAGCCGAACCAAACCAGCGTGCGCGCAACATCCTGATCTCGCGCATTGGCCAACGGCGAGTAGAGGTAATGTCCGAAGTGCTGCAGCGGTTTGTTCAGCGAGGCGATCGCGTGCTGGATGCGCCCCATCGTCATCATGTGGGCACACCGCGACGAACTGTTGTCCCGGGCAGAACGGCGCGTTTCCTGCACTTCCATCCGCTGCGCTACGACCTTGACCCGGCTTTCCTCCTCGTCACCCACGGCCGCGAACACTGCTTCGATCGTCTTGCGCTTCGCAGCGGCGCGCTTTGTTTCGATCTTTGCGTGGTCCATGGTTGCTGCGGTAATCGAGCCGCGAGACTCGTACTGCGAATCGTGCCAAGCCTGGCGTGCTGTGATCAGTCGCATATCCCTTCCCCTTATTGCGCAGTGCGTACAAATTGCGCACTTTGCGTACGCAGTGATTCAGTGTTTTCTTCTCAGCGTCGCGCGCCGCCTAGCTTTGCGCAGTGTTCGCAAGTGCGTAGTTCATGCGCAGTTGGCTCCGTGCCGTGCAATCAGGATCGCGTCGGCTACCGCCTGCCCTTTTCCCTTCAGATCGAGGATGCGAAGGTCTGGGTAGAGCTGAATGGCACGGCTACGCGCTGCGTCCTTGTCGGTGCCTACTAGGCCCGCGCGCTTCTTCCAGGCTTGTGGGGTAACCAGGGTGTACGGAATGGCCATGCCCTGCAAAATCCCCTCTACCACTCCAGCTGCGTGGCCAAAGGTGAACATCGACGAAACGCCCTGGCCTGGCATCGCGCCTACCTGCTCGAGGTAGGCGTGAGCGTTGAACTCCCCAACGGTGTCGCGAACGAACGCAGCCACCGCAGCGCCGTTCACTCGGCTTTTTGTCCCAACCTTGACGGTCGGCATGTTGAGATGAGCGACGTAGTTGCCCCCGTCGGTCATCACGACGATGGCGCCGGTACAGCCTGGATCGATTCCTAGAATCACTGCGCTGCCCCCTGATCGCTCGATATCGCCCGCACCACCTCGTCACGCGTACCCACGTAGGCAAACGGCGCGGCTCCAGCGGGTCGGCTGATAGCGAATCGCTGCTCCGGCAGCCGGCAGATCGCCACGGTGTAACCGGCATCCGTAACCCAGCAGTCCTTGATCGGATCGCCATCCCGGTTTTTCTTCTGCGCCCACTTCATGCCACTGCTCCTTTCACCACCAAAAGCCCGTCCCCTACTAGGGACTCATGTGTTTCTGCGATAGCACGCGGAATGTCCTGCCAGTCCACCTCCCCCTTAGCTCGGCCGTCGATCACGTCATGGCAGCGACTGCAGGCGTATACCGCTACGGTGTCGAAGCCCTTCATGCCGACGCCCTTCTGCCCGCACGGGATATGCGCAAGCACGGTCGTGGCGGGATCGAAGCTGCAGATGCCTGGCATCCGGACGGTGCAGTCCTTGCCGCGCGCACTGTCGCGAACTTTCTTGCTGGCGATCTTCATGCCACACGCTCCCGATCCATCAGCTCGGCCATCTGCTCGATCTGCTCCTGGTCACAATCGGGCCAGTAGCGCTCAGCCAGGTGCTGGCAGATCCCTGCGAAGAACAACTCAAACTCGCCCTGCTCCATCCGATCGAACGCCAAGCTCTGCGGTACCAGTACGTCGATCTGCTTGATTTCAGGCAGCACGGTCTTGAGCATCCGCGTCGCAACCTCGCCCAGCAGCGTCTCCGCTGCAGCCAGTATCGCGGTGACCACCGGAGCGGCATCGATCTGCTCCACCTCACAGCAGACGCCCGACTCGCGCTGCAGGCGCTTGATTGCGGCGTGCTGGTCGAGGCCCTCGAAGCCTTCCAGCTGAGCCACTACCAGGCCCCCAAGTAGGTGCGCCTTGCGGTGCTGGCCCAGGTGCCGCGGCTTGCTTAGCTCGGCACGCAGGTCATCACCCATCCGGTAACCACGGTCACGCATCAATCGGCGATCCGTGGCGAAGCGCGGTACCAGCGCACCGACCAATTCACCGGTGCTCTCGACAACAGCGCGCTCTACGCGGAACAGGATGTGCCGACGCTCCTTGCGCTTGCGGCGCGGTGCGAGTTGGTCAGCCATGGGGACCTCCTGCCGTCTTGTTCAACCGCGCCCGGTGGGGTGCGAACTTCGCCAGCAGCGCCTGGCGAGCTTCCTCGCCGCTTTGCGGGATCCCCTGTGCCTCGCGCACACGTAGGGCGAACTGCAGGCTTTGCTCTTCCGCCAGCATTGCTTCGGGCTTCTGGCTGTCGTGGCCGATGCCGAGCGGTGTCGCCATCCCCAACGCCTCGCCGGCCATGGCACGGCGCGTCATCACCGCATAGCTACGGACGAACAACTTCCAGCTCTCTGCGCCCGGCAGCTGCATCAGCACATCCAGGCCAACATCGATCGCCGCGTGATAGGTCACCGGGTGCGACCAGGTCGCCGAGCTGCGGCAGGAGGGATGCGCGTTGCGACAGGCCTCGTCGTAAGCCCGCTCGGCCGTCTGCAGGCCCAGCGACTCAGGCGTCGGGCTGCACCACTCGACGAACTTGCCCGGCGCTGGCACGAAGTCACTCGGCTCGGCCCGGAGACGGCGTAGGCCAAGCTCGACCTGCGCATCCCAGTCGCGCACGCCACCCTCGATCATGGCTTTCACCCAAGTGACCTTCGCAGAGTCCAGCGCCTCCTTGTTCGGCCACGCCTGGCGCCACGCCGGCCGGGCATTGCGTATCTCGCGGAACAGCCGGTTGATCAGCTCCTCGACCGCCGCTTTCTCGGTGGCGCTCAGGGCAGCGACGATGTCGGCGGCAGCAGGCACAGGCAGAGACGGAATGGCGGCTGGGCCAGCACGAACGATACGGGCCGAGACGTTCTGGACGGAATTCATTGCTTGCCCTCCAACCAACCGGTGTCATCGAAGTTGGCTTCGGGCCCAGAGCCACGACGCAACGGCGTGACCTTGCCGGTCGCTTGTGCCGCATCCCGCTTGATCCACTTCGTCAGCAGGCTCACCCAGGCGGCTTGCGTCTCGACTCGGCCGCTGGCGGCGTAGTGGCACACGAATGCGCCGATGGCGTCATGGGTGAACAGGTCGACAGGCATCGCCATGCGCAGGGCGTAATTTTTCAGCAGGTCGGGGTCTGGTACCCAGTTCAGCGTCATCTCGATCGGAGCGTTTGGGTCGACCGCGAAATCACCTTCCGCGCGTTGTGTGTTGTGTTGCTCTTTACTCTTCTCTACATCTTCTTTAGGTAACGCATCGCTAACGTTCGCAGCGTTACCATTGGCGTTACCTTTACCGTTAGCGGCCTTGTGTGCTGCGACCCGCTTAGCCGTGAGAAGCCGATTCTTCGCGGTCTTGCCGTTGTGACGGTCGAAATTGGGCAGGCTTATCACGCCATCGGCCTCCACCATCCAACCGACCAATTTCATGTGTTCGCAGAATCCGGTAACGCCCACCATGCGATCGAGTAACCGCTTGCTAACGCTCGGAGCGTTACCATCTGCTGTCTGTTGGTCGAACCAACCCCATACGCGCAACAGCTTGCCCACCACTGCATCGCAGTCGATGTCTGCAGCGTCGGCGATCTGGCAGACCTCCGGCTTGTCGAGGGTGATCAGTTCGAACTTGATCCAGTCACCAGCCATGTTGAAACCTCACGACAGGCCCTTTTAGGGCCTGAAAAGGCGCCCCCGAAGGGAGGCGCTGTTATCCTTTAACCAGCCGCAGACGCCGCCCGGCGATGGGCAGTGCATAGAGCTGCTGCTGCAGGTTCTCTAACGCCACCTGCAACATCGCCTCGTTGATCGAACAGGCACGGCGTACCGCCTCCTGCCGTAGTGCGCCTTGCTCCGCCTGGTTCAGCCGGCCGATGGCGGCCGTGCATACCTCATTGCTAAACATTGGCATTCCCCTCCCCTTGCCCCTTTCAGGGCCTTTTAGGCTGATTTGGCATCGCCCACACTGCTGTGCAGCGACTGCTTGGCCAGATCGAAAAGCAGCCCGCTCAGCTCTTCCTGGCTGATCGGCTCGCCACGGAACAAGGCCGCCAGCAGGTGCGCCTGCTGCTGCAGCAACAGCCCAGCCAGGATCTGTTCCTGCTGGCCGCCCTGCTGCAAGCGATGTCCGATGAACATGCAATCGCGCGCGTAGCCCGTCAGGTTCTCCGCGTGGGCCAGGCGTGACGCCTGGATCAGCTCCTCATGGTCTTCGGTACAGACGCGCACCTTGATCTCTCTGATCAGGTGCGTGCCGGGTGCCCGGCGGCGGCGGTCTTCGTAAAGCTTCGTTTGGGTCATGGCTGTTTGCTCCTGGTGATGGATATGAAGATGAAGCGCTACAGAATGGGCGCCGGGCGCCCCGTGATATCGTTTTGCTTCCACACACAACGACGGCCACGGAGGCCCGACATATGGAAAAGAGTTACGAATGGTTGCTTGGCGAACTGCTCCAACAGGCAAGCGCCGAGGTAGAAGCGGCAGGGACCCTTAGAGGCGACCATGCCCAGGGGGCACAAGCCGTTAGAATTGGTATCGGGCGCCTCAAATTCGAGGCGCTCTGCAGGGACACTAGGGCTCGGCTTGGGAGTCCTTGGGCGCCACTGAACGATCTCGAGGCCGCTCAGTACCTGGTACTTCAGAAGTACAGCTGGACGATCGAGTACGTGCGGGGCTTGTCCCGTGAACAGTTGATGTTTGCGCTGACGCGAGAGATTCACGACTTCCAGCTGCCGGACGACGCGCGATCGGCCGCTAAGGGCTGGGCGACCAGATATGGCGTCTGGGATCAGCTCAGAGATCACCTTGACGACCCTGCTCAATAAAAGCCTTTGAGTGCTCGGCCCGCTCACGCTCTACGGCCGCTTGCGCTTCATGCCACGCGGCCTTTTCTGCGTGGCTCATGCCATCGCGCCGCGCAAACGTTGCGTTACCGAGTGTTTTCGTCCAGACAACAAACGGCGGCGTGTCGCCGCTTAGAAACGCCTCGGCTTCAACCATCTTTCGTGCATGCTCGAGCGGCTCGCTGCTCCGCCCTGCTGCTTCCAAGGCAATCTCTTTTTCGCGAGGTGTCATGACAATTCCTCAATCATTGGCGATCCGCTGCAGCGTGCCGGCGATCTTCTCGGCGCTCTCCAGCAGCTCTTTGGCTTCTTGGGTGGATAGATCGGTGTCGCGCCGGCCCCGGCGGTCGGCTGGCTTGCGCGGCGCTCGAAGGTCGTTGTGGATCGGCTGGCTGCCGGCGGCACTGCTGTCTTCCGATTGGAAGCGCTCCGGATAGAGCACATGGATCTCCGTGAGCCTCCCTTCGAAGACCTTGCAGAGGTTTTCCGCTAGCTGGGCTGATGCGCGCTGCTTTCCTCGCTCAACTCGAGAAAGGTTTCCCGTGTCGGTGGAATCGCCAAGCGCAGCTAGCCGCGCTGTCACGTCAGCGAGGCGCCAACCCTTTTCGGTCCGGGCTTTTTTCAGGGGAGACATTCGTTGTCCTTATGCGCTCTTGCAATGACTGCTGAGTCTGCGCAATGCGCAGATTTACCGCAACCAAAATCTGCGCAGTGCGCTTTGCGCGAGACGCAGAAAATCCGGACGATTCTCCCCATGGATATAGGGAATACGATTCGCAAAGCGAGGAAGGCCAAAGGCTTAACCCTCGAAGTCCTCGCGCTCCAGGTCGGAACGGACACTGGGAACTTGTCGCGCCTGGAAAGAGGCAAGCAAGGCGCTAGTCGCGAGCTACTTGGGAAGCTAATGGAGGCGCTTGGACTGTCACTCGCTGAAGGCGTCGCCGAGGCGACCAACGTTGGGATGGCTCCTCAGCCAGACCGCCTGTACCGATATCCGGTCGTCAGCGCCGTCGAGGCCGGCGGCTGGGTCGAAGCCGTTCAGCCTTACGAGCCCGGCGCGGAAGACACCTTCGAGCTCACCGACTACCAGGCACGCGGTCCAGCGTTCTGGCTGCGGGTCAGCGGTGACTCTATGACCTCGCCCACGCCTCCTAGCATTCCCGAGGGGCACCTCATTCTGGTCGACACCGGCCTGACGCCGTCACCTGGCGATCTCGTCGTCGCCAAGCTGGACAATGAGAACACCGCAACTTTCAAAAGGCTGGTCAGCGACGCGGGCCAGCTTTACTTGAAACCCTTAAATTCCTCGTACCGGATGATCCCAATCGACGGCAGCTGCCGACTGATTGGCGTCGTTAAGGAAGCGAAGGTAAAGCTGTAACAAGGCGCGATGGGCGCAGGGAGGCGTGTCATGAAGATCACCGCAGCGGTACTGGCAGGCTTGCTACCTTTTTCGGCGCTAGCTTGGGATGGCTATGACTCAGAGTCCGGCGCCTCCGTCGAGATTGAGAGCGGCAATCTGGTCAGGCCTGGCGAAACCATCGAATTCTACGATCACGATTCTGGGGAGTACCTGTCCGCGGATGTCGAGTCGATGTCCAGCTATGGCTCATCGGTTGAGGTTGAAGTCTACGACCACGACAGCGGCGAGTACCGAACCCTAGAGATGGACGACTGAATCGGAACGGCCTGGGAACAGTAATGATCTGGGAAGCCATACCAGCAATAGTAGCTGTCGCCGGAGCGGCCTGGACGTATGGTTCGGCCGGCGATGTCCGCCGGGCAAACTTTCGCGCTTGGCTCTTAGCCCACCTGCAGCGCGCCAAACCGGTAACCGTGAAGATCCTGGCCAAGGCGTTTATCTTTGGGATGGGAGTCTTGGCGGGCGCGATCGTTTGGACGTCTGCACGCGAAATTTTCGAGTTTCGAACAAGCTTGGAACCCATGACACGCCGCGACGTGTTTCAGTTTTTGCTGAGCGCCTTCAACCTGGTCTGCTATGCAGCACTGTGCTTCACCTGCGTACTTTTTCTCATAAAGCCTGATCGCAAGAAGATCCCGCTCGTCCTGGCTGAGGGGCAGGACATCACAGTGACGTTAAAGGGCGAGCCCGACATCGCAGCGTTCACCGAGGCGATGAAGCAAGGCATCTCTGTGACTGTAGGCGTGCGAAACGGAGAGTTGCACATCGACGCTCAAAATGTGAAAGGCTTTTCTTTCACTAAGTCCTGAAATCAAACGCAAGGAAGCGAAACCATGAGCAATCTAGTACTCACCCGCCGCGAAGGCGAAAAGATCACGCTGCGCGTTCAGCCGGGCACAAACGCTGACGACCTGTTAGCTCAGCTTCTGCTGGACGGCATCACCGTGACGGTAAAAGGCATTGAGGGCAGTCGCGCTCAGATCGCGATCGAAGCACCGCTCGACCTGCAGATATTGCGGAGCGAGCTGGAAGAGGCCTGAGCGGCGGTGTGGCGCTCCGCAACAGCACCGCTTGATCAAAACAGAGGTAGCGCGACATGGAGATGCAAGCCGCGGCGCAGTCCAGCCAAACGGTGATATCAAATTTGCTTCTATACCTCGGAAGGTATAATGTTCACGCTTAGTCTTGCGCCTGGCGCGCAGGCCGATCTCAGGCGGCTAGCCACTACAGACGGGCCAGCAGCGGCAATGATCGTCGCCGTGTTGCAAGAAATTCAAGGCGACCCATCGCTGCTAGATGCACTGACCATCCATGATTTTGAGGATGTGTTCCCTGAAACTGAACATGATTTCAATGTCAAACATTGGTGGGAGCACTACAGAAAAGGAAGAAATCTCTGGCGACTTAAGGTTATCGACTCCAAAAGATCTTTACTTCGCTATAGAGTTATTTACGGATATGCAATGCGAGAGCAAGCATATTATGTACTCGGAATAGTACATCGAGATCATTGCTATGTTACAAGCCACCCTGATACGCAAAGAATACTCAGAGAATACTTTGAGTATTGCGAATAAAGAATTTTTCTTCAGCAGTACTGCTATACAGGCTCGGCCGACAACACATTTCGTGCAGCCTGTAACCTACATGTTCAAGACGGCCGAAAACTTAAACGCGAATAACACAGGCTTAGTTGGAATCTCCGACTTTGCCGAGCTTCTGACTAAGGAAGTCGATGGCTTTGGGGATTTGCTTGCAGATGCCACGAAGTCGTTAGGTAAAGAGATTAATAAAGGGCGCATAACTTTACGCTCGTTGCGGATGAATAGAGGAATTTCTCAAACGCAACTTGCAAAGGAACTCGGGACCAGCCAGTCGCACATAGCCCGTATCGAAAACCGACCAGAAGCAATGATGATAGGCACAGCGATCAAACTTTCGAAAGCACTCCGCGTAGACGTAAGCATGATCGCAGCCCTAGCGGAAGGCACCGAAATTGGCACTTCAAATGACTAGATACATTACTGCTACGTATTGCGACGACATCCGACATGAGGTCGGAGGCAAATTTTCTCTAATGGGCATCTATACCGGATCGCTTATGGTTGAAACCATGCCGGTCACGCTCCCAAAGCTGTGCCTTCACGTTGCCATATCTACACCCGCAGAAAACCCGTTTAAAGAGATGCGCTTTGTCGTGCTTCACAACGACTCGACGCTAGCGGAAGTTTCCGTTTCGGAAGACGAACTAACTCAGGCGACACCTCCAGCGCCTGACACTGACATCAATCAGCACCAGCTCCGGCAGAAATTATCCTTTAACTTCGTTTTCTCTCCGCTCGTCCTCACGGAGCCTGGGAAAATCACACTAAGAGCCTATACGGAATCGGGCGAACTTCGCGGCCCGAGCCTACGGTTGGATTTGGCCCCTGATAACACAGTGTTTCCGGCCGGCTAAGAAAGTTGTTTTCAAATCAGCCCCTTAAAGGGCTGCGTTTGCTGGACTTTTTGCAGTTGGCCTATGGTGATTGGGAACTTCTAGGATCAGCCCTGACGGCATCGCGATGCCCTCCCCAACCTGATATACCAGCTTCGCTGGGATCAACCTACCACCGGCGCCGCTGTGAAAAGCCTGCCAGACGGGGCTAGCCAGGAAGTTAGGCGGGATACAGCTCAGTGAGTGAAAAGCCGTCTCGACCTGTTGAGAAGCAGCACCGACGGCGTTTCCGATTTCGTCGCTGCGCTTATGGCGGGCAGACTAATCAGTCTCTACGTTCCGCACCATGGGCCAGCGATCATGGATCCAGGCATAGGCTTCGGGCGGCGTGCTGGTTACGACATAGACGCGTCGATGCTCACCCTCGCCCAGCACCAGACAGTCCAAGCCATAGCCAGGCTGCATATCGAACCAGTGCGACTTCCGGCTGGCGTCCTTCTCCATATAGCGGTCTATCAACCCAAACGCACGCTGCGGGCGGTACTTGTCCCAACCTCCCGGCTCGACCGTCTCCAGGCGCGCCCAGCCGCCTTGCGGGCCGCTGCCTGCCTCCTCCTTTCTCTTGCCCCATTTCACCCAGCCAAGCGCTTCTCCGCCTTCTAGCATCACAGGGAACGCGGCCTTGGGGCTGGGAAAATAAACCTTGAATGACCGCTCGGCATCGCGAGCCTCTACGCCACCACACATGGTTTCGCTCCCCTCGCAATGATCTGTATCAGCGTAGACGCAGCAGACCGTGGCATGGTTCGGAAGTCCTGCGTGGAAAGTTGACATAACCACACGGGCAAAAAGGATTAAGTCTTGAGTGACGGAATTGGCTGCCGATACTGTATGTATGTACAAATTCAGGGCCAACCTTCATGGAACAGCAAAGCCACTCCCCCGACACGTATCGATCACTCGCTCTTCGGGTGCAGAGCCTTATCAGCACGCCCCGCGCACGCTATGAACATCAAGCCGTCATCCATCGCGAGCCAAGCGATCAACCGGATGACTGGGATAGGTTGCTCGACGAAATCCGCGACGCCGAAGGCGTGAAACTCAACGCCAGGCCGGATGGAAGCGTGCACCTGGTGTGGTACGTGCCGCTCGAGTGACATTCATTGCGCCACCCAGCCCGCCAATGAGCGGGTTTTTTATTTTCTGTAATTCTGCGCTTGACGCAGATTTGGTTCTGCGCATAATGCACCCGTGTTCTGCGCTTTGCGCAGATTCGAGAGAGCCCTACTGGTCCCTCGAACGCTCTTTAACAAGTTACGCAACGCACCACAAAGTGGGAAAGGTAGTTAGCCCGGGTATAGGCAGGAGCCTCCCTGAACGGAGCCGTATCAACCTCAGATCTTTGTGGAACCCGCGAAGCAAGCTGCGCCAATCGGGAAACGACGGCGTGGTAAGCGTAGCGACATCCGATTCACATCGGCGGCCGACGCCAGAAGCGGGCCTCCGATGAAAAGAAGCCGGCTCGCCTTGCGCGGGCTGGCCTCTTCAAGCTCAACGAGCCGCACATCAACACAAGCGCCCATCGAGACAGCCGCTTCCCCTCCACCTCATAGCATTGGTCCTGCAATGAAAGAGGCGGCTGCCTGATTGGCGCCAACAGCGAGGGAAATGCGATGAGCAATCCAGAACAGGTATATACGGCGCGCAATCGCGACCGTGCGAATGCGGGCAGCTACGGGGCTGCGGCCAAGTATCTGAGCCCAACGGCAGAGCGCACCATTGAAAAGCGGCTTCAGGAGTCGCTACGCAAGGCCAAGGCGGTGCGCGTCGCGAACCGCCTCGCTCAAGACATGCGGGCCAGGACCAGCGGCAACCCAACCGAATGCGGGTTTGCCCGGATCGCGTTTCAGCTTCACGCCATTCGTGAGGCGGAGAACTTCGACGCCCTGCTGTACCGGGACCGCTTTGCGGACGGGATGATCACTGCGGCGCTGGTGTTTGGCGTCATCCGGTACCCCGCGTACGACCGGCTCACTGATCTGCGTCACAACGCTTTCTCACATCGCAACCGGGAGCTGCAGCCATGCACGCTCTGAAGGAAGTCGCAGGGGCCGCCGGCCTACTGTTCGTCGTGACCCCCTTCCTCGCCTACCTGGTCCATGTTGGCCTGCTGGGGGGCGTATGACTCGCTATCAGCGCGCCAAGCGCTACGCCTTCTGGCGCGGTTTTGCGCTCGCCTTGGCCGTGTTCACCGGCTGGATCTACCTGAGCGCACTTGCTGGGGAGATCACTGGATGACCGAACGAGCCCTTCTGCTTTGCTGCGGCTTCGCCGCGATGAGCCTCTTCAGCCTGGCGATCGCCGGTCGGCTGATCATCGAACACACCTTTTCCTGACCGTACCCAACTGACCGAAGCGCCAGCCCGTGAGGCTGTGCGCCTGGAGCTTTCTATGACTGCAATGACGGAAGTTACGCACGAAACGCCGCTCAACACCCTGCCGCACGCGGCGACCAGTACGAGTGCGCTCGTCCTCGATGGCAACAGCCTGAACAAAATGATGAAGCTGGCCGATGTGATGGCCACGGGCCGCGCCACGTTGCCCAAGCACTTCAACAGCAACCCTGCCGATTGCCTCGCCGTGATCATGCAAGCTATGCAGTGGCAGATGAACCCGTTTGCCGTGGCGCAGAAAACGCACCTGGTGAACGGCGTGCTCGGCTACGAAGCGCAGCTGGTCAACGCGGTAATCACCAGCTGCGCGCCGGTAAAGGATCGCCTCCACTACGAGTGGTTCGGCGACTGGACCAAGGTGGTCGGCAAGTTCGTCATCAAGACCGGCGACAAGGGCGAGTATCGCCAGCCCGGATGGAAGCTGGCCGACGAGGAAGGCTTGGGCGTTCGAGTCTGGGCCACCTTCCGCGGCGAAGAAGAGCCCCGCGTCCTGGAGCTGCTGCTTGCCCAGGCCCGTACCCGCAACAGCACGCTTTGGGCGGACGATCCGCGCCAGCAACTGGCGTATCTCGCCACCAAGCGCTGGTCCCGCCTGTATTGCCCCGACGTGATCCTTGGCGTGTACAGCCCTGACGAACTGGAAGATTCCAAACCAGGCGTTCTGGACATGGGCGCCGCGGACGTCGTTAAGCCGACGCCAGCGGCCGGCGCTACCGCCCTCCCCAGTTACGACGACACCGAGTTCGCCACGAAGCTGGCCGACTGGAAAGACCTGATCGAGGGCGGCAAAACCACCGCCGAACGCATCATCAAAATGTCCGCTTCTAAGGTCGCACTGACCGAAGAGCAAAAACAAGCCATCCGCGACCTTGAGGTATCTGACGCATGAGCATGATCATTCACGACGTACAGCAGGGTTCGCCAGAGTGGCACGCCCTGCGCGCGGAGCACTTCACCGCCTCGGAAGCGCCGGCCATGCTTGGCGTTTCCAAGTACCAAAGCCGCTCTGATCTGCTTCAGCAGAAGAAGACGGGCTTGGCGCCCGAGGTCGATGCCGCCACTCAGCGCCTGTTCGACAACGGCCACGCTACTGAAGCCATGGCCCGACCAATCGTGGAGCGGATGATCGGAGAAGACCTGTATCCGGTGGTTGGCACGCTCGGCAACCTGCTGGCAAGCATGGACGGCATGACCATGCTCGGCGACACCCTGTTCGAGCACAAGGCGCTCAACCAGTCCCTGATCCAGCAGATCGCCGCCGGCGAGCTGGAAGCCCACTATTGGGTCCAGCTGGAGCAGCAGCTGTATGTCAGCGGCGCCCAGCGCGTGATCTTCGTTTGCTCGGACGGTACCGAAGAGAATTGCCACCACCTCGAGTATCGGCCGGTACCGGGCCGTATCGAACAGATCCTGGCTGGCTGGAAACAGTTCGAGGAAGACTTGGCGACATTCGAGCCGGAAGCGCCAGCCGCGCCCAAGGCCGTTGGCCGCACGCCGGAAACCCTGCCAGCGCTGCGCATCGAAGTCACTGGCATGGTCACCAACAGCAACCTGGACGCCTTCAAGGCCCACGCGCTGGACGTCATTGGCTCAATCAACCGCGAGCTAGTGACGGACCAGGACTTCGCCGACGCGGAACAAGCTGTGAAGTGGTGCGGCGAGGTCGAGGACAAGCTGAAGGCCGCCAAGCAGCACGCCCTCAGCCAGACCGAGAGCATCGACAGGCTGTTCAGCACGCTCGACGATATCACCGCCGAGGCCCGCCGCACGCGGCTCGAGCTGGACAAGCTAGTCAAGGCCATGAAGGAAACGCGCCGGCTGGAGATCAAGAACAGCGCCGAGACCGCATTCGCTGCGCACATCGCCGCCATCAACAAGCGCCTGGGCAAGGTGCAGCTGCCACTGATACGCGCGGACTTTGCCGGCGTAATGAAGGGCAAGCGCACCATCGCTACCCTGCAGGACGCCGCCGACACCGAGCTCGCCCGGGTGAAGATCGAAGCCAACGCCACCGCCGAGGCCATCGAAACGAACCTAGCCAGCCTGCGCGAGCTCGCCGCGAACCATGCGTATCTGTTCACCGATGCGCAGCAGCTGGTTCTGAAGGACAACGAAGCGCTGACCGCCATCGTGAAGGGGCGTATTGCAGAGCACGAAGCCGCCGAGCAGACCAAGGCCGAGGCGCGCGCCGAAGCTGAGCGCGAGCGAATCCGCGAGGAAGAACGCCAGCGGCTGGAGCAGGAGCAGAAGGAGCAAGCCGATCGGGCCGCTGCGGAACAGGCCGCAAAAGTCGTCGAGCCACCTCAGGCACAACCGGCAGCAGCCGAGCCGGTCAGCGACGTCGCATCCGTTGCGCCAGTGTCGGAAGCAATCAGCCTTCTGCCAACAGCTTCGGATGCCCCCGCTCAACCGGTCGACGATGGCCAGCGCATCAAGCTGGGCGACGTCAACGCCCGCCTCGGCTTCTCGCTGACGGCTGACTTCTTGCGCAGCATCGGCATCGAGTCGGTCGGCCGCGATCGCGCTGCGGTGCTCTACCGCGCCTCGGACTTTGCCCGCATCTGCACCACCCTGATTGCCCACATCGGCAGCCTCGAACAGCGCATTGCCGCCTAACCCCGCCACCCGATTCGGCGTCCACCCAGGGCGCCCTGACGGAGACTCACCATGCATCACCTCACCACACTCAACCTTCCGACTCCACCTGGTCGGGAGACGGACCGTCGCGCCCTGGTCATTCAGGTCGGCGCTTTCCTCGCTAGCGGCGGAAAGATCACTCGCCTCGGTCATACCGAATGCGCCCCGCAGAAGGTGTCCTGCTGGAATACCAGTATCAGCCGCCAAAACAAGGCGCGGCGCGAATACGAGCACCGCCAGGCTGAGCTGGCCAAGACCATCGCCGACCTCGCCGTCATCCAGACGGAGCTTGGCCCCATCCGCCGAACCTCGTACGAGATATACAAGGCCCTGAAAGGCCAAGGCAGCAAGCTCAACTCCATCATGGTCGAGCAGATCGCCGCGAAGTTCGGCATCGAGCTGCGCGACGACGGCCGGTGCCGCGCATGACAGCCAAGTCCGCCGCCGATCGCCAGCGCGATAAGCGCGAGCGCGACCGCCTTGCAGAAGAGCAGCGCCTGGCTCGCCTTCTCTCCCGCTCGATCAAGCTGGACCTCTTCAAGGGCACCGACGCCAAACTGGTGGAAATGATGGAGCAGGCCGGGATCGACGAGCCGCAAGACTTCATCACCCGCTTGATTCATGGCGCCCACCGGCTGAGCCAGCAGACTCCAGCTGTGTACGCCGACCAAATCAGAACACCGTAACCCCCCGTCACAGCCTCCTGTCACGAAACTGTTTAGGAAAAGCCAATATGACCCAGCAAACACTGCAGGCGCTTTTGTGTGAGCGCGTTTCGGAGTTCGCAGCAAGCGATCGTCCCCGCGAAATCATCGACGCATCAGTCGAAACCATGTTCAAAGACCTAATCAAAGACGCCTTCCGCAGCTATGGCGACATGGGCAAGCAGGTGCATGAGGCTATCAAGGCCGCCATGCCAGGCAACATCAGCGACACGTTCGAGCTGACCCGCTATAACGCGCTGATAGCCAACTCGATGCGCGAGCAATGGCTATCCAGCGGCATCGAAGGCGACATGCTGCGGCGCGCCAATGAGGCGATGGAAGAGGCGCTGAAGGAGAACGCTATTCCAGCGGTCGTATCGCTGCGAGGCCTCATTGAGGCATTCATCGACGACCACAAAGAAAGCGCTACAGAGGAACGCTGGGAGCATCCCGAGGTTCGCTTCCGCGAAAGCGAGTATGGCGGCATGCATATCTTCTTCGATAAGGAGCCGGAATCGTCGCACCACGGCAGTAGCTACCTTTCACGCAGTGAGCGTTCGGATTACCAGCTCGACAATGCCATCCATGTCAGCTGGTCGCGTGATGGCTCGAATAAAGATGAGCATGGCAATCCAGTCGGCAAGGTTTATGCCGCCCAGTTGGAGGGCAAGCCGATCGGCAAGAGCTTCAGCATTCGAAACCAATGGGAACGCCTGGTGGCGGGCCTGTATTTCGGGGCTGCGCAACTGGTTATCGATTGCGGCGAAGACAAATTTTCGTACGGCCTGTACGACTGATCAGCCCCCCAGCTCACCTTCCCTTACCGACACAACCATCGAAGGCCGCGCCATGCCTATCTGCCAAAGCATCATTCACCAGATCGACAAGAAACCCGACGGCACGCCAGCCGTGCTTCACGTTCGCGATAGCGAACTAAGCGCATCGGAGGCCATCGAGAATCTGATGGCCGATCTCAACGAGAGCTATAACGCCAAACCCGGCAAGGGCTGGGGCTTCTTCCACCCAGAGTCGGGCGCGTACCCGTTTAGCCGCTGGCTGGGCGAGTACCTGGACGGCGCCTGTAACTTCGCCGGGTTCAGTCGCCTAGCCGTCGAGCACCTGCAGAAGTTGATGGAAGAATCCAACCTCTCCACCGGCGGCCACGTGCTGTTTGCTCACTATCAGCAAGGCATGACGGACTACATGGCCATCGCCATGCTGCACCACAGCGATGGCGTAACCGTTGGCGAAGCGCTGGACGTCGCGCCCACCAAGCATCTGGATTTCAGCCAGCTGCACCTGGCGGCGCGCATCAACCTCAGCGAGTGGCGCAACAACGAAAAGTCCCGCCAGTACGTGTCCTACCTCAAAGGCAAGCAGGGCCGGAAAGTCTCGGAGTACTTCCGCGACTTTATCGGCTGCCAGGAAGGCATCGACGGCCCGGGCGAGACGCGCACCCTGCTCAAGGCCTTCAGCGACTACGTGGAAAGCGAAGATCTGGCGGAAGACCAGGCCCGCATGAAGACGGCGACGCTGGTCGACTACGCCACCGCTCAGGCCAAGATAGGCGAGGCGATCACGCTTGAGGAGCTGTCCGGCCTGCTCGACGAAGAGCGGCCCAAGGCCTTCTACGACCACGTCCGCAACAAGGACTACGGTTTGTCGCCAGAGATTCCGGCGGATAAGCGCACCCTCAACCAGTTCCGCCGCTTCACCGGCCGGACCGATGGGTTGTCGATCAGCTTTGAGTCGCATCTGCTGGGCTCGAAAGTCGAGTTCGACCAGGCGCGCGACATGCTGACCATCCGCAACCTGCCCACCCAGCTGACCGATCAGCTCAAGCGCGCCTCGACGTAGCGGCTGTCGCGCCCTACATCACAAGTACCAACTGGACGTGCCGTTATTGAGGTCAGTCGTTGAGGTTGCGGTCGCAAGCACCGCACTCCCAACCGGCATCATCAATAACGTCCTTTATCAGGTCCGTCATCTCTCTACGGGATCTAAATACACCGCGGAACTCCGTGTCGAACAGCATATTTCCGAGCTTATTAGCCTCCTCACGGGAATCGTTATCCAACACCTCCCCATGCATCTCACATTCGGCAAGAGCGCCAGCTCGTAGCGCTATTTGTGCCGCGACTTCTCGCTGATTGTCGTGACTGTCCTTCATCTCAACTACCTCACTCAACAGGGTGGATACAAATACCTCACTTCGAACAAAGCCGCCAGCTGACTACCCATCGGCTGGGCGCATAGCTACATCGGCCCATCGCGGCGTAACTCTCACCACAACGATCGAAGGCAGCGCCTAGGGTACTCCCGGCGACGCCTAACGGAGCACTGCATGACAGAGCACAACGTCGTCAGCGTCAGCGGCGGCAAAGACTCAACAGCGTTGCTGCTACTAGCGCAGGCGCTTGAAGTTCCGAACCTGCATGCAGTGTTCGCTGACACCGGCCATGAGCATCCCGAAACCTACGACTACCTGCATTACCTGGCCGAAGCCACGGGCGTGCCGATCCGCTGGGTGCGCGCCGACTTTTCCGAGCAGATTGGCCGCAAGCGGCAGTTTGTTGAGACGAAGTGGCGCGAACAGGGCGTGCCCGAAACCACCGTGCTGGCCGCTCTCGAGGTGCTACACCCGACCGGCAGTCCATACCTTGACCTGTGCCTTTGGAAAGGACGCTTCCCATCGCGACGTGCGCAGTTCTGCACCGACGAGCTCAAGCGCGACCCGATCATCACCGAGGTCTTCATGCCGCTGATGGACGGCGAGAGCATGCTACTTTCTTGGCAAGGCGTGCGGCTGGACGAAAGCGGCGCACGCCGCAAGCGGCTTCAGGGAACAGGCGCGTGTGTGAAGGCAGTCGATGAAGTGGGTGGCGGGCTTTTTAACTACCGCCCCATTCTGCGCTGGAATGTCTCGGACGTGTTCGAGGCGCACCGCCTAGCCGGCATCAAGCCGAACCCGCTCTACCTTCAAGGCTGCGGCCGGGTGGGCTGCATGCCATGCGTCAACGCGTCCAAAGACGAACTACGCGAAATCGCGCTGCGCTGGCCTGACCAGGTAGCTCGGGTGCGAGAGTGGGAACGCTTGGTGAGCCTCGCTAGCAAGCGCGGCGCGGCGACGTTCTTCGCAGCGGTGAATGATCCGACGGTCAGGAAGACCGACCGGATCACCCATCAGACCCATGGCATCGATCGCATGATCGATTGGGCGCAGACCGCACGCGGCGGCCGGCAATTCGACTTCATAACCGAAGCACTTGACGGCACTGCGTGCTCAAGCGCCTACGGGCTGTGCGAGTCCGGCTGGGAGCCGGTCAATGTCATCATCGAGCCTGCAGCATAGGATTAGTTAGTAGATGTCGATGAAGCTGCATGACGGCTTAGGCCAGTTCTCTTGAAGAACCGTATAAATCCTGTTTACCCAATCGGCATCACTAGCGGCACGTAAGCCGACGTAATCGTTCCCTGCGCACCAAGTTTCGAGTCTAAACGCCAACCCATCGGTATCAATGTTTCCAATTGCTGTGTTCGAGATATAGGCAACTCCATCGTCTCTGACGCGGAGTTGAGTGTGAGTAGAGTCTCCAACCGAAGCTATCAACTGCTTCACCGACTGAAGCGTCAGGGCACCCGGTTCGTTTAAGTCAATCTGCATGCTTCGGCACTCCTAGGTCATGAAAGCCGCAATTATGCCATTGCGCTTGCACCGTAACCTTGAAAATGACGGCCTACCTGCTGGTTAGCTTTGGACCGAGCGCATCTGGCCAACCCCCCCATGCCGAAAGGCGGGAAGTTAGCCAGGCTATTGATCGGATCGAGGCTGAGCAGGCGATGGACGCTGCGTAACTCAGAGCATCATCGATCCATAGCCCCATACAAAGGTACCTAGAATCGTCATCACAAGCGCCAACTTTTCACACCAGGAAAAACGCGGCTCAAACTCGTTATACAGCCCGATCTTGTCCAGGTCAGGCATCGTTCCTGGAATCACGAGCCCCCTCAGAGCTTCGCTGCTCACCGAAGTGACCAGTAACGAGAAAATCGTTGTGATCGCACCACTTCGCGAGAACCAGTCGCCTAAAGACTCATCTGCTGGCTTGAAGACATCAAACCACCAGACCGAAGCGAGAGGTGCGATGGCTGCGATTATTAGCAAGGTAAGACAGATTCCGAAGTAAAGCCTGATTCGCGCTACGTCACTCATTTTTCCCATCCTCAAGGCCGGCCAGATGCCGGCGCAAACCAATACCCCATTGCCGCCTCGGACGCCACCCCGGTACGCCTCTTCAAATTGGATTGGGGCGCAATATCACATAGCACCGCCGGTCAGCCGGCGGCATGGAGACCCTATGTCCGCAAAAAAGGAACGCCCGATACTGTTCAACGGCGCCATGGTTCGCGCGATTCTCGACGGCCGCAAGACGGTGACAAGGCGCCTCGTCAAGGGCGGCCAGATCCCTACGCTAGATCCCTCGGCCACCGTCGCCGGCATGCGCTGGAGCGCTATCGGGCAGCGCCACCCGCGATATGGCTACTGCGTGTTCGGCGAAACCGAGGAAGCCTGTGCGCTGGAGCTTGGCGAGCACGGCGTCAGCCCCTTCGGCCAGCCTGGCGATCGGCTATGGGTGCGCGAAACGTTCGCCCTGCTGGGCAATGAGGATGGTGTCGGTATCGACTGGAACGACAACATGGTGCGCGGCGACGAGCGCAATGCGGCGCGGATCTACAGAGCCTCCTGCCCTGTCGGCGATTACGGGCTTCGCCAGATTCCCGACAAGGCCTACTGGAAGCCGGACACCGACGACATGCAATACGAAGGAACCTGGCGGCCAAGCATCCATATGCCCCGCTGGGCTTCGCGGATCCAGCTCGAAATCACCGCGGTGCGGGTCGAGCGCTTGCAGGACATTACCTACGAGCAGGCCGCGGCCGAGGGCATCCACCGTCACAACCGCATGTGGTCGGCTACCGACGAGGGCGGCGCCTGCCACAAGTACCCCGAGGCGGCATTCCGCGACCTCTGGCTGACCACTGGCGGCAATTGGGACGCGAACCCTTGGGTTTGGGTCGTCGAGTTCGAGCGCGTGGTACCGGCCAATGGAATGTAAATGCGGCGGCTCCCCCAAAGACGCCAAGTCGGTCGATACGAAAGCCGGCATCGTGTTCGAGTACCAGGTGTGCAAGGCCTGCGGGCGCAACGACTACGGCACCCTGACCGTCCACGGCCAGCTGATCGCCGTCGGCAACGAGTCGCAGCGCCTGTTCCTGGCCATGACCGAGGAAACGCCCGCGGAGCCCGCACCGATCGACGGACCGCCGTGGACGCCGATCGAGCAGCGGCCAGCCGGTACCGGACTGATACGGGTCCGGTTTGCCACCGGCGGCTACGCCATCGAGCGGCCTTCATACTTCGAGGGCCGCTGGGATCTGATCGACGCCTGGCAGGACTTCGACAACGGCCCGGCGCTGGCCGCGTCATTCAATCCGCGGCCGATTCCGCCCGCGCTGCGCGTCGGTTCAGCGGTACCGGAGGCCAAGCGCGTAGCGCGGCAGATGCCGCCGCCCCGGCCAGCACCGGAAAGCGTCCCGATAGGCGTCACGTTCAGTCTGTTCTGACTCACGCCACCATCAATCGTGAGCCACCACCCCTGCCTTGCGACCCGCTATAGGAAATATATGTCGCTCGGACGGAACTCCCTGCGTACGCAGTGAGATTCAGAAGGGCAATCTGAGTGGCCCACCACGCCTGCCCAGAACTCGTCGTCGAACCAGCCTTCAAGCTTGAGGTAACGGCACGCAGCAACTAGCGTCCCTCGCTCCCAATCTGCCCCCGGCCGAGCGCTACCGCTGATGCCATAGTGATCCTCCAGCTCGTAGAAGCTGATTGGAGATTTGGAGGTCCAGCGTTCGTCGAGAAACGTTGCTAGCTCAGACATCTGTTCCTCGCCTACCTCGAAGCACTCGCCGAAGGGTTTGTGCCAGGCGGCTGCATCGCTGGCAATCGGATACACACCTGCATCCCATGCGTACGCATATGCGTCGGTCACATTGCGTTGAGAATCGCTGACGTATAGCGATAACACCTGAAACTTTTGAATGTTGAAAAGCATTTCAGCGGTAGCGGTCACTTCGATATCCCTTCGTTGTTGCGGCCCTATTGTCCGCAGTTGAGCAAGGGTAGCTGCAGCGAGCCCGCAGTTACAACCATCACCCCACTGTTGCCCACCCGAATGCGGGAGGGAGGAGATTTGCCCATGGAAAGCGAAATTCTTTCCGACGAAGAGCTGGCGATGATCACCGGCTACCAAGCGCGAGCATGGCAACGCCGTTGGCTCAACAGCCACGGCTGGCATTACATCGAAAGCCGCGGAAGACGCCCGCTCGTAGGGCGGCAGTACGCCAGACAACAGCTTGGCGCGCCTACTGCTGAGCCCCCACCCTAAACAGGTATGGACCCCCGATTTTTCCAAAGTGAGCTGATATGCGCCCGCGTAAGCCAGAGAACCGCAACCTTCCCATCAACATGTATCGCCGCTCTCGATTGCGCAAGAACGGGAAAGTCTGGGTCAGCTATTTTTATCGCGGGCCGGATGGGAAGGACATTTCGCTGGGCGGCGATCTGAACAAGGCCCGACTGCGCTGGGCGGAACTGGAGGCTCGCGAAGCGCCGGGCGACCTGAAGCTGATGAAGGCTATATTCGACCGATACGAGCGCGACATCATTCCAGGCAAATCGCCACGCACCCAGCAGGACAACGCCGCAGAGCTCAGGAAGCTGCGGCCCGTTTTCGATGAAGCGCCCATTGAGGCAATTACCCCGGCGATGATTGCCCAATACAGGGACGCCCGCTCGGCAAAGACGCGGGCTAACCGAGAAATCGCTCTTCTCTCGCATGTCTTCAACATCGCGCGTGAATGGGGGCTGTGCGAACAGGCGAACCCCTGCCAAGGTGTGCGCAAGAACAAAGAGAAGATCCGCGACTATTACGCAAACGATGCCGTGTGGGCAGCTGTTTACAAAGAGGCCTGCCATGAACTGCGCGATGCAATGGATCTGGCGTACCTGACGGGTCAGCGCCCGGCCGACGTGCTCAGCATGCGCCGCGACGACGTTGTCGATGGCCACCTGCTTGTCAGCCAGGGCAAAACCAGCAAGCGTCTGCGCATCCAGACCCAGTCAGATGGCAAGCCGAACTCTCTTGGTATCCTGCTCGAGCGGATCGCGGCGGGCAATGCGGAGCACCCCTCCTCGTTTCTGATCCTCAACAGGCGGGGCCTGCGGGTGTCCAGAGCCATGCTGCGCAACCGTTGGGATGATGCTAGAAACGCAGCAGCCCTAACGGCAGATGAGATGGGCGATGCTGAGCTAGCGGTTCGTATCCGCCAGTTCCAATTCCGCGACATCCGCCCCAAGGCGGCCAGCGAAATCCTAGACCTGACCGACGCCAGCATGCTGCTGGGCCACACGAAAGAGCAGATCACCGAGCGGGTTTATCGCCGGGTCGGCGCCATCGTGAAGCCTTCCAAATAACAGAAGTTTTGGGACGCGACCCCAAAAGTTTTGGGACGCGGTCATTTCCGGCAGACGTAAAAAAGCCCCGGAGGCTAGAGCCTGCGGGGCTTTGATACTGGAGGCCGATGTCGGAATCGAACCGGCGTACACGGATTTGCAATCCGCTGCATAACCACTCTGCCAACCGGCCTCAAAACGATAACGCCGCATACAGCGGCGTCATCGTCAACAAACTGGAGCGGGAAACGAGACTCGAACTCGCGACCCCGACCTTGGCAAGGTCGTGCTCTACCAACTGAGCTATTCCCGCATCGTCTTGGTGACGGGCGCCATTTTATAGTTTCAGCACGCCCCGTCAAGCCCTTGATTAAAAAAGTTTTTTATTTCTTTTCAGTAGGGCTCAGATGGGGCCAGGCGGCCATCAGGTAATTGGCCATTGACCACAACGTCAGCCCGGCAGCGACGATCAGCAACGCATAACCCAGCCCAACCCAGACCGTAGTCAGCGGGGGATTAGCCAGCAAAATGATGAGCGCTACCATTTGTGCCGCTGTTTTCCACTTGCCCAGATTGGACACCGCCACCTGTGCCCGGGCGCCCAGCTCTGCCATCCATTCGCGCAAAGCTGACACCACAATTTCCCTGCCAATAATGATCGCTGCCGGTAAGGTCAACCAGAGGTTCGAATGCTCCTCAACCAGCAGCACCAGGGCCACAGCCACCATCAGTTTGTCCGCCACTGGATCAAGGAAGGCGCCGAAGGGTGTGCTCTGCTGAAGTTTGCGGGCCAGATATCCATCCAGCCAGTCGGTGATGGCCGCGATGGCGAATACCGCGCTTGCCGCAAGATAGCTCCATTGGAAAGGCAGATAGAACAACAGGATGATGATCGGTATCAGCAGTACGCGTAGCACGGTGAGAATGTTTGGGATGTTCATCGATACCACTGGTCCGCGGATTTAGAGGGAGATTCTACTCACTGTGCAGAGCGGCATAAATCGACTCGGCAAGCTTTTTACTGATACCCGGCGCCTTGGCGATCTCGTCAAGGCTCGCACGGCTAAGTTCTTGAAGACCACCGAAGTGTTTGAGCAGTTCTCGGCGGCGTTTCGGTCCGATGCCGGCAACCCCCTCTAATGTTGAGGTGGTGCGTGCCTTACCTCTTCGCGCACGGTGGCCGGTGATTGCGAAACGGTGAGCTTCGTCGCGCACCTGCTGGATCAGGTGGAGCGCTGGCGAGTCGCCTGGTAGCGTGAATTCATGCGCTGCATCGTTCAGATACAGGGTCTCCAGGCCCGGCTTGCGGGTGACGCCTTTTGCAACGCCCAGCAGGATCAAGTCGGGCACGGCGAGCTCCTGCAGCACTTCACGGGCCATGTTGAGCTGGCCCTTGCCTCCGTCTACCAGCAAGATGTCCGGTAGCTTGCCCTCCCCCTCGGCTGCTTTTCTGAAGCGACGGGACAGCGCCTGGTGCATTGCGGCGTAATCGTCACCTGCGGTAACGCCTTCGATGTTGTAGCGCCGGTAGTCAGACTTCAACGGCCCTTCCGGACCGAACACTACGCAGGACGCCACGGTGGCCTCGCCGCTGGAGTGGCTGATATCGAAGCATTCGAGCCGACTTGGCTGTTCATCCATCTCCAATGCTTCGGCCAGCGCCTGGAACCGTGCAGCCAGATGCTGGCGGCTTGCCAGTCTTGCACCGAGTGCTTGCTCGGCGTTGGTCAGTGCCAGCTGCTGCCAGCGCGCACGGGTACCGCGTACCCGATGGGTGATGGTCAATTCGACGTCGCGTAACTCGACGACCGCGCTGATGAGTGTTCCGAAGTCTTCGTGCACGGCGTTGACGATCAACTCGGCCGGCAGATCGCGCTCCATGGAGCTGAGGTAATACTGCTCCAGAAATGCCTGCAGTACGTCGCTGACACTTTCCTCTATTGCCACCTGAGGGAAGAAATTCTTGCTGCCCAGCACTCTTCCACTGCGCACGCTGATCAGGTGGACGCAAGCGCCGCCCGGGCTCACCACGGCTGAGACGATATCGACGTTGCCGCTGCCGCCTTCCATGCTTTGCTGATCCTGGACGCGTCGCAGGATGCCTATCTGATCGCGTATTTCCGCGGCACGCTCGAAATCAAGCGCCGTCGCGGCCTTCTCCATGTTCTTTGAAAGCTCCTCAGCCAGAGCATTGCTGCGCCCTTCCAGAAACATCACCGAATGGCGAACGTCCTCGGCATATTCCTCTGGATTCACGAGGTTCACACACGGCGCCTTGCAGCGTTTGATCTGGTACTGCAGGCATGGGCGGGTGCGGTTTCGGTAGTAGCTGTCTTCACACTGGCGGACGAAGAATGCCTTCTGTAACAAGCTCAGACTTTCGCGGATGGCGCCAGCGCTGGGATAGGGGCCGAAATAGCGGCCGATCTCCTTCTTGGCGCCTCGATGAATGCTGAGCCGAGGAAAGTCCCCACTGGAAAGAAAAACATAGGGGTACGACTTATCGTCGCGTAGCAGAATGTTGTACGGCGGCCGCCATTGCTTGATAAGCGTTTGCTCAAGCAGTAGCGCTTCGGTTTCGTTGGCCGTAATCGTAGTTTCGACCTGCGCGATTCTGGCCACGAGCGCGGCTGTTTTCGGTGCTTGCCCGACCTTGCGAAAGTAACTGGCCAGGCGCTTTTTGAGGTTCTTCGCTTTTCCTACATATAGCAGCTTGGCTTCGGCATCGAACATCCGATAGACGCCTGGACGTCCGCTGCAAGAAGCCAGGAATGCTGAGGAATCGAAGCCGCTCATCAATTGATGGTGTCGACCATGCCGTGTCGTACGGCGAGCAACGCTAGCTCGACGTCACTGGTGATCGACAGCTTTTCATAGATGCGATAGCGGTAGGTGTTCACGGTCTTGGGCGACAAACAGAGCTTGTCGGAAATAGCCTGGACCTTTTGACAGTTCGCGATCATCAGCGCGATCTGAATTTCCCGTTCGGACAATAGATCGAAAGGTGAGTCGTTGACCTTGGGCTGAAAAGACTTCAGCGCGAGTTGCTGGGCGATCTGTGGGCTGATGTAGCGCTGGCCGGCAAACACCATGCGAATCGCCTGGATCATTTCTTCCAGCGCAGCGCCTTTGGTCAGGTAGCCAGCCGCACCGGCCTGAAGCAGCCGTGTTGGAAACGGATCTTCCTCACAAATGGTGACCGCTATGACCTTGATGTCAGGATGGCTGCGTAGCAGCTTGCGTGTCGCCTCGAGGCCGCCAATGCCGGGCATCTTGACGTCCATCAAGACGACGTCCGGCTTGAGCTCACGGGACTTCTTGATCGCCGCCTCACCGGATTCCGCCTGACCGACCACTTGCAAGCCATCGATATCGGCAAGCATGCGGGAAATGCCTGTGCGTACTAGATCGTGGTCGTCGACCACAAGCACTCTAATCAAGCAGACACCTCTTTCTGGACAAATTCAAAGCTGGGCTGGCTGCTCGCTTCATAAGCGGCGAACTTTAACAAAAAAAATACTGCATTACCCAGACCATACATCGCAGCATGGCGTTTTGGCATCACAGGATTGACTTACGCGGCTTGCCGAGTGAACGCGAGAGCGCAGACTGAAGTCATTGGTAATGATCAAATCGTTACCCATGTATGGAGTCACTCTTGTTTGCCAGCTTCGTCGCCGCCTTTGTTCTGGCTACCGTTCATGTTTTTGCAGGCCGTTTGCGCAGGCTCGATAGCCTGCCTCGTAGCCGGTGGCTTTCCATGGCTGGCGGCGTTTCGGTCGCCTACGTGTTCGTCCATCTGCTGCCCGAACTGGCGCGCGGTCAGGCGGTAATGGACGGCAGTGACATCTGGGTGCTCAGCTACTTGGAGCATCATGTCTACTTGCTGGCGCTGCTTGGCCTCGCCTCATTCTATGGCTTGGAACGGCTGATCAAGGAACATCGCCGTCGCTTGCCGGAACATGCCGAATCCCATGCGGGTGTGTTCTGGCTGCACATCGGCGCATTCGCCGTCTACAACGGTCTCATTGGTTATCTGCTAATTCAGGGTGAAAACAGCAGCCTGACTACACTGGTGCTCTATTGTGTCGCGATGGGCCTGCATTTCCTGGTCAATGACTTCGCCCTTCAGCACGACCACAAAGGGTTATTCAGACGCCGCGGTCGTTGGTTCCTCGCCGCGATGCCGCTGGCCGGTTGGACGCTCGGCCTCGCTACGGAGATTTCGGAGCTCGCCGTGTCGGCACTGACCGCTTTTGTAGGCGGCTCGATCATTCTGAACGTATTGAAAGAGGAATTACCCGAAGAGCGCGATAGCCGCTTCAGTGCCTTCCTGCTCGGCTCGGTCGGCTATTCGACATTGCTGCTCAGCTTTCAGGGCAGCTAGCCGGAGCGAGCGTGGTCCGCGGCCTGTACCGTCACTGCGCCATGAAGGCGGGTAAATATGCGACCAGCTATGGGAGGGCTCTCGGCTCAGCGAGCCTTCAGCAACCGCTCGATTTCGCTTGGCGTCAGTACTTTCCCCATCGACACGACTTTATCGTCAACCGCCAGAGCCGGGGTCGACATGACGCCGTGAGCGGCGATCTCCGCCATGTCGGTGACCTTGACGATCTGTGCTTCGATACCGAGATCGCTGACCGCTTGCTGAGCATTCTCAGTGAGTGCAACGCACTTTTTGCAGCCTGTACCAAGGATTTTGATGATCATGAAATGATTCCCTCACAAGTCATAGAAGTAGGTGGCTGATGCTGTTGAAGAAGTAACCGATCAGCATGATGCCGACTACCACGATGCCAAAAAAGAGAGCCAGCAGCGGCGCCTGAACAACCTTTTTCAGCATGATGAGTGACGGCAGGGACAGCGCAGTCACCGCCATCATGAAGGCCAGCACAGTGCCAATGCCGACACCTTTTCCGACCAGCGCCTCTGCAATAGGCAGGGTGCCGAAGATGTCGGCGTACATCGGCACACCGACGAGCGCAGCCAGCGGCACTGACCACCAGTGGTCCTGACCAATGGCGTCGGTGATGACCTCTTCCGGAATCCAGTTGTGTATCGCCGCGCCAATGCCAACCCCGAGCAGCACGTAAAGCCAGACCCTTTGCGCGATTTCGATTACCTGATCCCGTGCATAGACAAGCCGATCACGCAGTACCAGTTGCTCTTCAGGGAGCTCGAGAGCCTTGTGCTGGGTTACGAAGGCTTCGACGTAGCGCTCCATCTGCGCTTTGCCAATGAGCGTCCCGCCAACTACCGCCAGGATGATGCCGACCACGACGTAGGCCAGCGCGATGGACCAATTGAACACGCTGGCCAAGAGGATCATCGAGGCAAGGTCCACAAGCGGCGAGGAAATGAGAAAGGAGAAGGTCACGGCTAGCGGCAGTCCGGAGCTGGTAAAGCCGATGAACAACGGGATCGACGAGCAGGAGCAAAAAGGCGTGACTGTGCCGAGCAACGCTCCAGTCAGGTTTGCCTTGAAACCATGCATGCCGCCAAGAATCCGCCGAGTGCGTTCCGGCGGAAAGTAACTTTGTACCCACGAAATCAGGAAGATCAAAGCCGACAGCAGAATGAAAATCTTAATTACGTCATATATGAAGAAATGCAGACTGCCCCCCAGGCGGCTGGCCAGGTCCAGGCCGAATACCTCTTCGAGCAGTAAGCGCACCAGAGAGGACAGCCAATCCATTCGCAACAGCTGGTTATTGAACCACGTGAAAGCGTCCACCTGCTTCTCCTCTAGCCTTGCGGCAGCGCCCGCTCGTACCAGTCTCGGCTTTTGTTGACGGTACGAACCAGCCAAAGCATCACCGGCACCTCGATGAGCACCCCTACGACCGTCGCCAGTGCCGCGCCCGAGTTGAAGCCGTACAGCACGATGGCGACGGCCACCGCGAGCTCGAAGAAATTCGACGCACCGATCATGGCGGACGGCCCTGCGATGTCATGGCGCACTTTCAGCTGTCGGTTGAGCCAGTAACCCAACGCGGCAATCACGAGTGTTTGCAGCAGGATCGGCACCGCCAACATGGCGATCACCAGAGGTTGTTCGACAATCGCTTCACCTTGAAAGGAGAACAGCAACACGAGCGTCGCCAGCAGCGCCAGGATAGCGAACGGCTGAATACGGGCCAGTGCTGCCTGAAATCTGTCTTCACCGCGCCTGCGAAGGCGGGAGCGAATGAGCTGAGCAATCGTCAGTGGGATGACGATATACATCACGACAGAAAGGATCAGCGTATCCCACGGCACAGGGATCGACGAGACGCCCAGCAGCAAGGCCACGATGGGCGCAAAAGCAAACACCATGATCAAGTCGTTTACTGCTACTTGAGTCAGGGTGAAGTTGGCGTTGCCGTTACACAGGTTGCTCCAGACGAACACCATGGCTGTGCAAGGGGCCGCGCCGAGCAGGATCAGGCCGGCGACGTAGCTATCGATCTGGTCAGCCGGCAGCCAATCCGCGAATACGTGCCGAAGAAACAGCCAGGCGAGAAACGCCATGGTGAAGGGTTTGATAGCCCAGTTCACGAGAAGGGTCACGCCCATGCCGACGCGGTGCTCAAAGACCTCATGAAGTGCGCTGAAGTCGATTTTCATCAGCATCGGGATGATCATCACCCAGATCAGCACCCCTACGGGGATGTTCACATTTGCCAGCTCCATCGCACCGACCGTCTGTGCGGCCTCTGGCGCAAACAGGCCGATGAGCGTCCCGGCCACGATGCACAGAAAGACCCAGAGGGTCAGGTAACGCTCAAAGAAACCGATTGGCGCACCTGCGGCTTTTTTTCCTATGGTTTCGCATTGGGTAGACATGGAACTTCTCGTTATTTCATCTAGGTCGCAGTTCTGAAGTGCTAGCAGCCGGTGGCAGCTCCGTCAGCATCGAAGTCATCTGTGGGCCATGGGCCGCGCACGGCAGTTCACCCCCATCGAAGTCACGGCCCGGTCATGCTGCTGCGCTTTTGCAGCCGAGCTTGCCAAGAAACCGTCTGAGCATATTCGCTTTACAGTATATGCGGCTATCAATATATTCTCAGCTTTCCGTGTGGAGCCTGCTCCACGTCAATCACATCGTCCAGGCCATGAATTCCATGATCGAACCTCTAACGCCTGACATGGTTTTTAAATGCCTCTCCGATGAAACCCGAGCGCGCATGACCTTGCTGATCACGCTCAAAGGGGAACTGTGCGTTTGCGAGCTGACGACCGCGCTTGAGCAAAGCCAGCCGAAGATTTCGCGGCATCTCTCCCAGTTGAGAAGCTACGCAATCCTTGAAGACAGACGCCAGGGGCAGTGGGTGTATTACCGACTGCACCCGCATCTACCCGATTGGGTTCACGAGATGCTGGAGGTCGTGCTCAATGCCAATAAACAATGGTTGAGTACTGATGCTGAGCGCCTTGAACGCATGCATGAACGGCCTGACCGCGCGGCAGTCTGCGGCTGAATCGGAGCGATCCGTGAGAGCGCAATGGCCGTGCACAGCTAGCGCGGCTCCGCACGCATCAGCCCGTGCGCGTTCGACGACAGGCTCGAATTTCCAGGTACGCATGGCGGCTCTCCCCGCCCTTCCGCAACCGGCTCGATGCGAACGCCGCGAATGATGAGTGACGCCCTGATGCGAGAAAAGCAATGAACGAAAGTCTTCCCAATATCGACCTCGAGCATCTCGACCTACCGAGTCTGGATAAGCTCAACCTGCCCAGCGATCCAGCACACAAGCCGCGCATTCTGTTGCTCTATGGCTCGAACCGCGAATGCTCGTTCAGTCGCTTGATGAGCCAGGAGGCGGCGCGTCTGTTGGAGGCAATGGGTTGCGAAACACGAATCTTCGACCCCGCCGGCCTGCCCTTGCCAGACGACGCGCCCGAATCTCATCCCAAGGTGAAGGAGCTGCGCGAGCTAGTGATCTGGTCGGAAGGCCAGGTGTGGTGCTCGCCGGAACGACACGGTGCGATGAGTGCGGTGTTCAAGGCACAGATCGACTGGGTACCGCTGAGCATGGGCGCCGTCCGCCCGACGCAGGGCAAGACGCTGGCGCTGATGCAGGTCTGTGGGGGCTCGCAGTCCTTCAATGCGGTGAATCAGATGCGCGTGCTGGGCCGCTGGATGCGGATGGTCACAATCCCCAACCAGTCTTCAGTACCTAAGGCGTTTCTGGAGTTCGACGACGCCGGGCGAATGAAACCTTCGGCCTATTACGACCGGGTCGTGGACGTGATGGAGGAACTGGTCAAGTTCACGCTGCTGGTACATGGACGCGGTGGCTACCTTGTCGATCGCTACTCCGAACGCAAGGAGTCGGCCGAGGCCCTGTCAGCACGCGTCAATCAGCGCTCGATTTGAAACAAGGAAAGGCAACCATGTCGCACCCCTATGACGTACTCGATATCCCGGGTTACGCAGGCCGCTTAATGTTCACGCCATGCCCTGGCACCAAGGGCACCGGCGTAAGTGAAGCGCTGACGACGATCGAATCAGCTGGCGCGCAGGTGCTTATCACGCTGATGCCGAATGCCGAGCTGGCAGCCAACCAGGCGGATGAGCTTCCGGCTCGCTGCGCCGAGCTTGGCATGGAGTGGTTGCAGCTACCGGTGTCCGATGAACAGGTCCCGCAGGCTGACTTCGATTCTGCTTGGCATCGCCATCGGGACATCATCCTTGCGCGACTGGCCGAAGGCGCCACGCTGGCGATCCACTGCAAGGGTGGTTCCGGACGCACCGGGCTGATCGCCGCGCGCATCCTGATCGAGCTGGGCATGCCTCGGGAGACCGCCGTGAAAGAGGTCCAGGCGCTTCGACCCAAAGCCATTCAACACCCGGCCCATGTCGGCTGGCTCGCACAGCTTGGCGACTGACCTCTGATGCTGAAGACCTTTGGCTTGTTCTTCATCACCGCACTGGCCGAAATCGTTGGGTGCTATCTGCCGTACCTATGGCTTCGTCAAGGAAAAAGCGCCTGGCTCCTGATACCTGCCGCGGCATCATTAATGCTGTTTGCTTGGCTGTTATCGCTGCACCCGACAGCAGCCGGGCGCGTATATGCCGCCTATGGCGGCGTTTACATCGGCGCTGCAATCGTCTGGCTGTGGCTCGTCGACGGCATCAGGCCTACCGGCTGGGATCTACTGGGGTCGGCCGTCGCATTGGTCGGCATGGCCATCATCA